>Ga0194128_10004620_pt1 | contig 20026 bp, 20 predicted proteins | sample TA2KigCa65mmetaG_FD_148650 | JGI IMG/M metagenome (GOLD analysis project Ga0194128, IMG submission 148650) | Freshwater microbial communities from Lake Tanganyika, Tanzania - TA2015037 Kigoma Deep Cast 65m | ecosystem: Environmental > Aquatic > Freshwater > Lake | place: Tanzania: Lake... | reverse complement strand
TCGCAACGAGCGGGGGCGGCGGCGCCGCGGCCGTCGACGGCGCCGGCGCCTGGGGCGGCGGCGGCTGCCGGACGTACCGATGGCGCTCGGTGGGACGGCCGTAGCTGTCGAGCTGCGCCTCGATCCAGTCGACCGCTGCGCGATTGCGATCGGTGCCTTCCAGCCGATCGCCGAACGCCGTGAGGCCCTTGATCGTCGCCTTGTACCGCTCGAGGTCGAGCCGCGCGACCAGCGTCCGCACGGGATCGTCAGCCGGCACGCCGGCCTGCTGCGCCGCTGCGGCCAGCGCGGCGGCACCCATCAGCACGAGGACGAGCATGGACGCGCGCATGGAACCTCCCGTCAGCCTGTAGCCGGTAGCCCCTTCAATGCCGGAAATGCCGCCGGCCCGTGACGACCATCGCCAGATTGTGCTCGTCGGCGGCCGCGATCACCTCCTGATCGCGGACGGACCCGCCCGGCTGGACGACCGCGGTCGCGCCGGCGGCTGCCACGGCGTCGAGCCCGTCCCGGAACGGAAAGAACGCATCGGAGGCCGCCACCGATCCCTTGAGCGCATCGGCGCCGCCGCGCTCCGCCTTCAGGCGCGCCACGCGCACCGCGTCGACGCGGCTCGTCTGCCCGGCGCCCATCGCCAGGGTGCGATCGGCCGACGTGAAGATGACGGTGTTCGACTTCACGTGGGCGCAGATCCGCCACGCGAACCGGAGCGCCTGCCACTCGTCCGGGGTCGGCTGCCGCTTCGTCGCCACGCTGAGCCCTGCCGCGCCCGGCCACGCGTCGTGCGCCTCGCGCACCACGTCGCGGGCCTGCACGAGCACGCCGCCGACGATCGACCGCAGCTCGATCTCCCCGGCCGCCTCGTCCGGCGCGCCGTCGGGCACCACCACGCGCATGTTCGACTTGGCGGCGAGCACCGCGCGCGCCTCGTCGTCCACGGCGGGGGCGATGACGGCCTCGATGAACGTCGCCGCGATGGCCGTGGCCGTCTCGGCGTCGATCGCGCGATTGAGCCCGACGATCCCTCCGAACGCGGCGACCGGATCCGCCTCGCGCGCGCGCACGTAGGCGTCGGCGGGCGAGCCGCCCGTGGCGGCGCCGCACGGGTTGGTGTGCTTGATCACGACGGCCGCCGGCTCGCTGAACTCGAGCACGATGCGCGCCGCGGCATCGAGGTCGAGCAGGTTCGTGTACGAGAGCTCCTTCCCCTGCAGCACCCGGAAACCGGGATGTCGGCCGAACCCCCGATAAAGCGCCGCCTGCTGGTGCGGGTTCTCGCCGTACCGGAGATCGCGCACCTTGTGCAGCTCGACCGGCAGCACCGGCGGCAGCAGCCCCGGCGCCGCGCGCGTGAAGCCGTCGGGCCCGGCGGTGATCGTCGCGAGCGCCGCGGCGATCGCCGCGTCGTAGCGTCCCGTCTGCGCGAACGCCTTCTGCGCCAGCTCGAACCGGAACGCGCGGTCGGGGCCGCCCGGTCGATCGAGCTCGTCGAGCACCGCGGGATAGTCGGCGGGCGAGACGACGACCAGGACGTCCTCGAAGTTCTTGGCCGCGGCGCGCACCAGGCTGGGACCGCCGATGTCGATCTCCTCGACGAGCGCCTCGAACGGCGTCGCCGGGTCGGCGGCCGCCCGCACGAACGGGTAGAGGTTGACGACGACGAGATCGATGAGCGTGATGCCGTGGGCTGCCGCCGAGGCCAGGTCGTCGGCGCGTCCGCGCCGGGCGAGGATGCCGCCGTGCACGAGCGGATGCAGCGTCTTGACGCGCCCGTCCATCATCTCGGGAAAGCCGGTGACGTCGGCGATGCCGATCACGGCGAGGCCGGCCTGCTCCAGCGCCCGCGCGGTGCCGCCGGTCGACACCAGCTCGACGCCGCGCGCGGCGAGGCCCCGGGCGAATTCCACGAGGCCGGACTTGTCGGACACGCTCAACAACGCTCTGGGCATGCGCTTGACACCTGTTCAGGGAGACGCTTAGGATAGCGCCTGCGTTACGGGACGTGCCCCTCGGCGAGCTTGGGGCGACCCGAGCTTCGGTCGACGGGTCAACGTTGCAGTCGAGGCCGCGCCAGCACTCGCGGTCTTTTTTTGTGTCTCGGAACTGGATTCCGGAGCAAGCAGGGAAGAAGAACGATGCGCATCACCGGCAAGGTCAAGTGGTTCAACAACGCCAAGGGCTACGGGTTCATTGAGCGCGAGGGCGGCAGTGACGTCTTCGTGCACTATTCCGCCATTACCGGCAACGGTTTCCGGTCGCTCGAGGAAGGGCAGGGGGTCGAGTTCGAGATCGTCGACGGCCCCAAGGGTCCCCAGGCAGGGAACGTCACCAAGACATAGGCCGCACGGTTCGACGCAGTCGACAGTGGACAGTTGACCGTGACCCGCGGCCCCGGCCGTGTCTGACAACGGTCAACTGTCAACTTCGACTCCCCCCAGATCACTCGTCGGACGGCGCGACGCCGCGCAGCGCGCGCGCGGTAAAGGCGACCTTCCCGTCCTTCATCGCGACACGAAACGCGATCTCCTCGCCGCCCTGCTGCTTGAGCGCGCCGACCTGCTGCCGCACGAGATCGACGAACTTGTGGAACGGCACCGCGTCCTGCCCCATCTCGCGGCGCGCCTCCGCCAGGCTGTCGTAGAGCTCGTGGAGCTTGTCCATCTCGGCGAGCGGATCGCGCAGCGAGGTGACGCACAGGATGCGATCCTGCTGGCGCGGCGGCGCCTCGGACGCGGGGCGCGGCTGGCTGAACGGCCCCGCCCGCCCCTCCTCGCGCGCGCGCAGCCCGCGATCCCAGAGATCGACGAACGCCGCAAAGCGCGCCTGCAGCGTGGACAGCCGGAAGCGATCGCCGTAGTTCTGGAGGTGCGTCCGGTCGAGGCGCTTGACGAGGGTGTTGACGCGGCCGCGCGTCTCCCACGGCGGCCGCGGCAGCCGTCCGGCGAAGAACATGTTGTACTCCGCCTCGAGCCGCTTCAGCTCCGACTCGAGCACCTCGAGCTCGCGGGCGACATCGGTCGATTCGTCCACGCGGGATCATTCTGACACACGCGTCCGCGCAGGGCTGGCGCTCATGGCGCGCCACGGCACGAATCTGCGCACGAAGATGCGCCCGCCCGTTCTGCCGGCGCAATCTGACCTCCTCTGACACCGGGATCAGAAAATCGTGGCGATCGAGGCGGCGGCCAGATCGAGGACGGGGGTGGGCAGCACGCCGAGCGCGATGATGATCACGATCGATGCGACGAGCGCCGCCATGCCGACGCGCGGCGTGGGCGCGAGGGCGAGCGCCGCCGGGCGGTCGGCCATGTACATCATCACGATGACGCGCAGGTAGAAGAAGACCGAGACGACGCTGGTCAGCACGCCGATGATCGCCAGCCCGTAGTACCCGGCGCTCACGGCGGCGCTGAACACGTACCACTTGCCGATGAAGCCGACCGTCGGCGGCAGGCCGCCGAGCGACAGCAGGCAGACCGTCATCAGCCCCGCCAGCGCCGGCCGGGTCTGCCACAGCCCGGCGTAGTCGCGCAGCTCGTCGTTGGGGGCGTTCCGGGCGCCGAGGAGCGCGATCACGCCGAACGCCGCCAGATTCGTCACCGCATAGGCGGCCAGATAGAAGAGGATGGCCGCCTTGCCGACGTCGTTCGCCGCGACGAGCCCCACGAGGAGGTACCCGCCGTGCGCGATGCTCGAGTACGCGAGCATGCGCTTGAGGTTGCTCTGCGCCACGCCCACGACGGTCCCCAGGATCATCGTCGCGGCGGCGAGCAGCCAGACGAGGGGCGCCCATTCGCCGGTGAACGGCTCGAAGGCCGAGAGAAACACGCGCGCGAACGCCGCGAACGCCGCGGCCTTGACGCCGGTCGACATGAAGCCGGTCACGATCGCCGGCGCCCCCTCGTAGGCGTCCGGCGTCCACATGTGGAACGGCACGGCCGAAATCTTGAACGCGAAGCCGACCAGCAGGAGCCCGAGCCCGACGAGAATCAGCGGATTCTCGCTCAGCGCCTGCGCGGCCAGGTACGCGCCCACCCGGTCGAGCCGCGTGCTCCCGCTCAGCCCGTAGACGAAGGCGATGCCGTAGAGGAAGAACGCGCTCGAGAACGCCCCGAGCAGGAAGTACTTGAACGCCGCCTCGGTGGCCCGCGGATCGTCGCGCCGGATGCCGGTGAGCACGTACACGGCAATCGAGAGGATCTCGAGCGCGATGAAGACGACCAGCAGGTCGTTGGCGCTCGCCATCATGATCATGCCGACGATCGCGAACAGCACGAGCGCGTAGTAGTCGCCCTTGGGCAGCCCGTCGCGGGCGACGACCGGCCCCGAGAACGTGATCGTCAGCACGCCGACGGCGACGAGGACGAGCGTCACGAACAGGCCGAAGTTGTCGGCGACGATGACCCCGAAGCTGGCCGCGTTGCGGTCCCACAGCAGCACCGCGGCGACCGCCGCGCCGACGAGGCCGACGATGCCGAGGCCGCCGAGGGGCAGGTTCTCGCCTTTCGCGCGGAACGCCTCGGCGCCCATGACGGCGAGCGCCCCCAGCGTCACGCAGAGCATCGGGACGATGGCGCTGACATCGATCATCGTTCGGGCTCTTCGGATCGTTCGGGTCGTTCGGGTCGTTCGGATGGTTCGGATCGTTCGGGTTCGGATCGTTCGGATCGTTCACGTTCGGATCGTTCGGCACCATCGAGCGAGAACGACCCGAACGGGAACGATCCGAACGACCCGAACGATCCGAACGATCCGAACGATCCAAAGGATCCGAACGCGTTGTCTACGCGCAGATTCTGCCGGGCCTCGATCCGCTGAATGAGCGCCTCCACGGACGACTCCATCGGCCGCAGGAAGAGCGTCGGGAAGACGCCCATCACGACCGCCATGACGCAGAGCGGCAGCGCCGCCGCCCACTCGCGCGGCTGCAGGTCCGGCAGCGCCGCGTTCTCCTCGTGCGTCACCTCTCCGTAGTAGACGCGCTGGAACATCCACAGCATGTAGACCGCCGAGAGGATCACGCCGAGGCCCGCGAACACCACGAAGCGCGGATCCCAGCGGAAGGCGCCGAGCAGGATCAGGAATTCCCCGACGAAGCCGTTGAGCCCGGGCAGACCGATCGAGGCGAGCGTGATGACGAGGAACACGGCCGTCAGCCGCGGCACGACGGCCTTGAGCCCGCCGAACTCGCTGATGAGCCGCGTGTGGCGCCGGTCCGAGAGCATCCCGACGAGCAGGAACAGCCCGCCCGTCGTGACGCCGTGCGCCAGCATCTGGTAGATCGCGCCCTCCACGCCCTGCGCGTTCATCGCGCAGATGCCGAGCACCACGAAGCCGAGGTGGCTCACCGAGGAGTACGCCACCAGCTTCTTCATGTCGGGCTGCACCATGGCGACGAGCGCCCCGTAGATGATCCCGATTACGGCGAGCAGGGCCAGCATCGGCGCGAAGAACGCCGCGGCGTCCGGAAAGAGCGGAAACGAGAAGCGCAGCAGCCCGTACGTCCCCATCTTCAGGAGCACGCCGGCCAGAATCACCGAGCCGGCCGTCGGCGCCTGCACGTGCGCGTCGGGCAGCCAGGTGTGAAAGGGGAAGAGCGGCACCTTGATCGCGAACGCGACGCTGAACGCGAGGAAGAACCACATCTGCGTCCCGGACGCGATCTCGAGCGAGTAGAGCCGCAGCAGGTCGAAGGAGTACGCGCCGGTCGCGTCGTAGTGGAGCCAGGCCAGACCGAGGATCGCGACCAGCATCAGGACGCTCCCCGCCATCGTGTAGAGCATGAACTTGATGGCCGCGTAGACCCGCTGGTCGTAGCCCCAGATGCCGATGAGGAAGTACATCGGGACGAGCATCGCGTCCCAGAAGACGTAGAAGAGGAACAGATCGAGCGAGATGAAGACGCCGATCATCGCCGCCTCGAGCGTGAGCATGAAGATCGAGAACTCCTTCACCTTGCGCTCGATCGACCCCCACGACGACAGCAGCGCGATCGGCGAGAGAAACGCCGTGAGCACCACGAGCAGCAGGCTCACCCCGTCGACGCCGATGTAGTAGTCGATGCCGAACGCGGGAATCCATCCGACGCGCTCGACGAACTGGAAGTCGGACGAGGCATTGTCGAAGCCCGCCCAGATCGCCAGCGTGACGCCGAACGTCGCCACCGCGACCACGAGCGACAGCCAGCGGATCACGCCGTCGCGGCGTCCATCGGCGTTGCCGATGACGAGCAGCGCGAGCGCGCCGGCGAGCGGCAGCAGCCAGGAGGCCGTCAGCACGCCAACCCCCAGGGACCCAAGAGCCCAACTCCCAAGACACCAACTCCCAACGGCCGTAGACTCGCAGCCCGACGTGGGAGCTGGCAGTTCGAGGCTGGGAGGTGTGGAGTTACCGCCACAGGTAGTACCCCAGAATGACGACGACGCCGATGAACATCGACCCGGCGTAGGCGCGCACCGAGCCGGTCTGCAGCCGCCGGAGGAGCCCCGAGCCCTCCGCGACGATCGCGCCCGCGCCGTTCACCGCGCCGTCGACCACGGCGACGTCGAAGCCGCGCCAGAGCCCCTGCTCCGAGCCCCGCTGGATCGGGTGGACGACCGCCGCGTCGTAGATCTCGTCCACGTAGTACTTGTGCAGGAGCAGCGTATGGATCGCCCGGTAGCGCTCGGCCAGCGCCGCGGCCAGCTCGCGGCGGCGCAGCCAGATGACGGCGGCGAGCAGAATGCCGCCAATCGCAATCGCGCTCGAGACGCCCATCAGCGCCAGCTCGAGCGCCGTCTCCTCCGCCGTGAGGGCTGCGGCTTCGAGGGGCGGAGCGCCGGGCGGCGCGAACGACGGCGCGAGCCAGGCGCCGAGCTGATTGTGCCCGCCGAGCGCGTGCGGGATGCCCACGTAGCCGGCCAGGACCGCGCCGATCGCCAGCGCCACGAGCACCAGGCCCATGGCGGGCGGGGCGTCATGGAGGTGCGCAGGCGCGCCATGTCGGTGCGGGTCCACTGCCTGTCCGTGCAACCCCGCACCCGGTCGGTGCGCTTCCGCACCGAGTCGGTGCTCGCTCGCATCGACATCGGGGGGGCTTGCCCGGCGAGGATCGCCCGTCGCACCGACAGGGGTTCCACTCGCGCCTGCCTGCCGCTCCCCGTGGAACGTCAGGAACACGAGCCGGAACATGTAGGTCGCCGTCAGCAGCGACGTCGCCGCCGCCATGACCCACAGCAGCGTGTGCCCCTCGTGGAACGTCTCGTACAGGATCTCGTCCTTGCTGAAGAAGCCGGACAGGAACGGAACGCCGGCGATCGCCAGCGAGCCGATGAGGAACGTCCAGTACGTGATCGGCAGGTACGGCCTCAGCCCGCCCATGCGGCGGATGTCCTGCTCGCCGTGGAGCGCGTGGATGACGGCACCCGACCCGAGGAAGAGCAGCGCCTTGAAGAAGGCGTGCGTGTACAGGTGGAAGATGCCGGCGCCGAACGCGCCGACGCCCATCGCGAGGAACATCAGCCCGAGCTGCGAGACGGTGGAGTATGCGAGCACCCGCTTGATGTCGTGCTGCACCAGTCCGATCGTCGCGGCCATCAGCGCCGTCAGCGCCCCCACCACCGCGACGATGAGCATCGTCTCGGGGGCGTGGCTGAAGAGCACGGCGTTGCGCCCGATCATGTAGACGCCCGCGGTGACCATCGTCGCGGCGTGGATGAGTGCCGACACCGGCGTCGGGCCTTCCATCGCGTCGGGAAGCCAGGTGTAGAGGGGGATCTGGGCCGACTTCCCCGTCGCGCCGATGAAGAGAAGCAGCGTCGCGATCGACAGCACCCCGAACACGCCCTCTTCGACCGGCAGGGTGGACACGGCCGACGCGAGCTGCTGGAAGTCGAGCGTGCCGAAGCGCGAGACGAGGAGCAGCACGCCGAGGATGAACGCGTAGTCGCCGATGCGGTTGACGACGAACGCCTTCTTGCCGGCATCGGCGGCCGACTTCTTCCGGAACCAGAAGCCGATCAGCAGGTACGAGCAGAGCCCGACGCCCTCCCAGCCGACGAAGAGCACCAGGAAGTTTGCGCCGAGCACGAGCACGAGCATGAACGCCGCGAACAGGTTCAGGTACGAGAAATAGCGCGCGTACTCCCCGTCGGGCTCCTCGTGCATGTACGCCGTCGAGTAGATGTGGATGAGCGCGCCGACGCCCGACACGATCAGGATCATGACGGCCGCGAGCGGATCGACGCGGAACGTCAGGTCGAGGACGAAGTCGCCCGAGGCGATCCACGTGTAGACCGTCTGCTCGACGGCGCGCCGGTCGGGCGGCAGGCCCGCGAGTCCCAGCACGACGGCGACCGACACGAGGAAGGACGCGACCATCGCCGCCGACGCGATGCCGCCGGACAGCGTCTTGGACAGCCGGCGGCCGAGCGCCGCGTTGACGAGGAACCCGAGGAGCGGAAAGGCCGGAATCAGCGCGAGCACGGGGTCACCATTTGAGCGACGTGAACGCGTCGGGGTTGAGCGACTCGCGGTGGCGGAAGAGCGCGATCACGATCGCGAGGCCGACCGCGGCCTCGGCCGCCGCAACCGTCATCACGAAAAAGACGATGATCTGGCCGTCGACGGTGCCGAGCTGGCGGCCGAACGCGACGAAGCTGAGATTGACGGCGTTGAGCATGATCTCGATCGAGAGCAGGATCGTGATCAGGTTGCGCCGCATGAAGACGCCCGCGGTGCCGATCGCGAACAGCACGGCCGACACGAACAGGTAGTGGCCGAGCGGAATCACGACTCGCCCTCCCGGCGCGCGAGCACGACGGCCCCGATCATCGCCACGAGGATCAGCACCGAGGTCGCCTCGAAGGCGAAGACGTAGTCGGTGAAGAGCACCCGGCCGAGCGCGCGCACCGATCCGATCTCCGCGGCGGCGCCGCCGGCGCCGACCGGCGCGTCCATGCCGCTCGCGCTGATGAGCGCCCACGCCAGCTGCACGACGAGCAGGAGGGCGAGCAGGCTCCCGACCCGGGCCATCGCCGGACGGCGCAGGGGGTGCGTCCGATCCCAGTCGGCAGCGTCCTCCTGCGGCGCGTTGAGCAGCATCACGACGAACAGAAAGAGCACCATGATCGCGCCGGCGTAGATGATGATCTGCGCCACCGCCACGAACGGGGCGTCGAGCTGGATGTAGAGCCCCGCCAGCGCGCCGAACGAGGCGATGATGAGCAGCACGCTGTACATCGGGTTGCGCTGCCCGATGACCAGCGCGGAGGCGACGATCGCGAGCCCCGACAGCAGGTAGAAGACGAGCGTCTCAGACATTGAAGAGCAGCACGAGGGCCGCCGTCACGATGAGATTCACCACCGACGCCGGGAAGAGCCACTTCCACCCGAACTGCATCAGCTGGTCGTACCGGTAGCGCGGCACCGTCCAGCGCACCCAGATGTAGGCGAAGAGAATGGCGCCCACCTTGGCGAGGAACCAGACCCAGCCGTACTCGGGCGGCAGGAACGGCCCGTGCCAGCCGCCCAGGTACAGGTCGGTCGCCACCGCCGCGGCCGTCGTCATGTTGATGTACTCGGCCTGCGGAAAGAGCGCGAAGCGCACCGAGCTGTACTCGGTGTTGTAGCCGGCCACCAGCTCCTGCTCCGCCTCGGGAAAGTCGAACGGGGCGCGGTTCGTCTCGGCCACGGCCGCGATCATGTAGATGATGAAGCCGACCGGCTGCAGGAAGACGTACCAGCGCGGAATGAACCCGAACCAGTAGCCCGCCTGCCCGTCGACCGCCTCCCGCAGCGAGAGCGACCCCGCCAGCAGGATGACCGCCGAGATCGCCGTAGCGTACGATAGCTCGTAGCTGATCATCTGCGCGGACGCGCGAAGCCCGCCGAGCAGCGAGTACTTGCTGTTGGACGACCACCCGGCCAGCACGATGCCGTACACGCCCATCGACGTGATCGCGAAGACGACGAGCACGCCGACGTTGATGTCGGCGACGCCGAGCTTCACCGGCTCGTCGAGCAGCCCGAACAGCGTCGTCTCGGCGCCCCAGGGCACCGTCGCGAACGCGGCGAACGCGGCCGTCACGGCCAGAATCGGCGCGAGCGTGAAGAGCCAGCGGTCGGCGCCCTTCGGCGTCAGCTCCTCCTTCATCAGGAGCTTCAGAATGTCCGCGAGCGGCTGGAGCAGTCCGTGGGGGCCGACGCGATATGGGCCGTAGCGCTGCTGCATGAAGCCCATCACCTTCCGCTCGGCGTAGACGAGCAGCGCCGACGCGTTGATCAGCATGAAGAAGGTGAAGGCGACGACGCCGAGCTGGACGAGGAATCTGAGATCCATGTCATTGACGGATTGACGGATTGACGGATTTACGAATTGACGAATTGACGAATCCAAAGTCGTCGTAATCCGTAAATCCGTAAATTCGTAAATTCACAAATTCGTACACTCCTCTCATCAATGCGCGCCCGCCGCCACGGGCTGCCGCGCGCGCCACCCGGCCGGCAGCGTGCAGCGCCCCTCGCGCACGTGCGCCTCGTACTCGGCCCGGAACAGCTTCATCGTCGAGAGGACCGGGGTCGCCGCGGCGTCGCCGAACGCGCAGAGCGTCTTGCCGCCGATGTTGGTCGACACGCCGAAGAGCAGGTCGAGATCCTTCGGCCGCCCCTCGCCCGCCTCGAGCCGGCGCAGGAGCTTGAAGAGCCAGTCGGTCCCCTCCCGGCACGGCGTGCACTTGCCGCACGACTCGTGGCGGTAGAAGTGCAGCAGGTTCATCGCGAGCCACACCATGCAGACGGTGTCGTTCATCACGATGATGCCCGCCGACCCGAGCAGCGACCCGGCTTTCTGGATCGCATCGAAGCTGGCGGGCGTGTCGAGCTGGTCGGGCAGGAGCAGCGGCACCGACGACCCGCCCGGAATCACGGCCTTGAGCGGCCGGTCGTCGATCATCCCGCCGGCATGGTCGAAGATCAGCTGCCGCAGCGTCGTCTCCATCGACGCCTCGTACACGCCGGGCTTCCTGACGTGCCCGCTGATGCAGAAGAGCTTCGGCCCGCCGTTCTTCTCCGGACCGAGGGCGGCGAACCACTCGGGGCCGTTGAGCACGATGAGCGGGACGTTGCAGAGCGTCTCGACGTTGTTGACCGCCGTCGGGCACTGATAGAGGCCGGCGACGGCCGGAAACGGCGGCTTGATCCGCGGCTGCGCGCGCTTGCCCTCGAGCGACTCGATGAGCGCCGTCTCCTCGCCCGCTTCGTACGCGCCCGCGCCGCGGTGCACGTAGACGTCGCAGTCGAAGCCGGTGCCGAGGATGTTCGTCCCGAGGTAGCCGGCCTGGTAGGCCCGCTCGATCTCGGCCTCGAGAAGCTGTTGCACGTGGTAGAACTCGCCCCGGATGTAGATGTAGGCGACCTTCGCCCCGATCGCGTGGCACGCGATGGCGCACCCCTCGATGAGCAGGTGCGGATTGCGCTCCATCAGCACGTGATCCTTGAACGTGCCGGGCTCGCTCTCGTCGGCGTTGCAGCAGAGGTACTTCGGCTTCGGCGTGTCCTTCAGGACGAACTGCCACTTGAGGCCGGTCGGGAAGCCCGCGCCCCCGCGGCCGCGCAGCCCCGATGCCTTCACCTGCTCGATGATGTCGCTCGGCTGGAGGGTCAGCGCCTTGCGCAGCGCCTCGTAGCCCCGCTGGTGTTCGAGGTAGAAGTCGAGCGTGTAGGAGTGCGGCTCGTCGACGTGTGCGGTGAGAACAGGCTCGTACGCCATAACGAACAGGCCTCAGGGCTCAGGCCCCAGGCCTCAGTTTCGTGCCCGGGCCTCCTGAGGCCTGCGGCCCGGGGCCTGAGGCCTTCTCCTTGCACAGATGACACCCGCTGAGCGAGGCGTCGCCGCGGGTCCGAAGGCCCTCGAGGAACGACCCGACCTGCTCGGGCGCCAGCCGCTCCTGCCAGCCGTCGTTCACCATCACCACCGGCGCACGATCGCACGCCCCCAGGCACTCGACCTCGAGCAGCGTGAACGTGCGGGACGAATCGGTCTCGCCGGGCCGGATCTTCAGCGCGCCGCAGAGCTCCTCGGTCACCCGCTCGGCGCCCAGCAGCGCGCACGACAGCGTCCGGCAGACGTAGAGCACGTAGCGTCCGACCGGCCTGGTGAAGAACATCGTGTAGTACGAGACCACGTCCTCGACCTCGGCCGGCGTGCAGCCGATCTGCGTCGCGACGTGCGCCATCGCGGCGCGGGTGAGGTATCCCTGCTGGCCCTGCGCGAGATAGAGCGCGTAGAGGATGGCCGACTTCCGCTGACCGGCCGGGTAGCGCGCCGCGTTGGCGTCGAACCTGGCCTGGTTCTCCGGCGAGTAGGCGAACGGCTCGCCTGCCTCCGGCAGCGTGCGCGCCGACTTCTGGAACCGGCCGGACGCGTAGTCCATCGAGGGATGAAAGCTCACCGGTCGCAGTCTCCCATCACGACGTCGGTCGATCCGATCACGGCCACCACGTCCGCGATCAGGCCGCCTTCGACGATCGTCGGCAGCGCCTGGATGGCCAGCAGCGACGGCGCGCGCATCTTGATGCGCCACGGGCGGTTCGTGCCGTCCGAGACGACGTAGACGCCGTGCTCGCCGCGGGGCCCCTCGACGGGCACGTAGGCGTCGCCCGCCGGCACCGTGAACCCCTGCGAGTAGATCAGGAAGTGCTGGATGAGCGCCTCCATCTCCGTGTAGACCTTGTCCTTCGGCGGCGGCACGACGCGCGGGTCGTCGCACGCCCAGGCGCCGGACGGCGGGACGCGCGCGGCCGCCTGCCGGCAGATCTTCACGCTCTCGCGCAGCTCGCGCATCCGCACGCGGTACCGCGCGTAGACGTCGCCTTCGCGCTCGGTCGGCACGTCGAAGTCGTAGGTCTCGTAGCCAGAGTACGGGAAGTACTTCCGGACGTCGTAGTCGACCCCCGCGGCCCGCGCGATCGGCCCGACCAGCCCCCACGCCAGCGCACCGTCCGCCGTCACGACGCCGACCCCCTGCGTGCGCCGCATGAAGACGTCGTTCTTGCTGAGGAGCCCCTCGAACTCGTCGATCTTCTTCGGGAAGCGGTCGAGAAAGGCGTTGACGGCCTCGTGGAACCCGCGCGGCAGGTCCTCCCGGAGCCCGCCCACGCGGATGTAGCTCGGAAAGAACCGGAAGCCCGCCATGAGCTCGTTGATGTTCATGAGGAGCTCGCGCTCGCGGATCGCGTAGAAGAGCATCGAGACGGCGCCGATCTCGAGCGCGTGCGTCCCGAGCCAGATCAGGTGGCTGGCAATGCGCTGCAGCTCCGCGATGAGCACGCGGATGTCCTTGACGCGCTGCGGCATCTCCAGGCCGAGGAGCTTTTCGACGCTCAGCACGTAGGCGAGGCTGTTCGACTGCGCGCCAAGGTAGTCCATGCGCTCGACCAGCGGGACCACCTGCTGCCACTTCTTCTGCTCCGCCGTCTTCTCGATGCCGGTGTGGAGGTAGCCGACCGTCGGGTACAGCGAGCGGACGACCTCGCCGTCGAGCTCCAGCACCAGCCGCAGCACGCCGTGCGTGCTGGGGTGCTGCGGCCCCATGTTCACGGTCATCGTCTCGGTGCGGAGCTCAGCCATGGTGATCCGTGTCGGCTTCGGGCATCGGGCTTCGGGCTTTGGGCATCGGGCTTTGGGCATCGGGCTTTGGGCTTCGGGCATCGGGCTTTGGGCTTCGGGCTTCGGCCACCGCCCAAGGCCCAAAGCCCCTAATGCGCCATTCTCCTCGTCCGGTCTCTCTGCAGATTCGCCTTGAACTCCTCTTCGCTGATCTCGAGCGGCTCGTAGGTCTGCGTCGCCTTGCGGATCTGCACCGGGTAGTCCTTCCGCTGCGGATGGCCCTCCCAGTCCTCGGGCATCAGCAGCCGCCGGAGGTCCGGGTGGCCGTCGAAGACGACGCCGAACATGTCCCACACTTCGCGTTCGAGCCAGCCCGCCGACGGCCAGACGCCCTGGACGGTCGGCACCGGGTCGGCCTCGCCGGCCCGGACCTTGAGGCGCAGCCGCAGGCGGTTCGCGATCGACAGCAGGTGATAGACGACCTCGAAGCGCGGACTGCGCGGAACATAGTCGGCGGCCGTCACCTCGACGAGCGCCGCGAAGCGGAGCGACGGCGCGTCGCGCAGCGCCCGGCACGTGTCCACGAGGCGGTCGCGCGGCACGTAGATCGTCGCGAAGTCGACGCTCGCCCCGGCCTCATAGGCCGCGCCGGGCACGAGCGGCTCCAGGGCGGCGATGATCGCGTGCGCGTCCACGGCCGCCTTACGCCCGCGACCGGGCGATCTTCTGCTGCAGCTGTACGATGCCGTAAATGAGCGATTCGGGCCGGGGCGGGCAGCCGGGCACGTAGACGTCCACGGGCACGACCTGGTCCACCCCCTGGACGATGGCGTAGTTGTCGAAGACCCCGCCGACCGACGCACAGGCACCCATGGAGATGACCCACTTCGGCTCGGGCATCTGGTCGTAGACGCGGCGCATCGCGGGCGCCATCTTCCGCGAGAGCCGCCCGGCGACAATCATCAGGTCCGACTGGCGCGGCGACCCGCGGAAGACCTCCGCGCCGAAGCGCGCCAGATCGTAGCGGCTGGCAACCGTCGCCATCATTTCGATCGCGCAGCAGGCCAGACCGAACTGCGCGGGCCAGATCGCCGACCGCCGCGCCCACTGCACGATCTTTTCGACGGTGGTGGTGATGAACGGCAGCTCGGGGTCGAGACCGTGCCCGCCCGCGCCTTCGGCGCCGGCGAGGTCTCGCCGAAGCGAGGCGGCGGCGAGGTGTGCGTCTGCCTGCGTCATGGCGCCGTCACGCTGCCTTTCGATCCGCCGGTCGCCGCAGACGCGACGGCGGACCCCAGTCGAGCACGCCCTTGCGCCACACGTACACGTATCCGACCGTCAGGATCAAGAAAAACGTGACGAGCTGGACGAAGCCCGCCCAGCCGAGGTCGCGCAGCGCCACGGCCCAGGGATAGAGAAACGCAATCTCGATGTCGAAGAGCAGGAAGATCATCGCCACCAGATAGAACTTCACCGAGTGGCGCTCGCGCGCGTCGCCGACGGCGGGCATGCCGCACTCGTACGGCGCCAGCTTCTCGGGCGTGGGATTGCGCGGCCCAAGCAGGATCGAGAGGCCGATCATGACCCCGGCGAAGCCGACGCCGAGGGCGATCATGATGACAACGCCGAGCCAGCCGTCCATGCGGTGTTCCTCGGTAGCAGGCCTCAGGCCCAGGGCCGGCCCCCCGCGGCAGGAGGCCTCGACGGCCAAGATGCACAAGCGCGCGTCACGCTTGTGAAGATTTTCTCAACCTGTCCATGCTATAGAACCACCGGGGAAAGGTCAAACAAACGATGCGACTTGCGTGGTTCCGCGCCGCGCCACCGACCGACGCCGCGGCGCTCGATGCGACCGCGCCGCTCCTCGCCGCGCTGCGCACCCGGCACGAGCTGCACGTCTACACGCCGGCCACTGCGCACGACTTCGTCTGGACCCATTTTCGCGTCCCGTACGCGCCGTGCGTCTTCGAACTCGACAATACCGCCGCGCATGCCTTCATCTGGCCGTACCTGCTCCACTACGGCGGCGTGCTGCTGCTGGCCTCGCCGACGCTGCACGACAGCCGGGCGCGGGCGCTCGTCCGCGCCGGACGACACGACGACTACGCGGCCGAGTTTCTCTTCAACGAAGGCCGTCCGCCCCGCCGCACGCAGGCGGCGTCGGAGCCCGAGGGCGAGTGGCCGATGCTGCGCGTGCCGCTGACAGCGGCACGCGTCACCGCGATGCCCTATCGGGGTCTCGCCGACCTGCTCCGTGAGCGGTACCCATGGGCGCGCGTCGTCCATGCGCCGCTGCCGGCGCCTCCAGCCGACGGCACGCCCGCGCGCCGGCCGGATGCCGGCGGAACCGTCGTCTTCGGGCTGCTCGCCGACGATCGGGTCGACGTAGCCGGGCGCGCACGCGCGCGTGCCGAAGCGCTCGGCGCGGCCGCCACGATCGCGACGAGCGGCTCGCCCCAGGGGGTGCTCCGCGACGCCGACGTCGTCATGACACTGGCGCGGGGCGCGGGCGGCCAGCCCCTGCAGCTGGCCCGGGCCGCCCTCGCGGCCGGAGCGCCGGTCATCGCGCTCGAAACGGTGCTCACGGCCGACTGGCCGGCGCTCGACCCGCAGACCTGGCGCCCGCGGGGCGGTTCCCCCGAGCGCCCGATCGCGGTCACGGTCGACCTGCGCGACGAGGAGCACTCGCTGGCACTGGCCATGCGGCGGCTGGCAGCCGATGCCGCGCTGCGGACGGAGCTCGTCGAGGCGGCGCGGGCCTGGTGCCGCATCCACGCCAGCGTCCCGGCTGCCGTCGACGTGTGGGAGCGCCTGCTCCACGAGGCAGCGCAGCTCGACCCGGTGGCGCGCCCGGAGGGCTGGCCGGCCCACCTGTCCGCGGACGGCAGCGAGCGGGCGCGCGCGATGCTGGCGGAATTCGGGGTGACGGTCGACCTGTTTTCAGATCGCACGTAGCGTCCGGCTTCAGCCGGACTCCTCACGCGCGGGTTCAGCGAGTCTCCCAGCCATAGCCCGGCTCGGTCGTCAGTCGCGGGTCGTCAACCGGCACGCCCATCGAGAAGTGATAGAGGCTCTGCCAGGTGTGGCCCGAGAGGCCGAGCACGTCGTGGACGGGATCGTCATAGAAGCAGCCGATGCCGGTGGCGCGACCGCCGGTCGTCTCGGCTTCGAGATAGAGCACCTGTCCGATGAGCCCGCACTCCCAGTACAGCCTGCGGTAGAACCACTCCCCGTGCTCGCGGAGCGACGACTCGACACGCGCGATCATAGCCAGGCTGAAGAAGCCATCCTCCGCGATGTCCTGATCGCACGACACGCGATTGGCCAGGCGGCGGCAGTCGAGCGGAGCGAGGAGAAACAGGTCGTCGGGATCGTTCACGGCCGCCCAAAGAAATTCCTGGCGCATGGCCGCCGTCCATTCGGGCAGTACCGCCGGGTCACGCAGATAGGCGTAGACGCCGGGCGCGAGACCCTCGACCCGATGGACGAACAGCGCCAGATGGACGTGCGGCAGCCAGTCGATCGCGTCCCACGGCGGCGACGGTGGCCGCAGCCGCCGCAACATGCCGGCGAAGGCGTCACGGCTCAGGCCGCTTTCGCGGTCGAAGGCGAGCGCACTGCGGCGCTGCAGGAGGATGGCACGGGCGGACGTACCACGCTGGTGCGAGGGTGCGGCGGTGCGGCGGTGCGGCGGTGCGTCCGACGGTGCGAGGGTGCGCCGGTTCCCGATCCCGGATCCCGGACCCCGGATCCCGGCTTCCGGATCCCGGCCCCCCGGATATCGCGTCACCGCCGCGATTTCGTCGATCATCGGCCACTCCACCCGGCCGGGGCTGAGGCGGTTCGCCGTGCCGCGCCACGCGGCCATCCGCGCCGCGTCGACCAGGGCCTCCGGATCGCGCGCCACCCACCACGACGCGTCCCCGCCGCTGACGACGGCCAGGCATTCGGGCTCTTCGCGCTCGGCGTCGGGAAAGTCCGCATCGCGATCGAGGCCGAGCAGCGTCGCGAGCTGCGCGTCCGACCACCGGGGCAGCAGCGCGAGCTGCCAGCCCAGAAGCGCCGCCGCCAGCCGCAGGGCGCCGATCGCGTGCCCCGCGTCGTGCTGGCAGTAGCGGAACGCGCGCTCACCGTACTTCCAGGCCTCGCGCCAGTGGATGGACGTCAGCGCGACCAGAAACCCCTCTGCTCCAGACGGAGAGCGGAACCATCCAGTCCAGGCCGCCTCGTCGAGCCGGCCGCGTTCTTCGAGCGCGTGCTCGCGGGGCGCGTAGTGCCACAACCGCCCCTCCGCGAGCAGGTACGCCTCGGTCGGATGGAGGTTCCCGCTCGAGGGGTTGACGCGCAGCGCCCAGCGCGAGGCGCCGTACTGCTTCCACGCGGAGAGCCCCATCGAGCACCGAAGGAACTCCGCGATCGAGGGGCGCGTGAACGGCGCGGCTGGCGCGGTGCCGTCGAACAGGGCGGCGTAGGGCACGGCGTCAGCGACCCGCGCCCGCGGCAGCTCCGCCACCGGCGCGCCGTCATACCGGCGAAACGGATCCGGCTGGGTGGCCCAGTCGAGATAGCCGACCGACCGCGCAAAGCGGCGGAAATGATGCTTGGTCTGATCGTGATAGTGGAGGGTGATCACGGAGCTCGCCAAGGGCCGACGCCCTTCGCCTGCCGCCGCCCCGGATCTCTCCGCTCGTGCATGAGCCCGGGGGTTGCCGGAGGCCGCAAGGCCTCCGGGTGTCACGCCGACGGCTTACTGCGACAGCTGCGTTATCCGCCGATCGAGCTCGGCGATCGCCTGCCCGAGCTGCTGGCGCCGCGCCTGGTGCGTCGCCACTTCGAGCTGACGCTGCAGCTCCGTGCGCGCCAGCCGACACGACTCGAGCTGACGGGTGCGTTCTGGATCGGCCGACTTGGCGCTCTGGCGAGCCTTCTTCTTTTCCTGCTCCCGTTCTTCCATTCGCTCGGCGAGGCGGGATTCCGCGTCGACGAGCCCTTCCCCAGCGTCACCCATACGACTGGACCGTCCGGACTGGTTGAGTACGAATCACCACAGGCCTCCGAGCGCGGTGTCTCGGGGCTGCGGCCACGCCGCGGCCCCGAGGAAAGTCCGAACAAACGCGCCAGAAGATTATACGGCCCGACTGCGCCGAACGTTCACACTTCCAATCGGGCGGGTGGGTCGGCCGCTCGCTCTGTTCCATCCCGCGGTGCGCGCGTGGCTCACGGACGCCTTCGCCGCGCCGACGCGACCGCAGCGCCTCGGGTGGCCGGTGATCGCGCGCGGCGCGTCCACGCTCCTGCTGGCGCCGACCGGCACCGGCAAGACGCTCGCGGCGTTTTTCTGGTGCCTGAATCGCCCGATGTTCGCGGCGGTGCCGGCCCCCGCCGACCGGTGCCGCGTCCTCCACGTCTCGCCGCTCAAGGCGCTGGCCGCCGACGTCGAGCGAAACCTCCGCAGGCCGCTGGCCGGCATCGCCGCCGCGGCCGCCGCGCAGGGGGTACGGGGCTGCCGTCCCGGACATTGCCATGCGCACCGGCGACACGCCGGCGGCCGACCGTGCCCGGTTTCTCCGTGAGCCGGCCGACAGTCCGATCACGACGCCAGAATTGCTCTATCTGCTGCTCACCTCGCGGGCCCGTGATCGCCTCGTGAGCGTCGAGACGGTGATTGTCGACGAGATCCACGCGCTGGTGCCCGACGAGCGTGGCGCGCACCGTGCGCGCCCATCACGGGTCGCTCGCGCGCGACGCGCGCAACGACGTCGAGGGGCGGCTCAAGGCGGAACGGGTCCGGGGCTGGTGGCGACCTCATCGCTCGAGCTCGGCATCGACACGGGCGCCGTCGATCTCGTCGTCAAGATTGGCGCGCCGCCGACGATCGCGAGCGGGCTGCAGCGCATCGGGCGCGCGGGCATCAGCCCGCCGCCGGACCTCCCGGCCGCGTTCGTCGACCCCGTGCGGGATCCCGGACCGGACAGACGCGATCGGCGGGGGGGAAGGCTTCGCTCGCACGGCCATGGGGCTGCAGCTGGGGCCGGAGCCCTCCACGCCAGCGCCCGGGGCCTGAAGCCTCGGGCCGGCCGTCACATCAGCTTGCCGGCCGGGCCGAGATCGAGGTTCAGCTCGTCGGGCGGGATGCCGAAGGCGGTCGCAATCTCGCGCACGGTCCGCTCGAGCTGCATCAGGGCGCGGCCCACGTCTTCGGTCTGACGCGCCGTGAGCGTGCCCGACTCCATGCGCCGGATGGCCTGCCGTTCGAGGAGCCGGCGGATGAACTCGACGAGCGTGAGCACCAGGCGGGCCACGGACCGCCGCACCTCGTCGGGATCGGCGTTCCACCGCGGCGGCGACGAGGAGCGCGCCTTCGCACGCGCGAGGTGCCGGCGCAGTTCTCGGAGCTCTCGCACCTCCGCGACCGTCAGCCCGCCCGCCCGCGCGACCACA
>Ga0194128_10004617_pt1 | contig 20035 bp, 15 predicted proteins | sample TA2KigCa65mmetaG_FD_148650 | JGI IMG/M metagenome (GOLD analysis project Ga0194128, IMG submission 148650) | Freshwater microbial communities from Lake Tanganyika, Tanzania - TA2015037 Kigoma Deep Cast 65m | ecosystem: Environmental > Aquatic > Freshwater > Lake | place: Tanzania: Lake... | reverse complement strand
AGCCGCCGCCGGCAACCGCACTGAGGCGGACCATGACCCAAGCGCGCACGCCGAAATGCTCGCGCTGCGCGCCGCCGCGCGGCGGCTCGGCTCGCCCCGGCTCACGGGTTGCGACCTTTACGTCACGCTCGAGCCCTGCGCCATGTGCGCGCAGGCGATCTCGTTCGCGCGTATCCGCCGGCTCTATTTCGGCGCGCGTGACCCCAAGGGCGGCGGTGTCGAGCACGGCGCGCGCGTGTTCGCGCAACCCACCTGCCACCACCGTCCGGAGGTCTATGGGGGGATGGAGGAGGGGAAAGCGGCGGAGATGTTGAGGTCGTTCTTCAAAGATCGACGTTGACCACCCTTCCCCGCGAGGGGAAGGGCCGGGGTTGGGGCGGACCTTCAAGGCGGCCGAAGGCCGCCGTGTTTCTCCCTCCCATCCAAGCCCTCCCTCCCCTCAGGGAGGGAGGGTTGGTACAGCTCTCCACCCGATATCCCTCCGGCAATATCCCTCCGGCCAATCGACCTTCGCCACCGCCGCATAGGCCGCGGTTTGCGCGGATTTCACGTCCGGCCCGCGGCCGACGATGCCGAGCACGCGGCCGCCATCCGCGATGACCGCGCCGTCCTCGCGGGCCTTGGTGCCGGCGTGGAACACGGTCACGTTGGGCACAGCGGAAGCCGCGTCGAGCCCGCGGATCACGCTGCCCCGCTTGTACGAGCCCGGATAGCCCGAAGTCGCCATCACGACGCAGAGCGCGGCCTCGGCGCGCCATTGCAGGCTCAAGTGCTTCAGCTGGCCGTCGCGCGCGGCCATCAGCGCCGGCAGCAGATCGGATTTGAGGCGCGGCAGCAGCACCTGACATTCGGGGTCGCCGAAGCGGCAGTTCACTTCGAGGAGCTTTGGCCCATCCTTGGTCACCATGATGCCGGCGAACAGCACGCCCTTGTAGCGCGCGCCTGACTCGGCCAGCGCCTCGACCAGCGGCACGGCGATCTCGCGACGGATGCGCGCCTTCAGCGTCGGGGTCGCGATCGGCGCCGGGGAGTACGCGCCCATGCCGCCGGTGTTCGGGCCCTGATCGCCGTCGAACGCGCGCTTGTGGTCCTGCGCGCCGTCGAGCTCCAGCACGGTCTCGCCGTCGACCAGTGCGAAGTAACTCAGCTCCTCGCCCTCGAGGAATTCCTCGATCACGACGACCTTGCCGGCCGAGCCGAGATCGCCGCGCAACATGCCCGCGGTCGCCGCCATCGCCTCGGCGGGCGTCGCCGCGATGATCACGCCCTTGCCGGCGGCGAGGCCATCGGCCTTGACCACGATCGGTCGGCCGCCTTGGCGGAGGCGCGCGATGAATGTCTCCGCTTCCGCCGGATCGGTGAAGCGGCCCGAAGCCGCGGTCGGGATGTTTTTCCGCGCGCACAGCTCCTTCATGAACGCCTTCGAGCCCTCGATGCGCGCGGCCGCCTCGCTCGGCCCGAAGGCCGCGATGCCGTTCTCCTCCAAACGATTCGCAATGCCGGCGCAGAGCGGCGCCTCAGGGCCGACCACCACGAATTCGATGCGCTCGTCCTTGCAGAAGGCGATCAGGCGCGCAAAGTCCATCACGTCGATCGGCACGCAAACCGCATCCTTCGCGATGCCGGCATTGCCCGGCGCGCAATAGAGCCGGTCGACCAAGGGCGACGCCGCCAATGACCACGCCAGCGCGTGCTCGCGCCCGCCCGAGCCCAGAATCAACAGCTTCATGCGCGCGATTGTCCTTCAACCTGAGTCGATCGCCCTTGTAGCACAGGGGCCCCGGCTGGCAACCTCGCGCCATGGAGTCGGGACCGCTCGAAAGCGCCGGCAATCTCGGCGTCTACACCGTGAGCGAACTCTCGAGCGCGTTGAAGCGCGCGGTCGAAGAGGGCTTCTCGTTCGTGCGGGTCAAGGGCGAAATCTCGGGCTTCAAGCGGCACAGCTCGGGCCACCTCTATTTTGCGCTGAAGGACGCCGACGCCGTGCTCGATGCGGTCGCCTGGCGTGGCCAGGCGGCGCGGCTCGGGCTCAGCCCCGAGGACGGCATGGAGGTGATCGCGAGCGGCCGTCTCACCACGTTTCCCGGCCGCTCGAAATATCAGATCGTGGTCGAGCGCCTGGAGCTCGCTGGTGTCGGCGCGCTTCTGAAGCTCTTGGAAGACCGCAAGAAGAAGCTCGCGGCCGAAGGCCTGTTCGATGCATCCAAAAAACGCCCGCTGCCCTATCTGCCGGGCGTGATCGGCGTCGTCACATCGCCGACCGGCGCCGTGATCCGCGATATCCTGCATCGCTTGGGCGAGCGCTTTCCGCGGCGCGTGCTGGTCTGGCCGGTCGCGGTGCAGGGTGAGGGCGCGGCCGAGCAGATCGCGCGCGCGATCGAGGGCTTCAACAAGCTGGCGCCCGGCGGCGCGATACCGCGGCCCGATCTCCTGATCGTCGCGCGCGGCGGGGGTAGCCTCGAGGATCTCTGGGCGTTCAACGAGGAGGTCGTGGTGCGTGCGGCGGCCGCGAGCGCGATTCCGCTGATCGCCGCGGTCGGGCACGAGACCGACACGACGCTGATCGATTTCGCCGCCGATCGCCGCGCGCCAACGCCGAGCGCCGCGGCCGAGATGGCGGTGCCGGTCAGGGCCGAGCTCCAGCGCGAGGTGCTGGCCAAGGCCGCGCGCGGCATCGGCGCGCTGAGCCGGCTGATGACGCTCCGGCGCGAGCGGATCAACGGCCTCGCGCGTGGCCTGAGCGCGGTGCCGGGTCGCATCGAGAGCGCGGGCCAGCGCCTGGATGATCGGGGCGAGCGCTTGCATGCGGCGCTCCACGCCCGGCTCCGGCGCGTCGAGACCAGGCTGGCCGCGACCCGGGTGCCCCATCCGCGCCATGTGCTGGCTGTGAAGGCGGGTCGAGCCGAGGCCGCGGCGAAGCGGCTGCGGCGGCAGAGTCCTGGGTTGGCCCTGCCCGAGCGCCGGCTCGCGCTGGCGCGGCTCGATGAACGCCTGCGTCGTGCCCTCCCGCTTGTGATCGAGCGGCGCACCGCACGGCTCGAGACCGCGGGTCGATTGCTCGAAAGCCATTCCTACAAGAGCACCTTGGCGCGCGGCTATGTCGTGGTGCGCGATGCCGCCGGCAAGCCGGTGCGCATGGCCGGTGCGCTGGAGACCGGCGCTTCGATCGCGCTCGAGTTCGCCGATGGCAGCGTTGGTGCCACCGTCGATGCGGCGCTACCTAGCGACACGCCCGCCAAGCCGCGCAAATCGAAGCCCGGCGACGGGCGCCAGGGCTCGCTGCTCTAGCTTCGCTGGATCAAACGCGCGAGCAGTTGCCGCACCGCATCGGGCTCGCGCCAAACGAGGTCAACCGAAAGCACATCGACCATCAGCCGCGCCTCAGGCGGCAGGCGCACATAGTCCTTGAGCGTCGTCACCGGCTTGTAGCCGCCATGGCGATTCGCGGCCTCGCACAGCCGCATGATCTCTTCGCCCTTGTAGCGATGATGGTCGGGGAAGGCGTGGCGCTCGACCACGAGCGCACCCGAGGCTTCGAGCGAGGCGAAGAACTTCGCCGGCCGCCCGATGCCGGCAAAGGCGACCACCGGGCGCTCGCGATAGTGCAGCGCCTCGGCGCCCGGCACCAGCTCGGCCTCGAGCAGTGTTCGGCCATAACCCGACAACTCGCGGTGCAGCCCGAGCGTGTCCGGCCCGATCAGCACGATCGCCCGGGCCCGCGCCATGCCGCGCGCGACCGGCTCACGCAACGGCCCGGCGGGAATCAGGCGCCGATTGCCGAAGCCATAGCCGCCATCGACCACCAGGAATGCGAGATCCTTTTCCAGATATGGATTCTGAAAACCGTCATCCATGACGATCAGCCTGGCGCCGGCGTCGATGGCCGCCTTGGCGCCGGCCACGCGATCGCGCGACACCCAGGTTGGTGCGGCATTGGCGAGCAACAAGGCCTCGTCGCCCACCATCGAGGCGTCGTGCCTGGCCGGATCGACGCGCAAGGGGCCGCGCGCCGTGCCGCCATAGCCGCGAGTCAGCGCGTGCGGTTGAGCGCCGAGTGTATTGGCGAGAGAGAGCAGCGCCATGACAACCGGCGTTTTGCCCGCACCACCTGCAATCAAGTTTCCGACACAGATAACGGGAACGCCGACGCGCGTGGGTGAGGCGAGCTCAGCGCGCAAGCGGCCGAGCGCGCCGTAGAGCGTGCCGAGCGGCGACAGCACGCAGGCCAGCGCATGGCCGCGTTTCCCGGGGCCCCAGAACTCAGGCGCGCGCATGGCTGGAGTGCGCGGTCTCGCGCGACGGCAGATAGGGCTCGAGAGTCTTCAAGGTTTCATCGAGTGCACCGCCGAGCGTCGCTGCGATCGCGCGGGCTGACTCCGCCGCATAGTGGCGCCGCGCCGGATCGGCGACGAACCCCTCGACGACGTGCGCCAGCTCGTCGCCATCGCGCACGGTGATGAGTGCGCTGCCACGCGTGAGTGCCGCCGCGGCGTCGAAGGAATTGGTTACATCAGGGCCGGTGATCAATGCGCAATCGAGGCGCGCCGGCTCGATCAGATTGTGCCCACCGACCGGCGTGAGCGAGCCACCGACAAAGACGATCGGCGCGAGCGCATAGAAGAGGCCGAGCTCGCCCAACGTATCCGCGAGGTAGACCCGCGTGTTCGCCTCGATCGTCTCACCCTTGCTTCGGCGCGCGAGAGGCAGCCCGGCACCGTCAGCAAGCGCCGCAATGGTGTCGGCGCGCTTTGGATGACGCGGCACGATGATCAGCAGCGCCGTTGGCCAATGCTGGAGTGCATGACGATGAGCCCTGAGCGCCGCCTCTTCCTCGCCGTTGTGGGTGCTGGCGGCAAGCCATAGCGGTCGCTCGCCGATCGTCGCGCGCAGATCGGCGAGTGCGCGCTCGTCATGCCTGAGGACGGGCGCGTCATATTTGAGGTTGCCGACATGGCGGGCCTGACCGGCGCCGAGCGTGCGAAAGCGCGCCGCATCGTCCTCGCTCTGAGCCAGGATCGCGCGAAAACTGGCGAGCATCGGGCCGATCAGTCGCGGCATGGACTGCCATCGAGATGCCGACCGGGCGGAGAGCCGTGCGTTCAGCATCACCATCGGAACGTTGCGCGCTGCGGTTTCGAGCACGAGGTTGGGCCACAGCTCGGACTCGACCCAGAGCGCGAGGGTGGGCTGCCAGCGCGCGAGAAAGCGACGCACGGCGGAAAGCCGATCGACCGGAACATATTGGTGGAGCGCGTCGCGCGGCAGGCGCTCTGCCAGCAATTGCGCGGAGGTCACGGTACCGCTGGTCACAAGCACACCGAGTGCCGGCCGCTCGCGCCGGAGCGCGTCGATGAGCGGGAGTACCGCGAGCGATTCCCCAACGCTCGCAGCATGCAGCCAGACAAGCGGGCCCGCCGGTCGCGCTTTGGAGGCGAAGCCCCAGCGCTCGGCAATGCGTGCGCCGTCCTCCTTGTCGCGGCGGCGGCGGCGCGCGAGGAGCAGGTGGATCGCGGGTCCAGCCAGCGTGGTGGCGCATCGATAGAGCGCGGGGGTAATGAGGCGCCCGATCACCGCGTCGCTCGCGGCGGCTCAGTCGCCGGCGCCGGCTCGATCGGCTCGCGGCCGACACGCTGATCGGCTTCAGCCGTCAGCGCATTCATGCGCCTCTCGAATTCAAGACGCGCCGATTCCAACGCGAAGTTGTCTGAGTCCCGCGCCACGTAGAACGGCTCGCCAATCAGAACGACGCCGCGGGTGAACGGCAGAGCGAGCACAAAACGATCCCAGGTGTTGAGCACGAGGCAGCGCGACGCGGCAAACGTGGCGGGCACCAACGGCGCACCCGACAGCGCGGCGAGCGTGATGATGCCGGGCTGCAGCCGCATGCGCGGCCCGCGCGGGCCGTCCGGTGTCACCGAGCAATGCACACCCTCTTCGATCGAGCGGATGAGGCCGAGAAGCGCGCCGTGGCCGCCCCGCGTGGTCGAGCCGGTGATGGTCTCCAACTTGAAGTGTGCGATCGCACGGGAGATGAGCTGGCCGTCGCGATGGCCCGAGATCAGCACACGCATCGGAAGCGGCCTGCCCGGCGCCCGACACAGCCAGATATGCGACATCACCATCATGCGACTGTGCCAGTATGCGCCGACATAGGCCTGCTTCGCGGCGTGCAACGGCTCGATGTGTTCGATGCCCTCGATGTGCCAGCGCGAGGTGTAGTAGACGAGTCGGATGTAGTTCGCTACGAGCCAAGCCATCGAACGTTGCGCCGATGCGCTCTTGCCGATCCGCTTGACCACTTGCCGCAGCCGCATGGTCAGGCCCCGGCGGCCTCGGCGCGAAGCCCGACCTGGCCCCCCGGCTCGAGCGCGCGCTGAGCGGCGCATAGCCGTGCGTAGACACCACCGCGTGCGAGCAATTGATGATGGCTTCCCGACTCCACCAGCCGGCCACCTTCGATCACGTGGATCACGTCGGCATCTTGAATGGTTGAAAGCCGATGGGCGATCGCCAACACTGTACGCCCCTTCATCAGCGCCTTTAGGGCGACCTGAACCTGACGCTCGGTCTCGTTGTCGAGCGCCGACGTCGCTTCATCGAGCAGAAGGATCGGCGCGTTCTTAAGCATGGCGCGCGCAATCAACAGGCGCTGGCGCTGGCCACCCGAGAGCTTTACGCCGTGCTCACCGATGACGGTGTCATAGCCTTGCGGCAAACCCGCGATGAACTCGTGCGCGCCGGCGCCGCGCGCCGCCGTCTCGATCTCATCGGTGCCCGCCTCAAGCCGGCCATAGGCGATGTTGGCACGCACCGTATCGTCGAACAGCACCGCCTCCTGACTCACCAGCGCGATCTGGCGACGCAGGCTCTCGAGAGTTGCCGCGCGCACGTCTACGCCGTCGATGAACACAGCGCCCTGATCGACGTCGTAGAAGCGGGGAATGAGATTCAGGACTGTCGTCTTGCCGGCGCCGGAGGGTCCCACCAGCGCTGCGGTCCGGCCTGCCGTGACCTCGAGCGAAACATGGCTGAGCGCCGGCTTGTCCGTGCCATAGGCGAAGGACACGTCGGCAAAGCGGATGGATCCGCCCTTCGGTTGCAGGGCGATTGCGCCGGAACGATTTCTGATTGCCGGCTCGGTATCGATCACGTTGAACACGCGTTCCGCTGCCGCGAAACCCTCCTGAAGATTCAGATTGAGATTGGCGAGGGATTTCATCGGCTGATAGGCGATCATGGCGGCGCCGACGAAGGCGAAGAACTCGCCCGTGGTCAACTTGGCATCAATCACCTGCAGGCCGCCATAGCCCACGACGAGCGCGAGACCGACCCCGCCGAGCGCTTCCATGATGGCGGGCGTTGCGGCGCGCACACGCTGGCCCTTGAAGACGAGCTTAAGGACGCTCTCGACCAGCGTTGCGGTGCGTGCCGATTCGAAGTCCTCGCGACCATAGGCCTTGATATGGCGGGCGCTCTGGAAGGCCTCGTTGAGGCGAGCGGTATAGAGACCGAGCTCGACCAGCGTCCTGTCCGTCACTTTGCGCATGCGTCGGCCGGCGCGCACGATGGGGAACACGGCGAGTGGGATCATGACGCAGGCGAAGAGTGCGAGCCGCCAGTCCTTCTCCACCATCACGCCGATCAGAAAAAGCAAGGTCAGCGAGTCCTTTGCAATGCTGGTCAGCGTGGTCGACACGGCGCTCCGCATGGCGTTCACGTCGTTCGTCAGGCGCGAGATGAGCTTGCCCGACGCGGTGTCGTGAAAAAAGGCGAGATCGAGCCGCATCAGATGCGTGAACGCCTTGATCTGAAGGTCCGCGATGATGCGTTGACCGATCCAGGCCATGATCACGACGTGACCATAGGTCGCCACGCTCTTGATCACGCTGATCGCCAGCACGGCGAGCGGAATGAGCAGGAGCATGTCTCGGTCGCGCGCGATGAAGATCCGGTCGAGCACCGGCTCGATCACCTGGGCGAGCGCGGCGGTCGCGGCGGCGGCGATCATCATGCACAGCACGGCGCCGATGATCTGGCGCCAATAGGGGCGCACATGGTCGCGGATCAGGCGCTTCATCAGCGCCCAGGAGCTCGCGCGGGTGCCCGAGGCCGGGGCCTGGGTCATCGTGCGTCGCCTCAGCGGGTCGCGGGCATCGGGCGTGATCCGACCATCAGCGACCGGCCACGGTCATGCCGTCGACGCGAAGCGTGGGTGCATCGACGCCAGAGCGGAACATGAGATCATTGGCCGGCGTGATCGCACGGAACATGTCTTTCAGATTGCCGGCCACTGTGATCTCGCTCACCGGATAGGCGAGCGTACCCCGCTCGATCCAGTACCCGGCGGCGCCGCGGCTATAGTCGCCGGTCACGCCGTTGACGCCCATGCCGATCAGCTCGGTGACAAAGAAGCCACGTTCGATCTCGCCGATCAGCTCATCGGGTGTTAGCCGGCCAGGCTCAAGATAGAGGTTCGAGGCCGAGGGCGAGGGCGGGCCGCTGGTGCCGCGCGCCGCATGGCCCGTGGTCGCGAGGCCGAGCTGACGCGCCGAGCGCGAATCCAGCAGCCATGTGGTCAGTACGCCGTCATCGATCAAGGCCCGACGCTCGCCCGCAATGCCCTCGCCATCAAACGGGTGCGAGCGCAGGCCGCGTGGGCGGTGCGGGTCGTCGATCACCTTGAGGCCATCGGTGAAGACCTTCTGGCCCAGCCGATCCTTCAGGAAGCTCGTGCCGCGTGCGATCGATGCGCCCGAGATGGCGCCGGCGAAATGGCCGAGCAGGCCGCCGGCCAAACGATTCTCAAAGATGACCGGGACTCGGCCCGATTCCGCCTTGCGTGGATTGAGCCGACGCACCGCGCGCTCGCCGGCCGTTCGGCCGATCGATTCGGCGGATCGGAGATCGGCCCGGTGGGCCGTGACGGCGTAGTCATAGTCGCGCTCCATGCCGAGGCCTTCGCCTGCCACGACCGACGCCGAAATCGAATATCGTGTGGAGGCATAGGAGCCGAAGAAGCCATCCGAGGTCGCCAGCGTGACCGCGCCTCGGCGATAGCCGCACTCGGCGCCCTCGGAGTTGGTGACACCGGGGACCGCGCGGGCCGCATCTTCGGCCTCGCGCGCGAGGCCGACGAGCGTCTCAGTGCTCGGCTCGCCCTTGTCATCGAGGTCGAGCGCCGGCCAGGACTTGGCATAGCGGGCAGAGTCGCCGAGGCCGCAATAGGGATCCTCGGGTACGGCCCGCGCCATGGCGACCGCGCGCTCGGGCAGTGGCGCCAAGGCGTTCCAATTGAAGTCGTTGGAGGAAACGATCGCCTGGCGGCGTCCGACGAAGACGCGCAGGCCAAGGTCGCGGCCCTCCGCCCGCTCGACCGTCTCGGTCTGGCCAAGTCGCACGCCGATATCCTGGGAGACGCCGTGGACGATGATCACGTCGGCGGCGTCGGCGCCGGCCTGTCGGGCGGCCTTGAGCAACGGCTCGGCCAGGCTTTCGGGCGCAGTCTGGGGATTGCTCATCGAGCGGTCATATAGCGCGCCGGCCGGGCGGACGCCAGACAAGCCGCCGTGTCAGCGTGCGAAATAGCCCTCGAGCACGGCCAGATAGATGCGGGTCAGGGCCTCGAGATCGGCCAGCGACACGCGCTCGTCCACCTTGTGCATGGTCTGGCCGATCAGGCCGAACTCGGCGACCGGGCAATAATCCTTGATGAACCGGGCGTCCGACGTGCCGCCGGTTGTGGAAAGCTCGGGCTCGAGCCCGGTCACCGTCTTTGAGGCGCGCGCGATCAGGCTGGAGAGTGGTCCGGGCGGCGTCAGGAACGCCTCGCCTGAAACCTGCAGGTTGAGCTCATAGGCCCCACCCACCGCGTCGAACGCGCGGCGCAGCCAGGCCTCCAGGCTCTTGCCGGAATGGCGGTCGTTGAAGCGGATGTTGAACGTCGCGCGCGCCTCGGCCGGGATCACATTGGTCGCCGGATTGCCGACATCGACGCTCGTCACCTGCACGTTCGAGGGCTGGAAGTGAGGCGTGCCGTCATCGAGCGTGTTCTCGGTCAAGGCGCTCAGCATGCGCACCAGGCGCGGGATCGGGTTGTCGGCGAGATGCGGGTAGGCGGTGTGGCCCTGCGTCCCCATCACACGGAGCCAGCCCGAAAGGCTGCCGCGCCGACCGATCTTGATCATCTCGCCGAGGCGGGTCGGGTTGGTTGGCTCGCCAACCAGACAGGCATCGAGCGTCTCGCCCTTCGCGGCCAGCGCCGCCAGCATCTTCTTCGTGCCGTTGATCGAGGGCCCTTCCTCGTCTCCGGTGATAAGCAGCGAGATCGAACCGGGCAGGGCTCCACCACGCGCCGCCTTGAATCTCGCGGAAGCGGCAATGAAGGCCGCGATCGCGCCCTTCATGTCGGCGGCGCCGCGACCATAGAGCGCATCGCCGCTCACCGTGGCGCCGAACGGGTCGATCGTCCAGCGCGCGCGGTCACCCACCGGCACGACATCGCTGTGACCGGCAAAGCAGAAATTGCGCCCGCCCTCGCCGAGCCGCGCATAGAGGTTGTCGACATCGGGCGTGCCGGGCTCCGAGAACGGCAGGCGTGTACAGCGAAAGCCGAGCGCGCCAAGCGCCTGCTGCAACACGTTGAGCGCGCCTTCATCGGCCGGCGTCACGCTCGGACAGCGGATCAATGCCTGGGCAAGGGCGAGAGGGTTGGCAAGATCTTGAGCCACGGCGATGCCGGTTCAGCTTCTCAGGAGCTCGTTGATCGAGGTCTTGGCGCGGGTCTTCTCATCCACGCGCTTCACGATCACGGCGCAATAGAGCCCGGGAGCGGGCAGGTTTCCCGGCCCCGACTTGCCCGGCATGGTGCCGGGCACGACCACGGAATAAGCCGGCACGCGGCCCATGTGAATCTCGCCGGTCTCGCGGTCGACAATGCGGGTCGAAGCGCCGAGATAGACACCCATCGAGAGCACCGAGCCCTTTTCGACGATCACGCCCTCGGCAACCTCCGAGCGCGCGCCGATGAAACAGCCGTCCTCGATGATCACGGGTGCCGCCTGCAGCGGCTCGAGCACGCCGCCAATGCCGGTACCGCCCGAGATGTGGCAGTTCTTGCCGATCTGTGCGCACGAGCCAACGGTCGCCCAGGTGTCGACCATGGTGCCGGAATCGACATAGGCACCGACATTGACGAAGCTCGGCATGAGCACGACACCCGGTGCGATGAAGGCCGAGCGGCGCACCACCGCACCCGGCACGGCGCGGAAGCCGGCGGCGCGAAAACGCGCCTGATCCCAGCCCGCGAACTTGGTCGGCACCTTGTCGAACCAGGAGGCGCCGCCCGGCGCGTCCGAGATCAGCTTGTTGTCGTTGAGGCGAAAGGAGAGCAGCACGGCCTTCTTGAGCCACTCGTTCACCGTCCAGCCCGAGGTTCCCGGCTCGGCCACCCGGCGCGTGCCGGCGTCGAGGGCGCTGAGCGCCTCGTCAACCGCGGTGCGGATGGCCCCCGTGGTTGAAGGCGAGAGCTTGTCGCGCTCGTTCCAGGCGTCATTGATGGCGCGTTCGAGATCGGCGGTCACGGCGGCTCCAGGGTTCGTGTGAGTCTTGGGCGGCGGTACGTTAGCGGCGACGCTAGGCCTGTCAATCGCTGCTGGGAGCCTTTGCGGGCGCGAGGCCATCGACGGCGGCGTCGAGCCAGGTCGCGAGATCGTCGGTGGTGTAGTGAACCTCGACCTCGTCGGCGCCCCAGGAGGAGTAGGCATCGTCGTGGCGCACCCACACCGTGGTCATGCCGAGTGCGCGGGCCGGCGCGAGGTTGCGCGCGATATCCTCGAAGAACGTGCTTGTCTTTGGGCGGACGCTGTAGCGGTTGATCAGCGTCGCATAGGCCTCGGGAAACGGCTTCGGCACATAGTCGGCCGCGGCGATGTCGTAAATCTCTTCGAAATGATGGCGGATGCCGAGCCGATCCATCACGCGCTCGGCATAGGGCACGTCGGCATTGGTGAAGATCAGCTTGCGGCCGGGCAGGCGGTTGAGCGCCCCGTTCAGCTTGTCGGCCGGCTGCAGGCTCGAGAAATCGATGTCATGGACATAGTTCAGATATTCCTCGGGCGACAGGCCGTGGCGCATCATCAGGCCGCGGAGCGAGGTGCCGAATTCCTTAAAATAGGATTTCTGGATCCGCTTCGCCTCGACATGATCGACCGAAAAGAAATTGCCGATGAAATCGGCGATCCGCCGGTCGATCTGGTCGAACAGGCGGCAATGGGCCGGGTAGAGCGTGTTGTCGAGATCGAAGATCCAGGTATCGACGTGGTCGAGCGCACCGGGCGCGGGAATCTGCGTTTTTGACATGGCCGACAATCTAGGCCGGAGCGACCGGATTTCCAAGGGCCTCTGACGTACTCACCAGTTGTTAACGGGCAACCAAATCTTAAGCGCACGCGTCTAGTTTGAGCCACTTCCATTGGTGGTGGGCGGGTGCGTCCTTCATGCCGTCGGCAATCGACGATAAGACCCTCGACGCGCTGCGCCTGGAGCGCAACCGCTTCGTCGCGTTCGCCTTCGCCGTTTCGGACCTGTTGATCGAGGTTCGGCGCGACGGAGCGATAAGCTATGCCGCCGGCGCGGCGAACGAGCTGATCGGCGCGGCCATCAGCGACCTGAGCGGCGCCAATTTCTTCGGCTATCTCGCCTCCGACGATCGCGATCTGGTGCGCCAGACGCTCGAGAAGATCGCGCCGGGATCGCGCTCGGCTCCCCTTGATATTCGCGTTCTCGGTGCTGATGGGCGCATACGCTCGCTCGGCCTTCGGGCCTATCGACTGCCGGCCGAAAGCGAGGATGTCTATCTGTCGCTCACGCAAAGCACGGCGGACCCCCTGGTCAATGGGCACGACGTGCCGGTCACCCGCGATCCTGCGCTTGGGGTCCTGGACCGGGAGAGCTTCTCCGAGGCGGTTTCGCGTCGGCTCTCGGCCGCGCGCGCCGAGAACAAGGATCTGACCCTCACGCTCGTTGACCTTTCCAGCATCGAGGAAGGCGCCAAGGGCGTGGGCGCGGAGGCCGAAGCCCGCCTGATGTCCGAGGTGAGCGACCTTCTACGCTCGCACGCGGTCGACAAGGATGGGGTCGGGCGCATCGGCGATGGCAAGCTCGGCGTCGTGCGCGAGCCGAGCATGCCGTTCGAGGCGATCACGCGCCAGATCGAAGCGTTGGCCGAACGCCTGCTCGACGGCACGAGGCAGATTGCCGTCCACGCCAGTGACATTGGCCTCGATCGCGGCATCAGCGAACAGGAATCCGCCCAGGCCATTCTCTACACACTCAACAAGTTCAGCGAGTCACCGCCCGGTGATTTCTCGATCGCGACGCTGAGCGAGGGCTGCCGCGAGATGCTGGCGGAGACGCTGCAATGGGCCGGGCGCATTCGCCGAACCCTGGCCGAGCGCGGCTTCGAAATGGCGTTCCAGCCGATCGTCAAGCTCGATAATCGCAGCCTGCACCATTACGAGGCCTTGCTGCGCCTGCCGGTCGAACCGGGGGTGACCCCCTACAAGTTCGTCACCATGGCCGAGCAACTCGGCAGCATTGCCGAGCTCGACCTCGCGGTGACTGAGGAAGTCGTCGCGCTCATTCGGGCTGAACCCAGAATTACGGAGCCGGTCGCGATTAACGTGTCCGGCCGATCACTGGTCACACCGGGCTTTATCGATGCCTTGATCGGGCTTATCCGGCGCAATGCCGATGTCGCAAATCGGCTGCTCTTCGAGGTCACCGAGTCCGCCAAGATCACCGACTTCGCCGGGGTCAATCGCGCGCTTCAGGCGCTGAGGCGGTTTCAGGTCCGCGTCTGCCTCGATGACTTCGGCTCGGGCTCCGCCGCGTTCGAATATCTGCGCTCGCTGCAGGTCGACCTTCTGAAAATCGATGGCAGCTTCGTGCGCAATGTCGCGGCCTCGCCGTTCAATCGCGCCTTCGTGCGCTCGATCGCCTCGCTCTGCGACACGCTCGGCATCAGCACGATCGCCGAGATGGTCGAAGACGAGGCGACTGCTAGTCTCATTCAACACGCTGGTGTCACCCACGGCCAGGGCTACCATTTCGGCAAGCCCGGTCCGATGACACTGATCGATCACAATGCGCGACGCCAGACCGCAAAACCGCGCTGGCAGACGATCTCCAATCGGTTTGCTGGAGGCTGAGGCCATGGCCGCGACCCCGAAAGTGAAAGAAAAACCCCTGCGCGTTGAGGCCCCTCGCGGCGTTGTGCGTCCCGACCTGACGGAACTTGGTCGCACGCTTCTGCACGGCTATCCCGGCCCGATCGCGCTGATCGATGCGGGCGGACAGGCCTATGCGGTCAACGAGTTGGCGGCAACGCTTGCGCCTGCGTTGAACGGCCCGCTTCGAGTGCAAGCCATTCCGCTGATCGCCCGGGCGGCGGAGGCCGGCTCCGCGCAGTCCAATCTTCTTCGGCTGGGCGGCGACAAGGCCAGCCTCGCGATCGACCTGACGGTCATTCCCATGGGGCCGGCGGGCAGCGAGGGCCTTACCTATCTCGCGCTCAGCCGCGATGCCACGCTCGATCGAAACCTGCGCGAGGCGCTGATCGAATCGCGCCGGCGCTATAAGGATCTGGTCGAGTGCTCAACCGACTTCGTGTGGGAGACCGATCGCGAGGGCAATTTTGCCTTCGTCACGGCACGCGGCGCGCTCGGTTTCGCGCCGGAACGCCTGATCGGCAAGCCCGCGCGCTCGCTCATCGATCGCCGGCGCCCGCAGCCCGAGCCGTTTCCGTTCGAGGCGCGCGAGCCGACCCAGGAGGTCGAGGTGTGGCTGCGCGACGCACGCGGCGAGCCGGCCTGCCTGATCGCCTCCAGCCTGCCGATGCTCTCACCCGAGGGTGACTGGCAGGGGGCGCGCGGCGTTTGCCGCGACATCACCGACACGCGTAAACGCGACGAGGCGCTCGCCATCGTTCGCGCGCGCGAGCAGCTGCTCGCCGCCATGGTCAAGACCATTCGCGATGAGGTCGAGCCCGGGCGCCTGCTCGAGAGCGCGAGCACCGCGCTCATGGCTGCGCTCAACGCGAGCGCCTGCTGGATCTATCGGCCCGATGCCACGGGCACGCTGCAACGCGCCGGCACCTACGGCAAGGCGATCATTGCGCCCGAAGAAGCCGATCGCATGATTCGTGGCGCCATCGCGGCCGACCGCGACCCCGAGTTCGACGGCATCTCCACGCTCGCGCTGCCGACGCGCTACCGCCACGGCATGAACGGCGCGATCTGCGTCGCCCGTGTCGACCGGCGGCGCTGGAGCGACGATGATCGCATCCTGCTCGCGGGCATCGCTGATCAGCTCGGCATCGCCTTCGAACAGATCGATACCCATGAGCGCCTGGTCGATCTCGCACGCACTGATGGGCTGACCGGCCTTCTCAATCGCCGCGCGCTGGTCGAGGACCTGGAGGCCCGACTGACCGTGCATCGGAAGTCAGGCAGCAATGCCCTGCTGCTCTATGTCGATCTCGACAATTTCGAGGCGATCAATGACGGCAAGGGTCATGCGCGAGGCGATGAGGCCTTGCGCGGCGTGGCCAAGGTGCTCAGAGAATATGCGCGCGGCCGTGGCCTCGCCGGACGCATCGGCGGCGATGAGTTCGGCGTCTGGCTTGAGGGCATCGCACCGGCCGATGTGGAGGCCGAGGTCAAAGCGCTGCAGGCCGCGGCCAAGCCGCTGCTCGAGTTCTCGGCTCGGCCCGAGCTGCCGTTCACCTTCTCGATTGACGCCGTCGTGGTTGATCCCTCGGGGGTGCGAGACATCGAGGAGCTGTTCACGCGGGCCGACGCCGCCATGTACGGCGTGAAGCGGAGCGGCAAGGGCCGCTACGCCATCATCGGTGGGCCTGAGGGCGCGAGCGCTGCGCCGGTGTCATGAGCCTTGGCCTCAATGAGCGCGAGCGCGGCACGCCGGGGGCTCTGACCCGGCAGCTCATGGACTATGCCGAGGCAAAGCGGCTCGCGGCCGAGAAGGACCCGGCCGCGCGCGAGCGCCTGGCGCGGCGCGACGATGTTCAGCCCGAGATCCTGTATTTCCTGGCCGGCGATGAGTCTCCCCATGTGCGCCGGGCGATTGCCGAAAATTCACAGTCCCCACGTCACGCCGATGCGCTTCTCGTCAATGACGGCGATGACGAGGTGCGTTGCCTGCTCGCGCGCAAGATCGCGCGGCTTGCGCCCGAGCTGAAGCCGGATCAGCAGAGCCTCCTCAAAAAGCTCACCCTCGATGTGCTGGAGCAATTGGCGCGCGACCAGCTGCCGCGCGTGCGCCAGATCATCGCGGAGGAGGTGCGCTACCTTTCGAATTTGCCGAGCGACCTGATCAAGCGGCTCGCGCGCGATGCCGAGCTCGCCGTGTGTTCGCCGGTGCTGCAGTTCTTGCCGCTGCTCTCCGACGACGACCTGATCGAGATCATCCGCAGCCGCCCGGTGCAGGGCGCGCTTCAGGCGATCGCGGCACGCAACGGCCTTGGCGCCGACGTCTCCAATGCCGTGGTCGTGGCGGAGGACGAGCAGGCGGTTGCCCAGCTCCTCGGCAACCGCAGCGCGCAGATTCGGGAAGAGACGCTCGATCGCATTCTGGACGCCGCGCCGACCAAGGAGATCTGGCACAAGCCCCTGGTTGAGCGTGACGATCTCTCGCACCGCGCGGTCACCCGCATCGCCAAGTTCATCTCGGCCTCGCTCCTCGCCATGCTCGAGGCCAAGCACAAGATCGCGCCCGAAACCACCGCCGAGGTGGCCGCGGCGATCGACCGGCGGCTTTCGGCCGATGGCATGGCGGAAGAGGGCCTGCCCGAGCATCGCGCTGCCGACCTCCACAAGGAGGGCAAGCTGACCGAAGACGTGATCGTCGAGGCGATCAAGCGCGGTGATCGTGATTTCCTGGTCGAGGCGCTGGCGCTCAAGACCGGCTTCACGCCAGACCGGGTGCGCGGCGTGCTCGGCTCACGCGCGCCCCGCACGATCGTCGCGCTGTGCTGGAAGGCCGGGCTCGGCATGCGCACCGCGCAACAGGTCGAGATTCGCGTGGCCAACATCCCGCCGCCCGAGGTGATCAACGCCAAGGACGGTATCGACTACCCGTTTACGGGAACGGAGATGCGCGGATTCCTGAGGATGGTGGAGTAGGCCACGCGCCGTTGCTAAGCAACGATCATCGTGCCGAGGCCGTGCTCGGTGAAGAGCTCGAGCAGCAAAGCGTGAGGCACGCGGCCGTCGAGCACATGGGCGGCCTTGCAGCCCCCTTCGAGCGCCAGGAGGCAGGTCTCCAGCTTCGGAATCATGCCGCCGGTGGCGACGCCGCTGCGCAACAGCTCGCGCGCCTCGGCTGCCGTCATGCGGCTGATCAGCTGCTTGTCCTGGTCGAGCACGCCGGCGACGTCGGTCAGCATGATCAGCTTGGCCGCGTGCATCGCGCCCGCGATCGCGCCGGCCGCGGTGTCGGCGTTGATGTTGAGCGTCTCGCCATTCGGTCCGCCGCCGGTTGGCGCGATGACCGGGATGATGTCGGAGCGCTCGAAGATGTTCAGCACCTTGTCGTTGATTCTGGTCGGCTCGCCGACGAAGCCAAGGTCGACCACGCGCTCGATATTGGAATCGGGGTCGCGCGTGGTGCGCGTCACCTTGCGCGCGCGAATGAGGTCGCCATCCTTGCCTGAGAGGCCGATCGCGGTGCCGCCGGCCGCGTTGATCGAGGCCACGATGTCGGTGTTGATCTGGCCGACCAGCACCATCTCGACCACCTCGACCGTCGCCGCATCGGTGACGCGGAGCCCGTCGATGAACTCGCTCTTGATCTTCAGCCGGTCGAGCATCTGGCCGATCTGCGGGCCGCCGCCATGAACCACGATCGGGTTCATGCCGACCTGCTTCATCAGCACGACATCGAGCGCGAAATTGCGCGCGAGCGTGGCATCACCCATGGCATGGCCGCCATATTTCACCACCACCGTCTGATCGGCGAACTCGATCATATAGGGCAGCGCCTCGATGATGGTCTCGGCGGTGCGCAGCCAGTTTTTCGTGTCGGTGAGGGTCTTGGGGCCGGTCATGGTCTGTCCTCGGGCGAAAACCGCCGGACTTTAGCGCGCAGGCGCGGGCAGCGCGAGCGCGCAGAGATGGGCGCGAAGCTCAAGAAGGCCGAGCCCGGTGCGGGCACTGGTGGCGATCACAGCGGGAAAGGCCGCGACATGGCCGGCGGCCTCGGCGGCGAGATCGGCCTCGAGCGCGACGAGCGCCGCCGGCTTCAACTGGTCCGCCTTGGTGAGCACGAGGAGATAGGAGACCGCGCGCTCGTCGAGCCCGTCCATCACCGCCCGATCCGTCTTCATCAGGCCGCGCCTGGCATCGATCAGGAGGAGCACGCGGCGCAAACCCGCCCGGCCGCGCAGGAACCGGTCGGCCAGCCTGGTCCAGGCCTTGACCATGGTCTCGGGCGCCGCGGCATAGCCATAGCCCGGCAGATCGACGAGGCGGAGCCGGCCACCGAGATCGAAGAAATTGATCTGCTGGGTGCGGCCCGGTGTGTTCGAGACGCGCGCGAGATTGTCGCGCCCGACGAGCGCGTTCAGCAGGCTCGACTTGCCGACATTGGAGCGACCGGCAAAGGCGACCTCGGGCAGGCCTGGCGCCGGCAGACCGTCGAGACCGAGCGCGCCCGAGACGAACGCGCAGTCCTGCGCGAAGAGAACGCGCCCGGCTTCTAGGAGCGCCGGGTCGGCTTCGCCCGCTCGCGTGCCCGGCGCACCTGGCGCGATTCGACCTCCGGCTCGTCCTTCGGCCATGGCTTCGCCTTGCTCTTACTGCCCTTGCTGCTCTTGCCTTTGTCCCGCTTGAACAGGCTGCTCATCGAGGGCCGCACCGGCGCTGCGGTGGCAGGCTTGGCAGGCTTCTCAGCCTTGGCGGACACCGACTTTGCCTCGCCCGATTTGCTCCCGCCGCTACCACCGGCCATCGCCGCGGCGGCGGCGGCGCCACCGCCGGCGAGCTCGGCCTTCAGCGCCTGAAGCTCGGCATGCTCCTTGGTGAGCGCCGCCTTGGTCACGCCCATGCGCCGCATGATGACGTATTGCTGCGCGATCGAAAGGATGTTGTTCCAGGTCCAGTAGATCACCAGCCCGGCCGGGAACTGCGCGAACATGAAGAGGAAGATGATCGGCAGCGCGAGCAGGATCTTGGCCTGCAGCGGGTCCAGCGGCTGCGGGTTCAGCTTCTGCTGAAGCCAAAGCGTGAAGGCGTAAATGATCGGCCACACGCCGATCATGAGGAAACTCGGTGCGCCCCAATCGAAGGCGCCGAACCCGGTGATGATGGCCATCGGGTCGGGCGCCGAGAGATCCTGGATCCACCAGAAGAACGGCGCGTGACGCATCTCGAGCGAGACGAACAGCACCTTGTAGAGCGCAAAGAAGACCGGGATCTGCACCAGGATCGGGAAGCAACCGGCCACCGGATTCGCCTTCTCGCGCCGGTAGAGCGCCATCATCTCCTGCTGGAAGCGCACCTTGTCGTCCTTGTGGCGCTCCTTCAGCCTGATCATGTCGGGCTGCAGCTTGCGCATCTTGCTCATCGAGACATAGGCCTTGTTGGCCAGGGGGAAGAGCAGGATGCGCACGCACACGGTGAGCAGGAGAATCGCAACGCCGAAATTGCCGACATTGCGGAAGAAGAAGTCGATCAGGAAGAACATCGGCTTGGTGAGGAACCAGAGCCAGCCGAAATCAACCGCGTCTTCGAAGCGATTGACGCCGAGCTCCTCGCCATAGCGATTGAGCAGGTTCACCACCTTGGCGCCGGCGAACAGGCGATCGGTGCTCTCGGCCGAGGCGCCGGGCGCGATCGTGACCGGATCGTGCAGGAAATTGGTCTTGAACTTGGGCTCGCACGTGCCCGCCTGGGCACCGGGGCGCGCGCCAAACTCGGTGACCACCTTGCGCGACTGGTCGGGCAGCAGCGCCGTCAGCCAA
>Ga0194128_10004608_pt1 | contig 20057 bp, 24 predicted proteins | sample TA2KigCa65mmetaG_FD_148650 | JGI IMG/M metagenome (GOLD analysis project Ga0194128, IMG submission 148650) | Freshwater microbial communities from Lake Tanganyika, Tanzania - TA2015037 Kigoma Deep Cast 65m | ecosystem: Environmental > Aquatic > Freshwater > Lake | place: Tanzania: Lake... | reverse complement strand
CGTGGATGAACCGATTCCGCCGGCTCCTCGTCCGCTGGGAGAAGCGCGAGCAGAACTACGAGGCAATGCTCCATCTCGCCTGTGCCTGGATCACGATGAAACTGGCTGGGGTTTTCGGATAGGCTCTAGGCATCGAGCAGCAGCGCTCGCGCCCGCTCGGGATCGACGGCGTACTTCTCCGCGCAGAATACGCAGCGCACTTCGAGCTGCTCGCGCTTGGCCATTGCGTCCTCGAGGTCGCGGCGTCCGAGCATCGCGGCGGCGCGCAGCACGCGGTCTTCATCGCACGCGCAGTAGAACTGCGGCGCGCTCGATTCGAGATCGCGGCGGCCGACGCCATCGAGCAGTAGGGCGACGAGATCCGCCGCGCCGGCGCCGTCGTGCACGAGGCGCGAGATCGCCGGCAGGCGCTGCACGTTCTGCTCGATGCGCTTCACGACTTCGTCGTTCGCGCCCGGCAGCGACTGGACGAGGAAGCCGCCCGCAGCGGCCGGCGCGCCGTCGGGCTCGTGCCACACGCCCAGCGCGACGGCGGACGGCGTCTGCTCCGACTCCGTCAGGTAGAGCGCGATGTCCTCGGCGATCTCGCCGGAGACGATCGGCACGATGCCGGTGTACGGCTCGCGCCAACCGGGGCGAAACCGCACGACGGCGAGCTCGCCGAGGCCGATCGCGTGCGAGATGTCGAGGCGGCCGCCGCGCAGCGGCAGGTCGAGGCCGGGGTTCGCCACGTAGCCGCGCGCGCGGCCCGTGTCGTCAGCGATCGCGACGACGTGCCCGAGCGGCCCCCGCGCGCGAAAGCGCATCTCCACGGTCTCCGCATCCTTGCCCTGCGACGCGATCAGCACCGCCCCTAACAACGCGCGCCCGAGCGCGGCCGTCGCGACGGGCGACGTCTCGTGCCGCCGCGCCGCTTCTCGCACGAGGTCGCTGCCCACGAGCGCACGCACCGACACGCTGCCGTCTTCGGAGAGCGTGCGCAGGAGCTCGTCGGGGCGTGCGGCGGTCATGGCGCGCGCAGAGTAACGGCGCGATCTACGCGGTTCGCAATTCGCCGCGCTGCCACCGGCGCCCAACGGCAACGTCGAGAAGGACGAACGAGGCGCAGAGCCTGAATGGCACGCGGGAAGCGTCGACCTCTGCATCGACGGTGAATGCCGCGGCGAGAATCAGGGCGAGGTCCACCCACACGACGCGGCAATTGCGAGTGCGGTCCTGGATGAGATCCACCAGCAGCACGACGCACAGCGCAGTCAATCCCACCCACGCGAGGAGTTGGAGACCGCCGAGCCACAAGCCGTTGATCGCGAAGTCGAGCTCGTCCATGTGCGGCTCCTCGAGCTCAGTCCACCGGGAACGTCGTCGCCTTCACCTGCGAGCAGCCGTCGACCGCGAGGCACTCGCCCGTAACAAAACTGGAGCGCGCGGATAACAACCACACCGCCATCTCGGCGACTTCTTCCGGCTCGCCCATGCGCCCGAGCGCGTGGCTCTCGATCGCGCGCTTCGCGATCTCGGGAGAGAGCTTCTGGAAGCGCTCGTTCGCGGGAGTTCGGATCATGCCCGCGTTGACGACGTTGACGCGCACGCCGCGCGGAGCGAACTCGGCGGCCGCCGTCTTGCTCAGCGCGATCAGCCCGCCCTTCGCCGCGGCGTACGCCGAGAGGCCGGGCATGCCGCGCAAGCCGACCATCGAGCCCACGTTCACGATCGCGCCGCCGCCGCTCTAGATGATCGCGGGGATCTCGTGCTTCATGCAGAGCCAGATGCCCTTTAGCGAGACGCCGACGAAGTCGTCCCACTCGGCTTCCGTCAGGTCCGTCAGCAGCTTCACGCTCTCACCGCTGGTGGCGCTGTTGCAGGCCCAGTCGAGGCGTCCGAACGACGCGAGAGCCTCCTGCACCATCGCGGCGGCGTGATCTTCGCGGCGCAGGTCCGCGACCACGAAGCTCGCCTCGCCGCCGGCCTTCTCGATCTTGCGCACCGTGTCTTCGCCGCCGGCGCGGTTCACGCCCGCGACGAGCAGGCGCGCGCCTTCGCGCGCTGCCTGCAGCGCGACGGCGCGCCCGATGCCGGTGCCGGCGCCGGTGACGATGCCGACGGTGCCTTCGAGTAGTCCCATGGCGCGCCTCGCTGAGTGCGCGAATGCTACGAGGCTGCGAAGCGCGGTCGCCACGGTGTGCGGCTGAATTCGCGTCAGCGGTGGCGAAAGGCGGCGCGTGCGCAATTCCGGTGGAGATATCGCGCGAGTTATCAGGGACATCGCCGCGAGTGCGCGAGCGTGAGCACCGTCACTGGCCGCTTCGCGCCATCCACGACGGGCCGCGCGCATCCGGGCACGCTGCTCGCGGCACTCCTGTGTTGGCTCGACGCGCGCTCTCGCGGCGGACGCGTGATCCTGCGCCTCGAAGATCTCGATCCCGAACGTTCGCGCGCGGATCTCGTCGCCGGGCTGAAAGAGGATCTCGCGTGGTTCGGCCTCGATTGGGACGAGGTGCAGCTGCAAAGCGCTGCGCGCGCGCGACATGAAGCCGCGCTCGATGCGCTCGCCGCGCGCGGTCTCCTCTACCCGTGCACGTGCTCGCGCGCGGCGCTTCGCGCGCACGGCGTCGCGGCGCCCGATGGCGGCTTCGCGTACCCAGGCACGTGCCGGGAGCGCGCACTGCCCGCCGCTGGCTGGCGCGCGAGTGCGGAGCCGCTGCGGGTGCGCGTGCCGTCGCGCGAGATCGCGGTGCACGATGAGTCTGGCGCGGTGTTCGCGCTCGACCCCGCGCGCGCTTTCGGCGACCCCGTCGTGCGCCGCCGCGACTTTGCGCCCGCGTACCACCTCGCATCCGTCGTCGACGACGCAGCGAGCGGCGTCACGCGCGTGGTGCGCGGCCGCGACCTCGCGCTGCACACCCCGCTGCAAGTCGCGCTGCGCGAGTTGCTCGGACTCGCCGTGCCTGCGTTCCGCCACCACCTCCTCCTGCTCGAACCGCGCGGCGACAAGCTCGCCAAGCTGCACGGCTCCGTCGCCGCCCCAGAGCTGCGCGCGCACTACAGCGCGAACGCGCTGTGTGGCGTGCTCGCGCGCGCATGCGGGCTGCGCGCGAGCGCGGCCGCGGTGACGCCGCGCGAGCTGCTGGGGGAGTTCACGTGGGAGCGAGTGCGGAGTGAGGACGCGGTGATGGGGTGGACGGGCGCGCAACTCGAGCTCGCGACCAGGAGTTGAGTGCCGCGCGACGCGCCTCAATGGCGCGGCGCGCGGCACCTTCAATTCCGAGAGAGGTGCGCGGCTGCGACGAGCCAAGCAAGAGCCGCACGCGGAGGCGGGGGTCGCAGAGCGAATCCCCAGGCGTGAGGCGCGCGCGCAGCTTCATGTCGGCGCCAGAAGGCAATCCATCCGCGCGGCAGCCAACCGACGCGCCCACGCGGGTGAGCGGCGCGAGCCCCGCCGAAGCGTGCGGCGCTGCTCGCGACGAAGACCTCAGGCCAACCGACTCACACGAACGTCATCCCGAGCCACTCCATCACGATCGACGGCTTCTCCTGGCCCTCGACTTCGACCGTCACTTCCGTCGTGCTGAGCCAGCGCCCGCCGCCCTGATCTTCGAGGCTCTTCAGCTTGAAGCGGCCGCGCACGCGCGAGCCGGCCTTCACGGGCGAGACGAAGCGCATGCGGTTGATGCCGTAGTTCATACCCATCTTCGCGCCTTTGACGCCGGGCACGACCTGATAACCGAAGTTCGCGACCAGCGAGAGCGTGAGGAAGCCGTGCGCGATGGTCGAGCCGAGCGGTGTCGCTTTCGCTGCGGCGGGATCGACGTGGATGAACTGGTGGTCTTCGGTGAGGTCGGCGAACGCGTCGATGCGCTTCTGATCGACGAGCGTCCATTCCGAAACGCCGAGCTCTTTGCCGACGAGCGCCTTGAACTCGTCGAGCGTGATCGCCTTGTCGGGGCCCTTCATGCAGTTCTCCTCTCGGGGTGAGGAGACAGCCTAGTCCGGCCCTACTCGGGTTCGCCGCGTGTCGTGAGGTCCGGCAGCAGCAGCGACTGCTCTTGCTCCGGCAGCGCCTCGACTTGGTTCAGCTTGCCCTGGATGAAGCGCGTCTTCTTCGTGGCGTCGCCGATCGTGTTGGAGGCCTGGCGCAGCTTCTCGTCGACCTTCACGAGCAGGTCGCCGAACAGCCCGAACTGTTTCTTCACCTCGTTGAGGAGCCGCCACACCTCGTGGCTGCGCTTCTCGATCGCGAGCGTGCGGAAGCCCATCTGCAGGCTGTTGAGCAGCGCGGCGAGCGTGGTGGGCCCGACCACGACGACTTTGCAGTCGCGCTGCAGCGCCTCGACGAGGCCGGGGCGGCGCAGCACTTCGGCGTAGAGGCCCTCGGTCGGCAGGAAGAGCAGCGCGAAGTCGGTGGTGTGCGGGGGCGCGACGTACTTGTCGCGGATGCTCTTCGCTTCGCCGCGAATGCGCGTTTCGAGCGCGCGGCCGGCGTCCTCGATCGCCGCGACGTCGCCGCGCTCGGCGGCGTCCTGAATGCGCGCGTAGTCCTCCTGCGGAAACTTCGCGTCGATCGGCAGCCAGAGCGGCTCGCCGTTCGCACCGTTCGGCATGCGCACTGCGAAGTCGACGCGCTCCGCTGAGCCGGCGCGCGTCTGCACGTTCTTCGCGTACTGCCCTGCCGCGAGGCAGTGCTCGAGCAGCGCCTCGAGCTGCGTCTCGCCGTAGCCGCCGCGCGTCTTGACGTTCGTGAGCACGCGCTTGAGATCGCCCACGCCGACCGCGAGCGACTGCATCTCGCCGAGGCCCTTGTGCACCGCTTCGAGGCGCTCGCTCACCTGCTTGAACGCCGCGCCGAGGCGCTGCTCGATCGTCGCCTGCAGCTTCTCGTCGACGGTCGCGCGCATCTCGTCGAGCTTCTTCTGGTTGTCGTCCTGCATGCCGCGCAGGCGCGCGTCGATCGAGTCGCGCGAGCGTTCGAGGTTCTGGTCGAGGGCCGCGCCGACGTCGCGCAACGCGAGGTTCACCTCCTCGCGCAGGTGGCGCGTCTGGGTCGCAAGCTCGTCGCGGCTGCGCGCCAGCTCCTCGCGCAGCGCGCGGTCCGTGCGCTCCTGCCCGAGCGTGAGCGCCTCGAGGCGCGGTGCGAGCGCGACGGCGGCGTCGGGCGGCTGCACGCGCCGGAACAACTGCGCGAGCAGCACGACGCAGCCCGCAAGCAATGCGGCGATCGCGACGAGCGCGATCTCGACGAAGCCCATGTCCATCCCCCAACCCCGCGTTCGATTCTACGCCCGCGCGACTCCCGAGCGAGCTTTCGCGTCGAGGATGCGGGCGAGTTGTGACAGGGGCGGTCACAACCAGAGGCGCACGGGCGCTGGCCATCGGTGCCAGGCACCGATGGCCGAGCTAGATCCGCATACCGCGCCACTTCCCCGACGCGAAGCGCCAGACGAGGCCGCCCGCGAGCAGCGCGACGTAGAGCGTGCCGCCGACGTAGGCGCCGGTGAGGCCGTGGCCCTGGTGCACGCCGAAGAACCACGCGCCGGGCACGAACACGAGCCACGCCAGCACCGTTTGGCACGCGGCCGGCCAGAAGGTGTCGCCGGCGCCGCGCAGGGCGCCGATCGCGACGATGTGGATCGCGTCGAGCAGCTGGAACACCGCGCCGAGGCGCAGCACGGAGACGCCGAGCGCGAGCACCATCGGGTCGGCGGTGAAGATCCGCATCAGCGTTTCGGGAATCGTCGTGAGCGCGACCGCGAGCGCCGTGGAGATCGTGACGCCCACGAGCATTCCGTTCTTCAGCGCCGTCACCGCGAGGTTGGGCTGGCCGCCGCCGACGGCGCGGCCCACCAGCGTTTGCGTCGCGCCGGAGACGCCGAGACACACCATGAACGAGACGTTCACGATCATGATGAACGCGTGGCTCGCGGCGACGGACTCTGCGCTCATCGCGGCGAGCAGCAGCGTGAACACCGCGAACGAGAGCGAGTCGAACACCCACTGCGCGCCGATCGGGAGGCCCGTGCGCAGCAGGCGGCGGAAGCTCGTCGCGTCGGGCCGGCGCGGCTGCGTGTGAAAGCGCGCGCGCACTTTCGGGTGGAGCGCGACCGCGATCAGGATCGCCGCATCGAGGAACTCCGCGAAGGCCGTCGCGATCGCGGCGCCCGCGATGCCGAGCCGCGGCGCGCCGAATTCGCCGAAGATCAGCGCGTAGTCGAGCGCGGCGTTCACGAGGTTCGCGAACAGGCCCACGAGCAGCGGCACCCACGTCATCCCGACGCCGCGGAAGAACCCGTTCCACACGAAGATGACGCCGAGCGCGGCCATGCCGAGCGAGCGCGGCTGCAGGTACTCGACAGCCGGCGCGACGAGCGCGGGCGAGCTGCCGAGCGCTTCGAAGATCGCGGGCAGCGTGATCGGCGTGGCGTAGTACGTGGCGATCGCCGCGAGTGCCGTCGGCGGCACGATCCCCCACAGGCCCTGCCACGCCCACGTGCCGCAGCGCCGATCGTCGCCCGCGCCTTGCGCCTGCGCGACGAAGGTCTGCACCGCGCTCGCGGAGCCGAGGAAGAGCGAGAACAGCGCCCAGCTCCAGGTGCTCGCGAGCGAGACGGCGCCGAGCTCCGCAGCGCCGAGGCGGCCGACGAACGCGGAGTCGACCACGCCCATCAGCGTGGTCGAGAGCTGTGTGAGCACGATCGGCCAGCCGAGCTTCAACAGCTCGGCGAGGGTGCCGCGAATGGGCGGTTCTGCAGTGAGCGCCCCGGGCGGCGGCGCGAGCGAAGAGGCTTCTGTCATGACGCGATCCAAGCGAGGAGAGGAGTGGAGGCGGTTGGTGCGCCTCTCCGTGCCTCCGGCTCAGGATCGAGTCAGCGACTCGCTTCGCGGGGAGAGGGCGCGCTGGCGTGTGGTCTACGAAGTTTCATTGCGCGCTCCTCTGGGTCGCGGCCTTGTAACAGAGGGCCGTGGGGCCTGACAACTGCAATCTCTCAGCCCGGATCAGAACTCGTCGCGGTCTCGTTCGGGCATCGCGATCCGGAGGATCAAGTAGAGGATCGCGGGCACCGCGGTCGTCACGGTGATCAGCACGTACAGCAGGCGCGTCACCCCTGCGTTCCAGCCGAGCCATTCCGCGATGCCGCCGCAGACGCCGGCAATGATCCGCTGATCGCGCGAGCGCTTGAGTCCGGGCCGAGAGATCGCCATCGAGATCACCTCCGAGTTCGAGGCGATGCTACGCGGACTCGGGGGACGGGTTCGCGAGAACTTCGCTTCGCGTGCGGCTCAGTCGATCACGCGACCCACGATCTGGCCCACGCCCACCCACATGCCCAGCATCCCGCCGATCGAGGTCAGTACGAACACGAGCAGGATGCGCAGCAAGCGGTTGCTCCAGAGGCCGCGCCACGAGCTCAGGTCGTCGAGCACGCGCGACAGCTCGCCCACGAACGGCGGGCGGAAGTAGCTCTGCACGAACGCGGTGACGTGGCCGGCGCCGATCAGCGGCGAGAGCGTGGTGATCGGGGCCGCGAGGAACGCGGCGAGGATCGTGCCGGGGTGCGCGAAGGCGATCGCGGCGCCGATCGCGGTGGGCGTGCCGGTGGCGAGGATCCACTGCAGCGCGGTCGCCTCGACTTCGGCAGCGCCCTTCTCGATGCCGAGCCACACCACGGTCGCGACGATCAGCGCCGGCACGCCCCAGGCGAGCCACTTCGTCCACTGCGACGGCGGCGGAATCGTCTCGAGCGGTGCGAGTGCGATCTCGGTGCCGCGCTCGAGGTGCGCAGCGAGGCCCGCGAGATGCCCGGCGCCGACGACCGCGACGAGCTTTGCTCCCGGCGAGGAGCGGATCTTCTCGGCGAGATAGGCGTCGCGCTCGTCGATCAACACGGTCTTGATGCCGGGGAACGACCTCGCCAGCTCCTCGAGCAGCTGTGTCATCACGTCGCGCTCGCGCAGCTCGCGCAGGTCGGCCTCGCTCATCTCGGGCCGCGCGACGAGGCTCTCGGCCAGCGCCGCGGCGAGCAGCGACTTCTTCCAGAACGAGAGCGCTGCCCACGCGCGCCGCAGCGTGATGCGCACCTCGCGGTCGCACAGAAAGAACGGCTTGCCGATCGCCTCGGCCGCGCGTGCGCCTTCCAGCAGCTCCGCGCCGGGACGCACGCCGAGCCGCACGCCGAGCGAGTGCTGGAACGCGGCGAGCACGAGGTTCGCGAACAGCGTCGGCAGCTGGCGGCTCGCGAGCACTTGGCGCAGGTCGAGCTGCTCGAAGCGCTGCGGCTGCGAGAGCGCGGCGTAGCGGCCGGCGTCGAGCTCGATGCAGACGCCGTCGGGCTGCGCGGCCTCGATCACGGCGCGCACGAGCTCGGTCGACTCGCGCGAGACGTGCGCAGTGCCGACCAGCACGAACTCGCGACCGTCGCGCGCGACGATGCGCACGTCGGAGCTGGCGAGCGGATTCGCGGCGGCGTCGGCGGCGGGTTCGATGCGGGGCTCCGAACGGGTCGCGCATCTTATCGGCGGGTCGCAAAAGAACCGGGGACGTTCCGCAAGTAGGTAAAGAAGGTCCGCTTTACTTTCTTGCGGAACGTCCCCGCTGCTTCCCTTCCTCGCTGCGCTCTGGGTGGGTACAGATCGCCCGCCTCAGCGCGCCGCGAATCTGGTTCCCGCGATCCGTGCGGCGCCGTCGGCTGCGAGCACGCCGCGTTTCTGCGCGGCGGCGCGGAAGCGCTCTGGGCTCGCGAGATCGAGCAGCACGCCGGCGACGCCGTCGCTCGCGCCGCGGACGAAGCGAAGCACGCCGCCGCCCACCGCGATCTCAGGCGCGCCGACCGTGCTGCGCGTCACGGGCAGCGCGAGCACTTCGCTCCAGCGCGCGGCGAGGCGTTCGGGCTCGGGGCTCTCGAGCTCGGCGCCGACGATCGCGCGCGTCACGTCGGTGCGGACGTGCTGGCGCCACTTCGGCCCCGCCCACTCCCACGCACCGGGCTCGTCCATCACGTCGATCGAGACGATCGCGCCGCCGACGTCGCGCGGATGCAGGTGCAGCGTCGCCGCGCCCTTCTGCTTGCCCTCCCACACGATGCGCACGCCGAGCTGCTCGAGCCGCGCGCGGTGCGGGGCGAGCTCGGGGACCTGGAAGATCACCATGTAGCCGCTGTCGCCGCCGCGGCGCTCGATCCAGCGGCCGGCGGTGGTGTTCGCACGCGCGGGCGAGACGACTTCGAGAAACGTCTCGCCGATCGGCATCACGCCATTCTCGAGGCCGAACACACCGACGCCCGGATCGTTGAACGCGACCTCGATGCCGAGCACGTCCGTGAGGGCGTCGACGGTGGCGGCGAGGTCGCGGGCGGCGAGGGCGATCTGGCGAAGTTGCATCGCGGGCTCCTGGGCTTGTTAGGGACTCAGTTGAGCAGCACCGGCTCGGCGAGCGCGCGGATCGGGCACGGCTCGAGGCGGCCGCGCAGCACGAGGGCGTCGTCGCCGCGCGCGCGGAACTCGTGCTCGGTCCTGCCGCGCGCGAGGTGGGCGCGGCATGCAGGCGTGTTCGGCAGCACCACGGCCACGTCCATGGCCTTGCTCCAGCGCAGCTCCAAGGCGAGTGGCAGGCTGCCGCTCGCGATCAGGTAGTCCGGCGCTTCTGCGACGAGCGCGAGCTCGGCGGGCTCGGTCAGCACGAGCAGCGAGCTGCGGCGCTGCGGGAGCGAGTCGCGCCACCCGGCAAGGCCGGAGATGCCGCGCGCGGTGCAGCGCGTGCCCTTCGCGCCCACCACGGTCATCAGCGGCGGCGTCGCCTCGATCCGCACGAGCGAGCCGGTCGCGAGCACGGCGCGGCACGACTCGCTCGGCACGAACAGGAAGCCCTGGCGCCCCGCGTTCCCGACGAGCTGCGCTTCCAGATAGGGCCCGAGGGTGCGCATGCCCTCGACGCGCACGCGCCCGCGTGGCAGCGGCGGAGGGTCTGGCGCCAGCGCCCCGGGCGGGGCCACCGGCGCGGTGCAGCACAGGCTCGCGAGCAGCGCGAGCGCGCAGTGAAGGAGGACTGTCCGCATCGGCCGAGCATATCCCGCGAGCACTCGGCGCTGGCACGGCGCGCCTCAAGTGCCCTCGCGGACGGGCCGAAACCGCCAAAGGGGGGCGCTCGCATGGCCGACGCCGAGGCGTTCGACTTCGTTTGCAGCCAGCTCGAATCGCGCACGTCGCTCGATCGGCTCGCCGCGCGCGGGACGGTACGCATCGCCCTGAAGCAGGCTGGACTCGACTCCCGCTCGGTGACACCCGAGCAGTTGGCGGTGGTGACGGAGAAGGTTCTGCCCGGCGAGCTCGCCAGCCGCGGCGTGCAAGGTGGCGCGGCAATCTGCAACGAAATCGCCGCGAAGGTCCGGCGCCTCACTACGACCGGCGGCGCCGACACGCCCGACGCAGTGTTCCGGCGCCTCGGAGGTTGAGCGTGCTCGATGTATTGCTGCTCGTTTCGACGGCAGCCTTCATCGCGGCCGGAGCCCTGGTGGGCGCTCGCTTACTTCTTCTCGCGAAGCGCACTCGGCAGGTGCCGGACTTCATCGTCGGCTTCTCGCTCTTCATCCTCTCGGCAGTCGCTTATCCGCTGATCCTCCTCAGCAGCGTCGGCAACTTATCCCTCGATGCCACGCGCTGGTTCTCGATCGGATCGGTCAGCACGCTCGCGACTGGCTGGGTGGGAGTGTTCGTGTTTACCAAGCAGGTGTTTCGACCCGGCGTCGGCTGGGCTCGCGCGCTGATGCTCGCGGGAATCGCGGCCACCGGATTCGGCCTGGTCTTCGGGATCGAGCACGCGCTGAACGCGCCCGACCTGACCACCCTCCGCACACCCAGCGGCGGCGTTCTCGTCATCCAGGCAGCCGCGCTGGTCTTGTATCCGTGGACCGGCCTCGAGGGTCTTCTCTGCTGGCAACAAGCGCGCAAGCGCTTGGCGCTCGGGCTCGCCGATCCGCTCGTCGCCAACCGCTTCTTGCTCTGGGCATGGATCGGCGTGTTCTCGACCCTCACCGTCGCTCCAGCGTTCGTCGTCACGCTGCTGGGCGGCGACGGGACGACGCACGTCGGTGCGCGCTTCTGCACCGCGATTGGCGGCCTGGCTTGCGCGATCAACCTCCAGCTCGCCTTCCTGCCGCCGGCGTCCTATCGCCGCTGGATCACGGGCGCGGCGGCGGCCTGACTCGGCCGGGCACTTGACGCTGAGCGATCGCCTCCCAAGCTTCCGCGATTCCCGATCGCAGGAGTGACCGATGAAGCGCGTGTTCTTCTTCGTGCTGACCAATCTCGCCGTGATGCTTGTGGCGGGCGTCGCCATGCAGCTGCTCGGCGTGCCCCAGATGCTCGCGGCGCGTGGCATCGAGACCCAGCTCACGGGCTTGCTCATCATGTCCGCGCTGTTCGGCATGACCGGCTCGTTCATCTCGCTCGCGCTCTCGAAGACGATCGCGAAGCGCTCCGTCGGCGCGCAGGTGATCACGGAGCCGCGCACGCAGACCGAGCAGTGGCTGGTGCAGACCGTCGCGCGCCAGGCGCAGGCGGCGGGCATCGGCATGCCCGAGGTCGCGATCTACGAGGACCCGACGCCGAACGCGTTCGCCACCGGCGCGCGCCGCGACGCCGCGCTCGTCGCCGTCTCCACGGGCCTGCTCCGCGGCATGACGACCGACGAAGTCGAGGGCGTGCTCGCGCACGAAGTCAGCCACATCGCGAACGGCGACATGGTCACGCTCACGCTGATCCAGGGCGTGCTGAACACGTTCGTGATCTTCTTCTCGTACATCGTCGGCATGATCGTGGACTCGTTCCTCCGCCGCGGCGAGGAAGACCGCGGCCCCGGCATCGGCGCGTTCATCGCGCGCATGGCCGCGCAGATCGTGTTCGGGATGCTCGCCTCGCTGGTCGTGATGTGGTTCTCGCGCCAGCGCGAGTTCCGTGCCGACGCCGGCGGCGCGCGCCTCGCGAGCCCGGGCAAGATGATCGGCGCGCTCGAGCGCCTCAAGACGCGCGAGAGTGCGCCGCTGCCGGAGTCGCTTGCGGCGTTCGGCATCTCGACCTCGAAGTCCGGCGGCGGCTTTGCGCGCCTCTTGATGACGCACCCGCCGCTCGACGAGCGCATCGAGCGCCTGCGCGCGAACGCGGGGCTCGCCGCCTGACGCGCGCCTCCGCCGAACGCGAGCCCGCATCTCGCCGTAGTCGCCACACGCGCGGTGATAGGGTGGCGCGCGTTCGGAGGAGCTCGCGATGGGAATTCTCAGCTGGATCGTGCTCGGACTGGTCGTTGGCGCACTCGCGAAACTGATCATGCCGGGTAAAGACCCGGGCGGGATCTTCATGACGATGCTGCTCGGCATCGTCGGCGCAGTCGTCGGCGGCTGGATCTCGACGCAGCTCGGCCTCGGCGTCGTCAGCGGGTTCAACGTCCCGAGCCTCGTCATCGCGACCGGCGGCGCGCTCTTGCTGCTCTTCGCGAACCGCAAGCTGCGCGGCAAATAGCGTCAAAGTGCACCCGGTCGCGTGGAGCGCACGCGAGCGGACGCAGGCTGGCGCACACGCGCGAGCGCTGAGCGATTAGGGTGCGCCTCCTGGATGGGGAGGCGAGATGAGCGCGCTGCTGGGCAACTCGCTCGCGATGCGCGAGCTGCGCGCGCGCCTCGCGAAGCTCGCGCCGCTGCCGACGCCCGTGCTGTTGCTCGGCGAGACGGGCACGGGCAAGACGCTCGCCGCGCGCGAGCTGCACCGCCTCTCGCCGCGGCGCGCACACGCGTTCGCGGTGCTCGACTGCGGCGCGCTCGCGCCCAGCCTCGCCGAGGCCGAGCTGTTCGGCGCCGAGCGCGGCGCGTACACCGGTGCGGACTCACGCAGAGCCGGCGCGCTCGAGCGCGCAGGCCGCGGCACGCTGCTGCTCGACGAAGTGGGCGAGCTGCCCCGCGAGCTGCAGCCGCGCTTGTTGCGGGCGCTCGGCGAGCGGCGCTTCGCCCGCCTCGGCGGCGGCGACGTCCTCGCGCTCGAAGCGCGCGTCGTCGCCGCCACGAACGTCGCGCTGCGGGGCGCCGTCGCGCGCGGCGAGTTCCGCGGCGATCTCTATCACCGCCTCGCGGTCGTGACGCTCGCGCTTCCGCCGCTGCGCGAGCGGCTCGAGGATCTGCCGCTGCTGATCGCCGCCGGCCTCGCTCGCGCGGCGGCAGCCTGCGCGCTCGCCGAGCCGCGCTTCGACGCGAGCTTCGTCGCCGCGCTCGGCGACTACGACTGGCCCGGCAACGTGCGCGAGCTCGCGAACGCACTCGAACGCGTCGTCGCGCTCGGCGCGCCGCCGCAGCTCGCTGCGAGCGACGCGCACGCGCTGCTCGCCGACCTCGATACCGCGAGCTTTGCGCCGAGCCCGCGCTGCGCGTCCAGCCCGCGCGACGCGCACGGCAACGTCGCCGCCGCGGCGCGCGCACTCGGGCTCCCGCGCACGACGTACCGCCGCCGCCTCGCGCGCGAGCGCGCACTCGCCGCGCGCGAGTGAATGCGCGAGGTTGCGCGCATGCCGCTGCGCGCCGTCGTCTTCGACCTCTTCGACACGCTCGTCGACGTGCACATGGAGGGCCTGCCGCTCGTCACGCTGAACGGCCGTACGTTTCCGTCGACCGCCGGCGTGCTTCACGCCGAGGTGGCGCAGCACGCGCCGGTCACGCTGGAAGAGTTCGCCGCCGCGCAGCGCGCCGTGATCGAGGAAGTGATGCAGCCGCGCCACGCGGCGGGGCGCGAGTTCCCGACGCGCGAGCGCTTCGACTTCGTGCTCGCGCGGCTCGGGCTCGCACATCCGGAGCTGGCGGAGCGCCTCACGTCGCTGCACATGGGCTTGCTCGTCGGCCAGGTCCGCCATCTCGCGCACCACGGCGACGTGCTCGCACGACTGCGCGCGCGCGGCGTGAAGCTCGCGGTGTGCTCGAACTTCTCGCACTCGCAGACGGCGCTCGCGATCCTCGAATCCGCGCGCCTGCGCTGGCACTTCGACGCGATCCTCGTGAGCGACGCCGTGGGCTTCCTCAAGCCTCGCCCCGAGATCTTCCGCGCGACGCTGGGTGCGCTCGGCTCCGCCCCGGAAGAGACGCTGCACGTGGGCGACAGCTTGAGCGCCGACATCGGTGGCGCGGCGGCGCTCGGCATGCGCACCGCATGGATCACGCGCCGCGTGGCGAAGACCGAGGAAGCGCTCGCAAAGCACGCAGGCCCGAAGCCCGATCACGTCGTCTCGGACCTCGCCGAGATCGCCGACATCGCCGAGCGCGGGTAAAGCCGCGGCCCCCGCGCGCCGAGACGTTCGGCATGGGACGCCTCTTCGCCATCGTGTTGTTCGTGCTCGGCGTGTACGCCGCCGCCACCGTTGCGACGGAAGGCGTCGACGGGGCGTTCGGCGGGTTGTTCGCGCGCGACGAGTCGACCGCCGGCGATCCCGGCGAGCACGGCTCCCAGCCGGTGACGAGGCGCGTGGCCGACAAGGTCCAAGGCCTCGCGGACGACCGCGTGGAGCGAGTCGGCGCAGACTGACGGGCGCGCGCTGGGATAGCGTGCTCAGCGTGAACGACTCCGAGCCCGCTGCCGCAGCCGCCGTAACAATTCCGCCGCGCACTGCGAACTACGTGCTCGCGCTGCTGACCGTCGTCTACGCCTTCAACTATCTCGACCGCCAGCTGCTCGCGATCCTGATGGAGCCCGTCAAGAAGGAGTTCGGTGCGAGCGACGGCGAGATGGGGCTGCTGACCGGCTTCCTCTTCGCACTGATCTACACCGTCGCTGGCATTCCGGTGGCGCGCGTCGCGGACCTGTTCGGGCGGCGCACGGTGATCGCGGCGTCGCTCGCGATCTGGAGCGCGATGACCGCGCTCACCGGCTTCGCGACGTCGTTCGCGCAGCTGCGCCTCGCGCGCATCGGCGTGGCGCTCGGCGAGGCGGGCGGCTCGCCGCCGTCGTTCGCGTTGATCTCCGACTACTTCCCGCAAGACCGGCGCGCGACTGCGCTCGGCATCTTCGCGCTCGGCGTGCCGCTCGGGACATTGTTAGGGAACGTCGCGGGCGGCTGGATCGGTCAGGAGTACGGTTGGCGCAGCGCGTTCATCTGGATGGGCCTGCCCGGCATCGCGCTCGCCGGCGTGCTCGCCTTCACGGTGAAGGAGCCGCCGCGCCCCGCCGCGGCCCGCGGCACGCGCGTCGCGGACGTCGCGCGCCTCTTGTTCTCGCAGCGCGTGTTCTGGTGGATGGTCGGCGGCGTCAGCTTCTCCGCCTTCGCGGGCTACGGCTTCGGCGTGTGGAAGCCCTCGTTCCTGATGCGCGTGCACGACTTCTCGCTCGCGACCGCCGGCTTCGCGGTCGGCTTCGTGAACCTCTTCACGGGCGTCGCTTCGAGCTACCTCGGCGGCTTTCTCTCCGACCGCTGGTCGAAGCGGGACCCGCGCGCGCCCATGCTCGTCGCAGCGGCTTCCGCAGCGCTCGCGTTCCCGCTGCAGATCGCGTTCGTGCTGAGCCCGAGCCCATGGCTCGCGCTGCTCGTGATCGCGCCGATCGGCATCGTCGGCGGCATGTGGCCGCCGCCCACGTACGCGACCACGCAGAACCTCGTGCCCGCGCACATGCGCGCGCTGACGAGCGCGGTGCTGCTGTTCTTCTTGAACCTGATCGGCCTCGGGCTCGGGCCGTGGCTCGTCGGCGGCCTCAGCGACGCGCTCGCGCCCGAGTACGGCGCGCAGTCGATCCGCTACGCGCTGGTGGTGGCGATGTTCGCGTACCCGATCGGCGCGTTTTGTTATTGGCGCGCCGCGCGCGAGCTCGGCCGCGCGGCTGCGACGGTCTGACTACTTTCCCTGCCAGTTCGGGGCGCGTTTCTGCGCGAACGCGCGCGGGCCTTCGATGAAGTCCTGGCTCTTCACCATCGTGGCGACTCCGGCGTAGCGGCCGCCCATCGCCTGCTCGAGCGGCAAGCCGAGGCCCTGCATCGCCGCCTCCTTGCTCGCGCGCACGCTGAGCGGCGCGCATTCGAGGATCTGCGCGGCCCACTTCTTCGCGCCCGCAACCGCCTGGCCCGCGGGCACCACCTCGTTCACGAAGCCGAGCTGCTGCCCTTCCTTCGCCGAGACGCGGCGGCCCGTGAGCATCATGCCCATCGCGTTCTTGAGCCCGATCTGGCGCGGCAGGCGGTGTACGCCGCCCGCGAGCGCAGCAAGGCCGACGCGAGGCTCGGGCAGCGCGAACACCGCGTTCTCTGCGGCGATGATCAAGTCGCACGCGAGCGCGATCTCGAAGCCGCCGCCCATCGCGACGCCGTTCACCGCGGCGATCACCGGCTTCACGAGATCGTGCCGGCTCGTCAGGCCGCCGAAGCCGCTCTCGGGCTGGCCGCTCATGTCGCCGCCGCTCGCTTGATTCTTCAAGTCGTTGCCTGCGCTGAAGGCGCGATCGCCCGCGCCCGTGATGATCGCGACCCACAGCTCCGGGTCCGCCGCGAACTCGTCGAACGCCGCCGCGAGCGCGCGGTTCGCTGCGGGGTGCAGCGCGTTCATCACGTCGGGGCGATTGATCGTGACGAGGAAGAGGTGGCCTTCGCGCTGCGTGAGACAGAAGTCGGACATCGGGGCTCCTTCGCGGTGGACGGCCATGCTACGCAAAGCGCGCCCTGCGCCGCGACGCGCGTACGAGAGGAGCACGAGTGCCGAAGGTTTCGCCGCAAGCGCGCATGATGGAGCTGATGACCGGCCATTGGGTGGCGCAGATGGTCTTCGCAGTCGCCAAGCTGGGCGTGCCCGACGCGCTCGGCACGAAGGCGCTCGCAGCGGACGCGATCGCGAAGCAGGTCGGCGCGAACGCGGCGTACCTGCGGCGCCTGCTGCGCACGCTCGCGAGCGTGGGCGTGTTCGCGGAAGACGCGCGCGGCCGCTTCAAGCTGACGCCGCTCGGCCAGACGCTCCGTAACAAGCCGGGCAGCGCGCGCGACTTCGCGCTGATGATCGTCGCGCCGTACAACTACCGCTCGTGGGAGCGCCTCACCGACGCGGTGCGCGAAGGCAAGACCGCCTTCGACCTCGAGTTCGGCCGCCCGCTCTTCGACTATCTGCGCGATCACCCGGACGACGACCGCCAGTTCTCGGCCTCGATGGCGAGCATCTCCGCCCCCGAGAACGACGCGATCGCGCGCGCCTACCCGTTCGAAAAGCTCGGCACGCTGGTCGACGTCGGCGGTGCACACGGCCACCTGCTCGCGACGATCCTGCGCAAGCACAAGAAGCTGCGCGGCGTGCTGTTCGATCAGCCGCAGGTCGTCGCCGGCGCCGACGCGAGCGGATTCATCTCGGCGCCCGGCGTTCGCGAACGCTGCGAGCGCGTCGGCGGCAGCTTCTTCGAGAGCGTCCCCGCCGGCGCCGACGCCTACCTGATGAAGTACATCATCCACGATTGGGATGACGCGAAGTGCGAGCGCATCCTTGGACTCTGTCGCGACGCGATGGCGCCCGGCGGGCGTGTGCTCGTCGTCGACCGAGTGATTAGGCCCGGCAACGCGCCCGACTGGAGCAAGTGGCTCGACATCAACATGCTCGTCGGTCCCGGCGGCCAGGAGCGCACGCTGCCCGAGTTCAGCGCGCTGTTCGCGCGCGCGGGGCTGAAGCTGCTGAAGGCGCACAAGACGCGGAGCCCGCTGACGGTGCTGGAGGCGGTGCGCGCGTAGGCGGGCGCGAGCGGGCGCAATCGGACGAATCGCGGTTCCAGCGTCAGACGCCGAAACCGCGATTCCGCGCGCGCGGCGTGCGCCCCGGGACCGCAACCGTCACACCGGCGAGTCGCCAACCGGTTCGTGACCGCCATCGCGGCAACGCCGCGGCGTGCCACGCGCAGCTACCGAGTTGCCGCAACGCGCGTCACGCCGCGCGTTCGCGATCGCGCCGAAGCGGAGGGAACGGGAGGGCGTCGCCGTGCGAAAACGACCTCGATTCCTCACTAGCGGGGCGTTGCTGTGGCTGGCGCTCGCGGCCGCGGCGCAAGCCCAGGAAGTGCGCCCGCACATTCTCGGCGCGAACGCGGCGCGCGGAGTGAGCGGCGCGTGCATGTACGGTGGCGACGGGAAGCTGCTGTTCGCGCCGAAGGGCGCCGTGTGCCCCGAGCGCGAGCAGCCGCCCGCGAGCCTGGCGCCGAGCGCGCCCCAATCGCCGAGCCCGCGCCGGACAGTCGGGGGTGAAGGCGTCGCCGCGCCCCGCGATGACGCGAGCCTCACGAGCACCATTCGAGCCGAGGCCGCCGCGTTGTTCGAGGAGCGCGAGCGCCTCGATGTCGAGATCGCGCGCGCGCGCGAGGCCCTGGCCTACGAGGATCGCGAGGCGGCGCGTCGGGTCGTAGAGGCTGCGCTCGCGAAGATCACGCAGCACCTCGAGCGCGAGGCGCGGTTGTTACGGCAGATCGCCACGGCGCGAGAGCCCTAGGCGCGCGTCGCGCTCCCAGCTGCGAACGGTGCCGCGATCGCGCGCGCGAGGGTCATCTCGCGCTCGCCGAGCGCGCCGGGCAAACCAGTCTCGAATTGCTCCTCGCTGCTCGATTCGCGGAGCGTTCCGAGCGCGCGGTCCCAGGCGGACAACACCGTCCCGAAGTTCGAGTTGAGGTCGCTCGCGTCGCGCGAGTGGTGCAGGCGATGCAGGGCAGGCGTGACGATGCCGCGCGCGAGGGCGCGCTCGAGCCGCGCGGGCAAATCGAAGTTGCCGTGCTCGAGCAGATTCATCGCGCCGAACACGATCTCGAACGCGAGCACACCGAGCGGCGAGAGCCCGAACGCGGCGATCGCCGCGAGCCGCAGGGGCAGCGCCAGCAACAACTCGCCCGGATGGAAGCGCAGCGCGGTGGTCGCCTGAAACGCGCGGTCTGCGTGGTGCACGCGATGAAAGCGCCAGAGCCACGCGACACGGTGATTCGCGCGGTGCCAGAAGTACGACACCGCATCGAGCGCGATCACGCCGAGCGGCAGCGCAAGCCACGCCGGCGCCGCGAGCGCGTGAAGCAGCCCGAAGCCCCGCGCCTCGCACCACGCTGCGAGCGTGAACCCGCACGCGCCGCACACGATGCGCATCACGAGCGCGTCGAGCAGCCAGAGCGCGAAGTTCGTGCGCCGCGCGCCCGCGCGGTGCGCGAGGCGCGCGTGCGGGAGGAAGTGCTCGAGCGAAAGTGCGAGGAGGAGGGCGGCTGCGAGAGCCGCGATGCGGAGGAGGTCGAGGGATTCGGTTAGCGCAGCTGAGGACACGCTACATGTGCCAGCGCGCGACGTACGCCCTGCAGATCTTGTCGAGCATCGCCGTGTACTCGGCGTCGATGTCGATTCCGAGCGGGTTGTCGCGCGCGACCCGAGGGGGGATTTACGTTGTCGATATGAACAGGGACCAGGAGCACGAAGTCGTAGGCGGGCAGGTCAGTTCGTGCGGGCGGGCGAAGCGGCAGCTCCCGGAATTTCGCGACGCTCTTCTCGGCATCCTTGTCGCGGTTCCTGCTCACGGCGCGGGGGAACTCGGACCACAGACTCGCGTCGCCAGTGGAGAGTCGAGGTCGCACGCTGCTCTCGAATGAATCTCCGGCCAGGAGTTTCACGCGATCCGGGACGTTTAATACGTCTTTCGAGAGGCCGATCAGCACGGTTGCAATGAGGATCGCTTCTGGTCGGCGAGCATGCAGGACTCCTACGACATCGCTGAGGTCGTCGTATCGATTGGTGCGATTCCGATGAGCCGTTACGACGGACTTGTTCTCGATGCAGAGTCGAAGGCGGCTGAGTTCGGGCTTTCCGCTGTTCGGATCAGGTTCTGCGACGACGAGGTCGAGTTTTCGCCCTCTGCCGCTCGGGGACGGGAAGTCGAGCCACTCGCGGATCAAACCTGCCGAAAAGTCGGCGTCGAACGGCGCACATTTTCCCCTTAGAGCCTATCCGAAAACCCCAGCCAGTTTCATCGTGATCCAGGCACAGGCGAGATGGAGCATTGCCTCGTAGTTCTGCTCGCGCTTCTCCCAGCGGACGAGGAGCCGGCGGAATCGGTTCATCCACG
>Ga0194128_10004602_pt1 | contig 20073 bp, 21 predicted proteins | sample TA2KigCa65mmetaG_FD_148650 | JGI IMG/M metagenome (GOLD analysis project Ga0194128, IMG submission 148650) | Freshwater microbial communities from Lake Tanganyika, Tanzania - TA2015037 Kigoma Deep Cast 65m | ecosystem: Environmental > Aquatic > Freshwater > Lake | place: Tanzania: Lake... | reverse complement strand
TCTCGAAGACGTTTTATTGCAGGCGCGCATCGAAGGAATGAGCGGCGATGTTGCGCAGCGCATTGACCTTCTCTTTGGCAATCTCTCGATACGCTGCAGCGTCACCATGGTAGACACTCAAACCGGGCAGAAGCACGAGGATGGAGAGCCTCTCGGCACTGCGAACGTAGCTCGTCCGAAGCGTTTGAGCGGGAGCAAGATACCGACGTTCGCGGTCAATACGGTCTTCCCAAAGAGCGAATGGGGTAAAGTCATTCGCAAAGGCAGTCGCATAGTAGCCGTGAGCGAGAAAGAGTTTGATTGCTAAGGCGAAGCGAAGATCGGCTTTGGATTTTGGCAAACGCGGCCCCGACGTGGCCACCGCACCACGCCACGTCGCTCGCAAGCGACGTGGCACGCGCTTCGCTTGGGTGCGGGGCCAAGGATATTCGCAATTTCTCTGCGAGTTCATTTATGTGTTATAGAATTTTTAGTATTAAGTCATTACTAGACCTTGTTTTACTCTACCCATCAGTGCTCCCCACACTGCTCCACTTTTCTTTACAGAATGCTCACGATCCCGTGCGGCTTTTTCTGTAGCATATGCCTCATAGTACACAAGGGTGTAGGGAGCGTATGGCCTGGAAGAGAAAACATCCCCGGCATTGTGTTGAGCAAATCTGCGACGTAGATTCACTGTTGAACCTTTGTAAAAGTAGTCAGCATTTTTACTGCTTTGCAGTACGTAGAAGTAATACATAGGTGTACAAACTTACACCGTAATTTCTTTCAGATCAAGGCTTAGACTCGTTAGCAGACTTCCCAAACTCTTCTAAACTCCAGACACCCAAAACCGAACGCTCTCGCGCTGAGGAGTGGCACGCCACGTCAGCTTAAGCTGACGTGGCAGGCGCTGTAGGGATCGAACCTACGACCTTCGGTTTTGGAGACCGACGCTCTACCAACTGAGCTAAGCGCCTTTGCTTCATGCATCATACGTTGGATGAGTGAAAGGCAAAATCCCCCAACACCAAAAAGCCCGGGAATACCGGGCTTTTCTTTTCCAATGAAGAATGCCTTACCGGACTCCGGTTGCCTGCTCCGTCATCTTTTTCTTCGCCCTCTGCAGCTCCGGTGAGATAGAGAAGGAACGCTCTTCAAAGAAGACGTACGCCTCTTCGCCGTGGAGTGCGATATCGAGACCCTGTTCCTCTGCTTCCGTGTCTACGGTTACTTTCATGCAGAGTTTCAGAGCACCCAGGATGACCGCGGTCATCACGAACCCGAATACAATGGCGATACCTGTTGCCTGTACATTGGCCATGAATTGGGCCGTGTTGCCCTCGATGAGTCCGGAATAGCCTCCGATACTCTGAGCGGCGAAGACGCCCGTCAGAAGTGATCCTACGATGCCGCCGACGCCGTGGCAGCCCCAGACGTCCAGTGCATCATCCCAACCCATTGCCGTGCGGAATTTGATGGCTGAGAAGCAGAAGACAGCGGCGCAGATGCCGATGATCAATGCGGATGAAGGTTCGACATATCCCGCAGCCGGGGTGATGGCGACGAGACCGGCAACGGCACCCGTGAGAGCTCCGACCATACTCGGACGCTTATCGAAGGTCCAGGAGAGCAGCAGCCATGTGACCATGCACACGGAGGCGGCGATATCGGTGTTCAGGAACGCCATGGCGGCTTGACCGTTCGCTGCAAGCGCGCTGCCTGCGTTGAAGCCGTACCAACCGAACCAGAGAAGTCCCACGCCGAGTGCGACGTGCGTCACGTTGTGCGGAAGCTGTTCGGTGTTCTTGCGCTTGCCGAGGACGAACACCGCCGCTAGGGCGGCCATACCGGCACTGATGTGTACCACTGTGCCGCCGGCGAAGTCGATTGCTCCCATTTTGGCAAGGAATCCTCCTCCCCATACCCAGTGTGCGAGCGGTGCGTAGACGAGAACGCTCCACAAGGTCAGGAAGACGAGGTAGCTTTTGAAGTTCATGCGCTCCGTAAAAGCACCCGTGATCAGTGCGGGGGTGATGATGGCGAACATCATCTGAAAGACGAAGAATGCTGCGAACGGAATGGTCGTTCCATAGACCGTGGAGGGTTCCATGCCGACCCCCTGCATCATGAAGTGGTCGAGGTTGCCGATGAATCCTCCTCCGACATCCGATCCGAATGCCAGGGAGAACGTGCCGACCGCCCAGAGGACGGTGACGAGACCCATCGCGATGAAGCTCTGCATCATGATGGTGAGCACGTGCTTGCTCTTTACGAGACCTCCGTAGAAGAACGCGAGTCCAGGCGTCATAATGGCGACGAGCGCCGAGGAGATGAGAACGAATGCGGTGTTTCCTGAGTCAATCATGGTATGGGGGGAATGGGGTGGTTCGTGACTGTCGATATATGTGCGATGGAGAGGCGCACGATTTGTATTCCTCTACAAAAAACCATTAAGCATCGTAGTAGCGGTAGAATTCCCATGGCGTGGGACGCATGTTTCCTTCGGAAATTTCATCGCGCTTCCCTTCGATGTAGCTGGAGAGGAAGCCCGTGGAGAAGACGCCGGACTTCGTCAGGAAGTCACTGTCGCTCTCGAGTGCATCCAGAGCGCGGCTCAGGGATTCGGGGGCGTGGGGGATCTTCGCAAGTTTCTCTTTCGGCATCTTGTAGAGGTTTTCGTCCGTGTGGCTGCCCGGCAGGAGTCCACGTTCGATGCCATCGAGACCGGCGAGGAGCATGGCCGAGAAGCAGAGGTACGGGTTCGCCGTAGCGTCCGGCATACGGAACTCGACGCGCTTGGCCTTCGGATTATTCGAGTACATCGGGATACGGATGGCTGCAGAACGGTTGCGTGCGGAGTAGATGAGGTTCACCGGCGCTTCGAAGCCCGGTACCAGACGCTTGTAGCTGTTCGTGGTCGGGTTGCAGAGGGCACAGAGTGCCGCAGCGTGGTGCAGGATGCCTCCGATGTAGTTCATGGCCATCTTGCTCAGGCCCGCATACTCCTCTCCCGCAAACAGAGGCTTGCCGTTCTGCCAGAGACTCTGGTGGACGTGCATGCCGGAGCCGTTGTCACCGAAGATCGGCTTTGGCATGAAGGTGACGGACTTCCCGTAGCGGTGTGCGACGTTCCGGATGATGTACTTGTAGCGAATGAGTTTATCGCCCATGGTCAGCAGTTCGTCGCGCTCCATGTCGATCTCCGCCTGGCCTGCCGTTGCCACTTCGTGGTGTGACGTTTCGATGGCGACACCGGCGAGTTCAAGCTCGCGAACCATTGCAGAACGGATACCCTTCTGACGGTCCATCGGAGCGCCGGGGAAGTAGCCTTCCTTGTGGCGGATCTTGTAGCCGTGGTTGCCGCCTTCTTCTTCGCGTCCGGTGTTCCAGATCGCTTCCTCTGAATCTACGGCGTAGTACGCTTCACCCGCAGACTGATCGTAGTGTACGGAGTCGAAGATGAAGAATTCGGCTTCCGGTCCGAACATTGCGCTATCTGCAATACCCGTCTTCTTGAGGTACTCCGTTGCGCGACGGGCGATGGTGCGCGGGCTGCTGTCGTAGAGGTTGCCGCTGGTCGGATCCTTCACATCACAGAGAAGTCCGATGGTTGGCTCGCCCGAGAACATATCCAGGAACGCCGTCGATGCCTGCGGCATGAGGAGCATATCGCTCTCTTCGATCTGCTGGAACCCGCGGATGGAAGAGCCGTCGAATCCGGCTCCACCTTCGAAGACTCCCTCGAGTTCATGGACCGGCTTGGTGGTGTGCTGGAGCGTGCCCGGCACATCGACGAAAGTGAAATCGACCATGCTTGCGTGGTGTTTTTTTGCGAATGCGATGACATCCGCGCCGGTTTGCATCTTCGGAAGGAAGTCGAGATCGGCGGCACCTTCGCGGCGCTTGATCTCCTGCTCGTACGTTGTTTTCTTGATCTCCTCCACGAGCATGCTCGTTGGAGACTTGCTGGTTTGGGATTTTCCCGTGGATGTGGATTGCATAGGAATGTTGAGGAAAAAAAGTAGTTCAGGAGACTTCTATGGCCTTCGTGACACTTCGGCAATCGCACTACGATCACAAAATTTTTACTGTTAATTTTTTTTACAACAGTTATATCTGCTCTTTCATCAGAGTGTTGCGGCTCATCAAGTCATTTTCTGTCGCGGTGTTCACATATCTTTCATATTGATGGAACAAGGAATCGGTGGTGCGACGTGGGGAGTACCAGGTGGGGCGAAGGCTGCAGCCCAGTCCGGTGGCGTTGTTTCTGTAAATGGCATCCCATGCCAAATTCTGCTATAATGAACAGATTGTATGGATATCAACGTGCAGATCGACCGGCCCGCACTCCTCCTCCCGGTTCTCGCGCTGACCTTCGGAACGGTAGCGTGGTCGATGTCCGGTGCGACTCCGGTGGCGCAGGCGGATCTTCTTGCGGAGGAAACAGTGGTTCTCGACGAGGAGCCCCGCGGAGGAGAAGGGGACGCTCCCCAGATTGTCATCCGCACCACAGAGGAAGATATCCGCCGCGCACGTGCTGAACGTGAGTTGCTCCTGAGACGCGAGGAAATTCTCCGCTACCAAATAGATCGTCTCGAGGAGGAGAGAAATTACATGAAGAGCGATCTTTCACCGGAGTACGACGAAGAGTTCCGCTCGACTTTGCGGTACCTCATGGATCTTCTCGAAGACCGCCGGAAAGCGGAGGATAGGATTCTGCAGGGATTCAAAGATCTGTGGGAAGCCCAGGAGAGCGCACTTGCCGCAGCACAGATCGGCAAGGAAAATCCTGCCATTCATCTCCTCTGGCCGGTGGAACCGGTCTACGGTATTTCAGCCACATTCAAGGATCCTTCGTATCAGGCGGTATTCGGCCTCGAGCATAAGGCCATCGATATTCCCGCATTGCAGGGAACGACTGTGGTCGCGGCCGATGACGGTATCGTCGAAGACGTCGTCGATAAAGGTTTTGGATTCAGCTACGTCGTCGTTCGTCATGACGGATACGCAACGCTCTACGGTCATGTGAGTGCTTTCTACGTTCAGAAGGGTGACAAGGTGATGCAGGGCGATCCGATTGCGCAGAGCGGCGGTATGCCGGGCACCAAGGGTGCAGGAAATCTTTCGACCGGACCGCACCTGCACTTCGAAGTCATCACGGGTGCGGGGCACGTGAACCCGCTGCAGTACTTGCCCACGGCGGGAGTCAGTATTGGTGATTCGTGATCCGGGACCCGTGATTCGAATAACGGATAACGAATCACAAATCACGGGCGTTTGCCGTGGCAAACACATCCGTCATGCCCGCCACGTAATCTTTCACCGCTTCTTCTGCAGAGCAACTGTGTACTTTCATCAGCGTAACCACTTTATCATTCGGTTGTGCATAGAGACGCTGGCACAGTTCTGTGACAATCGCCTGCCCCTGTGAGGAATGTTTCCGGACCTCCGGGTGGAGGTACATGTTGTTCCAGAGGAATGTCCTCAATTCGACGAGTTTCTTCGCCATGGATTCGGAAAATGCCACGCAATCTTCCGCACGTTCGTAGATGTCCTGCAGTGTTCGGATGTTCTTCAGGGCGAGCCGGCGTTCCGTTTCCGTGTAGAGGTCGCTCACCATCAGATGAATCAGTGCACCGCGGAATGATGTCCCCCGCGGCACGATGCATGCGTATGCTTCACGGGCGAGAGGGGTGTTCATGAGTGCGCTCTTATCAAAGAGTCCTGCGCGCAGTCCGTCGTCGCAGTCATGACCGGTATAGGCGATCTCATCGGCGATGTTGACGACCTGGGCTTCGAGTGACGGTTTCCGGGGATGATCCAGAGCGGGGGAGTCATGCGGTGTACGGTGTTTCATCAGACCTTCCAGAATTTCGAAACTCAAGTTCAGCCCTGTATGGAGGGAAGAATGCGTCTCCAGTGTTGTGACGATCCGTAGCGACTGCTCGTTGTGTTCAAAGTGCGATCCATGCTCATGCATCCATGCATCCAGTGCTTCTTCGCCCGCATGGCCGAATGGGGGATGTCCAAGGTCGTGCGCGAGGGCGATGCTCTCGGCAAGATCTTCGTTGAGTCCCATAGTGCGTGCGATGTCGCGGCTGATCTGCGCGACTTCCATACTGTGGGTCAGGCGTGTGCGGTAATGATCACCTTCTCCTGCGACGAAGACCTGCGTTTTTCCCTTGAGGCGCCTGAATGCGAGGCTGTGGATGATGCGATCACGGTCGCGTTGGAATGGGAATCGTGTTTCATCGGGCTCCTCAGGGTGTTTTCTGCCGAGCGTGCCCTCTATGGGCACGGCATAGGCTGCCAAGAGCGTGTTTGCTGCCACGATTCGATCCTGAAGCTTCTGCATGAGTGGGAGAACCATACTACAGCCAAAATCAAAAAACCCGTCGCGAAGCGCGGGTTTCCCGCGCTGGAGCGACTCCTTGTAGGGAAAGGATGGTTCATGGAAGGAAAACCGTCCTGTCGGCCGTAGTCCGCATCAGGCGGACGAAGGCTGAAGGTTTGCCTTCCATGATACTTAGTATCCTGACGATCGTCGGGCAGATTACGCCTGTCCCCTGTGTATGAAGTGGGTGACCGCAGAGCAGATCCACGAACCTGCAGGATTTGGCCTCCCTAGGACGGCTGATTGAGAAGAAACGTAACCGCCAACAAAACGAGTCGTCGAGACTGCGGAAATGCTAGGTTTCGGAGACTGATCTGTCACGAAAACGGACTTGCGTTGAGCGCTGACGAAGGCGCAAAACCGCCATCTGTTAGGGGGAGGGTACGTGTAAGAAAATCGTACAATTGGTTAAGAATAGTTAACATAGGGATCGGTCGTGTGTGCTCGTGGAGAGAATCTTGCAATGGAGCATGTTTGATTGCCCTTTCATGACGGCCTCCCTGTCGCCACCGCGATACGTCCAGTACCGCCCCGGCATGCACCGTGTGCACTCCGGGTGCCTTTCGATGTGGTCTTTCCGTACCCCGAGCGAGATCAGTTTTGCATCGGCAATACCCCGCAGATCCACGCGGCGACCATCGAAAAATGTCGGATCGATGCCCGGTAATTCTTGAGCAGGATCGGTGAACTCCGCACACTGTTGACAGAGCGAAGGCCCGGCCGCGACCCACACGTCACTCGGCTGTACGTCCCACTCGCGTTTTAGCACCGCAAAAAATTCCTCGATTGCTCCTGCGAGAAGTCCCCGCCATCCCGCATGAAGCACTCCGATGATTTCTCTCTCCGGAACATACACGGCGAAGCTCTGACAGTCTGCGACACGAATGACGAGAGGGAGTTCGGCGACATCTGTGATCATCCCGTCAGCCTTCGCCAAGGCTACGGCCGACAGGTCAGCCTTCGCCAAGGCTACGGCCGACAGGTCTGCTTTTTCCGTCGCATCCATCGGTCCATGGACTCTGATGGTACGTGCTCCGTGAATCTGATGGACGCGTGCGCAGTGTTCCGGCAGCGCGAAGTCATCGCCCTTGTGCAGGAAGCGGACGGAGAGGGTTGCGGAGCATTGCGGGAGGAGGGTGAGCATGGAGCAGGGGTCTTGGCTGCTTGTTGTTCTGTTCTTGGTTTTTGCAAATAACGCAGCAGTCGAATAGCTCAGAGCTACTGCATTCTTAAGAGAGCGGGAATTTCATGAATCACATCGACCGTCGTGTATGCATACCCTTTCGTCTTCTCCAAATTCCCCCCCGCTTTCTTCATGACCCTGCAAGCGGTGCATGCCGCTTCGAATGGGCTCATGTGCTGCGCGATCAGTCCGGCTATGAGACCCGCCAGAGCGTCGCCCGTTCCGCCGACCGTCAGCCCCGCATTGCCGCCGCGTATTTTTTCCGTCCCCTCCGGCGCGAACACGTGGTCTTCGTAACTCTTCAGAACGATGACGGCTCCGCTGTCTCTGGCGACATCGGGAAGATCATCCATGGTATATCCCATGCGTTCCAGTTCCCCGAGGTGCGGTGTGAGGACCGCGGTTTTGCCGGAGACTATCTCAATGGTATTGCCTTGCAGTGCTGTTGCGTCCAGTACCATGGGGCACGTGCAGGAGGCGATGATGTCTTCCAGTGCGTGCACGCGCTCTCCGGTGCGTGCGATGCCCGAGCCCATGACGACGCAGTCGAGTGGCGCTATGAGTTCGAGGATCGGTTCCGTGTCGGCATCGCTCAGATGATCCCCTTGAAACGGGTGAATGAATGCGTTGAGAATCCAGCCCTTTGCGGCTTCTTCATGGCACTTGGGAAGACACAGCGAAAGCGTATCGATACCGCTTGCCTCCGCAGCCAGGGCATTGAAGATCGGAGCGCCATGGATGAAACGGCTTCCACCGACGACGGCGACTTTGCCGTTATCGCCTTTATGGGATTTCGCATCGCGCTGCATAGCCAAATCATACTCCGGATTATGTCTCATGCCATTGCCTCTGCAACTGCCATCCGGAGGTTGGTCCGGAACTGTTCGCTGGAAAATTGCCGCGCATGGTGTGTGATCGCTGCCCGATCGAATTCCGAATGTTCATACTGGTGCAGTGCTTCCATCAGTGAGCCAACGGTTTGTTCCGCAAAGAGTATTCCGGTTGCGCCGTCGCGGATAGTGTCGAGCGCACCACCTTTTCTGAAGGCAATGACCGGCGTACCGGCAGCCTGTGCTTCCAGAGCCGTGACTCCGGCGTCTTCGAATTGAGGATGCAGGAGTGCCTTTGCCTTTACGTAGAGTTCCGGCATTGCTTCATCCGGAACGTGTCCAAGGAATTCGACAGTCGGTCCGGCAAGACCGCGAAGTCTCCTCTCATCATGGCCGCTACCGGCAATTTTGAGAGGAATCTTCAGTGTGTTCGCGACCTCGATGAGAAGATCAAAACGCTTGTAGGGAACAAAGCGTCCAACGGCGAGGAAGTATGTATGAGTCGGTAGTCGGTAGGTTGTAGGGGTAGTAAAGAATCTTTCTTCCACCGGAGGGTGAATCACCGTACTCTCGCGGTTGTAAATCCGCTTGATGCGCTCCTGTGTGGTTGACGAGTTTGCGATGAACGCATCGACACGCTTTGCGCTCGTCAGGTCCCAGCGACGGATGGATTTCAGCTCATTCTGAATTTTCTTTCGAAGGATATTCGGTACGCCAAAGTCTTTCAGATACTCCGCTTCCATCTCCCATGCGTAGCGCATGGGCGTGTGGCAGTAGCAGATGTGTTTTGCGTTATCCGGTGGCATGATGCCTTTGGCGATGGCATGGGAAGAGCTGATGATGAGATCGAAACCGCGCAGATCGATGTTCTCTATGGCACGCGGCATCCACGGCAGCAGCCACTGGTGTCTGCCCGTCAACCGGAACCATGCCTGCAGCGGTGTCGTCCGGATATCGACGTCGCGCAGGGGACCGAGTGCACTGCGATGTGCGACAGTCGTAAAGATGGGAGCATCCGGGAAGAGCGCATGCAGTTGTGCAATGACATGCTCCGCACCGCCGTAGACGGGAAGCCAGTCGGCGATGATGGCGGAGTGAAATGAGGACAAGGACAACAAAGTGGACAAGGGCGATAGGGATCGCCCAGAGGACAATCCTAGCCCATCAAAGTATAGGCCTTTCTGATTTTGTTGTCGTCCTTGTACCCCTCGTTGCCCTCGTTGCCCTCGTTGCCTTTGTCGCCCTTGTCGCCCTTGTACTCCTCCTTGCCTTTCTCGTCCTCTACAATACCCTCCGTGCCCATCCGTTCTCCGCGCCGTATTCCGAAGAAATTTTCACGCACGGTCACCCCTGCTGCGCGACGGTTTGTCGAACAGAAATTGAGAAGGCGGAAGAGGAATACTACAGAGCGATGGAAGCGGATGTTCAGGCGTTTGCAGGTCTCTGCCGGAGTGTGGAGGAACATGTGCATTCGGTGGGGGGTGGCGCTCATCGCCATTCTCACACTGTTCATCACCGGAATGATTCTGTTCTCACCCCTTCTCACGGTGCGTTCCATCGAGGTCATCCGCGAGAGTCCCCGTCTCGATATCGAACAGGTTCAGCAGACGCTCGCTCCGTTGTTTGGTAAAAAGATGCTTTTCCTCACCCCCTTCGAAGCGGAAGACTTGCTTCGGGCATCCATCACAGATCTCCGGGATCTGCGCATCTCAAAGGCTTTTCCCGGGACACTGCGCATCTCCATCGTCCTGGATCCACTGGTTGCCCGTCTTGCGATCGCCAGTCCTGAAGCATTGGACCGGAGCGCGGCAGGCAGCGGGGCATCGATTGATTTTCTGACGTCGGAAGGAGTCTACGTCCGTACATCCTCCGTGCAGGACGGCGACACATTCCCGGAGATTACGTTGGTGGACTGGGGTGTCCGGCCGCAGCCGGGAACCGTCATCCTCCCGCCGCAGTTTCTCGAACGCATGAATGCCGCAGAAGTCGTGCTCCTCAGACAATTTGGAGAGGAAGTGCGCAAGCGTGTGGCGTATGTTCGTGCGCAGGAGTTTCATCTGCTCCTGGGGAACAACCGTTTCCTCTGGTTTGATCTCCGCAGTCCGATCGACAAGCAGGCGGAGCGCTACCGCATCTTCCTGAAGGAAATCGGCCCCGAGAAAGCCAAGGAGTATGTCGATCTTCGGATCGAAGGGAGAGTGGTCTATAAATGACAATGATACTTCACTTGACGGTTTTGCCGCTCTCCACCTCTATTTTTCGGGACCACCCTTCACGGAAGGGCCTTTTGGGCGTATTCTTCTCCAGATGGTACGAACTCTGTTGACCGTCATGTTCCTCGGCTTGTTCCCCGCCTCAACCGGCGGGACGACCGATGCACTCCAGGCGGTGCAGTTTTCCGTTGCGCCTCCGGCTCCGGTATTCAGTGTCGCAGGCAGACTTTCGGCATCCGGTGTCGTGATTCTGGACATCGAGAGCGGGCAGTCGGTGTATTCGCGTGATGCTCGCGTCCAGAGACCGATGGCGAGCCTCACGAAACTCATGACGGCTATTCTGATCGTGGAGAATCATGATCTCTCCGAGACTGTCACGGTTCCGAAGAGTGCCGAGTCCGCCGTGGGCAACAAAGTGTACCTGACCGCTGGGAAAAACTATCGCGTGGGAGATCTCCTCTCCGCTCTGCTGGTGAATTCCGCCAATGACGCTGCGATCACATTGGCACTCTTCCACAGTGGTTCTCTGCAGACGTTCGTCGAAGAGATGAATACCCGCGCGCTGCAGTTGGGTCTGAAGGGAACGTCATTCCAGAATCCCATTGGCCTCGATCATCCATCGCACTGGTCCACGCCGCGCGACATTGCATGGCTCACGGCATTCGCACTCCGCAACGCGGAGATTGAGAAGCGCATGGGCATGGCTGGCGCAACGATAGCAAGTCTGGACGGCACGGAGACCGTGCGCCTCTATCATACGAATGTCCTGATGCATGACCCGGCAATGGCAGCAGCGGAGGGTCCTACGGTTGTTGCAGGGAAAACGGGGACTACCGATGATGCCGGAGAATGTCTGGTCTCGGTGGTGGAGGAATCCGGTCACCGGTATGTCGTGGTACTCCTCGGTTCGCTGCAGCGGTACAAAGACATGGATGTGATCCTCGGTGATATGGCGACTGCCTTCCGTCCTTCGGCGATTCCCGTACAAGCCGCAGCGGAACATCCTTCCATTGCTTCGCACTGAATACTTTCCCACTGCGCATATACTTGCGATGCGCACGCACCGCGATTCCCTTTTTCTTTGGTACAATCCCCGTAATGCATTGCGATGAACGGCGTCACCCCCACTCATCACTGGCTCTCCGTTCGTGTGCGCGCTCTGTGTACCGGGATTTTGCTACTCTCTCTTTTCGTTCCTCCGTACGTTCCCAGCTCCGCACTGGCGCCTCCCGAGGAAGCAGTGGCCGATCAGCAGTTCTTCCTCGTTGAGGACGGCTTTCTGATGAAGTCCTCCACACTGACGCGTCAGGGTGCGCGCAGAGCCTACGCCAAGGGCACGATTCACATCGTGAAGGAAGGCGATAGTCTGGAACGCCTTTCACGGTGGTATCCGGTTTCCATCGAAACTATTCGCGTTGCGAACGGGCTGAAGGAAGGAGAGCCCATTCGTCCGGGGCAGGAGCTTTTGATCCTGCCTGTCGACGGCGTACTCCACACCGTCGGAAGAGGGCAGACACTGTCCAGGATTGCACAACTCTACGATGTCCCCCAGAGCGAGATCATGAAGCAGAATGATCTGAAGAGTGAGTTCATCATCGCCGGTCAGCAGATCATCATTCCTGGTGGCAAGCCGATTGTCGGCGAACCGACCAAGGTGGCGACGGCGGACAAGCCGCCCGAGAAGCCGGCTGAACCCGGCAAGAAGCCCTCCTCTGCTGCCGCATCGTCAAAGCCCGCTCCGGCCAAGCCTGCAGTGGTCACGCCTCCGAAGACGGCGTTCACGGATGCGCCGAGTGCCGGAGTCCTGCAGAAGCCCTGCGGAGCCTCGTGCTACATCACCCAGTACTTCAACGCGAAGCACTTCGCCCTGGACATGCAGGAGAAGGATGACGAAGGGAGGTTGGGTGGTCCCGTATTCGCCGCGGAGGACGGCACGATCATTCGTGCGGATTACGGCTGGAACGGCGGCTATGGCAACGTCATCGAAATCGATCACGGCAACGGCCTTGTGACACTCTACGGGCACAACAAGGAGCTCCATGTGGCACTTGGGGACAATGTGCAGCGTGGTCAGACCATCGCTTCCATGGGCAATACAGGTCTTGTCTACGGCAAGACGGGTATTCACGTGCATTTTGAGGTTCGCCTGAACGGCGTGAAGAAAAATCCGCTGCTGTATACCGAGTAATGTGTGCATCACCCGCCTCTTAGCTTCTGCAATTGTTCCTCAGCGTCTTCGTATCCAGGATCGACACGCAATGTTTGTTCCAGCGCATCGATCGCCTGCGCTCTGCTGCCCTGTAGTGCATGGGCGAGAGCGAGGTGGTACCACGCGGTTGCAGAGTACCTGTCGAGCTCTGTTGCGCGTTCCAGATGTTCTTTCGCACCGCTCACACTGCCGTTCTTCAGGAGCAGCATTCCCAGGTTTACGTGCGCACTCGGTATATGCGGTCCCAGTTGCGCCGCCTCTTCGAAGACTTTCAGCGCTTCAGCGTTTCTCCCCTGCGACAGCAGAAATTGTGCGACGGAGAAGTGCGGTGCCAGATCCTGCGTTCCAAATGCGCCATGCGCCCGCGCAGCATCCATGCCGGCAGCGAAGAGCTCCAGCGCTTTTGCTTCATTGCCAACCTCACGATACAGATTCCCCGCATTGGCGTGAGCCTGTGGCTGGCCTTTCTCCGCTGCCTTCAGGAAGGCTTCCAGTGCCTCCTCAGATCTTCCTGCCGAGCGGAGGGCTGCACCGAGGTTATTCCACACCAGAGGGTGCTCGTAGCCCGCTATGAGGGCATGTTGCATCAATGTCTCACTGGTATTCCACACCCATACCTGTCGGTACGTCAGCACTACGGAAGCACCCACGATCAGAACGCCGAGTACCACTATCGCCGCGCGCATCAGGGCATTGCGCGATGCGAGTGCCATACCAGTTGCTGTGACCCAGATACACACTCCGACACTTGCGAGATACACGTACCGGTTCGATGCGAAGAGAACGTACCCGTTCTTCGAGAACGTGAAGTATGCGGGTGAAACAATGATCACAAACCAGAGAGCGCACCATACCAGGAGCGGAGCACGCTTCCGGAATATCCACAGCAACACGGCGGCCAGGAATACGATGATGAGGGGCAGGAAAAATTCCGGCGATTCTATCACCACGGGAGTGTGCTGGGAGTAGATGGGGGAGAGGCCGACCGGCAGAAGGATTTTCTGCAGGAGAAACACGGTGCTCTTCGCGGCGAGCAGTGGAGATTTGCTTATCGGAATAGCCCATGCTGTAGCGGTTTTCCCAAAGAGCGCGATGGACCCGAAGACGATGCTCAGGAGAAAGTACGGCCAGTGTGCTCTGATACGCCGGGCATCGATCACTCGTCCTTCCCAGTGGTCGATGAGGAGCAGGATGAATGGCAGCACGACGATGGAGACCTTCGAGAGCAGACCGAGAAAGAATGCTCCGATGCTCAGACGATTACCTTTCATGTACAGGTGTATCGCGAGGAGAAAAAAGAACGCGCTGAGGAGATCTTTCCGGGCGCTTGCCCACAGCACCGCTTCACTGTTGACGGGATGCACGGCGAAGAGCAGTGCGGCGATGAGCCCGGTGAGTCGGTTCTTCGTCAGCCCCCCGATGATCAGGAGAAGGAGACATGCATTGGCACTGTGCAGGAGAAGATTGGAGAGATGATAGATCCATGCTGCATTCCCTGCGATCAGCTGTTCTATCTGATAGGTCAGCAGTGTCAGCGGGATGTAGAGTTCCGGGTCGAAGGTTGTAAAACCACGCACCACATCGAAATTCTGCACCACGGGGTTCGCCGTAATGAGCATGGTGTCGTCCCAGTTCACCAGATCGTTTCCCAGCGAGGGGACATAGAGCACGGCGCAGATCACTGCGATACACCCAAAGCATTGCCTGTCGGAGAGGCGTTCCAGCACGGAGTCATGATACACACATCTCTCCGAAGCAGCGCTTTTAAAATAACTCTGTGACAGAAATGGCGATGTCTTCTTGTTTGTGTTTCGGACATTGCAACCCTCGCACAAAACGAAAAAAGCGGTTAGTATGCCGCACAATGATTCTCGCTTTCGTCTTCCTGATCGTCGGCCTCGGTGTCCTGGTAAAGGGTGCCGATTTCCTTGTGGACGGCGCCGCTTCACTTGCCAAGCGCGTGGGGGTCTCGGATCTGACGATCGGCCTCACCGTCGTCGCATTCGGTACATCGATGCCGGAGCTGGTGGTGAATGTGACCAGCAGCCTTTCCGGTGCCACGGAGATCGCCATCGGCAACGTGGTCGGAAGCAATATCGCGAATATTCTCCTGATTCTCGGCGTTTCCTCTTGCATCACCTCTATCGCCGTACAGACATCTACGGTCTGGAAGGAAATCCCGTTCGCTCTCCTGGCATCCGTCGTTCTGCTCTTCATGGCGAACGACACGCTCCTCGATGGGTATGGAGTAGCGGAACTCAGCCGCTCCGAAGGGTGCACGTTGATCGCATTTTTCTTCATCTTTTTGTGGTACATCGCGGCCATGCGCAAGGCGGATCCTGCCTCAGAGGACGAGGGCATCCGCGTCCGCGGTTTCTGGTCTTCGTGCGGCTTCGTGCTTGCGGGTCTTGCGCTCTTGGTCGGCGGCGGCAAGCTGACCGTGGACGGAGCAGTGACCATCGCCGCAGCACTCGGCATCTCGCAGGCACTCGTCGGTCTCACCATCGTCGCCGTCGGTACATCGTTGCCGGAATTAGCCACGTCCGTCGTGGCTGCCAGAAAAGGCCGGGCAGACATCGCGGTCGGCAATATCGTCGGCAGCAATATCTTCAATATTTTCTGGATCCTCGGTGTGAGCTCTGTCATTGCGCCGCTGCCGTTCCGGCCGGAGATGAATGTGGATTTGCTCGTGACGGTGGCGGCAACGCTGCTACTGTTCTTTGCCGTACACACGGGTTTCGTCCACCGTCGTCTCCTCTTCTGGAAGCAGAGGCAGAACCATGTCATCGAACGTCTCGACGGCATCATGATGCTCGCGGCGTATGCGGCATACGTTGCGTATTTGGCGTGGCGGGGCTGACGGGACTTGAACCCGCGACCTTCCGCGTGACAGGCGGACGCTCTAACCAACTGAGCTACAACCCCTTTTTCTCGACACCAAGAAACACTGTCACCGCTCACCACCGTTTCCAGATGTCAGGGGAACGCTACCAGTATTTTCAGCATGAAACAACGAAATACCTGTCAGAAAATCCCTGCTGCGATGCTTTTTTGACTGTAAAAATCTGTTTATGAAGGTCTCAATGGACTAACGGTCTACGAGAATATCTCGTCTTCCTCCGTGACCGAGGATCTTGTCCCACATACCTTCCACACTTGCGTGAGGGGAATGATTGAGCGGATGTACAAGCGATACATCTGCCGGAATACAAGGCTCTAAGAACCCGGTATAGCAGAGCTTTTCTCGTAGTATTCTCTAATTATATTATAATATATTTATTTAAATAGTCAAAATATTTCTGACACATTCACATAATTTTCATACGGATTTAGTATTTCAAATAGCCAAAAAGAGAATCATTTACTTTATTTCTTCTTATTGCAAAGATACATTTATTTCTATGACGCGTCTTACTATTCCTGAGGCAAAGATTGCATTTTTCGATGCGACGGAGCTGAGTTGCGACGTTCAGGTCAGCGGACCGCCGCAGGAGGTGATGCATTTTCTCTGGAGGCATCTTGAGCTTTTGCAGATACCTGATGTGGCGAGTGCCGAGGAGTTGCAGGCGTATATTCCGGAGTCGCTTCACCTGCGTGCTGCATTTTTTCTGGAGCGAACGCAGTTGCTGCGTGCTCTTCATGAGCATCCGCATCTCATCACTGCATTGGAGAAAGATCATCAGGGTTTTCAGAGGCAGACGTTGCAGGAGTGGGCTCCGCGCCAGCCCGTTGTCTCCAGTCCGGGGGAGGCGATGATCGCCGGAAGAAACGCTGTTTCCCGTGCCATATGGCAAATGCAGGAGCTGACGCTCCTGCAGTGCCTGAAGTCTGTACAGCACCTCTGAGCTTACGCAGATCTCTGAAAAGCGGTGAATTCACCTTGCGAGTCGCGCACATTGCGTTGCAATATTTCCGTCTTTTTCGCTGCAGTATCGATTCGCTGCAACCGAGCATCGATGGTGAAAATATTTGCGCGGATTTCCGCCGCAAGCTCATCGGGGAGACCATCATTCGTTTCGAGCATACCTTCGAGATCATCGGTGATGCGGCGGAGAACACTCGGCGCGCGACCGTCATTCAGTGCTCCACCGAAGTCCGGCGAGCCCAAGATGTTTTCGGCGATAGCAAATAGAGCACGCGCACTCGTGACCACATTGGGAATAGCTTCAGCCTCCTCTAGGAGGTCCTGAGCGGCGTCGATGTCTGGATTGCGACTTTCAGCCATGGAAGTAGGGGTAGGTAGTAAATATAATTATAAAATAATATTTTATATTATGCAAGTATTAATTTAACAACATATAATCATCTGAATTGGCATTTTAAGCACTTTGCCATATCTCTATTCGTTCGGCTTTGCCATTGTTGCATTTTTCCCTATGCTCCGCGCATGGCTCTTCATAATGCGAATGTCACCGGGGCAGTATTCCGGGCGTGCTCTTCCATGAGAATGAGTGATGTTTTGATTCCAAGGGAGGTGGAGGATCACATTGCAGCACAGGTCATTGCGTGTCGGCCTGAGAGTGATGCAAGAATGTATGAGCTCATTCAGGATGCGTTGAGCGCAGCCCGGGAAGTTCTTGTGAATGGGTCCGATTATCGACAGAGAGCGGATGCGAAAGCAGACGTGACTGCTGCTCTTAGAGCCTTTGTGACGCAAGCAACATCGGCACACTCGACAGAAGCTACCGCGTGATCGTCTTCACAGTGCTGGTTTCTTTCCCGCGAAGCCCGCAGATTTTTCGTACGCATCTGCAACCCTCAACACAGTTTCTTCGCCCCACTGCGGCCCCATGATCTGCAGACCGAGAGGCATGCTGTTCTTCGCAAAACCACACGGCACCGAGAGGGCCGGAATGCCGGCCATGACCTGCGGGCTGAGGAAAATATCCTCGAGGTACATAGCGACGGGATCGGATTCATGCGCGCCGACGGTGAATGCTGTGCCGGGAGTGACCGGTGCGATGATGACGTCGACAGTCTTGTACGCCTCCGCAAAATCACGGGAGATCAGCGTGCGTACTTTCTGCGCCTGGCGGTAGTAGGCGTCGTAGTATCCTGCGGAGAGGGCGTACGTTCCTATCATGATGCGGCGCTTCACTTCATTGCCGAAGCCTTCGCTGCGGGCTCTGTGATAGTAATCGACCAGGTTCTCTGCATTCTTCACCGTGTGTCCGTAGCGTATGCCGTCGTAGCGGGCCATGTTGGAGCTCACTTCGCAGGGGCAGAGCACGTAGTAGCACGGTGTTGCGTATGCCGTGTGCGGGAGCGAGATATCAACGATGGTCGCACCGAGTTTTTTGAAAACGTCTGCTGCATTCATCACCGATGCACGGATTTCTTCGTTCATGCCGTCCGCGAAGTACTCCTTCGGAAGACCGATCTTCATTCCCTTCACGTTTCCGGTCAGTGCCTTCGTGTAATCGGGAACAGGTTTCTTTCCGGTTGTTCCGTCCAGAGGGTCGGCTCCCGCTATCGCCTGGAGAACAATTGCAAGGTCCTCGACGTTCTTACACATCGGGCCGATGGTATCCAGACTACTCGCCATGCTCATGACGCCGTACCGGCTGGTGCGGCCGTAGGTCGGGCGGATACCGGTGAGGCCACAGAACGCTGCGGGTTGCCGGATGGAGCCGCCGGTATCGGTGCCGAGAGCGAAGATACATTCATCGGCGGCGACGGCTGCGGCGCTTCCGCCGGATGATCCTCCTGCCACTCTCTTGGTGTCCCACGGGTTCCGTGTAACGCCGTAACAGGATGTTTCCGTGGAAGCACCCATGGTGAATTCGTCGGTGTTCGTCTTTCCGATGGAGATGGCTCCGGCGGCCTTCAGTCGCTTGGTTGTCGTGGAGTCAAACGGAGGCACGTAATCTTTGCTTCGTAGCACGTTGCTGCAGGCTGTGGTGGGTACGCCTTCTTCGCAGTAGACGTCCTTGGCCAGATAAGGGATTCCTGCAAGCGGTGAAGAAAACTTTCCTTCCGAATCTATTTTTTTGGCTTCTAATAGGGCTCTGTCAAAATTCCTATACACGACGGCATTCAGTGCGCCATCCACCTTCTCTATGCGTTCCAGGCATGAGCGCGTCAGTTCCTCGCAGGAAATTTCTTTTTTCCGGAGTTTTTCGTGGGCCTCTGTGATTGTGAGTGCGTGGAGCGACATGAGAGTTGATAGGTGGTCAGAAGCGTCGTTATTCGTTCCTAGTGATTCGTGATCCGTATCACGAATCACCGATCACGAGTCACGTACTTCCGTGGGCGGACGGCGTCTGAATTTGGTGATCGATGATGGGCAGCGGGCTTGTGGCAAGCAACGCATCGGGCTGGACGTTGTCCGTGCGTATACGGTCCTCGCGGAAGATGCTTTCGAGTCCGGTGATCTGTGCGGTAGCTTCGGCGCTCTTCGTATTCACTTTCTGCAGCGCATCGATGTATGTGAGAATCGCCGACAGTTCTTTCGCAAATTTCTCCTCTTCCCCTTCTTTCAGGTTCAGACGTGCAAGTTTTGCGATGTGCCGGACTTGGTCAGCGGTCAGAGCGGTCATGATGGGTGGAGTGTAGTGGAGAACGGCAGAATACTTAAGAATAATGAATGCAGAATGAAGAATAATGAACTCCGTGTTATTCATGCAGAAAACTGTAGTATTGTGGGCATATTCGTCATTCATACTTCCGAATTCTTCCATCTGCATTCGCATGCATCTCTCCCGTTTGCGCGGGCGCAAAGTCAATGAGTTGGTCCTGAGCAAGGGCGAGCGCTGGAACGGTAAAACCATGACGATCCGGTTCATCATGGGGCACCCCAAAAACCTCTCTGCTCCGCCCAAGCCGGGGGCTTTCTACCTTGGCACGTTCGCTTCTTCAAGACTGGATGCATCCGCAGTGAAGAGAAACCGGATGCGGAGGCGTTGCAGGGAAGCGTTGCGTCTCAGTCTTGCCCAGTGCGTAGGCCTGCCTGCCGTGCAGGTGCTGATGACGCCGAGGCCAGCCAGTATGACCTGTGATTTTGCCGATATAGCGGCAGATGCCGGCATGTTTCTCGCCCTTCTGAAGCGCAGGGGGTGATCTTCGTGTATGGTAGTGCGGATCTCCGAAATCTTCCGATTTCCCTATGTCTGATGCGTCTGTAAGAAAAGGTTCCTTTCTCCAGTTTGCGATTATCTTTGCGCTTGTCTACATGCTCACACAGTCGGGCATGCGGTGGCTGATGCCGGAGAAATTTGCCGATGAGAGCGCGGTATCGAAAGATATTGTCCTCTCCGCAGAGG
>Ga0194128_10004591_pt1 | contig 20095 bp, 15 predicted proteins | sample TA2KigCa65mmetaG_FD_148650 | JGI IMG/M metagenome (GOLD analysis project Ga0194128, IMG submission 148650) | Freshwater microbial communities from Lake Tanganyika, Tanzania - TA2015037 Kigoma Deep Cast 65m | ecosystem: Environmental > Aquatic > Freshwater > Lake | place: Tanzania: Lake... | reverse complement strand
ACCGCCGAGCCCGCAGGCGAGGCTCGTCGCCACGTACACGCAGGCCACGAGCGTGCGGCCATCGCGCGCGAGCGCGAGCGTGTCGACTCCGAAGGCCGAGAAGGTCGTGAAGCCGCCGAGCACCCCGACCGCGAGGAAGGCGCGCAGCTCCGCCGAATCGCCGCGCGCCTCGAGCCACGCCGCGACGAGCCCGGCCACAAAGCAGCCGAGAGCATTCACGAGCAGTGTGCCGAGCGGAAATCCGCCGCCGAAAGCGCGCGCGGCGAGCGTGACGCAGCCGTAGCGCGCAAGCGCACCGAGCGCACCGCCGAGGGCGACGAGCAGCGCCGCGTTCAAGCGCTCTCCCACGGCAGCCAGCCCGCGCGCTCGAGGAACCAGAAGAGCCCCGCCAGCAGCACGGCCCACGCCAGCGTCGAGCGCAGCCAGCGCGGCACGAGCCAAGCGTCGCGCTCGCCGCGGTAGTCGCGGTCGCCCGGCACGCGCGCGACGACGAGCGCCGCGGCGGCGACCACCGCGAGCTGCCCCGCCTCCACGCCGAGGTTGAAGCCTAAAAGCGCCGTCACCTTGAGCGGCTCGAGCACCAAGGACTCCCGGAGAAAACCCGCGAAACCGAGGCCGTGGACGAGCCCAAACACGAAGGCCTCGATCCAGCGCGCCCCGGGGCGCCGCACGAGCAACACCTCGGCGGCCACATAGGCGATCGAGAGCGCGATCGCGAGCTCGACCAGCCGTCCGGGGACACGCACGAGGTCGAGCGCCGCGAGCGCCAGCGTGATCGAGTGCGCGGCGGTGAACGCCGTCACCACGGCGACGAGCGAGCGCAAGCCGCGCGCGGCGACCAAGAGCGCGAACAGGAACGCGAGGTGGTCCCAGCCACCGAGGATGTGCTCGACGCCGAGCTGAAAGTAGCTCGCGAGCACTCCGCCGCGCCGCGCGGACGCCGAGCGGAAGTTCCATAGCTCGACACCCTCGCCGAACAGGAACACCGCGGGCTCCTCCCCACGCCACACGATCGTCGCCACGTCGCGGTGCAGCGGATTCTGCTCGAGAAACAGCCTGCAACGGATGTTGAGTTCCTCGCACTCGCGCGCGATCGGGAATGTCGTCAGCGCGTGTACGAGCTGGTACCCCGTCTGAGCTCCGTCGACCAACTCGAGCGTCCACGGATTGCGCGGACCGGTCGGATCGATCAGGTAGCGCGCGTCGAGATACGGACCGATGGCGACGCGGCCACGCTCGAGCTCGACCTGCGAGAGTCGACGATCGCCGTCTGAGTCGATCTCGAGGCACTCGATCAGAGACAGCGCCTGCATCGAGAGCTCGAGCCCGGCGGCGCCGTCGATGACGGTGAGGCGCGAGCTCGACTGCGAATCAGGATGAACGCCCGACCCCAGCACGAGAACGAATGGTGCCAGCCCCGCGAACATCGCTCAGCGTCCCCCACCCGCCGCTTGCGCGAGGAGCGCCTTGGCGCGCGCGTTCTGCGGATCGATGTCGAGCAGCGCGCGCAGGTTGCGCACTGCGTCCTCGCGCCGCCCCTGCTTCAGGAACAGCTCGCACACGTCGACGACATAGCCGCGCGACTGCGAGTCGAGCGCCTGTGCTCGCAGCAAGTACGGCTCGGCCTCGAGCAGCCGATTCGCAGCGAGGTAGGCCTTGCCGATCCCGTTCTCGACCATCGATGCGGGCACCGAGGCGCGGCGCGCGCGCTCGAAGAGCTCCAGCGTCGCGGGCAAGCCGGAGCGTTGCGTCGCCTGCGCCAGCGCGTCGAGCGTGTCCTGCGCGCCGGTGCGCTCGAGCACCACGGCCTTGAACATGTGCGACTCCGCATCGCGCGCGCGACCGGCCGCCAGCAACGCGCGTCCGAGTCCGGCCTCGACACGCGCGCGTGGAAGGCCCGCCACCTTCTCCGCTCGCTCCCACAGCGCCACGCGTTCCTGCGGGCGCCCGAGCTGCGCATACAGACCGTCGAGATCGGTGTAGAGCTGCACGACGTCGGGACGACGTGCAATCCCGCGTTCATAGAGCTCCGCGAGCTCCGCCCACGCACCTCGGCCTCCGAGCGGCCCGCGCAGCGCGGTGAGACACAGACTCGGATCCGGCAGCCAGAACTCGAGTCGACCGCGCCAGCGCGGATCCTCCGGCTCGGGCTGCCACTCGACAGCGGTGCGCCACACGCGCTCCGCCTCGTCCATTCGGCCCTGCATCTGATACAGGAGCCCGAGCGTGTGCCGCGCGAACTCGTTGCCGCGCCCGGGATGCGCGTCGACCGAGCGCTGCTCGACCTCGATCGCCTCGGCCCAGGCCTGTCGCCGGTAGAGCATCACGGCGAGGTTGTGCAGCACGAAGTAGTTGTCGGGATCCGCGGCGACGGCGCGCTGGAAGAGCGCCTCCGAGCTCGACCACACGCGCACTTGCGCGCGCGTGAAGAACCCCAGTACCAGCGCGAAAGGCGCCAGCGACGCGAGGAGAACCAGCGGCGCGCGCGCAGCGGACGCCTGCCGCCGGTCGAGCCACACGAGCAACGCGCCCGCGCCGAGGAACACGAGCGGAATCGCTCCGAGCTGCGCGTAACGGTCTGCGACCTTCTGTGCGCCGCTCTGGAGAATGCCGAGCACGGGCGACACCAGCACGGCGTACAAAAACCACGCCGCGAACAGCGCAGGCGCGCGGCGACGCAGCAGGAATGTCAGGACCGTGATCGCCACCACGCTCGCGATCGCCGCGAGGTGCAGAGCACTCCGCGGGTCGAAGTCGAGCTCGAGCAGGTAGTGACACCCCAAGTTCGACGGCCAGAGCGTCTTGAGCACATAGAAGCACAGCCCGTAGCTCGCTTGCGCGAGCCTGTGCAGCACGCCGTGCTCGTCGAGCGTCACCGTGGCCGCGATCTCGCGCTGCGCCGCGGCGGCCTGGAAAGCCGTCAACGCCGCGAGCGGTACGAACCAGAGCTTCTCGACGAGCAGCGCGCGCCACGAAGTGCTCGCCAATCTCCGCATCGGAAACACATCGAGCGCGAGCAGCACGACGGGCAGCGTCATGCCCCACGCCTTCGAGAGCAGCGACAGCGCGTAGGTCGCGAGCGCGAGCGCCAGCCACGCACCCCGCCGCGCCCCGACGCGGCACATGCGCAGGTACGCCGCCACGCTCGCGAACAGGAACAGCGCGCTCAAGAGGTCGCGGCGTTCCGTCAGCCACACCACATTCTCGACGCGCAGCGGATGAATAGCCCACGCGAGCGTCGCCAGCGCGGCACAGCCGTGCAGCGCGAGCTCGCCCGAGCGCCCGCCCCCTGTCGCCTCACCTCGCTCGCCCTGCGCGCGCACGCGCCCCGTGCACCAGCGCAGGAGCTCCAGCGCCAGCCACCAGAAGGTGAGGACCGACAGCGCGTGAATCCCGAGGCTCGTGCGGTGGTAGCTCGGCGCATCGAGCCCGGCGCGCGCGTAGTCCCAGCCGAAGGTCGTCCATGTCAGCGGATGCCAGTGCCCGTAGTGGTAGCCCTTCCAGCCCCACATCCAGCGCAGCTGCTCGTCGCCCAGCCCGCGGTAGAGGAAGTTGAGCTCGAAGTTGGCGTCGTCGTCGAGCGCCACGAACGGGTAATCGATGCACGGCCAGAACACCGCCAGCGCGATCGCGACGAGCGCGAGCGGAAACGCCAGTCGCAGGCCGATCGGCAACCCGGAGGGGTCGGAGGCGGGGCGGGACATCGGGGGGGAAGAGTAGCGCGCGAGCGAGCGGGGTTCCCGTCCCGCGCGCGCTTACGGAACGAACGACAGCGAGAGCGCGTTGGTGAAGTTCTGCTGCGAGCCGCAGGGCTGCGCGCCGTCGCGGTACCACACCTGGAAGTGCCATGTCGTCCCGGCCGTGATCAGGCCGGAAGAACCCGCGACGAGCCCGCCGCGCGCGAAGCTGCCGCTCGCGCCGCCCTGCGCCACGGGGAAGCGCCGGTTGAGACCCGCGAGGCAGCGCAGGCCATCGCCGAGCGCGCCGCCTGCACCGCCGTTCTTCTGCACGCTGCCCATGTAGAGGATGCCCGACTTGTTCGGCGGCAGCTGCGTCACAAAGAGCAGCGCGTTGTCGGCCGAGACGCTCGCTCCGCCGATGCTCTCGAGGCGCGCGCCGACGCCGGTCGAGTTGCTGCAGCCTTCGCCCGCGGCGCCGAAGTTGGCGCACGGGCACGGGGCCGCGCTGCCGTCGCCGGAGCAGAACACGCTGCCCGCCACGACCTCGCAGCTGTCGGGAATGCCGTTGGCGTTGAGATCGACTTGGCTCCCGCTCGCGAGTTCGCACACATCGCCCGCGCCGTCGCCGTCGCAGTCGGACTGGCTCGCGTTCGCGACTGCGGGGCAGTTGTCACACGTGTCTCCCACGCCGTCCACATCGGCATCGCCCTGCGCGACATTCGCGAGAGACGGACAGTTGTCGATGCAATCCGGCACCGAATCGAAGTCCGTGTCGACATCCGGGACACCGCAGCCGCAGGAACCAGCCTCAACCTTGTTCGGATCGCTCGGGCAACCATCGGAAACCACCGTGACCGTGTCGACGAGCGCTCCGCTCCCAGTCGTCACCGTGAGCGCGAGCACATACACGCCCGGCGCGCTGAATGTCGCGCTCGGCGCAAGCGCGCTCGCATCCGAGAACATGACGCTGCCCGGGCCGGAGACCGTCGACCACGCCGCGGGCTCGGGCAGCGAACGCACGAGGCAGGTGTGCGCCGAGCAATCCGGCACGATGGAACTCACGGGAATCACCGCGCCCGTCGCGAGGTCGATTCGCGCGAGCTGCGTGAAGTCAAGGTTCCCGTTGAGCTTGCCCGCGTAGGAGCCGTACAGCTCGCCACCGAAGAACTGGATGTCCTCGAACTGGCGATTCACGGCCATCTGCACCAGTACGGACTGCGTGACGGCGCCCGTGGTCGGGTTCAGGAGCAGCAAACGCGAGGTGTAGTTGTCGAGCGCGTAGAGCGTGTCGCTCGGCTGGTGGTATTCGAGCGACTTCACCTGCTGGTAGCCCGCGAGCGTGCCGCTGCCGATGGCGGAAATCGCGCCTGTCGTGCGCTGGATCTTCAGCAGTTGCTTGCGGAGCAGGTCGACCGCGAACAGCCGATCGCCGACGGGATCATGCGCCAGCGACATCACATTCGACCAGGTCGTCGACCAGCCCGTCGCATTGACGGGCGTGGCGAGCCCCGTGAACGGATTCACCGTGTAGAGCCGGCGCCCCATGACATCGCTGCCATAGATCACGCCGCCGACATCGATCCAGTCCGACGGCCAGCCGAAGATCGTGCCGCTCGCGGTCTGCACCACCGCAGCACCGACGAGCCCCGATCCCTCGACCCAGCGCAGCAGCGCGTTCTCGGTCGCGTTGTTGCCATCGCCGGTCCACCACTCGAGCGGCGCACGATTCCCGACCGAGCCCGAAAGCTGCGCCGCGCTGGGGTAGTTGAGCGCCTGATCGACTCCGGCATAGACCGACACCTGCGCCAGCGCGGGCGCACCCAAGGCGCCGAGGGCAAGCAAGAGGCCGGAGGTGCGCATCCTTCGATATTGTACGAGCAAGCGGGCCGAAGCGGGGGGGCGGGAGTGCGCGCGGGCCCGTGCAGGCCGTAGGAAGCACTAGACGGAGTCGGGGCCATCCGAGGTTCCTTGGCAAACGAGTCCGGGGCCGGGGCCGGACGCCCCTGACCCCTAAAATTCGTCCGGCCGAGGCCTTACTTCGCGAAGGCGGCGTCGAAGGCCACGCTGGAGCGCGGGAAGTCGAGCTTGCGGACGAAGGCCGCCGCATCGGTGGCCCCGAACTCGCGGTCCATGGCCATGTCCTCCCACTCGACCGAGAGCGGGCCGTGGTAGACCGCGTGGTTGAGCACGCGCACGATGCTCTCGAAGTCGATGCGGCCGCGGCCCGGGGAGCGGAAGTCCCAGAAGCGCCCGTCGCTGCCGAAGTCCGTGTGGCCGCCGAACACGCCGGCCGGGGTCGGGCGGTCCGACCACCACACGTCCTTGACGTGCACATTCCACACGCGCGCGCCGAACTCGCGCAGGAAGCCCAAGTAATCGACGCCTTGGTAGCCGAAGTGGCTCGGATCGAAGTTGAAACCAAAGCGCGGATGCTGGCCGAGGGCCGCGAGCGCGCGGCGCGTGCTCGGCAGGTCGAAGGCGATCTCCGTCGGGTGCACCTCGAGCGCGAAGCTCACATCGACCTTGTCATAGGCGTCGAGGATCGGTTTCCACAGCTGCGCGAACTCCCGGAATCCGTCGTCGATCTGCGACGGCAGGTTGGGCGGGAAGGAGTAGATCAGGTGCCAGATCGGGCTGCCGGTGAAGCCGACGACCACCGTGCGACCCGAGCGCGCAAGCTGCGCCTTCACGCCGGAGGGAGCCGCGTCGAAGAACTTCCGCGCGGCCTTGCCCGTGTCGATCATCTCCTGCTGGGCGCGCTTGCGCACGCCGGCCGGATTGCCGTCGCCCCAGATCTCCGGGGGCAGGATCGACCTGTGGCGCTCGTCGATGCGATCGGCGACCGCCTGTCCGACGAGGTGATTGGAAATGGCGAAGCTCTGGACGCCGCAGTCGGCGAGCAGCTCCCACTTCTTCTTGCAGTAGTCCTGCTCCTTGAGCGCGCGCTGGACCTCGAAGTGATCGCCCCAGCAGGCGAGCTCGAGACCGTCGTAGCCGAAGGACTTGGCCTTCTTCGCGAGCGTCTCGAGCGACAGGTCGGCCCACTGGCCGGTGAACAGGCAGAGCGGACGGGGCATCGCGTTGTCTCCGTGAGTCTCGGGCGTTGCGTGGGGTTACTTGATCTGCGCGAGCGCGATGGCGTGGCGCTCGCGCGCGGACAAGAGCGCTGCTTCGAGGACGCGCTGCGTCTCGTACGCGTCGGCGAAGTCTGGCAGCGGCACCTCGGGGGCGACATTGGCGAGCGTGCGCAGCACATCGGCCGCCATGTTCGTGAAGCCATGCTCGTAGCCGATCACATGCGCGTCGGGCCACCACGCGGCGGCGTAGGGATGGTTGCCGCCGGAGGTGCACATGATGCGCTTCCAGCCGCCGGTGCGCTTGTCACCGCCTTCGCACAGCTCGAGCACATTCATGTCCTCGAAACTGAAGCGCAACGAACCTCTCTCGCCGTTCAGCTCGATGCCGTTGTCGTTCTGGTGTCCGATCGCGAGCCGAGTGGCCTCGAAGCTCGCCGTCGCGCCGCCGGAGAAGCTCGCCAGAAACGCGACGACATCGTCGACATCGCTCTTGCCCTTCTTCCCCTTCTGACCGGCGATCGGCCGCTCGTGCACGAATGTGCGCTCGATTGCGCCGTGGATCACGCTCACCTCCTCGCCGACGAGAAAGCGCGCCATATCGACGATGTGCGCGTTGAGATCCCCGTGGGCGCCCGAGCCCGCGACCTTGCGCTGGAAGCGCCACGACATCGGCGTGTCCGGACCACCCCAGTCCTGCAGGTAGCGCGCGCGTACATGCAGGATGCGGCCGAGCTTGCCTTCGCGCACGAGCTTGTAGGCGAGGGCCACCGCCGGGCAGCGCCGATAGTTGAACCACACGAATGTGTGCACGCCCTTCTTGGCAGCCTTCTTCGCGGCGCCGGCCATCGCGCGCGCGTCGGACAGAGTGCCGGCGAGCGGCTTCTCGCACGCCACATGCTTGCCGACCTCGAGCATGGCGAGCGACTGCTCCATGTGCACATCGTTGGGCGTGCCGATGTCGACGAGCTCGACTGCGTCCTCGCGCGCGATGCGTTTCCAGTCCGTGGTCGAGTTGAGCCAGCCCCAGCGCCGCGCGAAAGGCGCGAGCCCCTCTGCGTCGCGCGCCGCGATCGTGTGCAGCACCGGCTGCAGCTCGAGGTCGAAGAACTTCGTGACCTGCGACCACGCATTGGAATGCGCGCGGCCCATGAAGCGCTGGCCGATGAGGGCGATCGGGAACGGACGGGACATGGAGGTTCCTGTGGGACGGCGCCCCTTCGCAGGGGCGCGCAACGGTCTACGGACACAAGAGTAACGAGGAAAGCGCTGTCAAGTCAGCCGCCGCGTTTGCCAGATCGATGCAGGTGGGCGACCATGGTGCACATGCCAGTGCGCCTTGTCCTAGCGGCCGCGCTTGTCCTCGCAACGGTGCCCGCCCAAGAGCGACGGCCGGGGCCGTCCCAGCAACCGAGCTTCCAGGCGCCGCTCGCGTCGCAGTTCATCAGTTGCACCCCGACCACGATCCGGCTCTCGAACGGCCGGCAGCTCGACTCGAAGAACCCGATCGCCGACGCGCTCGCGCGCTGCGGCCCGGGCAGCACGATCACGCTCGCGGACGGCAGCTATCCGTCGTTCGGTGTGGGCTTCGCTAAGAAGAGCGACTGGAATGCGCCCATCGGCGGCGGCACGCGCGGGCAGCCGATCGTCGTGCGCGCGCTGGGCAACGGCGCGCGCGTGGTGCCGCGCACGAGCGGCGACACGATCACCATCGCGCAGGAACTCAACTGCGGCTGGATCACCTTCGAGGGGCTCACCATCGAGTGCGGCTACCGGGCGGGGATCATGTTCTACAAGCTCGCGGACCAGCGCCGCCACGAGGGCTTCAAGTTCCTCGACTGCCACTTGGTCGGCGGCTTCGACCACGCCAAGGGCGAGGGCGCGAACTCCAAGTGGGGCGTGTGGGGCAACTGCCTCGCGGACTTCGAGTTCCGCGGCGTGCGCGGCCGCGCCAGCGTGCGCGACATTCGCCACGAGCACGGCTTCTACCTGCAGAACCTGGTCGGCGATGTGACCATCGAGAATGTCGACGGCGCACGCCTCGGCCGCACCTTCCTGCAGGTCGTCGCACGCCCCGACTGGGGCCCGCCGGGCACGGGCACGCTCACGGTGCGCAACTGCTCGATCGAGGATCCGTGCATCGCGCGCGGCGACGACTACAAGGGTGGCAGCGCGCTGACGCTCTCGGGCCGCCACACCGGTCGCGCGATCTTCGAGAACAACCGCTACCGCTCGGGCTTCAACCCCGCGCTGACCAAGCTCACGCGCGAAGGCGTGCCCTTCGGCACCGGTGCGTTCGTGGCGTGGGACGCGGGCGGCGAGCCCAATGGCACGCTGATCCTGCGCAACAACGACTTCCAGATCGCGCCGGGCTGCGGCGACCGGCCGCTGGTCGCCATCGGTGGTTGCCGCGATGTGCAGGTCGTCGAGCGCAACCGCTTGGTCGCGGGCAACTCGAGTGCGCTCGAGATCGATCCCGTCACGCCCAAGGGCTTCGGCTCGAGCAAGTGCGGCAAGGTGACGATCGACCCCGCGCTCGACTGCAAGGGCACGATCAAGCTGCAAGGCTCCGTGGCCACGACGGAGCAGCTCGCCGCGCTCGCCCCGCAGCGCAAGTAGCGCGCGCCGCGACGCTCCGCAGCAAGGCCGCGAGCCGCGCGCTCCCTTGCGGAAAGCGCGCGGCTCGCTGGAATCAAGCGGAACGCTGACGAGCGCTCAGCGGTTGAGGTTGATCTTCGAGAGCTCGACGAAGTGCGCCGCGCGCGCGCCGTTCTTGGTGCCCTTGTGCTTCGAGGCGATGCTCTCGGCCTTCTTCACATTGCCGCCGTCAAAGGGCTTGTCCTTGGCGACCTTGGCCGCGAACGAGGCCCACGCCTTGGCGGCCTCGCGCTCGGCCGCGAGCTCCGGAGCCGCGAGCTTCGTCGCAGCATCCGCAACCTTCGGGGCGAGCTCCGCGACGCCCTTGCACGACTTCTGCAGCGCACCGAGGAGCTCGTCGGCCTCGGCGAGCTCCCCCGCCGCGAGCATGCGCTCGAAGCGCGCAAGACGCGCCTGCGTGCGCGCGACCATCTCGGCCCGCGCCTTGGCGCCGTCGTCGCCGCCGACCTTGTCGCACTCCGCGAGCGCGCCACCGAGATCGCCCTTGGCGAACGAGGCCCACGCCTTCTTGAGCGTCGCGGGCGCGCCAGCGGGCGCGTCCTTCGACTTCTTCACCTCGGCCGCGATCGTCTCCTCGAGCTCCTTGCCCAAATCGCCGGGATAGCCCTGCAAGAGGATCGTCCCATCGACGCCGATCAGCGCCACCTCAGGCAGGCCGCGACCCACGGTCGGGATCACGCGCTCGTTGGTCCAGATCGCGTTGTTCCCCATCCACTTCATCTTCCAGGCGAACGCCTCGTAGGTGTTCTTCTCGGTGTTCTGACACTCGACGAAGATCACCTGCACGTCGTCCCCGAACTGCTCCTGCACCTTGATGGAGGCCGGCACGGACCCCCCGACGCAGCCGGGTCAGTTCTTGCCCCAGAAGTCGATCAGGATCGGCTTCCCGCGCAGGTCGGCCATGCCCTGCACGCCCGCGGCGTTGATGGCGCTCTCGCGGAACTTGAACTCGACCTTCTCGCCTTCGGCGACGGGCATGCTCGCGGCGAGCCACGCGGCGCCAACGAGGGAGAGCGGGGCGAGCGCGAAGCGCCAGCGGGACATCTGCATGGGGAACGGTTCCTGAACTGCGGACTTGGAAGCGCTCGGAGAGCGCGAGCTGCGCCACCCCGATGACCTGAACGCTAGCCCCCCGCGCGCGGCACCGCAAGGCAAGCCCTGTTCAAGGCCGGTTCGAGCCCTCGCGATGGCCGAGCGCGGATAGGTCGAAGCCCAGATCCGCCACACGCACGGAGCCGAGGAATGGAGCGGCGGACGCGCCTGCGAAGCCCAGCTTGCGAGCCGCGAAGGTCACCGTCAAATCCGCTCGGAAGCACGCTCCAACTGCGACCCCCTCGTCGCAGTTGAGACCCGAGGGCACGTCCAGAGCGAGCTTGAAGGGCCGCCCGGCGCCATTCATGGCCGCGATCACGGAGCTCGGCTCCGCGCGAGGCGCACCGCGCAGGCCCGTTCCCAGCAGGCCATCGACGAGCGCGTCGCAGTGCTCCCATGCGAAGGCGGCGGACGCGAGGCTCCCCGCGTCGGACAGCGGGCAAACGCGAATCCCGAGCCGCAACGCGATCGCATGGTTCGTGCGCGCGTCCACCGTCGTCGGCGCGCCGGTGGCCCAGCACTCGACCGCGTGTCCCGCGCGCTGCACATGCCGCGCGAGCACATAGCCGTCGCCTCCGTTGTTCCCCGTGCCGCAGACGACTGCCACCCGCCACGGCGCAGGCGCGCGCCGACCTGCGAAGAGCTGCTGCCGCAGCGCCGCGAGCAGCAGCTCCGCCGCTTGCCGCCCCGCATTCTCCATCAACACGACGCCCGGAATCCCGAGCTCGGCGATCGCACGCGCGTCGAGCGCCCGCAGTTCCTCGCGCGAGAGATGCAACGGTCGGTCCATGGTGCCTCCTTGCTAGCCTGCTCTCGAGCCTACTCGATGCGCGCTCTCGCAGTCCTCCTGCTCGCTCTCTGCGTCGCCTGCGGGCGCGGCGACGATCGCCCGGACGTCCTCGTGATCGTCGCGGACTCGCTCGCAGCGAGCCATGTCTCGAGTCACGGCCACGCCCGCCCGACGACTCCGTGCTTCGACACCTTCGCCGCGCGCCACGTGCGGCTGGCGGAGGCGAGCGCAGCGGCCGCGTGGACCCTGCCCAGCGTCGCCTCGCTGTTCACCTCGCAGCTGCAGGAGGTCCACGGCGCGCGCGACGACGAGTTGCGCTTGCGCGACGACCTGCCGACGCTCGCGGAGCGCTTCCGCGACGCCGGCTGGAGCACGCACGCGATCGTGCAGACTCCCGTGCTCGGTTCGCGCACCGGAGTCGACCGTGGCTTCGCGACCTACGAGGTGCTCGACTTCTCTCTCGCGAGCTTCGAGCGCGCACTCGCGCTCGCGCGGCAAGCGCTCGATGCACCGCAGGCGCCGCACTTGGTGTACCTGCATGTCGCGCCGCCGCACATGCCCTATCAAGCTCCGCCGCCATTCCGCGGCCGATTCAGCGCGGATTCGCAAGCTCTCGCACATGTCGATGGCTCGATCGCGAGCGCGCGCGCCGTGCACCGCGCGCGGCTCGCCCCGGACCATCCAGCGGTCGCGCGCCTCGCCGCGCTCTACGACGAACACATCGCATTCGTCGACGCGCGCCTCGGCGAGCTGGTGGACGCGCTGCAGGCCCGCGCGACGCCGCGGCCGCTCGTGGTCGTCTGGACCTCCGACCACGGGGAGGCCTTCATGGAGCACGGCGAGCAGGGCCACAACTCGAGCGTGTACGAGGAAATGCTGCATGTGCCGCTGGCCGTCGCTGCGCCGGGGCTGGGAGCGCGCGTCGAGTCGACACCCGTGAGCCTGTTGGACCTCGCTCCGACTTTGCTCGAGCTGTGCGACCTGCCCGCACTACCACAGGCCGCCGGACGCTCGCTCGTGCCGCTCTTGCGCAACGAGCCGTTCGACGCGAATCGCGCGTTGCTCGCGAGTTCGAGGCACTACGAAACCAAGCCCGAGCGCTGGCAGGTCGCCGTGCGCTCGGGTCGCTTCAAGCTGCATGCTTGGCCCGCGCTCGGCCGCTCCGAGTTGCGCGACCTAGAGCTCGATCCCGGCGAGCGCGATGACTGCGGCTCCGCGCATCCGGACATGCGCGCGCGACTCGAGCGCGAAGTCGAGCACCTGCAGCGCGAGCTCGCGACTACTTTGGATCGTGGCGAGCTGTCCGAGTCCGACCGGCGCACGCTGCGCGAGCTCGGCTACGCGGACGACGAGCGCTAGTCACCCGCGGGCTTGCGGCGGTACAGGATGTAGTCGGGCTTCCAGCCGTCGACGAGCAGGTCGAGGCGCGGCTCGAGTTCGACGGCGTCCCGCGTCAGGCCGTAGGTCGAGAAGCGCGCGACGGGCTCGTAGCGCGCCGCGACCGGATCCTCGCGGAAGGGCAGCATGCGTGCACGGTTGACGACGACGAGCGCGTAGTCCGGGAGCTCCGCTCGCAGCGCATCGACCTGCCGCTCGTAGGCGCGTGCCGCAGGCCACACGAGCGCCTCGCTGTCGAGAATGCGCGTGCCGCTGTACCAGCCGATCGCGCCGATGTCCGTGGCGAGGATCGTCGGCTGGCGACCGAGCGTGTCCTGCTCCTTGCACCACCCGTCCATGGCGGAATAGACCGAGTCCGTCACGCGGTCGCGCTGCACGAGCGCGAGGCCGAGGCTGCCCGCGAGCGCGAGCAACGCTGCGCAGATAACTGCCGCGCGTCCCACTTGCATGCGCAGCGCGGCAGCGCGTCCGCGCAAGGCGACCGACAGCGCAGCGTCCGCTCCTTCTCCGAATGCCACGCACCACGCGAGCAGCGGCAGGTAGAAGTACCAGCCCCAAGTCTTGGCTCCCGCCGCCGTGTACGCGGCGAGCATGCCGAAGCCGACGATCACAACCGAACGCAGCGAGTGCCGCAGCGCGAGCACGAGACCCGCGACCACGAGCGGCAGCCCGAGCCACATCTCCGGCGACGGCCAAAGCCCGCGCTCCAGCACCAGCAGCGCGCGAGAGAACTCCCAGCCGAGCCCGTGCGTCGAAGCCTTGGCCTGCACGGACTGCGGGATCGGATCTCCGTAGTAGCTGCGCAGGATCGTGAAGGCCGCAATGCCCACCACGGCGACGGGCAGGAGAAAGCGCCGCGCACGAGCGAGTGTGCGGAGCTCGAACATCGCCAGTACGGCGAGAACGAGCACGCCCTCGGGTCGCGTCGTGCACGCCAGTCCCGCGCACAGACCCGCGAGCGCGGGCCGCTCGTTGCGCAGCGCATGAAGCGCTTTGACGCACAAGAGCGCGAACAGCGGCGCCTCCATGCCGCCGACGCTGATGCGTCCGATCACGGGCAGTGCGGCGAACGCGAGCACGGCGAAGCTCGTCGCCAGCGGACGCGCTGCGCCGAGGCGCGCGAGGAGGTACGCGGTCACGCCATCGCACGCGACATTGATCGCCAGCGCCGCGAGCGGAATCGAAAAGCCCAGGAGTGCCGGCAGCGCGAGCAGCGCTGCGTACAAGGGGGTCGTCGTGCCGAGCACGGGCTCCCACGGCGCGCCGGGGTTGAACACCATCCCGTCCCCCGCCGCGAGGTGGCGCGCGTAGCGGAAGGTGATGAACGCGTCGTCGTAGATCGGAAAGGCCTGCACCTGCAGGACGCGGCAAGCCATGGCGCACAACGCGAGCCACAGCGCCGCGCCGCGCCCGAGCGCGGACGAACGCTCCTCATTTGCTGCTGCGACGGTGTCCTGCGAGCTCGCCATGGTCGGCACGGCCGAGCCGCGCCGTGGGCGAGTCTACGGAGTGCCGCAGCCGGTCCAAGAGCCTCGCCGCGCGCTTCGCAGGGACGCCACCGGCATCAGTCGATCCACTGCAAGGTCACGCTGCGCTCGAGCACGTCACCGCTCCGGCGCACCTTCAGCACGACCACATCCCCCGCCTCGTGCGCGTCGAGCGCGTCGAACAGGTTCTGCTGGGAACGAATCGGCTGGCCGTCGATCTCGACGATCTCGTCGACCGCGACCGAACGCCCGGACTGACTCGCGGAGCGCAGGCCCGCGGCCTCCGCGGCGCCCCCCTCGGCCACGCGCTCGATGCCGACGCCGTCTAGCCCAAGGCGCGCGCCCAGCCCCGGATCGAGCAACACCACACCAAGTCCCGGGCGGCGCACGCGTCCGCGCTCGATCAGCTCAGGCACGACGCGCGCCACCGTGTCGACCGGCACCGCGAAGCCGATGCCCGCGTAGGCGCCCGACGGGCTCACGATCGCGGTGTTCACGCCGATCAGCCGCCCGCGCGAGTCGAGCAGCGGCCCGCCGGAGTTGCCGGGATTGATGGCCGCATCCGTTTGGATCACGCCTGCGATCTTGTGCTCGCTCACGGAACGGATCTCGCGTCCGAGCCCGCTGATGATGCCCGTGGTCAGCGTCTGGTCGAGTCCGAACGGATTGCCGATCGCGAACACGCTTTGGCCGACCTGCAAGTCGCCGCTCGAGCCCACCGCGATCGGTCGCGCCGCGAGTGCGCGCGGCTCGACGAGTCGCAGCACGGCGAGATCGCGGTGCGGCGCGCTGCCGATCACCTCGGCCTCGTACTCGGTTTCGTCGCCGACGAAGCGCACGAAGTAGCGCGACTCGCGCGCCTGCTGCTCGATCACATGGAAGTTGGTGACGATGTGCCCGCGTTCGTCCCACATAAAGCCCGTGCCGGTGCCGACCGGCATCTCGACGGCATTGCGCAGGAACCGCTGCATGCGCGCCTTGTTGGTGATGTGCACCACGGCCGCGGAGTTGCGGCGGAAGAGCTCGATCGTCGCCTGCTCCTCGGCGCGCAGGTCGGCGAGGCGCTCGGGCGAAGGCACGGCGAGGCCGGCCGGGGGCTCGAAGCTCGCCGCGGCCTGCCCCGGAGGTGCTAGGCGCCACAGCGCGAGCGCGCACAGGCCGAGGCCCAAGGCGGCGAACAGCGGTCGGACGAAGCGGCTGGATTGGGGGTTGGAAGCACTCATGGGGGTCGGGTACGGAGCCGGTCGGGATCGAGTTGGTGGCCGCCCCAATCTGGGCAACCGCAGGCCCAACTCCAAGTCAATATCCCAAGGCGCCGGCGCAGTTCCGATCCGAACAGCCTGAGCGCCCCGCGCCATACGCTTGGGGGTGCGCCACCCCCTTACCCCGCGCGCGCTACTTCCCGGCCGACTCGCGCAGCCGCTCGCCCGCCTCGCGCGCCTCGTTGCGGATGTCGTCGAGCACGCGCTGCCAGTCGTCCTTGCTCGCCCGCCGCAGCTCCTTCACGCTCTCGCGCGCCCGCTGCATGTGCTCCTCGAACTCGCGCTCGAGCTTCTCGCGCGCCTCGCTGGCCTTGGCGCCGACCTTCTCACGCCCGCGCTCGAACTCTCGCCCGAGTTTCTCCAGCGCGCTGTCGATGTCATCGGCCACCGACTGGTCTCGCTCGTCGAAGCGCTGCCGCGCGCGCTCGATCGCGCGATCGGAGTCCTCGACCAGTTGGTCGAACTCATCGCCGAGCCGCTCGGCCGCGCGGTCGAGCTTCTCGCCCGCGCGCTCGAACAAGCCCCGGTCCTGCGCATCCTCGCCGCAAGATGCACACAAGGGGAAAAGCGCGAAAACAGTCGCAAGCGTGCGGAAATGGAGCGCGGGCATGGGTGCACAGGCTATCGTCCTCTCCCGCCGCGAGCGAGCCGACCCGTGATCGTCCTGGTCGACAACTACGATTCCTTCACCTTCAACCTCGCCCAGGCGATGCAGGCGCGCGGAGTCGAGGTGCGGGTCGTGCGCAACGACGCTCTCGATGCACCGTCCGTGCTTGCGCTCGGCGCCCGCGGTCTCATGCTCGGCCCCGGTCCCGGCAAGCCGCGCGACGCACGGCTGTGCCACGCGCTGCTGGCGCAGGCTCCCGCGCAGCTCCCCATCCTCGGCGTCTGCCTCGGTCATCAAGTGCTGTGCGAGCACTACGGCGGCGTCGTCGACCCCGACCCGCGACCCGTACACGGCCGATCGAGCGAGGTCCGGCACTGCGCCGCGGGCTGGCTCGCGGGACTGCCCAATCCGCTGGTCGTCGGCCGCTACCACTCGCTCGCCGCGCGGCGCGAACCGTGGCCCGCCGCGCTCGCGCTCGAAGGCGCGACCGCCGACGGAGTGCCCATGATCGTGCGCCACCGCGAGCTCCCGCGCTTGGGCGTGCAGTTCCATCCCGAGTCGATCCTCTCCCCCGCCGGCCCCGAGCTTCTCGCGGCCTTCCTGCGCATCTGCGGCGAGACGCCCAGCGCGCACGCACCGCGCATCCTGCGGCCCTCGTCGCGCGGCGACTCCAGTCCCTGAAGGTCTTCGCGGATTCCGCTCACGACACCGCAAGGGTGCAGTCGATAGGCTAGAACGGCAACGATGGATTTCAGCCTCAACAGCGAGCCCGTCAAGTACGCGCTGATCGCGCTCACGGTGCCCCTCTGGTGGCCGTTCGTGCGCGAACTGTGGAGGGAGCTGAACGACTCGCTGCGCGACGAGGGCGGCATCCTCGGCCAGCAGCTGAGCCCCACCGAGCTCGAGCACATGAACAAGGCCCGAGATCGCCGCGAGCCGGCGCTGGTCAGCGAGAAGTGGGACGAGCACGAGCGCGGCAACGCGCTGGAGTCCAAGGGCTCACGTCGCGGTGCGCGCGCGAGCGCGCCGTCGCCAGCGCGGCCGCAACGGCACGGCTTCCGCTGATCGCACTCACGGATAGACGAACACGCGCAGCGCCGCGGAGAGCGCCGCACCGTGCACACTGCCGGGATCCTCGTACCAGACCTGAAAGTACAGCGTCTGCCCCGCGAGCCACGGCTCGATGGGAATGTTGCGCAGCGCATGACCGAGGAAGTCGGTCTTGAGGCGCGGATAGCGCTTGAGTGGCGGCGCCAGGTACAAGCGCCCACCGAGGTAGGGTTGAGTCAGCGCCTGCAGGCTGCTCACCACCTGAGACCACACGAGCGGCAGGCCGTTGTCGATCCCGACCTTGAAGCCGCTCTCCGAGCCGGACGCATAGCTTTCCCAGCGCACCTGCGCGCGAGCGCCGAGGGAGTTGACCGACGCCGCGCCGAACGCGATCGGTGTAACCTCCAGCGCGAGCCTCGCGACGAAGCCTTGGCTCAGCGCGAGCACATTCCACGAGGGCTGGAACGCTCCTGACGATACAGGCAGTCCCGGGCCGTGGGTAACACCGCCGAAGATCGGCTCACCGCTCGCATCGACCACGAGCGCGTGCAGCCGATCCGCTTGGCGCGAACCGAAGTATGTGCAGTAGTCCAGCGCGTCGAGCGTCGAGGGCAGGCGCGCGAGAAACACCTCGCGCTGCATGCCGAGCACCGACAGATTCGGCGTCGGGCTCCACGCTCCCAGCGTGGTCGGCAGGTCCTCGCTCAGGCTGTCACCGCCGAGCACGACGCGTCCGAGAGCGTCGAAGGCGAGCGCGCTCACGCGATCCGAGTCGAGGCCGCCGAGGAAGCTCGCACGCAGGAGCGCATCGCCCTGCGGCGAGAACCGGGCGAAGAAGCCCTCCGAATCCCCGTCGAAGCTCGCGTCGAGCGGCTGCTCGAGCGGAAAATCCGCGCTGCGCGCCTCGCCGACGCACAGCACGCTGCCGCTGGGCTCGAGCGCGAGATCGAGCACGCTCTCTTCGCCGCTGCCGCCTAGATATGTCGCAAACAAGAGCTGGCTACCCTGCGGGTCGAAGCGCGCGACCCAGGCATCCGAGGGCAGGGCAAAGGTGCGATTGAACGCGCCCGCACTCGTCGGGAAGAGTGCCGAGTACGCACTGCCGGAGAGCGCGACGCCGTCGTTCGCATCGACCGCGACGCGCTCCGCGAACTCGTCCCCGGCACCACCGAGATAGGTGCACCACACGCGCGCAGCACCATCGGCCCGCAGGCGCGCGACGAACGCATCCCCGAAGAAGGGTCCGCCGTTGTAGCTCGCATCGTAGGCGCCGGAATTCGTGGGCAAACCGCCGCGTGTCCCGCCGCACAGCACGACATCGTCGTTGGCGAGGAGCTCGAGCTCGCCGAACCGCTCGGCGAGCGCACCGCCCAAATATGTAGACCACTCGAGCGCGGTGCCCGAGCCCTCGAGGCGCGCCACGAACGCATCCTGCGTGCCGCCGAACCCGGGCTGAAGTGAACCGGCGGTGGTCGGAAAATCCACGGAGAGCGTCGTGCCGCCGACGACGACCGAACCACCGCGCGTCACGCGCACCGACGCGATCGAGTCATCGGCGCTCCCGCCGAGCAATGTGGACCACAGAAGCGTGGAACCGTCGCTCGAAAGGCACGCGACGAAACCGTCGGAGCCGCCGTTGTAGAACGGATCGAACGCGCCCAGCGTCGTCGGAAAATCGAGCGAGTAGGTGGTGCCTGCCGCAAACACCACGCCGTAGGGCCCCTGCGCGATGCAGCGCACTTCCTGCTCGTACTCCCCCGTCAGGTAGGTGGAGAAACGCAGCATCGGATCGATGCACGCGGGCCCGTTGGTCGGCGCGAGCACGAATCCGAACCGGTCGGAGCCGCGCAGCTCGAAGCGACACTCGAGTGCGCGAGGGTCGCCCGGGACCCAGGCGGTCGGCGCGGGCTGCACGAGTGGCCCTGCGGCAGTCTCGATCACGAGCTCCCCCTCCGGTCCGAGCCACAGTGCCTCGTGGCCGCGCACGCGTGCCTCGAACTCTCGCACGCACGCCCCGTCGCGCAGCTCGAGGTCGTACTCGAAGCCGCCGCCGCCTTCGCGCAGCAGCAGGTCGATGCCCGGCGCAACCTCGCGCCAGCGCACGCGTCCGTGAACGCGATCGGCTGCGAGCCGTACGCCACCCTTCGAGCGCGCGATGCCGCGACAGCGTTCGCCCTCTCCCTCCGGCAAGCTGGCGCCGAAATCGAGCGCGATCGCCGCGCCCACGCGCGGCTCGCTCACCAAGGCGAGCCCGAGCCCGCCCGGTCGCGCGCACGCGAACACGCCGCCCGCTCGAGCGACGAGGCAACCCTCAGGCGCGCGTCCGAGCGCCGGCTCGAACACGAGTTCCCCCACGCAGCCGAGCCCCGTGAGCAACGCCCCGACGAACATGACCTCGATCCTAGCAGCAACCCGTCAGGGAGTCCGTTCCCGCTGGCGAGCCCGCCGTGCTGCGCGGGGCGTGGGCCCGTCCCACGGGGTTCAGGACTTGGAGTCCGCCCGCACGATCCGCAAGATCCTGTGGATGCACACCTCCAGCGCGTTCCTCGCCCTGTTCCTGCTCACGGGCGCTTGTGCGGCACCCGCGCCACGCCGCGCCGTCGTCTCAACCGCCGCTCCCGCACCCATCGGTCCCTACTCGCAGGCGATTCGCGCGGGTGAGCAACTCTACCTCTGCGGTCAGATCGGCACGGACCCGCGCACCGGCGAGCTCGCGAGCGGCATCGAGGCGCAGACGCGCCAAGCGCTTGCGAACCTCGCCGCGGTGCTCGCTGCCGACGGCCTCGGTCTCGCGGATGTCGTGTCCGTGACCGTCTACCTCGTGGACCTCGGCGAGTTCGCCACGATGAACGCGGTCTATGCGGAGGCGTTCCCAGCTCCAGCGCCAGCCCGCGCCACTGTAGGCGTCGCGGCGCTTCCCAAGGGTGCGCGCGTCGAAATCAGCGCGATCGCCGTGCACGCGCCTTGAAGCTCGCTCTCGATCACTGGCCCGGTGCG
>Ga0194128_10004585_pt1 | contig 20098 bp, 15 predicted proteins | sample TA2KigCa65mmetaG_FD_148650 | JGI IMG/M metagenome (GOLD analysis project Ga0194128, IMG submission 148650) | Freshwater microbial communities from Lake Tanganyika, Tanzania - TA2015037 Kigoma Deep Cast 65m | ecosystem: Environmental > Aquatic > Freshwater > Lake | place: Tanzania: Lake... | reverse complement strand
CGAAAAGCCGGGGTGGCGGATGCCTCCCGTTGTGGTCATCCGTTGGCCCAGCTCATTCGGTCAGCCGGGAGGTTGCGTTCCGACGATTCTCGTCTTGACGAGTCTTCGAGCCGAGATCCCTCGGCGAGTTGCTCTCCAGCAGAGCTCGCTTCCGTCTCTTCGACTACTGCGATTCTGCTAAAACTAAAACTAGCTGTCCACTGCTTTTTTGCAGGGGCCGCCAACTGTCTCTAAACTTTTGTCTCACCGTAGGGGACAACCTCAAACTGTCTCTAAACTTTTGTCTCACCGTAGGGGACAACCTCATTCTCAAACGATTTTATTTCGACGCTCGCAATCCTGCGATCCCCGCGCGCAGCACGGCGTTTCCTTCGATCTCACTCTGAATCAGTGCCTCGAAATGAACGGGCGATCCCTGCTTGCGCCACTCTCCATCGAGTTGTTCCAGCGTTGAATCGATCGTCAGGAACGACACCATCGCCGAACTCGCCCAACTAGCGAGCATCAGGACCTTCGTATTGGGCGCCGATCCGGGTAACAACGCCACCACTCCAGGAACGCTCCGGCGCGCACCCGATTGTTGAACCATTTTGTACTCTCCGGACTCGCCTGGCCCCGGCTTTCGGTTGTGTACGGTTGCTGCCGCCTCCGGCTCCGCATAGAAATTGGTGCGTTCCATCATCTGGCGAATGTGTAAGTTCGTTGACGAGAGCCCGATGAGAATTACGTTCCGGTTACCGAACTGGTCGAACGAAAAATCGCTCGTACCGATGAATGACACGGTGGCCCCGCGCGCTTGGAGGTATTGCGCGAGTTTCACCGACGCGAACGTATCCGATACCACCGTGTAGTTGTGCATCAATCGTGGTTCGCCGAATTTCCCTACCAGCGGCCGCAACATCGGAGACTCGCCGAATCGTTCGAAGTCGTTGATTCGTGTATCGCGCACCTTCAACCCGTTATCGGGCCATTCAAAGAACACGGGAGTCGGCAGCACCACGCTCGTCGGTTTCCCGTTCCGAAGCAGCTCCGCCCAGAATCGCGGAAGCGGCGGCGTCGCTTGAATCTGGTGCGCCATCCTGCGATTCTCGATCGCGAGAAAAATACATGACGCAAGCAATACCGCCACTATCGCCCAGACCGCGATGCGCTTCGTGGACGCTTCGGCCGGCGGCTGGAGGACAGTTGGTTCGGACGCCGGGCTGGTCTCTTCCACTTGCAGCAGGTAACTGCCTTGCGGGAGGATGACACGAAAACGCGGTGCGTCCTGCTCGCCGTGCTCTTTGAGTTTCTGCCGCAAGCGCGAAATCTGCACCCGCACCGTCGCGTCAGTTTTGGGGTCGAACCCCTCGTCCTTTCGAAGACACTCGGTGGCAATACGATACTCGTTCAGTGGCTGTTCCCGATTCGCCCACAAATAGAGCAACAACGCCCGCACAGCCGGTGCTTTGCGCAGCGCCACACTATCGGCCGCTCCCAGGACTGCAGCCTCCTGTACCGAGCTCGCGGCTGCATGTTCGCCGGGCGATGTCATCTGGCTCACATTCTACCGGAATCAGAATCCCTTTAGGCGCGCCCGCGCATCCCCAAACTGCGCCAACTCCACGCCCATCCGGTCCATGATCCCCAGGTACAGGCTACAGAGCTTTCGATTCTCATCGCCCCCGTCGGCGTACTCCAACGCCCGTCCCGTCTTCAGCTTCCCGCCCAGCCCGCCGATAGTGACCACAGGCAGTTTGTTGTTGTCGTGCTTAGTCCCCGACCACATGTTCGAAAGAAACAAAACACAGCTATTGTCGAGCACGCTGTTCTCGCCCTCTCGCATCGCGTCCAACTTCTGCGCCAGATACGCAAGCTGCGTCACCTGGAAGCGCACGATTTTCTGATAGTCCGCCTCGGTGTCGTAGTGGGACGCGCCGTGGTGCTGCTTGCTCACGCCGAGGAACGGATAGTAAAGCGCCGACAAATCTCTCGCCAGCAGCAGCGAAGCCACTCGCGTTTTGTCGGTCTGAAAGCCCAATGCGATGATGTCGCACATCAGGCGTATGTGATCGCGAATATCTTCGGGCAGCCCGTCTTGCGGCCGTTTCATTGTAAAGAGCGGCCGTCCCGCGTCGCGCGCGCGGTCTTCGGCCTTGTCCTTCTCAGTCCGCATCCGCTCAATGCTGCGCTCCACATCGCGCACACTAGCCAAATACTCGTCGAGCTTGATCTTGTCGGTCGAGCTGATCTTCCCGCCCAGCGCCACCGCATGATCCTTCACGCGGTCGAGCACGCTCGTGTTCCGCAAACTCCCGCCGTTCTCGAACAGACTGTCGAACGCCAGCGACGGATACATCTCGTTCGGCACGGGCGAGTCGTTGTTTTGCCAGGAAATGTGCGAGCTATACGCATTCGAAAAATTCGTCTCGTGAAACCCGGTCATTGCGCGCTCGCACGCTAACACCATGCTCGGTTGCAGCGTGTCCTGGCCGATGCGATTCGCCAGCATCTGATCGATCGTGATGCCGCCTTGAATGATGGAACCCTTGCGGATCGGCACGCCCGACAGTAGATTTCCCGTCATCGCCGGATGAATCCCTTGTCCTGTCGCGGCCTTGTTAAACAACCCATCGATTACGTTGAGCTTCGTCTTTAGCGGCTCCAGTGGTTGAAGCGACTCGCCCAACTCCATCGACGCGCCCTCGCCCTTCGCCCACCAGCCCCCAGGACTGATCCCCGTGCCCATGAACAGCGCCGCGAACCTTTGCGGTGTGCTGGCTGTCGCGGCGAGCGACTCCAGCCACGGCAATCCCATCGTCACGCCTGCGCCGCGCAAAAAGGTTCTTCGAGTGCTCATCGATTCCCTCCACTTTGCCGCCGCGTGCTCAGAAACTGGCGGCTGGTTACGATCTTCTCAATCGCCGTATCGAAACAGCAACCCCTGGCGATCTCTTCGATCAGCGGTTCGTCCGACAACGCCACGCTGCGGCCCAACGCATAGGCCAGCAACTTGCTCGCGAACCCGCGCAGGAAGTCGTCTTGCCGGTGTGTTCGAATATACCGCCGCATTCCCTCCAAGCCTTCGCCGTCGACGCCGCCGGGAAACGTCGCCTTCGCATCGACAGGCCTGCCAGCTAGATCGCGGGTCCTCTTTTGTCCCACCGGGTCGAACGATTCAAACGCGAGTCCAAACGAATCGAATCGCGCATGACAGCCCGAGCAACTCGGATTCGCGCGATGCTGCTCCAACATCTTTCGCAACGGCAGTTCCATCTTCGCTTCATCGCTCGGCAACTCCGGAACCTGCGGAGGCGGGGGCGGAATCTGCTCGCCCAAAATATTCTTGGCCACCCAATAGCCGCGCTTCACCGGACTCGTGCGCAGCCCCGGCGCGTTCTTGGTCAGAAATACCGCCATCGGCAATACGCCGCCGCGGTCGGTGTCCGTCACGCGCACCCAGTCCTTTTCACTCGCGCCCGGCGCGGCAATGCCGTAGTGCTTCGCCAGAGGAGTATTGACGAACGTGTCGGGCGCATACAACAAATCGAGCATCGGCCGATTGCGTCCGATCACGTCCAACAGGAAACGCACCGGCTCTTCGAACATCGCGTCGCGCACCCCATCGTTGAACGCTGGGAAGCGTTCGCGATCGACGGTGCCGACTTGCTGAAAGTCGCGGAAGTCCAGCCAATTTCCGCCGAACTCAACCGCCAGCGCCCGAACGCGCCCATCGCGCAGCATCCGCCGCGCCTGCGCTTTTAAGACCTCGGGCTTGCGGAGATCTCCCGTGGCAGCGTGCCGCAGCAACTCCGCGTCCGGCATGCTCGCCCACAGGAAGTAACTCAATCGGTTTGCCAGATCGTAGTCGGTCGCCGCGCCGAAATCGAAGCGGTAAGAAAACTTCGGCGAGGTCAGAATCATTGCGATTGATTCCCGCATCGCGCCCTCGTGATCGAGCGAGTACTTGTCCCGCGCCTCGCGATAGAACGACGGAATGTCCGCGCGTTCCGCCGCCGTCAGCGGTCGGCGAAACGCGCGTGCCGCGAACTCCACAAGCGCCGTTAGATGACTCGCTTCTGCTTCGGCCCGCGCCTTCGTCACCCAGCGAATGTCCCGGTTCGCGCGGTCGAAGAAATCGCGGATCGCCTGCATCGCCACCGCGCTGCCGCCTTCCGCGAACTTCAAATACTCCGCTCCCAGCCTCCGCATCTTCGGTTCGGAAATAATCTCCGCGACCTCGATATCGCGCACCTCCGGCTCGCCGTCCTTGAAGTCGTCGCGCGTGCCCCGCGTGCCCAGTTTCGCGAACTCGACATACGTGCGCGTCGTGATCGAGGCGACAAAGTCCATCTCCCGCCACATCCCGTCCAACTTCGCTTGCTGTTTGGCGTCGAGCAGCAGTTCGTACAACGGCTGATCGTCGCGGAAGTAACCCATCACGTTGTGGAATCCGGCGCTCAGATAGCGCCCTTCGTCGCGCCCGGTCTTGAAGTAATTCCGCCCGCGCGACTCGCGGTAGAACATGTCCGGAAACACACTAGAGAACTTCGCCCACGCTGCCTCGTACCGCGCTCTCTGCCCGGCGGGGACCAACAGATCCGGATCGCCGGGCGCATTCTCCACGAGGATTGTTTTCCCAGGACCGAATGCATTTTCCCACTCCGGCTCGACGACTGTTTTCTGATCGAAAAGCGGCTCGCCTTCCACCTGCAACTGCCGCGCGTCGAACTTCCGCCGGTGCGTCGCATACTGCGTGTTTTTCCAAATCAACAACGGCTGCCAGGCCGCGCCGATCGATCCAGCCGTAATATTGATGAACCGCGGCTCGACCTTCCTGCGCACCGTTTCGACGTACGCGCGCATGCTCTCACAGCCCTTACGCGCATCCACACCAGGCCCTGGCAACGCGCGCCACATCGCTTGCAGCTTCGACAGCGGTCCAACATCCTCGCGCTGTTCCAGCGCCGTCCAAACCGTTCCCAGGTATTTTTCGCTCACCCGATTCCGCCGCGCGAAATCGGCAAGCGTGGCGCGCGGCTGCCCTTGCGCCGCTCGATGCTTGTAACGCCACGCTGTTTGAAAATAGTCGGCCAAATCGGTGTTTTGTGCGTGGTAGAAGTCGATGATCTGATGGACTACGAATTTGTCGCGGTCCGTTTCGGCCAGCATCGAATGCGGCGCGAAGGCGAAGCCCGATTCCTTCAGATACAGATGGCTCGCCACTTCGCGCGCCGCCGCCAAATACTTCTTCAACAGCGTTGGTGACATCATCAACGTTTCGCCCGAATTGTCGAAGCCCGCCGTGTTCGCCGGATCGACCGGGAACTCTCTCGCCGGACGAATATCGACACCCGTCAGATCGCGAATCGTATAGTTGTACTCAGCGCCGCTCAGTCGCCGCGACAGCACAACTCCAGGATCGCCCGCGTTTCGCGTCCGCTCATAGTTACGCACCGCGTGAAGCCATTCGGCGGCCTCGCGCCGCTCCGCCGAAGAGGGCTCGCGCGCACCTTTTGGCGGCATCTCGCCGGCTTCCAGCCGTTCCAGGATCTGACTCCAACGGCGTCCATCTTGAATTAGCGTGGCCATCGACGTGAACCCGCTCAGATCCATCTGCGCAGCAGGTTGCTTCGACCCATGGCACGTCACGCAATAAGTCGCAAGAAACGGCCTGACCGTCCTCGCGAACGTCGCCTCCAGTTTGGCGCGCGGATCCGATTGGCCAAACGCGCCAGTCGCCGTCGACAGCACCAGGAAAGCTAGCCAACGAGTTCGTTTACGCATCGCTCCAGCCAGCATCGATTATGTGCTACCGGCGGAATCGCGTCAAATCCGTTAGAGGCCGCTTAGCTGTTACCTTCTTCTATCGCGACCCGGCGATCCAGAAACCGGCGCATCGGCGCGCGGCCGCGGGCAATCGGCTCGTTGGAACGCGGATAGGGCGGGACAAGCGGCGCGGGACCATCATCGTGGCTGGTGTGGTGGCTCTCCGCGGCGGCTTCAGCGATCTTGCGGGCTACACCAGGCCGCGGACACGTCGATTTCAAACCGTCGATATGTTCGTGGAGTTCGTCGGAAATCTCCTTCCACATCGGGTCGAGAATAAAGTCGATGCCCTCTCGCCGGGCCATCTTCGCCGCCGGCACGAAATCCGCATCGCCGGCAATGAGGACGATCTGGTCGACCTGTTTCTTGCACGTCAGCGAGGAGATGTCGAGGCCGATCCGCATGTCGACGCCCTTCTGCCTGACTTCATAGCTCACATCGTCCTTCGTGAGATCGCTCGCCGTAATTGCTCCGCTGATAAGCTTTTTCAGCTTGGCCGGTTCGACGATCCAGTTGCCGTAGTCGCCGAGGCGGCCTTGCCGGAGCGCGACCTTGCGGAGTTTCCGAAGTTCCGAGTGAAGGTTCAGCCGGAACTGCGCTTCCTGGCTCTTGCCCAGATCGATCAGTTCTTTGGTCAGCGGGTGGAAGATCTTTTTCTGCAGCGGGGGGCAGTCGTAATAGAAGATCCGGTACAACTCACGCAACTCGTTATTCTTACCTTCCAAGTGCTTGAGAGACCATGTGAAAAGGTCCTTGGCCACCTGACGCGCGTCGTAGGTGTTGCCTTTCAAAAATCGATATCGGCGCAGAAAAAAGCCGCCGTCAACCATCACGGCCGTAGGCATGGTGGTACTCCTTCAGTCCAAACACGGACAGTTGCAGAAATGCCCCTGGGATCGGCACCACCTCGATAGTTTGGCGGCACTTACGGCCAAGGGCTCGATGTTGATAATATACCAAAACGAAGCACCGATGTGAAGAGGGGGTTACACAATTATTAGCGCCATCGCCCGGCGCATACTTTCGGCGACCGTTCCTAATATCTCTTCACGTGGTTTCGCGCGGAGGGCGGCGTTGAACGGTTCGCAGCGAATGGGCGCGTCGCAGCCAAGTGCGTGCAACGTGTTGAGAAAACCCCGTACGTCGATCACACCGGTCGCCAGCGGAATCTCGCGCTTGCTATCGATTTGCTGATCGATGGCGATGCCGGCTGGCGCGTCGTTGAGATCGATGCAAACAATCTCTTCGTTGCGAAGCGTCTTCAAGTCCGCGAGCGATTCTCCGGCCGTGTACCAGTGCCACGAGTCGAGCACGAAGCCGACGTTTTTCATATCGATTTCGGAATGCAGCTCGCGCATTTCAGCCATCGAATGGACAAACGGAAAACGCTTGGCGGACCACAGTGTCTTTGGGCCGACGTACTCAAGACCGATGCGTTGGCCGTTGTCGGCCAGCACCTTGGCGGCTTCGCGCAACCGCCGCGCGTGCTGCCTCAGGTTGGCCAAGTAGGGAAGCGCATCGTGATTTGGCGAGATCCAGGTTCCAATCCGCGACGCGCCAGCCTTTTGCAGCGCCGTCGCGATGCGCGGTAGTTCCTTGAGTCCCGCGCGAAACGTCTCTTCGTCCTTTCGGAAATCGAGCGCAAGGCCGGCCTGGCCCCACACGAGCCGGTATTGCCGAAGTTTGTCGGTGACGGCGGCGATGTCGAGGTTGACCAGTTCCTCGCCGAAGGGTTGCACGGCTTCGTACCCAAAGGCATGGGCAAATTCAATCGTTTCCAGTTGGTTTGCTTTCACGCCGATGGAGCCGGGTGTGAGGCAGGTGAGCATCTTTCGCGCCATCAGACAAAGATATCGAACTTTAGAGCGCTATTCTTCGTCCATATGAGCATGCGATTCTGCCTGTTGCTTTGCGCGGCCACGATTTGGGCCGAGACGATGCCGAAGGGTATGCGTGTGAGTACGTGGGTCCGAGAGGAGTTGTTCGCTGGTTTCCTGTCGAACGACATGGCGCAGTTCGGCAACGGCATGAAGAAGACCGATGCGATTATCGCAGCCGATCCGAAGGCCGCCGACGCACTCGCTTGGCGCGGCGGTGGCGAATTGTACTTGGCGGTGCGCGCATTGGAGACCGGTGATCGCGCCCAATTCGATTCGCTCTACAAGAAGGCGCTAGCGACTTTTGCCGATGCCAAGGCGGTCATGACGCCGCAAACCAGCGCCGCTGTAAACGCGATCGCCGGCGGAACGTTCACCCTTTTCGCGGACCGGCTGCCCGAGCCGCTCCGCCAAGACGGCTGGCAAAAGATCCTTACCCACTACTCAGCTTTGCGCGAAGAGCAAAAGCCGTTCTTCACCAAGATGCCCGTGCATCATCAAGGCGAGGTCTTGAGCGGACTGGCCCAGGCGGCGTTGCGCCTCGCCGACAATGCAGCGGCGACAACTTTGCTTGAGACGATCATTACCACCCTGCCGTCCACGCCGTACGAACCGTTCGCGAAGAAGGCGTTGGCCACGATGGACGCGAAGGCGAAGATCGCCTGCCTGACGTGCCATGACGCGGGCCGGCTGGCCAACTGGAAAGCGCCGGTTCCGAAGGCGGATTGACGGCGGAGTCGGAAAATGCCAATCCAGAAGCCAACTCGACCCGAAGGTCAGATGCCAAAAGGTCTCGAAGTTGAAGAGCTACGAATAGGCGAAGGGCCAAAAGCGCGACGTGGGAATATCGTAGACGTCCGTTACGAGATCCGCCTAAGCCGCGGCGACCGAATCGCGGAAGGGGTGCAACCCGGGCTCATCCTCGGCGCCCGCCGGGCATTTCCTGGTTTCGAACGCGCCATTGAAAGGATGCAAGCCGGTGGAATCCGTCAAGTTCGCGTGCCGCCGCACTTGGGCTACGCGGATGGCCGGTTGCTGATTTGCCTCTCTAATTGCTCTCGATTGGGCACTACCGATAGAAGTCGATCCGGTCGACCGTGAAGCGTTTCAGAGCCTCACGGTCGATCGTTACTCCGAGCCCCGGCCTATCGAGCACGTGCATCATGCCGTCTCCGTCGCACTTGACGGTTTCGTTGACGACGACGTCGCGAAACGGGTGCTCGGTCTGATCGAACTCGAAGGTGACGTCGCCGGTCGCGAGGCCGATCGTTGGTGGCGGAATCGTCGCGGCCCAGTGCAGAACCGTAGCCGTGCGGATCGCGGTCGACCAGTTGTGAGGCACGACCCTGATGTGTTGCAGCCACGCCATCTGCGTGATGCGGCGCGCACCGGTCAGGCCGATCCATTCCACTTCCGGTTGAACGATATCGATCAGCCTCGGCGCGATGTAGTCCCGCGCCAGCGTATCCACCGTCAACGATTCACCCGACGCCAGCGGGATGCGCACGGATTGACGCAGCCGCGCATAGCCTTCGAAATCCAGCGCGTCGAGCGGCTCCTCCCACCAGCGCAAGTTGAACGCCTCGAGACGCGCGCCAAGCGCGATCGCCGTCGGCGCGTCGTAGCCGCAGTTGGAATCGACGGCCAGACCGGTGTCCTCGCCGATCGCCTTGCGCACCGCTTCGACACAACGGATGTCGAGATCGGCGCCATAGCCGATTTTCATTTTCATCGTCCTGTAACCCTGGGCCTTCCAGCCCGCGGCTTCGTCGGCAAGCGCGCGCGGCAGGTCGTCGCTATCGACCCGATAAAGCGCGGTGCAATACGGCCGCACCTCTGTCCGATAGACACGGCCCAGCAGCTTGCACACAGGCAGACCGAGCGCCTGGCCCTGCAGGTCCCAAAGCGCGACATCCAGCGATCCAAACATCGGCTCGCCCGCGCGGCCTTGCAGTAAGCCGGGCGCGCGCATTTTGTCGAAGATCGCTTCGGCTTCGAACGGACTTCGCCCGATGATGCCTTGCAGCTTAGCAAGCGCCCCATCGGGAACAGCCCCATCGCCCCATCCGGTGAGACCGTTGTCGGTTTCGACTTCGACGAGCGTTCCGACGCGCCTGTCCGTCCAATTCAAGGACCAGCCGAAGCGACGCTGGAGTTTGCCTTCAAGGCGATGAACGCGAATCGTTGTGATCTTCACTTTTTCGGAACCAACACGGGCTGCGTGTCGACGATCTTGATCTTGTGCATGCGCAGTTTTCGCATCGAAAAGCCCTTGAATTCAGCCTCAACGACCAGACCGTCATTTGTGCCCGCCGCGGTTTGATCGAATACCAGGTTTCCAAGCGAGTAGCAGATCACGCCTGTGCGATACTCCTCGCACGGCTGCGTAACGTGCGGATGATGGCCGATGACAAGCGTTGCGTTGGCCTCGATAGCCGCGCGTGCGAACTGCTGCTGCGATGGATGTGGTTCTTTTGCATATTCGACGCCCGCGTGCATCGAAACGATCGTCACATTCGACCGTTTCCGAATATCGGCGACATCTTCGCGGAGCCGCACGATATCGAGCCCGTTGATCCGGTTGTCGTCATTGGGATGATTGCCGTTGCGTTGATCGTAGGTGTAGGCCAGGAATCCAAACTTCACGCCGTTGCGTTCGATGACAACGCCTCGACGAGCGCCGGCTTCGTCCTTGCCGGTACCCACTGCGGCGATGCCGTTCTTTTCAAGATGATCGAGCGTATAGAGAATGCCGTATTCGTGTTGATCGCGCGTGTGGTTGTTTGCAGTCGACACAACATCGATTCCCGCGAGCTTCAACCCTTCGACCGATTCCGGCGTCGCTTTGAACACCATGCCTTTCACCGAAGGACGACCCTTGTCGGAGAACGGCGATTCGAGATTGACGAAAGCGACATCCGCACTCTTGAAAAAATCGGCGATCTTTCGGAAAGGAAGCGCCGGATCTTTCGCCTTGTTGAACTTTTCGTAGACGTGGCGCGACAGCATCACATCGCCGCCGAAAACAAGGTGGTTCGTTGGCGGCGGCGTTTCTTCGACGACGACGCGCGCCGCCGCTTTCTTTTCCGGCGGCTTGGGTGACGAACCGCACGACGCAAGCAACGCGACGAGACTAGCGAGCGCCGATAGCCGCGGCTTCATCCAGGAACCATGTCACGTTGCCGGCGTGCGAACGTGTGAGTTGAATTGGTGTTTCAAGGAGCGATTCTGGGCCGTGCAGTGCACGACGGAGTCCGTCCCCTTTGTCGGCGCCGGTCACAAGCATCATCGTGTTGCGCGCCGCCTTCAGCACGCCGGGCAGTAGAGTAATGCGCGCGGCCGAGAGTTTTTCGACGTAGACGGCGGCGGCGATGCCGGCGTTATCGAGGATAAGCGGTTCGCCGGGGAACAGGCTCGCTGTATGCGCGTCGGCGCCCATGCCTTGTTGGATTACATCGAATACGGGTTGGTCCGTTCCGAAGTGACCGCGGATCGTTGTGGCATAGCGCGAAGCCGCTTCGGCCACCGGGAGCTCCGCTTCGATTCGGTGAAGATTCGCTGCTGGAAAGCCAACAGACTCCAGCCAGTACTCGTGAGCGAGCGTGTAGTTGCTTTGTGGATCGCCGGGCGGAACGGCGCGTTCATCGACCCAGAACAGATGTACGCGTGACCAGTCGAAGCCGCTTGCCGCAAAGTGCTGAAACAGCAGCTTCGGCGTTGTGCCTCCGGAGACCGCGACCGTTGCGGAGCCGCGTGCATCGATCGCTTCGCGAAAGATGTTCAACATCGCGTCCCCGCAGGCGCGTGCGGCATCGAGCGGCTTCGGCGAAACAAGGATTGCCGGCTGACTCAAACGGTTGTCCTCGCGCAACGAAGCGCGTCGGGCAGTGTCGCGTCGTAAATGGAATCGGTGCCGAGAATGCTCAATTCCTCGTCGATCAGGTCGGCATCCGAGCGCAGCGGCGCCGGCACGCGCGTGATCAAGCCGTCGAGCGCCGTCGCGAACAACGCCTCTCTCGCTCCGGTGACTTCGAGCGTTCGAGATCCCGCGAAGAGCCGCAGCCGCGCAACGCCGCCGCCAGCGGTGTTGACCTTCGCGACCGGCAGCCGCTGCGCCAGCCACGCGGCGAGATACAACACATCGGCGCCGGGTTTCTTGTTTTCCCCGCGGACGTCGATGCGGTCGATCGTTGCGGCAAGTTCACGGCAGTTGACGGCTTCGAACATCTGCGCGATCGTTTCGCGCCAGACGGTGAGACGCGACCAGTTGATGTCTTTGATTCGCCAACCGGCGAGTCGCCGCTGATCGAGATCGGCAAGACCCGCGGCGGCGTCTTCGAAATCCGCCGAGTCGATCAGCACGCTTCGCGCAAGACGAAGTACCGGATCGAATTCGCCTGCGAACAGCAGCCGCGGATCTTTGATCCATAGCAGCACCGGGAGATCCGGAACGGTAAGGCCAAGCGCGACCGCGTGAAAGTCGGCGATCCGGTCGCGCGTCGCGGTGAATTCAATTTGCTCGCAGCACAGTTGCTGACGCCGGCCGAAAGCCAACTGGCATTGTGCGAAGACCCGCGCGGAAAATGTCGATTCTTCACCGGACTTTACACGCAGCACGATATAGCGGGACGGGTGGCTGTGCATCAACTCGCCGAGCGTCGCGCCAAGGTCTTGTTCGTCATCGGCCGTAGTCGCGACGATAAGCGTCATCGAACACGCGCGAACCACCGCGTAATCGGACTCTTTCTTGCCGAGATCCTTCCACACATCGGCGAGTTGCTTGAGAAGTTTCTCGGCGCGTATGTCGGTGGCCGCCGTCATGCCAGCCTCCACTCATTGCCGCGCCGCGCCAGCAATTCATCGGCGGCTTTCGGACCCCACGAACCAGCTTCGTAATTGGGGAACGGATCGTCGGTGCGATTGCCCCAAACGTTGAGGATCGGCTGCACCGCCTCCCAGGAAGCCTCGACCATGTCCTGCCGCGTATAGAGCGTCGCATCGCCGATCATCGCGTCGACCAATAGCGTTTCGTACGCTGTCGGCGTGCGAGAGCCGAACGAAGAACCGTAGTTGAAGTCCATCGATACCGGCCGGAGTTTCATGCCCGGGCCGGGCTGTTTCGAGGAGAATCGCAGCGAGATGCCCTCTTCCGGCTGAATGCGAAGGATCAGCAAATTCGGCCTCGCCGTATCGACGCCTTCGGTCATGAACAGCGAATGCGGCACGTGGTTAAAGCGAATGGCGATATCGGTCACACGCTTCGGCATGCGTTTGCCGGTCCGCACGTAAAAGGGCACGCCGGCCCACCGCCAATTCTCGATCTGAAACTCGACCGCGGCGTAGGTGTCGGTCATCGCCTTCGCATCAACGCCCTCTTCCTGGCGAAACCCGACCAATTCCTTCCCCCCGGCATTCGCGGGCCCGTACTGTCCCGCCACTGCATGTTGATCGACCTCGGAAGGCTTGTAAATACGAATCGAACGCAACAACTTGGCGCGCTCATCGCGAACCGCAGTCGCTTCGAACACCGCGCTCGGTTCCATCGCCACGGTCGCCAGTACCTGCAACAAATGATTTTGGATCATGTCGCGCAGCGCGCCCGTTTCCTGGTAGTAGCCGCCGCGGCCTTCGACGCCGATCGATTCGGCCGCGGTAATTTGCACCGAGTTGATGTACTGGCGATTCCACAGCGGCTCGAACAATGGATTGCCGAAACGGAACGCGAGAATGTTCTGTACCGTCTCTTTGCCGAGGTAGTGATCGATGCGGTAAAGCTGCTCTTCGGCGAAATGCTCGTGTAGCGCCAGCTCAAGTTCACGCGCGCTGGTTTGGTCGTGGCCAAACGGCTTCTCGACGACGAGCCGCCGCCACGCGCCATTCGCCCCGCGCGCCAGTCCGGCTCGGCCAAGTCCACGCGCGGCGGTGCCGTAGTGGCTCGGTTGCGTCGAGAGATAGAACAGCGTGTTGCTCGCCGTCTGCCGCGCCTGCGCGATTTCGTCGAGCCGGGCGGACAGGCGTTGGTACATGGCGTCGTCGCCGACGTCGCCGGCGAGATAGAACAGGCCTCGCGCGAAGTCGTCCCAAAGGTCCTGATCGAACGGACTGTTCTCGAGAAACTCCTTTACCGATGCCTCCATCTTCTTGCGGAAGTCTTCGTCGCTCATCTCGGTGCGAGAGATGCCCACTACTGCGAAGCCCTGCGGCAAGCGGCGTTCAAACGCCAGCCGGTAGAGCGAAGGAAGGAGTTTTCGCTTTGTCAGATCGCCATTCGCGCCGAATATGACAACGGCACAGGGTGGGACTCGGCGCTCGAAACGGAGCGGGTCCTGGAAAGGATTGGCTTGCGCCATGCTTCTTCAAAATACCATTCGCAGACCCATCTGCATCACACGGGGGCCCGAGGTGGTGTCGATCTGCCCGGTACGCGCGATGTTGATATTCGCGCGCGGCTGGCCGAGATTGGCATGGTTCAGCGAGTTAAACATTTCCCAGCGGTACTGTAGCTGCCAGTGTTCCCGGATCGCGAATTTCTTGAAAAGCGCGAAATCCAAGTTGTAGTTGCCCGGGCCAACCAGCGTATTGCGGCCGGTGCTGCCGTACCTTCCGAGCGCCGGTAGCGCGAAGACGCTGGGGTTGAAATGTCCCGCCATCAATTGATCGCGCGAGCGGCCCGTCGACAAGCGCGGATCGCTTTTGACGTCGGGCCGCTGCGTGCCGGTTCCGGAGAGCGCGCGATCCTGGCCGCTCACGATCGTGAACGGCCGCCCGGCCTGGCCGATGAAAATGCCGTTGGATTGCCAGCCGCCGAGAATGTGTTTAGCCACTCCCGTTTTCGGTCCCGGCATCTCCCACAGAAACGATGCGACAAAGCGATGCCGGACATCGAAATCGGACAGGCCTTTGTCGGGCCTGGAGTTCAGCGTGTCCTGGCCGTTAAAGCCGTCGACATCGAGCGACATACCGTCGATCGACTTCGACCAGTTATAGCTGGCGAGGATCGTGAAGCCCTTCGAGTAACGCTTGTTGAGAGTCGTCTGGAACGCGTGATAGTTAGAGTTGATCGTGTTCTCGTAGTTGATGATGCTCTGGTAGTTCGGCGCGTAGATACGCCGCTGATTGATGTTGGCGACCGTTGCGCCTGCGCCGAAGATGGCCGGGTTTAACTCGCGGCGGATCGGAAGTTTGGTGCCTTTCGTGCCGATGTAGGAAGCTGTGACCACGTAGTCGCTCACAATCTGGTGCTGAATGTTGAAGTTCCACTGCTGCATGTAGGGCGTGGCGAAAAAGGGATCGACCGTGAGCCCGACGGTGACGGGCAGCAGGAATCGATACGCCGACTTTTCCTGCGCCGTGGCCGGCGGCGCATACGGGAACGGATTCGTTCGTCCCTGATAGGGATCGGTGAGCGAGGTCGGCTGGTTGATGGTGAGTTGCAGCGAGTAGGGCGGGGAATTGACGAAATGGCTGACCTGGTGGAAACGTGGCAGATCGTAAAAGAAACCATACGCACCGCGGATGCTCGTTTTGCCTTGCCGAAACGGGCTGTACGCGAAGCCGAAGCGCGGCGCGAGATTATTGCCATCGGTGCGCGTCCCCCCGCGAGGCACTCCGGTATCGCCCGCATAAAGCAGGCCTTCCGGCGCCGACGGGAATACCGTCGAACGCCCTTGCCCGGGCCGGAAGACCGTCAGTTCGTCGTTGGCCGAAAAGAACGGAAAGAGCGGTTCATAACGTAGCCCGAGGTTGAGGCTCAAGCGTTGCGTAAGTTTGAAATCGTCCTGCGCGTAAAGGCTGAATGTCGTGGCGCGGATTTGATTGATGCGGACGGAACCTTGCGTGAAGCTGAGCGCCCGGCCTAGCATGAAATCGCCAAACGAGTTGCCGCTGAACTGCCCGTTGAACGTAAACTGCGGATCGATGCCGTTCGCCGTGATGCGGTCGCTTTTGCCCCAGCGGTATTCACCGCCGAACTTGAACAGGTGCTTGCCGCGCGTCCAGCTTCCGTTCTCCAGAAACTGGTGCGTGGTTCGGTCGATCAGCACGAGATTGTCCTGATTCAGATTCCAAAATCCGTTGACGCCGCCGCGGAAGTGCGGCACAAGCTCCTTGCCGAGCGCGTTCGCGCCGCCGCGATTCACACGAATCCCCATGTCCTGATAGGACAGCCCTTGAACTGGCAGCGGGCCGCGATCGATCTGCGATTGATTCCAGGTGTACTGCGAGACGAACAGCATCGTCGGCGATACCGTCCACGAGTGCTGGCCGGTAACGTTCCACGTATCGAAGGCGACTTCCGAGCGCAGTATCGGCAGGCCCGCGACGAGAAGATCCTTCGCCGTCGTTTCGAAGAAACGTCCGCTTAGCCGCTGCTTCGACGAGACGTTGTAATCGACGCGACCGAGGTACTGATCGCTGTCGGTCGACTCGGGACTGTTGAAAATATGACGATTGCCTGAGGCGTTCGGCAACGGAATTTGCAGAAGGTCCATGTACTTGCGCGATGCCGCATCCACGCGGCTGGCGGGAATTTGCCCATTCGCGAACGGTTGATTCGTCACCGGATCGCGTGGCCGTTGAGTACTTGCCGAAAAATCGCCGGCGCGCTCGGCCTGCGTCGGCACCACTAGGTTCGAAACAACCCCGCCGCGCTTCTGCCGCATGCCCTCGAACGAACCGAAGAAGAAGATCTTATACTTGATGATGGGGCCGCCCGCCGAGGCGCCGAACTGATTGCGTCGCAGCTCCCCTTTTTGAAGCGCGAAGAAGGATCGCGCGTCGAGCGCATTGTTGCGCAGAAATTCCCACGCCGAACCGTGAAACTGATTCGTGCCCCCCTTGGTGATCGCGTTCACGACGCCGCCAGAACTCCGTCCATACTCGGCCGAGTAGTTGTTCGTCTGCACGCTGAACTCCTCGAGCGCGTCGGGATTCGGCACCACGGCGCCAACGTTCTCCTGCGGGTCGTTATTGTCTCCGCCATCAAGCAGGTAGTTCGTTCCCGTGCCGCGCGAACCGTTAACCGCGATGCCTTCGTTACGGCTCAGCGAGCCGGATGCCGGACCGGTAACCGCGCCCGGCACAAGCTGCACCAATTGAAGCGGATTGCGGCCGTTGAGCGGCAATTCGGAGATTCGCTTTTCGTCGACGACTTCGCGAATCGTCGCGTTGACCGTGTCGACCTGCGCGACCGCGCCCGTAACCGTCACCGATTCGGTCGTCGCGCCGAGATCCATTGTCACCGCCACCTCCCGGCTCTGATCGGCGGCGAGGCGAAACGTCTCCGACTGAAATTGGCGGAATCCTTCCTTTGCCGCCACGATCTTGTAGTTGCCCACCGGCACGCGCGGAAAGTTGAATCGGCCGCTCTCATCGGAAACGGCGGACAGTTCAAGCCCAGTCTGTTCGCTGCGGACTCTCACGTTCACACCGGGCATTACCGCGCCCGACTTGTCGGAAACCGCGCCGACGATTTGCCCGTTCGACTGCGCAAACACCGCGGCCGTCCAACACGCCCAAAGGAGAATTCGCATGGGTAGAATCTATCATGGCGTGGCATGCTGAGTAAGTGCCCCGCTCCATTGAAACATTTCGCGATGAGTTTGTCCTTGAGCCAGATGGACCGGTTTATCTCGACGGCAACTCGCTCGGACGTCTGCCAAGGGGCGCGCAGCGGCTAGCCGCCGAGTTGGTGAACAAGCAGTGGGGCGAGCGCCTTGTCCGCGGATGGAACGACGGCTGGTACGACTTGCCGCGCCGTCTCGGCGCGAAAATCGGGCAAATCATCGGCGCGCGCGCCGGCGAAGTTGTCGTCTGCGATTCGACATCGGTGAATCTGTTCAAACTCACAACGGCGGCCCTGCGCGCACGCGCGCCACGCAACGAGATCGTGACCAGCGGGCGGAATTTTCCGTCAGACCTCTACGTCCTCGACGGTGTTGGTCGCGTGCGCCACGGCGAGGCAAATTCGTCGACCGCCGTCGTCGCTCTCACGCAGACCGACTTTCGTACAGCCGAAACGGTTGACCTCGTTGAGTCTACCGGTCACAGCCACGCCGCGGGCGCGTGGGCGCTATGGGACCTGAGTCATTCCGCCGGCGCCGTTCCGATCGACATGACCGCAAGCCGCGCCGAACTCGCCGTCGGCTGCACCTACAAGTATTTGAACGGCGGTCCTGGCGCGCCGGCATATCTCTATGTCCGGCGTGAAGTGCAGGCGCTCGTGCGGTCCCCGATTCAAGGCTGGTTCGGGCACGGGGATCCATTCGCGTTCTCGACGGAGTACAAACCGGCCGCCGGCGCGGCGCGGTTTCTGGCGGGCACGCCGCCGGTGATTTCGATGGCCCTGATGGAGCCCGGACTTGATCTGGTTCTTGAAGCCGGCATGGCGAACATTCGCGCGCGGTCGATCGAACTCACGGCGCAGTTGATCGAACAGGCAGACTCGCTTGGCGTCGAAGTCGCTACGCCCCGTGATGCCGCGCGTCGCGGTTCGCACGTGTCGCTGCGCCACGAAGAAGCCTGGCGGATTACGCGCGCTTTGATCGAAGAGCACAACGTCATTCGCGATTTTCGCGGCCCCGATCTCATCCGCTTCGGCGTCGCGCCGCTTTACAACAACGAGTCCGACATCGACCTCGCCATGGCCAGCCTCGATCGCGTGCTTGCCACGCGAGCGTATGAAAACTACCCGTTCGCGCGCCTAGCGGTCCCCTGAGCGGCTCTTCCACCAATCGAGAATCGCCTGTTCCCACGAACCTTTGAAATACTTTTGCCGGTATGGCCGATACGCCGCGGTGCGCTTGCCGTAGAAAAACTGCAGCGTGTCGCGATCCCATTTAACCACCGCGTTCCTCCACGCCTCCAGGCCGCGTTGAAAAAGTTCTTCGCCGAGCGCGGCGGTGGCGGCGCGCGGATCTTCTCCCAGGACCGCGTTTTTGCCGGGCTTTCCGGGTTCGTAGAGATCGGTCCGCACTAGTTGGGGGCGCGCCGTCAAGAGTTGCGAGGCTTCGTGCAGGCCGGCGTGATCGAGCAGGCCGTCATCGAGTAGAATCTCAAGTGGCGAGGCGGCGATGACGCGCAATTCGTGATTCTTCTGCATCGCGTCTTGCGCGACGCGGTACATCTCCCACTCGTGGCCATGCGCGTAGTGGCCGGTTACGATACAAACGGACTTTGCGCCAACGCGAGCGCATTCGACGAGCATTTCGGTCCATAGCGCGCAGAGTGTGTTCGTCGAGATTTGCATCGAATAAGCGTGCGGCAGTGTTGTCATCGGCCACCAAGTCGAGGGGAGCAGCACAGCACCGAGCGTCTCGGCCAATCGTTCGCAGAATGCTTCGGCGACTATTCCGTCAAGCCCCAGCGGCAGGTGCGCGCCGTGCCACTCAAGCGCTCCCCACGGCGCGATGAAAACGGGATTTGCCTTCAGAGCCGCCTCCAGTTCATCGGGCCGCATTTCGGCGTAGCGCTTGATCATTGTTGTTTGTAGAGAACGAGGTTTTGCGTCGCCGAGCCGATGCAGGCGATATCGGGTTTCCGGTCCGCGTTCAGATCGACGACGACACACGCGGCGGCCGAGACATCGCCCTCGCTGATGACTTGGCGGATCCAACGGCCGCTCTCCTCATAGTAAACATAGACGCCGCGCTTGCCTCCGCGGAAGCCGGCGACGATCTCTTCCTTGCCGTCGCCGTTCAGATCCGCCGTGAAAACGGTGTGGCCGTCGGTTAGGGAATCGTCGATGACCATGCGATTCCAAGCGCCTTTCTTCTGTCGATACACGGCGACCTGATTGCCGTGCCAGGGTTCGATCGCGGCGAGGAACCGCTCAGCGCGAAGGCGGCCGACCGTAACGTCGGACGCGCCGGACTTGGGCCACGGCGCCGGATCGCCGTCGACGATCTTCTCGCGCTTCCAAGTACCATCGGCCTGCGCGAGATTGACGTGAATGCCCCGAAAGCTGGCCGAAAGAATATCCTCGCGTCCGTCGCGATTCCAGTCGTTGATGAAGATGCCGTGCACCACGCCCTCATCGTCGTTATTTATGAGTTGGCGATTCCAGTCGCCCGGCTTGTAGGCCACCAGCGGAGTGTGATCGCGGTACTCGGGCGCAACCGCCGAGGCCCCTGTCAGCGGTGCGTTGATGAACAACCCGTTCGCCGCGCGAATGCGATGCGATGTCGTGATGCGGTCGATCTCTTTGACTGACCACGGCTGTTTCGGATCGCCGTTGTGCTTCAGAAAACTCACGATGCCGACCGACCGCGCCGCCTCATTCTCGAACGCGTGTGCGACCAGCAACTCGGGCACCCCGTCTTTATCCGTATCCAGCGGCCACGTGTTGATCATGCGGGATAGCTTCGGCGCGATCACACGGCGTTCCCACGTCGGATTTTCAAGCCAGATGAGTTCGG
>Ga0194128_10004570_pt1 | contig 20137 bp, 18 predicted proteins | sample TA2KigCa65mmetaG_FD_148650 | JGI IMG/M metagenome (GOLD analysis project Ga0194128, IMG submission 148650) | Freshwater microbial communities from Lake Tanganyika, Tanzania - TA2015037 Kigoma Deep Cast 65m | ecosystem: Environmental > Aquatic > Freshwater > Lake | place: Tanzania: Lake... | reverse complement strand
TGCGATTCGACCCCGCGAATCCGCGCTGCCCAGATCGTGATCGCTTCGTGCTCAGCAATGGACACGCATCGATGCTGCTGTATTCGCTCATTCATCTCAGTGGAACGCAACGGGTGGGCAAGGATGGTCGACCGACCGGTGAGCCGAGCCTGCGCATCGATGACCTGAAGGCGTTCCGCCAACTTGGGTCGCTCTGTCCTGGTCATCCCGAATCGCATCTGACATCGGGCGTGGAGACAACGACGGGACCCCTCGGGCAGGGGCTCGCCACGAGCGTTGGAATGGCGATGGCGCAGCGATGGCTCGCGGCGCGCTACAACCGACCGAACTTCGATCTCTACACCTGGCGCGTCTGGTCGATCTGCGGCGACGGCTGCATGATGGAGGGCATTTCGGGCGAGGCGGCGAGTCTCGCGGGACATCAGCGGCTGTCGAACCTCTGCTGGATCTACGACAACAACCGAATCACGATCGAGGGGAGCACATCGCTGGCGTACGACGATGATGTGGCGACGCGTTTCCTCGGTTACCGATGGAACGTGCTGCGCGTGGCGGATGCGAACGATCTTGATCTGCTGCGGCGCGCCTACGCGACAGCGCGCGAAACCACGGACAGACCGACGCTGATCATCGTCGACAGCCACATCGGTTACGGCGCGCCGACGAGGCAGGACACGAGCGCTGCGCACGGCGAGCCGCTCGGCGATGAGGAGATCATCGGCACGAAACGGTTCTACCGATGGCCTGAGGATCAGAAGTTCTTGGTGCCCGCGGGTGTGCGCGAGCGATTCAGCGAGCGACTCGGTGCCCGCGGCGCGGAACTCACCAAGTCGTGGAATGAGCGCTTCGGCGCGTACGCGAAGGCGTTCCCGAAGGAGGCGGAAGAGATCCGCCGCATGGAGGCGCGCGAGTTGCCCGACGACTGGGCGGCGGACCTGCCCACATTCCCCGCCGATGCGAAGGGCATGGCGACGCGCATCTCCAACGGCAAGGTGCTGAACGCACTCGCGAAGCGGCTGCCTTGGTTGATCGGTGGTTCCGCAGATCTTGCGCCGAGCACGAAGACGCTGCTCGGATTCGATGGCGCGGGGTCGTTCCAAGCCGCGACGCCGGGTGGTCGCAATCTGCACTTTGGTATCCGCGAGCATGCGATGGGCGCGATCTGCAACGGTCTCAGCCTCTCGCATGTTCGACCCTATGGCTCGGGGTTCCTCATCTTCAGCGACTACATGAAGGGATCCATCCGCCTCTCGGCGGTGATGGAACTGCCTGTGGTCTACATCTTCACGCACGATTCGATCGGTGTTGGCGAGGATGGGCCAACGCATCAGCCGATCGAGCAACTCGCGGCGCTGCGGGCTATGCCTGGCGTGCTGGTGTTCCGTCCATCCGATGCGAACGAGATGACCGAATGCTGGCGCGTGATTGCGCCGCTGACGCACGAGACCGCCGTGCTCGCACTGACGCGGCAAGATCTGCCGACGCTTGATCGCACCGTGTTCGCGCCTGCTTCGGGTGTCGCGAAGGGTGGCTATGTGCTGCGCGACGCGCCGAAGGGCAAGCCGGATCTGATCTTCATCGCATCGGGCAGTGAGGTTTCGCTCTGCATCGCTGCTGCGGATCTGCTGGCGGCGCAGGGCATCGGTGTTCGCATCGTGAGCATGCCGTGCTGCGAACTGTTCAACCGCCAGGATCGTGCATACCGCGACTCGGTGCTGCCGCCATCCGTGCGTGCGCGCGTGTCCGTGGAGATGCTGTCAACATTCGGTTGGGATCGCTATGTGGGCATCGATGGCGAGACGATCGGCATGACCACCTTCGGCGCATCGGCACCGCTGTCGGCCGTGATGAAGCACTTTGGATTCGATGCCGCGTCCATCGCAGCACGTGCCAAGGCAGTGGTCGAGCGCGTTGGGAGTGCGGGACGATGAAGGTCGCACTGGCCTCGGATCACGCGGGATTCGAACTGAAGCAGCAGTTGGTGGATTTCGTTCGCGGGCTCGGGCATGATGTGACGGATCTGGGAACGCACTCGACGACTCCCTGCGACTACCCAGACTTTGCGGAGAAGATCGCAGCGGAAGTGGTGTCGGGACGCGTGGAGCGGGGGGTCCTGCTGTGCGGATCCGGCATCGGGGCGAGTGTGGCGGCGAACAAGGTGCCGGGTATCCGTGCGGGCAACTGTGTGGACTACTACTCGTCGCATCAAGGGGTCGAGCATGACGCGATGAATGTTCTGGTGCTCGGCGGGCGCGTGGTCGGCATTGCGCTCGCGCAGGACATGGTTCGTGCGTTTCTGAACGCCACGTATACGAACGAGGAGCGTCATGCACGCCGTCTTGCGAAGGTGCAGGCGATCGAGATGCGATACAGCACCGGCGCGGCATCGGCAGCCGCCCGCTGAACGCGACCTTTGCTGTAGCCTCCTCAGTCCGCTGTACACAGCGCTCCTTCTTGGAGCTATCACTTTCAACTCTTCCATCACAACCTATCCAACTATGACCACCACACTCAGAATCGTTTGCTCTCGGTTCGTGTCCGCCACGATGTTCTTGGCATCCACCCTGCTGATCACTTCCACAGTGGTCTTGGCACAAGGCACAACACCTGACTACACCACGATGCCTGTCGATCCTGCGGAGACTGCGCAGAAGTTGGCGGCGCAGAAGGTCGATCTTGCGAAGGCAATGGAGATGGCCGCGCAGGCTTCGGGTGGGGGCGTCGTCTCTGCGTCGTCGAAGCTGAACGGCGATGTGGCCATGTATGAAGTGGTCTGCGTTTCGGGTGGCGTTGCACAGACCGTGATGGTCAACGGACAGACAGGTGAAGTGCAGGCGATCCGCGTGACACCACCGAAGGCGTTGGCGGCGGCACAGGCCAAAGTGAATGGTGTGGTGCGCAGTGTCGCGTCGAACTTCAGTGCTTCGCCGCCGACCTATACGGTCGAAGTATTGAGCGGAGACAAGATCCACACGATCGTGATTGGCGCGGTCGATGGCGCAGTCGTTTCAGAGAACGTGCGTGGGCGGTTCCCGGGTGTCGACGCCACGGGCGAGATCGTGACGACGCCGAGTGGACTTCAGTACATCGAACTGCAGCCTGGCACGGGAGCGGCGCCAAGCGGTCCGGGCGCGGTCGTCGAGGTTCACTACACGGGATACCTCGTGGATGGGACGAAGTTCGACTCCTCCGTCGATCGCGGCTCGCCCGCATCATTTCCCCTGTCGAATGTGATCAAGGGTTGGACGGAGGGGGTCGGATCAATGCAGGTGGGTAGCAAGCGAAAGCTGATCATCCCCTTCGAGCTGGCGTATGGACCCGGTGGTCGTCCGCCTGTGATCCCTGCCAAGGCGACGCTGATCTTCGATGTGGAACTCCTCAAGGTCGTGAGTGATCCTGCAACAGGCGGCGCCGCGGGTGGCGCGCCCGCGGGTGGCGCAAAGACACCGCCGCCGGTTCAGACAGTGCAGCCGGCAAAGCCTGCTGGCAAGTGACTGGATCACGCCGTTTGGATGAACCGCACGACGGAAGTGCGGTGGTCACTCGGGAGTTTCGGGCGGCGCTTCTGATGGGGGCGACGTCTTGAAGACATCGTCCGCCATCTTGCCAATCTCCGCGTCACGCTCCTGCATGCGATCCCGCACGCTCACAGCAGCATCGCGCGCTTTGCCAAGAGCAGACTTGCTGCCGCCCGCGGGTGGCTGATCGAAGGGGCGCTGATCGCTCTGCGCAGGGGCGGGTGTTGGCTCCTCATCCTCTTCCTCGCACGCCACAAGCGCACTTGTGAGCAGTGTGCCCACAACAAGCGCGCACGGAATCAGCGAAGCACGGAGGGTGAAGCTGCGGGGAGTGAAGGTGTGCCGATTGGACATGCGACAGATGGTACGACTTCGTATGTGCCAAACAATCACGCGCTGCCGAGGCGGTCGGGGTTCAAGCCAAGGAGGTCGGGCACGACGAACAGCCCATCTCGGCGGATGACTTCTCCGTCGAAGGCGACCGTGCCACCACCAAATTCTGGTCGCTGGATGCACACGATGTCCCAGTGCACCTGACTTCGATTGCCGTTGTCGGCTTCTCCCTCGTACGCCTGTCCAGGCGTGAAGTGAAAACTGCCCGCGATCTTCTCGTCGAAGAGCGTGTCGAGCATGGGGGTCAGGATGGCGGGGTTGAAGCCGAGGCTGAACTCGCCGATGAAGCGAGCGCCTTCATCCATGTCGAGGATGGCGTTCAGGCGCTGCGAATCGCCATCACAGGTGGCCTTGATGATGCGCCCCTTGGAGAACTCAAAGCGGATGTTGCCGAAGGTGCTGCCCTGATAGAGGGTCGAAGTGTTGTATTGCAGGATGCCTTCCACGCTGTCACGCACGGGTGCGGTGAAGCACTCGCCGTCTGGGATGTTTCGTTCGCCAGAGCAGGGGACCGCTTGAAGACCCTCGATGGAGAAGCGGAGGTCGGTCGGACCGGGACCGACGATGTGCACCTGCTTCGCTGCATTCATGCGCTTCACGAGCGGTTGAACGGCTCGGTCCATGCGCGCATAGTCGACGCAGCACACCTGGAAGTAGAAGTTCTCGAAGTCACCTGTGCTGCGCTTGGCCAGTTGTGCCATGCTGGCGTTTGGCCAGCGGAGTACGACCCACTTGGTGTGCTTGACACGCTGTTCGAGATGGACGGGATGCTGATACAGCTTGCCGACCGCGCGCATCTGCGCTTCGTCGATGCCCGCCATCTCGCTGGCGTTCAAGCTGCCGCGGAGTCCAACATAGGCCTGCATCTGCTTCATGCGGTGCAGGTCGCACGATGCCCAGCTGCGGAGCGCCCCCTCCGAGCCGCCGGACTGCAGGGCGCGCATCACACGCGTTGAGCGGAGATCCACATGCGCGTGGGCGCCGGCACGCTGTACCTCATCCACAAGTGCCAAGACCATGGGCTCTGGAATGTCGAATGCCTCGATCAGGATGTTTTCGCCCGCCTTCAACTGGCAGGAGTGATGCACGATGGTCTTGGCAAGCGTTTGGAAGCGAGGGTCGTTCATGGCAGGAGTGATTGGAGACGCGCGGGGGAGAGTTCGTCAAGGTGGTGCACGAGAAGATCCGCGGCGGCGAGTTCTTCGGGCGTGTGTCCCTTGCTGCAAAGCGCAGCGCAGCGCATGCCCGCACGGTGGGCAGCCTCGATACCTGGGGCTGCATCCTCGATCACGATGCAGCGACTGGGCTCGATGTCCAGGCGATGAGCGGCTTCGAGGAAGACATCGGGATATGGCTTGCCCCGCGCGATGCATGCGCCCGTGACAACGGCGGCAAATGGCGCATCCTGCGTGGGCCAAAGCCGATCGAGCATGAATCGCACATTGCCTGGTGGTGCACTGGATCCGATGGCGAGTGACCAGTTCATCGCTGCGAGCGCGCGCACCAGCGCCACCCCGCCCGGCATGGGGGGGAATGCAACACCGATCCGATCGAGATAGATCGCTTCTTTGTGATCGGCGAGGCGTGCTATCTCCTCGTCCGAGGGTGGCGTTCGGCCGTGCTCTTCAAAGAGTGCACGAATGATCGGCGGATTGGGCCGTCCGAAGAATCGCAGGAAGAAGTCACGTGAGACGGGCAGCCCGAGGTGAACGCCGAGTGCGGTCCATGCATGTTCGTGCGCGTCCGCCGAGTCGACGAGTGTGCCGTCGAGATCAAAGATTGCGGCTGCCGCAGTCATGGCGTCACGGCAGACGCGTGACGCGTTCCACCGCCGCTGCGGCGCGCGCAGGCGCATCCGATCCCGCATCGAGGTGCAGCACTGCGCGCACACGTGACGGCCCCATCGCGATCAGATGAACGCCCTCGGACGCGAGCCTTTCGCAGAAGGTCCGTGCATCGCCCAGGTGCGGGGCGATCGTGAAGAACACCATGTTGGTCTCCACGGCACTCGGGGCGGGATCGACCGTCACGCCGGGGATGCTCGCAAGCGCCGCTGCAAGCGCACGCGCGGCTGCATGATCCTCGCGAAGGCGCTCCACATGATGATCGAGCGCCCAGATCGCGGCAGCCGCCAGCAGTCCGCTCTGGCGCATGCCACCGCCGAGCATCTTGCGAAAGCGCCGTGCGCGCCCGATGAGTGCACGCGGTCCGGCGAGTGCGCTGCCGACTGGCGCCCCGAGTCCCTTCGAGAAACAGACACTGACCGTATCTGCAGCCGCGGCAAACGTCGCCGCGGAGTAGCCCGCCGCCATGCAGGCGTTCCAGAGCCGCGCACCATCGACATGAACCGCCAAGCCATGTTGCCGCGCCGCATCCGCAACCTGTTCGAACTGTGCGAGCGGCCAGACCGAGCCGCCGCCGCGGTTGTGAGTGTTCTCTGCAACAACCAAGCGGGATCGCGGTGAGTGAATATCCGCGTGACGAACCGCTGCGTGAACAGCCTCCGCATCGAAGAGGCCTCGCGGACCTGAGACGGGTCGCACCATGCACCCGGCGATCGCCGCGGGCGCAGCCGTCTCGTAGTGAATGATGTGGCTCTCGCCGTGTGCGATCACCTCGTCGCCGGCTTCGCAGTGGCAACGAATCGCGAGCTGGTTCGCCATCGTTCCGCTGGGCGTGAAAAGGGCAGCTTCTTTGCCGAGGAGTTTCGCCACGCGCTCTTCAAGCCGCTGTACGGTGGGCTCGTCACCGAGCACATCATCCCCAAGCGGCGCAGCCATCATGGCTTCACGCATCGCGGCAGTGGGGCGGGTCACGGTGTCGCTGCGAAGATCAAGCGGACCAACGGATGCCATGCGGTGATCGTAGACAGCACTGGGTTGACGAGGGGCTAATCTTGCCGGAGATGGCTGGTCGAACGGCAGTGGTGCTTGTCTCGGGCGGACTTGACTCCGCAGTGGTGCTCGCGTGGATGCAGCGCGAGGGATTCGAGTGCATCGCACTGACGATCGATTATGGGCAGCGGCACCATGTGGAGCTCGAGTGTGCACGGCGGCTCGCTGCCCACGCGAGTGTGCGTGAGCACCTCGTGCAGCAGATTGATCTGCGTGCGGTGGGCGGAAGTGCGCTCACAGGCAGCGATCCTGTACCCAAGGATGGCGCGTCCCATGGCATACCGATCACCTACGTTCCTGCGCGGAATACGCTGTTCCTGTCGCTTGCACTCGGGCTCGCGGAGGCCCGCGGGGCGCGCGATATTGCGCTGGGTATCAACGCCGTCGATTACTCGGGCTATCCCGATTGCCGTCCGGCATTTCTCGAATCCTTCTCAGCCACCGCCAATTTGGCGACACGGGCGGGTGTCGAAGCGGCGCAGCAGGGTCACCTTGCGTTTCACTTCCACGCACCGCTCTTGAACTTGAGCAAGCCGCAGATCATCCGACTCGGCGATGAACTTGGCGTCGACTTCGCCCGCACATCCAGTTGCTACGACCCGCTGCACGATGGCAGCCCATGCGGGCAGTGTGACTCATGCCGCATCCGCGCGGCGGGCTTCGCATCAGCCGATCTCGTCGATCCAAGAATGCGGTGAACCGCCGCGCACCTCTCAGACATCGAGATTCTTGACTTCGAGCGCATGCCGCTCGATGTAGGAGCGGCGCTGCTCCACATTCTCGCCCATCAGCACCGTGAAGAGATTGCTCGCTTCGGCGGCCGCTTCGATCGTCACGCGAAGCAGAGCACGACGCGATGGATCCATCGTGGTGTCCCACAACTGCTCGGCATCCATTTCACCGAGACCCTTGAACCGTTTGATTTCGATGCCGCGTCGGCCACACTCGTGCAGGCTGCGGAGAATGCTCGCGACATTTGGACACTCCGTGAGCGTGGGCTCGCCCTTCTCGGGTGTCGCCTTCCAGCAGAAGCGCGTGGGCAGGCGTTCGCCCGTGATCGATTCTTCCTGTGCCAACGACCAGTCTTCGATGTGGATGCCTCCCGCAGTGAGTTGCCCGAATATCCGCTCCAGTTCGGCGACTTCATGCATCTCGCGCAGGGAAGCAAGACGAGCTCGTGCACTGCCCGAGGGGACGATGGGTTCGGCGCTGCCGCCACCAGTCTTCGCCGATGCATCCAGATCATCGATCACGAGCCCACGACTCGCAGCCTGCGCGTGGGCCTCTTCCTCGCTCCATGCGAGAAGGTCTTCGCCTGTCCATGTGAGATGGTGGGTGGGAAGCCGATGAGCGCGGGTGGGATCGTTCCGGCGCGCCTCGAGCAGCTTTTGGAAGGGGATGCCGCGTCGCTGCACGACACCAACAAGATCATCGAGACGGTGAAGGATCCGCAGGAGTTTGCGAAGTGCATCGCCTTCGAGCGTCGCCACAACAGCACCGTGGTCATCGCGGATCATGAGCACTGTGTTGCGCAGCGCCAGACCCTCAAGCGTGTCGTTCATCTGGCGATCATTGAGCACGTAGGTGCTGTGCTTGCCCTGAATCACTTGATACAGCGGCGGCTGCGCGATGAACACGCGTCCCTGCCGGACGAGTTCGTACATCTGTCGATAGAAGAAAGTCAGCAGCAGCGTGCGGATGTGGCTGCCATCCACATCGGCGTCGGTCATGATGATGATGCGTCCGTAGCGAAGCTTGGAGGCATCGAGATCGCTGCCGATGCCGCACTGCAGGGCCTGCACAAGCGTCTGGATTTCCTCGAAGGCGAGCACCTTGTCCAGGCGGCACTTCTCCACATTGAGGAGTTTGCCGCGCAGAGGCAGGATCGCTTGGTGTACATGATCGCGGCCGCCCTTTGCGCTTCCCCCTGCGCTGTCGCCTTCGACGATGAAGATCTCGGTGGATTCAACATCATCACTCGAGCAGTCGGACAACTTCTGTGGCAACGCGCTGTCGCCGAGCGCCCCCTTGCGCTTGATGAGTTCGCGCGCCTTTCGTGCCGCCTCCCGAGCTTCCGCCGCAAGGATCGCGCGCTGACAAATCAGCTTCGCATCGCGCGGGTTGGAATCCATCCATGCCGTCAACTCCTCGCCGACCGCGGCGCTGACAAAGCTCTCGACCTCCTCATTCAGCAGCTTCTCCTTCGTCTGGTTGTTGAACTGCGGATGGGGAAGTTTCACGCTGATGACACACGTCAGTCCCTCGCGCAGGTCGTCGCCGCTCGGTACGAGATCCTTCACGATCCCCTCGCGCTTGGCGTAGCCGTTGACCACGCGAGTCAGTGCAGACTTGAAGCCGGCGACATGCGTGCCGCCATCGGGGTTGCGGATGTTGTTGCCGAACGCCAACAGATTCTCTGCCGTCGCGTCGGTGTACTGCATCGCGATGTCGCACTCCAGACCGCGCTCGCTGTCCGTTCGCCGCACCGCGATGCAGGGGCTCTGTGTCACCTTGGCATCGTTGAGCCACCGAACATACGAAGCGATCCCCGCCTTGTCGCAGAAGGTCACATCGCGCTGCGAACCGTCCGAGCCGACATGTTCATCGATGAAGCGGATGGAAACGCCGGGATTCAGGAATGCCAACTCGCGCAGGCGCGACTCGAGCATGTCCGCTCGGAACTGCGTGTCGGGGAAGATCTCCGGATCGGGGAGAAAGGTGATGCGAGTCCCGTTCTTGGTGACGCCCGTCTCACGAATGCGGTGCAGCGGCTTGGTGCACTGACCGCGCTCAAACGAGATGCCCCACGCCACACCGGACTTGTGCACCTCGACTTCCGTCCATGCACTCAGGGCGTTGACGCACTTCACACCGACGCCGTGCAGACCCCCGGACACCTTGTAGGCGTTGTTGTCGAACTTGCCGCCCGCATGCAGTTCGGTCAGGATGACTTCGATTGCGGGGCGACCATCAATCTTCGGATTGTCGCTGCGCATTGGATCGACGGGCATGCCGCGCCCGTCATCGATGACTGTGCATGATCCGTCCACGCCAAGCCGCACAAGTACTTGGGTCGCAAAACCCGCCATCGACTCGTCAATGGAGTTGTCCACGCATTCGTACACCAGATGGTGGAGGGCATTCAGGCCCGTCCCGCCGACATACATGCCAGGGCGCTTGCGGATTGCTTCCAGACCCTCAAGAACCTGGATGTCTTCGGCGGAATAACGGGTTTCTGGCTCAGTCTGTTGGGTCATCTGTGGAGTGGCGCTCAGGGCGCCGGAAGGACTTGAAAGTCTACCCGAACCGGGGGCGGAAACGGATCGTAATCTTCAGGTGTCTCGCGGGTTGGGCCGATAGCAAGGGAGGCAAGGAACGATGTCCAACTCAGCGTCCGATGATCTTCCCGAAGTCGGGAGGGAGCGGCTTCTGCCGCACCTTCCGCGGCGCACCATGTTGATGCTCGGTTTGGGTGTGCTCGCGGGATGTGCGACAACACCCGTGCGCCGCGCCACGCGCCTTCCTTCGCCGCTGTGGCCGGATGACACACTGCTCGCCGCCTCATCGACTGTTGTTCCGCCGCCACCAGCGCCGCTCCCCCCTGCGCCGCCGATGACGGGGGTGATTCCGCGCAGTTCCTGGACAAGTGGAACCCCGGATACGCGCAACATCGACCCGATGCTGCCCGTTCGGTGGGTGACGGTCCATCATGATGGGATGACTGCGTTCACCGCAACGGACATGGCGGCATGCAAGGGGCGACTCGAACTCATTCGCAATGGTCACCGCGGGAAGGGCTGGGCCGACATCGGGTACCACTACGTGATCGATCGTGCAGGGAGGGTCTGGGAGGGGCGCGATATCCGTTATCAAGGCGCGCATGTGAAGGACAACAACGAGGGGAATGTAGGCATCCTGATGGTCGGCAACTTCGATCTCCACACGCCGAGCATGGCTCAGCTGGCAGCACTGGATCGGCACTTGCGCATGTGTCTGAAAAAGTATGGGCTTCGGAGCACGCAGGTGCGTTCTCATCAGGAGTGGTCGAGTGCGCGTACGGCATGCCCCGGGCGACACATGCAGAGCAAGATGAGCGGCATTCGCCGCGCGATCGCATGATTCCCAGACGCCAGCAGTGTCGTCTTCCAATCCGTCGATCAGTTTTCTTCGCTTGATCGCTGTTCCGCCTTCGGTTCCGCATCACGCGCCGCGTCTCTGTACGGTTCGAGTCGGCTCTCGCGCGCGAGGCGTGCGCGTTCGTCATCGGCATCAAGCGTTCGTTGGAGGTCGCGGTCGCCGGCTTCCTGATAGTTCACCAGTTTCCAGACGCCAAAGCCGACAGCTCCCATGCTCGCGACGGCGATGATGGTGAGCAGCACGGAACCCATCGCTGCAGGGTAACGGCACGCATCGATCCAAGACCGATACATGCACACGCCGAAATGGCTTGGTGGAAACGATCGGAAGAGCCAGGCATGTCCGGTCGAAATGGTGTGTGCAAGGCGGCGGGAAGAAAATGAACTGCATATGCCGTGCGTGCTTTGCGGTTGTTTAGTGTTCCGCGCAACGCGGCGCACGTGCGCCGATGCTTCGGAGGGGTAGAACGACGGCAACTCAGGGGGACCATATGCAGCAGAAGGACTCATGCAGGCATGCGCCATCGCGCGCAGAGATCGAGCAACTCCATGCACAGAAGCGCCGCGTGCGCGCCGAGGCGATCGACCGTCTGGTATCGGAGGCGCGTGACACAGGCGGTTGCACGGATCGTATGTATTGGACGATTGTGCATGACTTTGAGCGAGCAGAGTGGACGACCAACCTGCAGCAACTGGAAGAGATCGGCATTCACCCGCCTGCGCCGGGCGAGGTGGGCGACACGGAGTTGTCGCTCGTGCTGTGGGAACTGATCGATGCGCTCGCAGACCTCGGCATCTCCCTCTTGCACACCGACCATCTCACGGATCGCGAGCTGTACGAGCGGCTGATGCTGCATGTGCTGCGCGAACCAGTGCGCGATCTACCGCCCGACGCGAGCGTGCATGAATACATCGATCTTTCACCGCTGCTGAAGCGCGCCACGCCCGACGACGATCAAGGTCAAACGGTGCAAGCCGCTGGGCCGCCCACATGGCACGATGCGATCCACACACCTGCTGCGGTGGATGGGCGCCGCGATCATCTTCTTCGAGAAGCAGCTCGAGCGAGGAGTACTCGAAGTCCTGGCGGAAAGGGACCGCGAGAAGCCGCAAGCGACTGAGTCGCGCGAGTGGGGCTTCGTCGATCTTGGCTGGGAGCCAAGCGAAGGGATCTGCGGATCGAAGGAGGGCCTTGACGTCGCCAAGTCGAGATACAAGCCCCAGTCTCCTTTGATCGGAAGCAGTGAGCGAGGAGGTGCTGGCAATCTTTGGTTTGTCGGGCACGCTGAATCTCGGCAGCACCGAGTACCTGCGTATCACGCTGAACATCTGGGCGACTGCCGACCTTCATTCGTCCGTCTGGTGCAAACTTGTGATGTCGAAACTTCCGCTGAAGAATCGACCGCTGCCCGATCTGTGGCCGGCAGCATCGTTGGGCAGCGTGGGCGCGATGATCGTGAAGGACTTCTGCTCGAAGCCTGCGACTCCGCCAAACGACACCACGGCGGATACTCGGGGGAATGCTCATGCAGACAAAGGGAGGCCGATGCTGAGCAGCTCGCCGGCCAGCAGGATTTTTCTATACACGAACGCCACGCCTATGCAGAAGAGCTTCGCAGTCTTGTGCGCTCGGGAGGGACGGAGACGGCTCTTTGGGCTGCCGAAAACGCCTTCAAAAAAAGCAACTGGCGGGTCGGCACCCGCTGAGGTGCGCCGACCCGCCTCGTTGGCCAACGGTTGTTTGTTGCGAAACCTCACCGCACCGATGGGCTTGGAACAACGGTGAGATTCCTAGGCACACACCGCAAGGAAAGAACGGGATTTTTGAGCTAATCTTTCCTCCGATGCGACAGACAGCGATGTGCGAGCCATTGCGTCCCAAATCGCAAGTGCCGCTTGCGAAGCCAGATAGGTATCGCGCATGGTTCTCTTCGCTTCTTAGCGCGCGGAACCCGCGTGGAGCCACTTTCACCGTGTTGTGGCTTGCCGCGTGCTCGAGCGGGCCCCGCGCGGTGACCGTCCCGACCCCACTGGTGGGGAAGTGGTTCGGCCAGAACTCTGGAGATTCGATCGAGTTCACCGACTCTGGCGTGTTCGTTCTGGAACTCCGAGGGATCGATCCGCTCATCGGTCGTTGTGTGTTCAAAGGAACTCGCATCACGCTGCGGTACCAGTTGGGTTCCATTATTTGTCCCGAGGAACCAGGCGAATACACATTGGAACTGGATGGACCATCGCTGATATTCAACGATGCGGTCGACACATGCAATACGCGCAAGGATGCGTTGTCACAGTCGTGGCGGAGAAGCGTGCAGGGATGACGTGGGCGTTTGGGGTGATCGTGTCTGTCGTCTGCCTTTCGGCATCTGTTCCGACCGGACGCGGCGCTGCAGCGCCCACGAGTGTGCTCGATTGTTTTGGCGAGGCGGGTGAGCAGAGGATTGTGCGGCTTGCGGGTGGGTTAGGTCAGGCCGATGAGGAACTGAAGGGCGCTCGCGAAGACCTATCAAAGAATGCAGCGGAAGTCTTGGCGGCAGTCAAGCCTCTGCAGGCATCGAATGACAAGCAGCCCAAGACAAAGGCAAACGCAGGCAGTTCGTCCAAGCGAGGCCCGGCGTTGGCTGCACTTCAACCGAAACTGGAAGCGCTCACACAGGCGGCGGCAACTGTTCGCATCATGCAATTGGTGGGCAGTGCGCCCGATGCGGAGCGGATGAGTGTGGCACAGGAGTATCTCACGCACCCCACATTCGCGCGCGCTCTGGCGCTGATCGTCGATCTCAGCAGTGAAGATGGGGGGAAGGTGCAGCGTGTCGCACGACTGCTGATGCAGGAGCGTTCTCGCGCGGTCGATGCAGCGCCCGAACTCGCGGCAGCTGTGTCGGTGGTCTGTGATGCGCCCGTCGTTGCGCAGGTGAACGAAAATCTCGCCAGTGGGAGCGGAGCGCTGCCGGTGTTCGATCACTTCTGCCGCAACGAGCGCAGCATGATCTTCGGGATCAAGGATGTTCCAAGTGAAGCCTGGGTGTTTGTGGTGGATGTCGCTGCGTCGGAAGCGGAGATGCAGTGGGCCGTGCAGCAGTTTGCAAAGCAGCAAGACCTGGGTGCGCTGTACGACAAAGTGGAGTACGACAACGACCACCTCGAAAAGGGCACGCCGAAGAAGGTGACGCAGGCCGGGTGGAACTTGCGGAACATCTTGCAGCATGGGGGTGTCTGCGCTGATCAGGCTTACTTCTGTGCAACAGTCAGCAAGTCGCTCGGTGCGCCCGCCGCGGTGACGGTCGGTCGCGATGGCAGTCTGAGTCATGCTTGGATCGGCTATGCGATGCGTGGGCGTGGTGGTCCAACGTGGGCCGAGTGGGGACGCTTCGGCGGATATACGGGAGTCGAAGGCATGATCCTGCATCCACAGACGGGGAAGTCGGTGTCAAGCACACTGATGCCGATGCTGACTGAGTACGGGCGAATGCCCGCCGCCGATCGAAGGTTGGTGGCTGGGCTTCGTATCGCTGCGGCCGAGGCGAATTCTGTCGACGATGCACTCGAACTGGCGCGCCTTGCGCTGAAGATCGGCACCACGGATTCACGGTCATGGGATGTGGTGGCACGTGCGGCCGCGAGCGGGAAGATGAGCGATGCACAGAAGACACAGTGGTCGAACGATGTGATCACGCTGTGCCTTGACTCCTATCCCGAGTTCTCGTGGCGCATGATTGAGCCGATGATCACATCGATTCCCGATGCGCAGGAACGCGTTCGCACACTCGATCGGTTTGCGGGCGTCTTTTCCAGTCGCGGAGACATCGTGGGGCAGATCCTCATGCAGGAGGCTCGGCTGTTCGAAGCCGCAGGCGACTTGACGGCCGCGGGACGCTGCTATGACCGCATCATTTCGGACCATGCAAACGATGGCCCCTTTGCATTTGATGCGGTGCTTTCGGGAGCCAAGATTCTTCGCCATCAGGGCAACGGGATGGGGATCATCCAATTCGTGCAGCGCGCGTTTGGGAATATGGAGGCGCCCAAAGGAATCAGCCCAATTTTCGCGCGTCAAACGAACTGGTATCGCTGTGGATCGATGTTGGTCGATGCGCTCCGTGCCGCAGGCCAAGGCCAGCAGGCGGATCGCATTCGTGCCCAAATGGACTCTGTCATGAAGTGACGCGCACGCTTGCGCCGACGCTTTCGCCGCAGGGGACGTCGCTGGGCATCGATGAAGTCGCGCAGGGATGCCGGCAGGGATTCCATGGGAATCGTCACACGGGGTTCGTAACCCACGAGCCGCATGCAGTGCCGCCAGGGCGAGCCGTGTGGCTGCGCCCGATGGCCAAACTGCCGATACACGGCCACATGCGCCAACTCGTGGCAGAGAACTTCACGAAGCAGCAACTCACAGCCGCTTTGCGCAAGCCCATTGTTCAGCCGAATCAGCCCCTGTCCGCTGTAGGCGCGGCCGAGGCTTCGAACCATCCTTCCACTCCAGCGAACGCGGCACTCGTGCGCGAGTCGTTCATCGTTCCATTGGCGGCACCAGAACACCGCATCCGTACGCAGCGATTCGCAGAGGTCGGGCGGCCACGGCAGCACAGCGGACGCGTCGACGGCATTCGATGTGGCGCGATCCATCGCGGTACGAGTGTAGATGCCGATTGCTCGCCGCCGCACCGCCCTCCACACACTCGCGTCCCCCCGTGGTACACCTGTTCTTCCTATGTCTGATTCCGACAACTCTCGACCAAGTGCATTCCAACTCCTCTTCGATGCTCGCCTCAACAAGGCGGGTGCATTCACTGAGGAGGAACGCGTCACGCTTGGGCTTGAGGGCCTTCTCCCCGACGCGGTGGAATCTCATCCTCTGCAGCTCCACCGCGCTCGAGCGCAGTTCGATGCGCAGCTCACCGACCTTGGGCGTTACCAGTTCATGTCGGCGCTTCACGACCGGCAAGAGCGCCTCTTCTTCGCACTGATTCGCAGCGACTTCCAGCGCTTCATGCCGATCGTCTACACGCCGACGGTCGGGGAGGCGTGCCAGCGCTTTGGACACATCATGCGGCGACCGAAAGGGATGTACATCTCGATCCGTCACCGTGGTCGTATCGCCAAGGTGCTCCGCAACTGGCCTGTTCGAGACATTCGCTTCATCGTGGTGACCGATGGTGAACGCATCCTCGGATTGGGCGATCTCGGCGTCTGCGGCATGCCGATTCCGATCGGCAAGCTCGCGCTCTATACGGCTTGTGCCGGAGTTCCACCCGAGGCCACACTGCCTGTGGTTCTTGACAGGGGGACGAACAACCAGTCGTTCCTGGAAGATCCCCTGTACCCCGGACTTCGTCAGCCGCGCGTTGACGGAAACGAGGCAATGTCGTTTGTCGATGAGTTCGTCGATGCGGTCCAAGAAGTGTTCCCACGCTGCTGCATTCAGTTCGAGGACTTCACCAACCGCAATGCGATGCCCATGCTCGCGCGGTACCGAAACCGCGTCTGCATGTTCAACGATGACATCCAAGGCACCGCAGCGGTTGGCGTTGCGGGAATCTTTGGCGCCTGCCGTGTTACGAAGAGCGATATTCGTGAACAGAGGCTGCTTTTCCTCGGTGCAGGAAATGCGGGCGTCGGCATTGCAGATTTGTTCGTGCGACACCTCGAATCGATCGGTGTGCCACAACGCGACGCGCTCGCGTGCTGCCACTTCATGAACTCGCGCGGACTTGTGCACGCGGGCATGACCGGTCTGCCCGACTACCTGCACAGGTACGCGCATCCCATCGTTGCTCCCGTGCCGTCCGGAATAGTTGGGAACGAACACTCGCCGATCACTCGACTGGTTGATGCAGTCGAGGTCATCCGTCCAACGGCACTCATTGGGGTATCAGCCGTCCCCAACTCGTTCGACGAGGCGGTGATTCGATCGATGTCCCGCATCAACTCGCGGCCCATCATCTTTCCGCTGTCGAACCCGACATCGAAGTCCGAGTGCACGGCGGAGGAGGCGATCCGCTTCAGCGATGGCCGAGCCATCGTGGCCACGGGAAGCCCCTTCCCGCCCATGCACTTCCAAGGCCAGTTGTTTGTGCCCGGGCAGGGCAACAATGTCTACATCTATCCGGCGATCGGCATGGCGGTCTTTGCCACGCAGGCGCGGCGAGTGACCGATGAGATGTTCCTGCGGGCTGCGGAGTCGCTCGCTGCGCAGACCACCGATCAAGATCTTTCAGTTGGGCTCATCTTTCCGCCCATTGCATCGATTCTTGAGAAGAGCATCCGTATCGCGATCGATGTCGCATCGCTTGTGTTCGATGCTGGGCTCGCGCGCGTCGATCGACCCGAGGACATCGAGGCGTTCGTGCGGAAGCAGGTCTACGACCCCACCTTCTGAGTGGCGCTCGGCATCGGTGCAGGCACTTCGGCCGGGATGAGTTTCGCATACACCCAGAAGTCGCTGCTGCGCGTGTTGCCGCTGGGATCCCGAGCTGTCATCGTTATGGGTGCGAGCAGGATTCTCGTATGGTCGGTCGTGGCCGTGGCGACAGCCGCGGCTCCCACAGGAGCAGTCGCAACCATCGACACCATGGCGCCATCGCTGTCGGAACGCTGTCCAACAAACTTCACATCGATGCGCGGGTCCTTCGATTGCACGCCCGTCACAGTCCAACCCTGCGCACGCTTGAGTTCAAAATCGAACGGCAGCGGGACACCCATCTGCAGCGATCCGAGGTTGGCACGGTATTCCGCGAAGGGCAGTTGAGGCGTGATCTTGGTGCACGCATGCCGCACGCGCATGTCGATCACCGGAGCCAGCGGGTGGTCGGTCTCGATGATCAGGTATGGGGGCATGCGCTCGCAGGGAATGCCCTGAAAGTCGTACGCCACGTCGTAGGCGGTCTGCGGTTCGTCGCTCGCCGGGTTCCACCCGATGAACTGCGGCGGTTTCCCCATGACCGTGAGCACCCGAAACGGTCGGCCATCGGTGCACGAAACCTTCATCTCGCCCACGAGCGGTGGCGGCGCGACCGAGGGGCTGCGCTGCGGGTCAGCAAAGACATTGATGTAGGGCACCCGCTTGTTCTCGATCACATCGATGCACGTGGACCGCACGGCATACGCAATCTCGCCCTGCATCTGCAACGTGATCGGAGCACTTCGATCAGAAAAGGTGAGCGTCACCGCAGCTGTCTTGACGCCCGTGGATGCGGCGACCTTCATCGTGAGTGGAATCTCGATGCTTCCTTTGGGGGGAATGACTTTGCCCGTGGCGTCGATAGTCGTGCAGGTGCAGGTCGGTACGACAGACGCGATCGTGATCGGCTTGTCGGTGATGTTCGAGAGCCGAAACGACCGCGTGACTGTGTCTCGTGGCTGCATCAGTCCGAGGCTGATGAATGGCGGGTCGACAAGGATGGTTGCGTTTGTCCCCTGTGCCAAGATGGGCTGGGTGAACCACAGTCCGATCATCACGATCCAGACGGGTGCGAAAGCCGTGTATTGGAACACGGCGCCAAACACTCTTCGAGGGCTCATCATCGGTGCACTATAGGATCGCGAATATGAAATCCATCGTGATCGAGCGGCAAGGGAACCCAGTCGCAGCGAATGTCTCCTGTGTCGACGGAGTCGATCAGCCCCAGCCACGTGCAGGCGAAGCGCTCGTGCGCACGGAGGCATCGGCGCTCAATAGCCTCGATTTGTGGGTCGGGCGCGGCCTCCCTGGAATCGAGACGCGTTATCCGTTTTCGTCAGGATCGGATGGAGCGGGCACGATCGTTGCAGTTGGGCAGGGCGTTGATCCGGCGTGGCAGGGCCGACGCGTTCTCTTGAATGCCGCAGTCGTACAGCAACCGCAGCCGCACCCGGACCGCGCAGAGGCTGGCGAGGACATCTCGATGATTGGCGAGCATGTCGAAGGCACCATGCGCGAATTCTTTACGGCGCCCGTGACAAACCTGCTCGATATCGGCAACACAGACGCGGTGCACGCAGCCGCGTTCGGGCTCACCCACTTGACCGCATGGCGAATGCTGGTCACGAGGGCTCGGCTTCGGGCTGGATCGACCGTGCTCGTGACGGGCATTGGCGGGGGCGTTGCGCTTGCGCTTCTTCATATTGCGAAGCATTTCGGTTGCCGAGTCGTCGTGACGAGTCGGCATCAGAGCAAGTTGGACCGCGCCTTGGCACTTGGAGCAGATCTCGGGGTGCTCGATGATGGATCGGATTGGTCGAGGGCAGTACGCGCGTGGACCGGTCGGCGGGGGATCGACGTGGTGGCTGACTCGGTTGGAAAGGCAGTGCATTTGCAAAGCATCAAATGCTTGGTGCGCGGCGGTGTCTTTGTCACGTGTGGCGCGACCACGGGTGGCGATGCAACAACCGATCTGACACGGGTCTTTTGGAATCAGTTGTCCATTCTGGGATCCACCATGGGGGATATGTCCGAGTTTCGAGCGGTCACAACCCTGCTGCAAAGTGGTGCTATCAAGCCAGTTTTGGATTCCGTCCACGCTCCCTCGAAGGCGAGGGCAGCCTTTGAGCGGCTCGAGTCACGGGAGCAGTTTGGCAAGGTTGTCATCGACTGGCGCTGAGGAGAAGCAATGAGTCCTATAACACAATTATTGACCAATTTTTCATAAATTCAAAACAAAATTGGCATGGTTGTTCACTGGCTCTATGTTTCAACCGATTCTCGGCTTGTGTTTATCGCAATGGCGATTCATTCGCATTGCACGACTTTGTTCAATTTCACTCACCTTCGTTCGGTCGGCAAATTAAGTAAGGAGTTCAGATGAACATCACTGGAGTCTGTAACAGATCATTGGTCGCTGGCACTTTCGCCGCGGCCTTCATTGCTGCCGGAGCGGCGGCGCAAGGTAGCGATGAGTGTTCGGGTGCAACGGCGCTTGCGAGCGATACGCCCGCAGCATTCAATACAACCTCGGCTACCCCAAGCGCAGGCGCAGTGGACGACGCGCTTTGCGCTGACACCTTCCTCAACTGGCTCCCCACGCAGCAAGATGTGTGGTTCAAGTACACGGCATCTGAGTCTGGCTTGCTCGAAGTCAACACCTGCCAGTCTGGCAGCTATGACACATCAGTCGTGGTGTATTCAGGATCTTGCGGTTCCCCGACGGCCATCGCCTGCAACGGCGACGGCGCTGGACTGAGCGGTTGCCAAACCTACTACTCACGCATTACCGAC
>Ga0194128_10004565_pt1 | contig 20146 bp, 16 predicted proteins | sample TA2KigCa65mmetaG_FD_148650 | JGI IMG/M metagenome (GOLD analysis project Ga0194128, IMG submission 148650) | Freshwater microbial communities from Lake Tanganyika, Tanzania - TA2015037 Kigoma Deep Cast 65m | ecosystem: Environmental > Aquatic > Freshwater > Lake | place: Tanzania: Lake... | reverse complement strand
GCCTTTGTTCAGGCGCTCAAATCCGGTGGCGCCATTGTCGTTGCTCACGACGTAGAGCGTCTTTTGATCGGGCGACACGCACACGCCGTTCGGCTTCCCGGCGTCGGTGATGATGCGATGAATGGACCCATCCAGATCGATTCGATACACGGCCATCACGGGTTGATCGATCGTTTCGTAGCCGAGATAACGCGGGTCGCTAAAATAAATCCGGCCTTTCTCGTCGATCGTGACATCGTTCGGCGCGTTGAAAGGCCGGCCTTCGAACAGCCCGGCGATAATGTAACTCATGCCAGTCTTCATGTCGGTGCGCGTGACTCGGCGGCCGCCGTAATCCGCGCCTTCGCAGACGAGCATGTTCCCGCCTGCATCGAACTTGATCCCGTTCGACATGCCGCTGGGTGAGCGGAAGATCGTCGTCTTCCCGGTGCGCGGATCGAACCGCCAGATGTGGCCGGCGTGAATGGCGCCCTTTTCGTCGCGAGCCACGTGGGAAAAAGTGATGTCGCTGAAATAGACCAGTCCGTCCGGCGCCACGGCCACGCCTTCCGTGAGGACGATGCCATCAAACAGTTTCTCTATCTGCGCTCCCTGCGGGACGATGGACTCGGCCGCAATGAGCGGCAGTGACAGCGCGAGCGAACAAAGCAACGCTAGACTGTGCGATGGTTGGGATGAAGAGGCGGTGGGTGTTTTCATGGAACAATTGGATTGGAATCGTCGGAAGACTGCTTCAAAACGTCCAAAAGCGCAAAAGGAATCAGTCCCGCCCGTCACTCCGTGTCAGCCTTCAGTTAACCACGGTGGGGCGAGGCTCCCGCCAAGCCTTTCGTCTATGGACATTGGCTTGCGAGGCCGAATCGCTCCACTGAGGCCTCCGTGTATGATCCTGTTGCAATCTCCGCTTCCCTCTGCCAAATCCTTTCGATGCAACCGATGATCAACAGGCGCACGGCGACAAAGGTCAAAGATGGTGGCGTTCAGCGAAAGAATCGGCACATGCCGACTCCGTGGCTGGGGCACGTTGTGGACCGAGAATCGCCAGGACGGGACTTCCGTCACGTGGTGAGCAAGCGCGATTTACAGGACTTCATCGACCTTATTCCGGATTGGGCCCAGTTGGCGGAAAAGTTGGAGCGGATCGTTCTGGCCCGCCCCAGCAGCGCGGATGGCAGTTACAAGTTCTATCATCGCGAGGGCACGGGTGCGATTTTCCTGCACGCCTGGCACAAGGATCTTTGGGTCGAGCGGAGATCCAACTAAAGCAGACTGAGACTCGCAGCCCAGCCTTTCCCAGCCTTAAACACACTTTCAACCGGGAGCGGAAGCCGATAGGTTTACCGCGACAACGCCTTGAAAATCGCCATCGTTACTGGAGCCGGGTCCGGCATTGGGCGGAGCGCATCCCTCGCGCTTTTGCAGGAAGGTTATTCTGTCGTCCTGGCAGGCCGCCGCGCCGAACCGTTGCAGGACACCGTCAAACTCGCCGGGACGGCCGGCGCGCGCGCGCTGGCAGTTCCCACCGACGTCACGCAACCCACGAGTGTCCAGGCTTTGTTTGCCCGGACAAAGGAGGCGTTTGGCCGGCTGGATTTGCTGTTCAACAACGCGGGCATCGGCGCGCCTTCAGTTGCCTTGGAGGACCTGTCTTTCGAGCAGTGGCAAGGCGTTGTGGCGGTCAACCTGACTGGCGCTTTCCTCTGCACGCAGGAGGCGTTCAAGATGATGAAGAACCAGCAGCCTCGCGGCGGGCGGATTATCAACAACGGCTCCATTTCCGCCCACTCGCCGCGTCCGAACTCCGCGCCTTACACCGCCACGAAACACGCGATCACCGGTCTCACCAAATCCACGGCCCTGGACGGCCGCAAGTTCGATATTGCCTGCGGCCAGATCGACATCGGCAACGCCGCGACCGAGATGACCGACCGCATGAAACGCGGCGTGCGGCAGGCGGACGGCTCGATTAAAGCCGAGCCGACGATGGACGTGGATCATGCCGCGCGAGCCGTGGTGTACATGGCGAGCCTTCCTCTGGACGCCAACGTCCCGTTCCTGACCGTCATGGCCACGCAGATGCCGTACATGGGCAGAGGATAATGTGAATTGTCGGTCGAAGAAGACTGGGCTATCGTCACTCAATCATGTTAATCGCGCCGAGCCAACCGGATGAACTGCCGATCACCAGCGTAAAGGCGTCAAAACCGGCTGGGAGAATCTGGAACGGTTGCAGTACCCTGCCAACCGGTCTCCATTCGGCGACAGGTTGCCGCCGAAGACGGGCTGGTAGCCCGTTCCACCCATCTCGGCCTTCACAACTCGATCTTCATCCGCGCCCATCCGCGCTATCCGCGGTTATCAGACCGAGATGGTTCCTAACGGTCGCTTCAGTACTGCTCTGGGTGACGCGTGCCGCGGTCGGATATGCGGCCGAAAGTCCAACGCTCTCCTGGGAAGAAACCCTGGCGCAGCGCAGAAACTGGTGGAGCTTGCAGCCGGTCAAACGGATCTCCGTCCCGGAAGTTCGCAACGCCTCTTGGTCCCACCATCCGATCGATCGGTTTATTCTCTCCAAACTGGAATTGGCCAAACTGGCCCCGGCTGAGGAGGCCGGCAAGCCCACACTGATTCGGCGGCTCGCGCTCGTTCTCACGGGACTTCCGCCCACTCCGGAGGAAACGCGGGCGTTTCTGAAGAACCAATCGCCAAGCGCGTATGAAGAGTTGGTGGACCGGCTCCTGGCCTCGCCGCACTTTGGCGAACGCTGGGCGAGGCATTGGCTGGACGTCGTCCGGTTTTCCGAAACCCACGGCAACGAGTGGAACTATGAAGTTCACCATGCCTGGCGGTACCGCGACTACGTCATCCGCGCGTTCAACCAGGACTTGCCTTACGACCAATTCGTTCGCGAGCACATCGCGGGTGATCTGCTCCCGAATCCCCGGTGGAATCGGGAGGAACGATTCAACGAGTCGGTCATCGGGACGGCGTTCTATCGCTTTGGCGAAGTCAATCATGACGATTGCATCGGGCTGCGTCAGATCGGGTATGATCTCGCAGATAATCAGATCGATACGCTCACGAAGGCATTTCAGGCCACCACCGTGGCGTGCGCCCGCTGCCACGACCACAAGATCGATGCGGTTTCGATGAAGGATTACCACGCGTTGCTGGGAATCCTCCGAAGCTCCAGGCAGGTCAGCCACACGATCGATGCGCCGGACGCCAACGCCGCAACGATCCAGAAACTGACGGAACTGAAGCCCGCCATTCGCGGAGAAATCGCGAAGCTATGGTTGCAAGACGCAGAGGATGTCCACTTGTATTTGCTGCTGGCGCAGCCCAGCGTCCCGTCTCACAGACAAACGAAAGCTAATGGATCGTCCGCAGCGCTCCCCCTCACCCCGTCCCTCCCCCCCTCCGAGGGGGAGAGGGTGTCCGCAGGACGGGAGAGGGAGCGAGGAGTCGCCGCGCAGGAAAATTCGTCGAATCGTCGTCAAACCTCTGACACCGACAGCGTTCTCCCTCTCCCCCAGGGAGAGGGCCGGGGTAAAGGGGAACACGGCGTCAGAAACCAGGACAGCGCCGCAAATAATCGAGCGGTAAATCTCGATCCATCGCGTCTGCAGAATTGGCTCAAGGCGCTAACCAACAACACGGCCGCGCTCGAAGAGCCGCTGTCACTCTGGCGGGCACTGCATCCCACGAATCAGAATGATGGAAAGTCATTCCGCGACCTCTGGAAGGACGTCGCAGCCAAATTCGCGCGCGAAGAAAAGGAGCGCGCCGACTTCAATCGGACGAACTTCCTCGAATACGCGGATTTCAGGTCTGGCAGTTTCAGTGCGTGGCGCGTCGGTGGACAAGGTCTTCCCAGTGGCCACGCCCGCTCCGGTGGTTTCACTTTGCACAGCGACGTCGACGCGGCCATCGAAATGGTGCTGCCCTCCGGAGTTTACACGCACCTCGTTTCCCAAAAGCTGAACGGCACGTTGCGCTCGCCGCTGTTTACCAACGGGGTCGCCAGGATTAGTTTTCAAGTCATGGGCCGCCGAAGCAGCGCCGTGCGGCTCGTTTCCAACAACTGCCAGCTCAACTACCAGAACTACCGGGCGCTCACCAACACCGCGTTTCAATGGGTCACGTTTTCACCCCCGCCCGACGCAGAGAGCGTGCGCGTCTATGCCGAGGTGATGACGATGTTCGATAATCCAAAATTTCCAGACCAACTCAGCGCGCTGGGCGGCGACAAAGCCAATTACAAACTGCCTTGGGAGAAGGCCGCGGAGGACCCTCGCTCCTGGTTTGGAATCACGCGCGTGGTGATTCATTCCACGGATGCCCCGCCCAAACCGGAGCTCACGCATTTGACGAGCCTTTGGTCTGAGCCGGAACCAGCGAGTGTGGACGCGGTCGCGAATCGCTACCGGCAACGCATCTTCGAAGCGGTCGATCGCTGGCGAAACGACGTGGCCACGGCTGACGACGCGGCGTGGCTCGATTTCCTGGTGAAAAACGGCCTGGTCCGCAATCGGCCGGACGAGTCGCCACGCCTCCAAGAGTTGATGGCCGAGTATCGAAGGCTGGAACACGCGCTGCCGGTGCCTCGCGTCGCGCCGGGAGTGGCGGACTTTGGCCCGGGCTTCGATCAACCCATGTTGGTACGCGGCGACTGCACCAAGCCGGCTGATCCAGTTCCTCGCGGGTACCTGAAAGTGATCGAGAGCCATTTTGCCACCCTACAAGGGCCCACCCTATCATCTCCCCACGAATCTGATTCGGATTACACGGATCACACGGACAAGAGCGCTTCTCGATCCGCGAAATCCGTGAAATCCGCGGTCAAGAAATTGCCGGTGGGCCACCCCAGACGCAAAGACGAATCGAGTGATTTCCATGCCGAAGGCAGCGGTCGCCTGCAATTGGCCGGACGGATCGCCAGCTCGAACAATCCCCTGACCGCCCGCGTGATGGTGAACCGCGTCTGGAAACATTTGTTCGGCGAAGGATTGGTGCGCACGGTGGATGACTTCGGACAACTCGGCGACCAACCGTCGCACCCGGAACTGCTGGACTATCTGGCCGGCCAATTCGCGCGCGAGGATTGGTCCGTCAAACGCCTGATTCGATCCATTGTTCTGGCGCGCACGTTTCAGTTCTCCGCGCGGCCGGCGCCGGCCGCGCGGGAGATCGATCCGCAGAATCGTTTGCTCCAGCATTATCCGGCGCGCCGGATGGAGGCCGAGGTTATTCGCGACTGCATTCTGTCCGTTTCAGGACGCTTGAACCTCTCGATGCACGGTCTGAGCGTCCAGCCGTATCGCGAAAAGGAGAACGCCGACCGCCGGCTTTTTGCCGGCCCGCTGGATGGGCTGGGCCGCCGCAGCGTCTATGTCAAAGTCAACTTGATGGAGACGCCCAAGTTTCTGAGCGCGTTCAACATTGCGGGCGGGAAGGTTTGCCAGGGCCGCCGCGACACGGCGAATGTGCCGGCGCAGTCGTTGGCGTTGTTGAACGATCCGTTCGTGCTGCAGCAGGCAGAGCGATGGTCGCGCCAGCTCATCGCTCACACCGAGGATTCGCTGGAATCTCGAATCAACCACCTGTTCGAGTCAGCTTTGGGACGCCCGGCGGCCGTTTCCGAGAAGCAGCGTTTCATCGAAGCCGCCGAGCATCTGGCCGAGTTGCGAAGTCTGCGGAAGGAAGCGCTTTTGAGCAGCCAGGAGATCTGGGAGGACCTCGCTCACGCCGTCTTCAACTTGAAGGAGTTTATCTTCATTCCGTAGCCGGCGACGACCGTGCGGCCCCCTTCAATCACGCTGGAGCATCAGGCGGCGCAAGCAACCGTTCAACCCACCCACGAAGGCTTTGGATACTCATCTTGAGCGGCCTTGGAAGCAATATTTGCTAAAGCGTGCCCACATCGCTATCCGCACGAGCCTCGCCGCGCGCGTCATGCAATCGTGCGGCCGCCGATAGGATCCGTGGGGAGGCACCCCCTCCCTCGCCAGATTTAAGGGTACGTACTGGTTATCAGAAGGTCGTGGGGTTCATCCAAAAGGACGCTGAAATCCGACGTGATTTTCTTGGCCAACTCCGCGATGCGTTACTTGAGACGGTCTCTGCGATTCCACTCCGACCTGAGAATCTCGTTCCTGTCTCCGTTCGCTCCAAAGGTCCGAGAGAACGATATGCCGAAGAAGCCGATTCCGGCGACCTTTGGGGAGAGTTGGGAAGCTTGGAGAACCCTCATTTCTTCGACGAGGTGGCGGAAATCTTCTGCTTCGAGATGGAAGAACTCCTGGATTGGATTAGCGAGGAGTTCGCCAACGGCTTGAAATCGGTGACGTACCTTGGACCGTTACGATGTTACCCACCGCGCCACCTTGTCGGCATGCACGATCAAGATCCAAACTGGTTTTCCGGTGGCGGTCACGCTTGGGACATTCTGGGCCGGGGTGACCGAGTGGTGGGAGAAGTGAATACCTGGTTAAGGTCGCGGCCTTGTCCGGGCACCGATTACGAAGTGAGAGTGCGGCATCTCAAGGACCTTGGACGCGTCAACCAAGCAACGAAACAGCGCCTAGCGAAACATCTTCGTGGGCTAGCGGCTCACGACGAGACTGCCACTTTGTCAGCCCTGGACGCACTACTGAGCGACCTAGCAGGCGATCCCATGAACACCGAGTTCGGTGAGATGGTTCTCTTCGACAGGCGCGCTGACGTTGAGGTTAGCCATCGAGACGTGGGCGTTGGGATCAGTCAACTTTTTCCAGTGCTTGTACATGCTTTCGCCGATCAGAATAAGATTGTGGCCATTGAACAGCCGGAGATTCACCTTCATCCTGCACTGCAAGCCGAACTGGGCGACGTCTTCATCGAGTCCGCCTTAAGTGACCGAAAGAACACATTCCTACTGGAGACTCACAGCGAGCATCTGATCCTGCGCATCATGCGCCGCATCCGTGAAACGCACCTGGGCAAGCTGCCGAAACACCTGCCTCCAATCAAACCGACCGATGTCTCGGTCCTCTACGTGGAGAAGGACGGCCCGCGCAGCATCGTCCGGGAAATGCCTCTCGATGAAATGGGGCGGCTCGTGAAAGCCTGGCCAGGCGGGTTCTTCGAGGAATCCTTCAACGAGTTGTTCTGAACTCCATGGTGTTTTTCGTTTACTTCGATCCGCAAGTAATCGAGACGGCGTGCGGGAGCGGCGACGCCCTTCAGACGCTCACGGCGGTTCTTCGAGGTTTCGTCCAGAACTGTCTGCTGCTCGACTTCGAGGATTGGAGAGGTCACACCGAGATCCAACGCCAACTTGGCCAGGCTCCTGAGTTCACCGATAGATCAGTCGTCAAAAAGTTGTTCGCCGTTTTGGAGAAGCGCAACCGCTTCCTTTTCTGTTTCAAGGATGACTACACGTCGGGGAAGACCGATCTCGAATTGGTGTTCGATCAGGCTACCGCTGTCGAACTTGATTTCATTCTGACCGAGGACGCAAATGGTTGTCCAACGTCCCCCGGCATCGAAGTAAGCAAATTGAAGACCTACCAGAACAGCCAATTCGAGGAGAAACGCGCTGAAGTTGCTGCCAACGGCCGCGTTTACGCTGGAGGAGAAGAGGTAGTGGACAAATTCCTGGACACCAATTTTTGGAAGGCGCTTCGTGCTTCGAAGCGTATCCATATTTGGGACAAACTTTTCGGCGAGAGATTCGGCGACAACTTTGAATTCACGACGAGGCGTTTGCTTCAGTGGCTGAGTGACGCCCTGCTGGATCCCACGGCTTGCGAGCTGGTTTTCCATTGCGGCAAACCACTCAAGGCTACTTCCGACCACATTGTTCAAAAACTTTCGAGCTTTCGCCGTGAGCGCACCGCCAGCATGAAGATCTCGGTTCAGTTCTACGACCCGACTGACGGAGACGCAGATCTCCCTCATGGGCGGTTCATCGTGACGGATCAGTTCGCCATCGAGATCGAACGCGGGATGGATTTCCTCGACAAGAAGACAGAGCGAAATCGGGACGGGAGCTTCAATCTCAAGGACGACGGAGAAATCGCACGTGTGCTGCAACGATATGCTCAACCCCGTTTTCCCGCCCTTTTCATTCCGTGAGGTTCTGGGCTTTTTGCTTTCCATCAGCCATCTCCAAGAGATCTTCTTCCTCTGGCGCCCCGCCCTTCCTGACCCGGATGATGATCTCATTCTGGAGTTGGCGGTGGCCGCTGGTTGCCGCTATATTGTGACCCACAACCTCCGGGATTTCCGGGGTTCGACAAATCGGGGAATCGCGGCGGTTCCGCCGTCTGCCTTTCTCCGACAGCTTGGTGATACTGAATGAGTACGTTGACCATCCAGATACCCGACAGCCTGGCGCGGAAGCTTCGTGAATGCGCGGCCAAGGAGGGCGTGACCGTGGATCAGTTGCTCTCCTCGGCGGCGGCGGAAAAGCTAAGCGCATTGATGACCGTTGAACATCTCCGCGAGCGTGCGCGGCGTGCCAAGCGTGAGGATTTTGTTGCATTTCTGGACGCCTCGCCTGACGTCCCGCCGCTGCCCGGCGATGAGTTGTGATGACAAGCATTCCCGAAAAGAGAAATGGCGGTCTGTTTGATGGAAGCTGCGTGAAAAGTCACGCGGGCCTGGATCCCAAAAGTCGCCCTTGTTCTTGCCCCGGCCGCTTGGCTCTGCCCATGACCCGCCGCGCAATGCTGCGTGCTACGGCCAACGGCTTTGGCCTCCTCGCACTGTCCAGCTTGCTCGCAGACCGGAAGTTTGCCCAGGCGCTTGCCTCGCCTTTGCCCCATTTCGCTCCGCGCGCCAAGAACGTCATTTTCTGTTTCATGGACGGCGGCGTGTCGCATGTCGATTCGTTCGATCCCAAGCCCAAGCTCGACGAACTCGACACGAAGGCTTTCCTGGATTCCAAGAACCCGACCGCGGCGGGCAAACGCCAATGGCTCAAGAGTCCCTGGAAATTCAAACCGCGCGGCCAATGCGGCATGCCCGTCAGCGATCTCTTTCCTCACCTCGCCACGTGCGCGGACGATTTGGCAGTCATTCGGTCGATGAAAGCCGATTTGCCGCTGCACTCGACCGGCGTGCTGTTGCTGCACACGGGCAGCAACAACGCGGGCCGGCCCAGCCTGGGATCGTGGGTCACTTACGGATTGGGCAGCGCGAATTTGAACTTGCCCGGCTTTGTAGTGTTGGGTTTCGATGTCGTGCCTTGCGGGGGAATGGAAAATTATTCCGCTGGTTTCCTGCCGGCCACGGCGCAGTCCACTCAATTCAGAGCGGAAGGCGTTCCCATCGACAACATTGTTCCCGGCGACGCGGACGCCCGCATCCAGCGCGCGAAATTGGATTTGTTGCGCGCGCAAGACCGGGATTTCTCCCAGGCCCTGGGCACGCACGACGCCGTGGAAGATGCGATCCGCAATTATGAGATGGCGTTTCGCATGCAATCGCTCGTGCCGGACGTGTTGAATCTCGACCGCGAAAGCGAGGCGACCCAAGCGCTCTACGGCATCGACTCGACCGACAAGTTCAAAAGGCTTTACGGCATTCAATGCCTGCGCGCGCGGCGTCTCGTGGAATCCGGAGTGCGCTTCGTCGAAGTCAATTGTCCGCCCGGGGCCTCGAACGGCACGTGGGACCAGCACGGCGATCTCAAGAAAGGCCACGAGAAAAATGCGTTCCAGACCGATCAAGCCGTCGCCGGACTGATCAAGGATTTGAAAGGTCGCGGGTTATTGGAGGAGACGCTCGTCGTCTGGGCGGGCGAATTTGGCCGCACGCCGCATTCCGCCGGACGCGACGGCCGCGATCATCATCCGGAAGGCTTCAGCGTGTGGCTGGCGGGGGCGGGCGTCAAAGGCGGGACGATTCACGGCGCGACCGATGAACTGGGCATGCATGCGGTCGAAAACGTGACCACGATCCACGATCTGCACGCGACCATTCTGCACCTTCTTGGGATCGATCACGAAAAGCTGACGTTCCGCTTTGGCGGGCGGGATTTTCGCCTGACCGACGTGCACGGCAACGTGGTCAACGCCATCGTGGCTTGAGCGACCGATTCAAGGCTGGTTTCGCTGCTGCTGGCTGTTCGCTCGATCAGAATGCCAGACTAAAAATCCCGTGCCTGCCATCGTAGATAAACAGGCAGTCAGCCAACACATCTCGCCCGATCAACGCCAGGATCCCTTGATGCTTGAGTTCCGATTCGATCACCGGGAGCGCGTTGAAGCTGAAAGCCAACTCGGGGTGAATCAAAATAAGGCTCGCATCGTACCGTTCAGGCAGATGGGAAACAACTTAATCCAGCCATCCAGCCGCTGCTTTTGTCGATCCCTCGAATCTCAAGACACGTCACGGCTTGGCCGCCACGCTGAACCGCGCTTCGTTCAGCGGACTCCATTCTCCGTTGGAAAACGCCCGGCACTTCACGACGCAGCTTTCGCTGATCGGAATCGGCGTCTCGAAGGTCTTTGCCTTCGGGGAAGTCTTTCCTCCGAGCGAGCGCGGATCGCTCCCGTCGAGCGTGAAGTAGATGGCGCCTTCCCCGGCTTTGAGGGTCAGGGCAAATCCTCGCGCCACGTGGCCGCCGTGTTGGTTGAGTGTGGGCGCCGCGAGATCCGGCCAGAGGCCTTGCATCCAGAGTTGGTCGAGGACTACCGTGGTGCGCTTGGGAAAGTATCCATTTACGATTCGATCGATGGCGGTCTTCCATTCCACGTCTCGCGTCAACGGCCCTGGATCGCCCCCATCCGGGCCGCGGCGGGACGGACCGCCGAAGGGGAATCCCCCTTGGATATCGCCCCAGCGCGCCGATTCGCAGACCACGGCGCGTTCGATTTCCTTTTTGCGTACGAGAAGCCGCGCCAGCACAGACTTCGGCGTAAGCGCGCCCTCGTTGAAGAAGTGCCGTTGAATGCGGTCCGCGACGAGCATACGGAATTCCGCGCTCTCCAGGCATTGCTGCCAGAGCCACTGGGGATTGCTTTGCTCGAACTGGTCCCCGGCCGGGAAAGGACCGGTGCGGTCCTCATCCAGCTCCAGCAGGGTATGCTCCGCGTCCCAGATGAAAAACCGGAAACCTTGATCGCCTTTTCGGCTGCGGATGCCGTACCAGTTATTCGCCATGTTGTTTCCCATGAACTTCGACGCCGGCGAGTCCATGTTGCCGCCATAGAAGATGACCAGCATGTAATCGATCAAGTTGACCGGATCGAGCAGCACGTCATATTTCGGATTGCGCGTGCCGTCGGGGTTGTTGCCAAGGGTTTTCTGATACGTTTCAGAATTGCCCAGCCCGGATTTGGCCAGGGCGTAGAGACGCTTCCACGCTTCGATGTTGCCGTCCGTGGCGTAAGGCGAGGTTTTCTGGCCGGCGCCGGAAGCGAAGCCGCCGCGATTCTTGATCACGTCGTAGTCGTCCTTGTTGCCCCCGAGATAACTCTCCGCGAAGGACGCCTCCGCCCGTTCGCAGGTGTTGTACAGGCCCCAGTACTGGCCGTTGATGTAGAGATGATAGAAATTGCCGCGCGCGGCCGGATGGCCCATGGCCAGTTGGGTGTCGCGGTTGAATTGGTCGCGAATGAAAATCGCCTGCGGATCGCCGCCCATGTGCCACGAATAATTCTGCGCCGTCCGCAAATCGAATCCGTCGAATTCCTTCGCGGCGTCCTTGCCGAACACAGGGTGGTTCAATTTTCCGTCGCCGTATTCTTTGCGGAAGAAAAAGCGAAAGGAATGTTTGGGGTTCATCGGCATCCGGCTGAACCCGCCGCGAATGCGGATGCCGCAATCGATCTGAAAACCGTCGCTGCCGTCCGGTTGGATCAGCTCCAGCGAGCAAAGTTTCTCGTTCTCGCGCCCCGAAAGTCTGGCTTCCGCATAAATGCCCCGCTCTTTTCCGAACAAATCTTCCAGGTCCATGACGAGCGACATGGACGGCAGCGACTTGAGGTCGCCAATGATACCGTCCCGATACTTGGGATCCTCGACGACTCTTGGATCCATGCCGAAATCCACTTTGTTGGGGCCCCACATGTAAGGCCAGCCCGCGGGCGGCAAACCATCGTTCGACTGGCGAATCACGTCGGCGGGAAAAATGTAAGTGTGGGTTTTAACTCGGATTTCCTTCGCGCCTTTCTTGATGGCGGCGGCTCGCAAGACCGTGGTCTGTTCGATCTTGATCGGGCCGGTGAAAAGCGTGCCGTTCGTCGCGCTGGGCGTAGTGCCGTCCGTGGTGTAAAGAATCTCGACGCCCGCCACGCTGGCCGTCAGACGAAGCTCAAAGGGCCGTTCGAAGCAGCCACGCTTTTGGCTGAAACTGACTTCGACCGGTTTCTCCTTCTTTTTGGCGGCCGCACCAGCCGCGTTTTTGTCTGCTGGCGCGGCGGTGGCGAGGCTGATCAAACTCACACTCAAACTCAGCGCAAGCGCAAATCTGCTAAGCCGCGGTTGCGACGTTTGGGAGTGCGTGAGTCCTCTCCGCTCCTTCCACGGCTCCGTGACCTGTTTCCCAATCCCAAGGGGGTTGCGGCTCTCCCAAGGCCGAAGACGAAACCCCGTTGGGGTTGGGCCGACGTCCTCCCAATCCGCCAGGGTGGCTCGTTCCTCGCAACCCTGGGCTTCGGGGTAGAATCCCCTTGGGATTCTTAAGGATGAGGGAGAAGGTGAAAACAATCGCCCCGCGATTCTAGATTTGCCTGAGGTGTTAATGGAATTCATGCGTCACTTCGGTTGGGGGCTGTCGGATTTGGGTTGGTTGGGGCGTTGCTTGGCGAGTTCCGTCCGCGCCGCCTGTAGTTCTTCCGCGCTCAATCGCCCGTCGCGATTCTTATCCGCCTGCTGCATGATCACCTCGCGGGAGGGTCCTTGTGGCCGTCCAAAGCTGGGTGGACGCGGCCCGCCGCCAAAGAATCTTGGCACGCCTTCGATCTTGCCGGCCTCGGCGTCTTTGCGCATCGCTTCTGATTCTGCCGCGTCGAGGTTGCCATCGCCATTCTTGTCATACTTCTTTCTGACTTCCTCGAACTGCTTGCGCATTCCTTCGCGGGCGGCCTGGCTTTCTTCCTCGTCAAGAGTTCCGTCCTCGTCCTTGTCGTATTTCTTGACCACTTCGGGCGGCAGCATGAAGCCCATCCTCCCGCGCCGGGCGGCTTGAAGCTTTTGCGCCGCGACGGCTTTTCGCATGGCCTCCCGTTCTGACTCGCTCAGTTTGCCGTTGCCATCCTTGTCATATTTCTTCAAGGCCGCGGCACGGCGGGGGCTGAGGGCAGGACGGGCGTCACTTTGGGCTTCAACCCGCGTTGCCCATCCGCCAAGAGACAGACACAACGCCGTGCCAGCGAGAAAAGTTTTGATTTTCATGTTCCACGTAGATGACTATTACGCTCCGGATCGGTTACGCCACCAGATTGATTCCCACAGATTACTGACCACTGACCACTGAAAACCGATCACTGACAACTGACAACTGGCTACGGCTTCTTCACCAGCGCCTTGATCTGCTCGGGCAGCTCGAACTTCGAGTCTTCGACCTTGTTCAGTTCGTATTGGCTCAGGATCATGGTTTGCTCGATTGGGCCCATCCGCTGCGTGACTTTCGTGGCAAAGAGGACGTCGTTGAACTTCTTGTACTCTTCCAGGACGTTGGTGGCCTGGACCGGGCCGAAAGGCGATTCCTGCGTCATGATCATGCCGGCGAGCAGGCCAGTTTTCACATCGTAAAACTCGGTGACTTCCTGGCCGTTCTTCTTGACCAGTTTCAACTTGTAGCATTCTTTCTTCTCGAACTGCGCTAACTCCAGCGTCTCCATCGATTTGTAATCTCCCTCCGCGTGCAGAATCGAATCGAAGTCCGCCTGGTCCCGCATCTGTTCGAGTTGTTTGCCTTCCATCAGCATCGGCCCCATCGCCGCGTTCAAGGACCACGCCACCTTGCCGTCGAACCCGGTCAACACGTCGCCCATGGCCGGGATGTTGACCTTGACGAGCAGTTTGTTGGGGCGTTTGTGAAAGACTTCCAGGTCGCCCGTGAGACCCTGGGCGGGCATCTCGAATTTACCCTTGGCGTGTTGCGATTGGATTTTCAGATAAGCCTCCTTGCCGCCGATGGCTTTGAGGAATTTGGCGATGACTTCCGAAGCAGCCGGCAACTTGGCGGATGATCCTGTCTCTTTCGGTTTGTCCGCCTGCGCTGCAGCCTCGAACAGGGCGGCGGAATGGAGATAAACCGCCAGTCCGAGCACGGCGGCGAGATTGTGATTTGTGAAATTGTTTTTCATGTCGTTCGTCAGTGGTCGTTTAGCGTTTGTTTGTTTCGTCTTAGCTTAGATTCTCGACTGTCCGTTTTCCGAGCCGGTAGGGCTGCGCTGCCGCGCAGCCGACTTCACGCGGATGCGGCGGCGCAGCAGCGCCGCCCTACCGATGGCTGGTTCCCGGTCCTGTTTCGCGCGTCGCGTCTCACTCCCGGCGGCGGCTGTCCGTGCGCCGGCCATCGGGAACCTTCTCCCGCCGCTGGGCGGAAATCCATTTGAGCGCCGCCAATAAAGGCGCATCTCGTCCGGCGAGCAAATCTTTTCGCAGCAGCGGCACCCTTTCATCGGGAATGACGCCGCGGCCTTCGAGCCGGACGCCCGAACCGGTCACAAAATCCGCGAAGGCGTGATACAGAACGTCGCCGTTCGGCAAACGGTCCCAAACCGCAGGCAACGCCTGGCCGGGAGTGGTCTGGCCGAAAATCCGCGCCCGTCGCACGTCCTGCATTCCGCCCGCGAAAATCTCCGCCGCGCTGAGCGAAGCGCCGTCAGTGAGAATGGCCACCGGGCCGGAGAAGGGCTCGACCCGCTGGCCGGCGGGGTTCACCCGGCGGGGATTGGCGAAGAACTTCAGTTCGTTGCCGCGCATTTTCAGCGTGCCCAGGGAAAGCGGCTCGTTCAAAAAGTGTCCCGCCAACCCCATCACCATGCCGGCGATTCCCCCGAGATTTCCCCGCAGATCGATGATAACGCCGTCCGCATCCCGGAACTCCTCAACGGCCTGATCGAACAGGCCGGCCACGGGAATCATGAAGAGATTGAATCGGATCAACCCGATGCTCAGCCCGGATTCCGGTTTGAGGCGTTCGTGTTCCAGACGCGCATAAACCGGCGGCAAGAGACCGAGCTTGGCCAGCAGCCCTTTCGCGGGTTGCCGTTCCAGTTGCACCGTGAGGGCCTGGTCCGCGTCGTTCAAAAACTCAACTTGGACGACCGATCCTGGCCGCCCCAACAGAAGCGCCTTGGCCATGCGCCAGGCCATGAACTGGGCTTTGGCAGGCTCGAGATCGGACGGTAGCTTTTCCAGCCGATCCGCCAGGCGCCTCGGACCAACCGCCTGCACGACCCAACCGGCTTTGACCCCGGCGGCTTGAGCGAAGCTGGCGTCTTCTACGCGGCTGACCACGATTTGTTGATCGACCAGGCGAACGTCGAAACCGATGTCCCCGTGCAATCCGCTGGACGGTGCCTCCTCTTCATCCTCCTCGGATTCGTCGGGAGAGGTTTGGGCATTTGTCTTCGAGTCGCGCGCAGCGGATTTCTTCGGGTGGGCGGAGCGCTTCACTTTTTGCGGATCGAACGCGTCGGCCAGCGAGCCGGGGATGATGGTCATGTGGGACTGGCCCAAGTGGCTGAGCATCTGTTGGATCACCACGCGGAGTTCGTCCACCGTGTTTGCCGCTTCGGCCTTGGGCCGAAATTCCTCGCGGACGGCGAGCCAGTTCACGCCGTTGAAATTGGTGTCAAAGTGGCTTTCGTAAATGATCTGCCAGGCGGCTTCGAACGTCTCGACGCCCTGGGCGAGCGGTGCGCTAGCGGCACTGGCAGCGCTGGTGGCTTTGGCTCGCGCTTTTTGCGCGGCGCAGCCAACCGACAGCGCCAGCAATCCGAGGCCCATGACTCGACAAAGCCGCAGGGCAATGTTCCAGAACGGGGTCATCTCTGAAATCATCAACCGAGCGGTCGGCCTAGCCGCTCGCCCGGTTGAATCAGGTTGGGCACCAACGTAACGAACGCTCCGGGGAAATCAAGCTCTTCACTTCAGCCCGCAATTGCTCAATTGCTGGCGGTCTGCCGTTGCTTTTTGTCGCAGCGCCGCCTAGCCTTTAACCAGTTCGTGATTTTCCGCCCGGGTACCTCTGAGATTACGACATCTGCGCAGCGCCTACTTAATTATGCGAAGTCAAAGTTTACGAACGTCATGACAGCATTCGGCGTTCGTCGTCTTAAGTGCGATCTTTGTGTCCGCCGTAGCGTTGGTGGGCCAGGACGACACGACTCAAGCCGTCGCAGGCAGCGGAAGTAAACCCGCTTCGTCGAACGTCGGCCCCAGACTCCAGGTGCCAAATCCCGTTCACGATTTTGGCACCGTCAAGCAAGGTCAAGTTGTTCGGCACGATTTCAAGCTGGTCAACGTCGGCGACCAACCCCTCGAAATCACCGACGTCAAACCTTCCTGCGGCTGCACGACCGCCGGACAATGGAGCCGAAGTATTCCGCCAGGTGAATCGGGGACCATCCCCCTCCAACTGGAGACGAGCCGCTTTGCCGGCGTGGTGAGCAAGACCATTTCCGTCACCACCAACGACCGCACCGAGCCCGTCCGGATCCTCGAAATCAAGGCGGACATCTGGACTCCGATCCATCTTTCGAGTGCAGTCGTGGTATTCCCCGCATTGACGAACGCCGATCAAATCGTCACGCAACCCGTCACCATTCGCCAAGATATGGGCACCCTTTATCCGCAGGTCCGGATCCGCGACGCCGTTTAGCCAGGCCTCTGCCGCTGACGGATGCGCCGTTGTCAAAGCGGTGGTCACACTCTGGAAGATTTCCGATCGGGAAGCTGCCTCGCCCAGTTGGCCAATCCATTGTGCGGCGTTCGCAGGATTGGCCTCGGCCCACTTTCGCGCCGTCGTAATTAACGCGGACGTTCGAGCCTGGCTTTCGGGGAACTGCGCCGCCCAGGCCGTGGCGTTTTGTGGATCGCTATTCGACCACGACCGCGCCACCGCCACGAGGCTGCTCTCTCGCAAGCGCGGATCTTCAATCCGTTCCGCCCAGGCCGCGGCGGCCTTCAGATCCTTCCCGGCCCATTGAAAAACCGCATAATCCAAAGCCTCCGCGCGTCCCGGTCCTTCAGGAAACTGGATCGCCCATTCCGAACCGCGCTTCGGGTCTTGTGTCGAAATCATTTTGGCCAGCTTGACGAAGACTTTGTCTCGAATCTCCGATTCCGGAAGCTGGGCTGCCCAGTTGTACGCCGCTTGGGGATCTTTCTGCCCCCAGGCCCAAGTGACCCCTTCCAAAGCGTTCAACCGCAAACTCGCATCGGACAACCCCTCCGCCCAGGCCAAGGAACTTCCCAAATCCGTCTGCCCCCACTTCATGCCGATGGCGTTGTGCGCGCTTTGGGCAAGCTGCGCATCCGGCAGGCGAGTCGCCCACTCGGCAGCCTGCGCCATGTTCCCGCGAGCGACGGCTTCCACAACCGCTTTGACGAAATTGTGCCGATCTCTGAATTCATCTAAAACGTTGAGAAACTCCAGCCCTTGATCGAGGTCGCGCTCGGCGACAAGTTCGGCGACTTTGCTCAAGATTTCGGCGCGCTGCGATCCATTCAAATCGTCCACCTTGGACTTGAACGCGGCGAAGAGATGCGCGAAGTCAGGCCGTGCCTCCGTCTTGGCGGCCTTCATCAAAGCGAGCAAGTCCTCGTGCGGAGTAGCCGGCGCGGCCGGGTCCGGTTTGGACTCAGGAAGTGGGCTTCCGGACCGAGGTTCGCGCGACGCGAGCCGCCAGCGTGAGGAAGTAACCGCGGGATTCTCCGGGGCCGTTCCCGCCAGGGCGGTGGTTGCCCGATTGGAGATCCGTCGGTTCGCTCCCATGCTTCTGGTCCGGTTTGGGAATCAGAAGTCCGATCCCGATCACCGCCAGCGCGGCCAGGGCCAGGAAGAATAGCGCGGACTTTCGCATCGGATTCATCCACGGTGAAGGTGATCGGAGCATCCTTGGGCAGGATGTCGCGAACGTTGCTCGTGAGCACGGGCGCCGTCGTATCCACAATCGTGAAGGTCGCGGTGCAACTTGCCGAGTTGCCATGGATGTCCGTTGCCGTGAAGGTCACCGTTGTGCTCCCGGTCGCGCCACACCCGTCTGAGAGTCCCTTGAAGTCGTTTCCAGATTTGGCAATCGCACAGTTGTCTGTTGCCGAGAATGAATTCAACCAAGCGTTCAACGCCGCTGGATTTCTTTGGCCATCGCATTCCACGACCAAGTCCGGCGGGCACTTCAGGACCGGGAGTTCCTTGTCCTCGACCGTGACCGTGAATGTGCACGTGGCAGTCTCGCCAAAAAGATCTGTAGCCGTCGCGGTCACCGCCGTGGTGCCGGTCAGGAAGAACGATCCCGGTGCTTTCGAATAAGTCACCGTCGGGGAATAAACGCCGGTCGCGGTCGCCGCGAAACTCACAATGGCGCCGCATTGGCCGGGATCGTTGGGCTTGATGATGTTGGCGGGACAGACAATCTGTACCTTGGGCGGGCACGGCAACGCATAAAAGCCTCCGTCGCAGCCGGAGTTCCTGCGCAACGCAAAATGTCCGTCCATGCTCTCGAAGTAGATGACGAAACTCCCACCACTTCCGGCATTGAACGAAATCGTCCCGGAAACCGGGATGGTCGTCGAAGGCACAACCACCGTGCAGTCCGCACGCCGGACGCTGTAAGTCATCGTCGTTGCTTGCGGGTCTGCTCCTCCGATGGCGGGCGAGTCTTTGAGCACGCTGATGTTGACGTTCTCATTCGGAGCCGCGTTGACGAGCCAAGCTTGTTCGTGATGCTCGAGATAGAGCAACGAATGGGCAAAACCGATTTCCAGCCGTTTGTCCGGCGAGCCGAGTTTGTAATGCGCGGCTTGACCCGTGCGCCGGATCGCCAAGTCGTAAGTAACACCGCCCTGAAACGTCAAACTCAGTGTACCGATGGTGGCAGTTGACCGTTGGTGTACGGGATGACCATGACCGGTGTTGAAAAAGGCTCAACAACGTTTGTAGTTTGATCGACGGTGCCAAACGTGTAGTTGGCTGTGCAAAGATTCATCTCGGTGCAGTCACCGCCGTTAAAGTCGAAAACGCAGACGGTCTGGCTCTGAGCACCTGATTGCAAACGGGCACGGACCCAGGCCAACGCAGTGCCCGTGCCTGATTTCACCGTGCGGAACGCGTTGTTGCCAGTCGTATGCCAGGCGGCCGCAATCAACGCGGAATTGGACACGGTAAACGTCTGCAACGGGGGATCACATCTGCATTGGCCGGTCGGATTTGCAGCCGTGCTTCCGAGGAACATTCCGTTCAAATAGAAGCTCAAGGGATCCGCTCCGCACGTCGCTAAGATTTCGAAGACGATGCTTTGTGGCTTTGTGGCGTGCTGGCCGTCAAAATCTTGACATCCCCGCTCTGATTCGGGCTGACAAGGTTGATTTGGGCTTCGAAGCATGCCCCCCGATCAACGAGCGAAAGACACGCAGCACTCTCCTCTTGACTCGAGTTTGGAATGGCTGGGCAGATATCGCACACGTCGCCAACACCATCACCGTCCGCATCCGCCTGGTTCGGATTAAACGTATAGGGACAGTTGTCAACAACGTTGAGCACTCCGTCGTGATCGACGTCGGGATCCAATTCGACGTGGAGCGCGCTGTCGAGCACGCGATACCAATCATTCTGGAAGCTGTCAGAGCCACAACAGTAATCCCATCCCAGCCAAACCACAGTTCCAGAGCCAACCTGTTTCACCCAGACGAGATCGGTCGTAGCGTTCGCATAGATGAGGGCGGCACCTGCGGGTCTGCTGCCGCTGGTAAAGTGCGTTGTGCAGCTCAAATCGCGCAGCGTGGCTGGGCCGCCGGCGAAAGTGGTCCCGACGGCACCGGCCTGCAGGCTGCCCGCAACGGCCTCATTAGCTATAGCCTGTTGCGAAATAGGCTTATTCGCGAGCGGTTTTCTTGCGACTGGCAGGGGGTCTTGCTGGGATCAAGCGCTCCTTATTTGCAAGGCTCAGTTCACGCAAGCGTTCCTGCAAGCGGCTCC
>Ga0194128_10004563_pt1 | contig 20160 bp, 13 predicted proteins | sample TA2KigCa65mmetaG_FD_148650 | JGI IMG/M metagenome (GOLD analysis project Ga0194128, IMG submission 148650) | Freshwater microbial communities from Lake Tanganyika, Tanzania - TA2015037 Kigoma Deep Cast 65m | ecosystem: Environmental > Aquatic > Freshwater > Lake | place: Tanzania: Lake... | reverse complement strand
CGATGCCAGCGCCACGACGGTGGACGGCTATGTCGATCTGGGCGAGGCCGTGGCGAGTGACGCAGAGCGCTGAGCATCTCGCTTCGCCCCGCTTGAAGTCGATGGTTATGTGGGTCTGCGTGCGCGGCAACGACTCGCTATACTCGCCGCCCCGCTGCGACTGTAGCTCAATTGGATAGAGCATCGGTCTACGAAACCGAAGGTTGATGGTTCGAGCCCATCCAGTCGCGTTTGACGCCCCCGCCGCCGGGGGCGTTGTCGTTCAAGGAGACCTCATGGGCAACGCCGACATCGTGCGACTGTTCGAAGAGTTCGCCGTGCTGCTCGAGCTCACGGGCGCTAACTCGTTCCGGGTGCTCGCGCACAGCAAGGTCGCGCGCGCCGCCGAATCGTCGACCGTCGATCTTGCCGAACTCGCTCGGACCGATCCTAAGGCGCTGTCGTCGATCGATGGCATTGGCGCCAGCAGCGCTGCGAAGATCATCGAGCTTGTGACGGCCGGCGCGGTGAGGGACCTGGCCGAACTGCGTAAGCAGGTTCCCGAAGGCCTGCCGGCCCTGCTCGCACTGCCGGGCGTCGGACCCAAGTCAGTCCGACTGCTCTGGCAGGAGCGCGGGATCGTCGACCTGGCGTCACTCGAGTCGGCCCTTGCGGAGAACCGCCTGCAAGGCCTTGCCGGCTTCGGTCCCAAGAAGATCCAGAACCTCCGTGATGGCATCGAGTTCCTGAAGACCGCCATCGGCCGGGTCCGCATCGATCATGCGTTGGCCGTCGCCGAAATGGCCATCGCGCACCTGCGTGCGGCTGGTCTGGTGAGCGCGATCGAGTTCGCGGGCAGCCTTCGACGCGGCAAGGAGACCATCGGCGACGTCGACCTCGTGGCGGTCGCTCCCGATGCGACCGCAGCGATGGAGGCGTTCTGCTCGATGCCAGGCGTCAGCAAGGTGTTGGTGACCGGACCGACCAAGTCCAGCATCCGCATGCAGGATGGCCTCCAAGTCGACTTGCGCATCGTGCCCGAGCAGGCCCATGGCGCAGCACTGCTGTACTTCACTGGAAGCAAGGAACACAATGTCCTGATGCGTGGCCGTGCTCAGCAGCGTGGCCTGCGGCTGAATGAGTACGGGCTCTTCACGGATGACGGCGTCGACGCACCGCAGGATCGTCTGGCGCCGATCGCCTCGCGGACCGAGGCCGAGATCTACCAAGCGCTCGGACTTTCCTGGGCGGAACCTGAGCTCCGCGAGACGCGACCTCTCGACGAGGTCTGCGGCCATGCTCAACTCGTGACCGTCGATCACATCCGTTCAGAGCTCCATGCGCATACCACGGAGAGTGACGGCTCCATGCCGCTCCTCGAGCTCGTGCAGCGCGCGAAGGACCGCGGCTTCCACACGCTCGCCGTCACGGATCACTCGCGATCGAGCGTGCAAGCCAACGGCCTCTCCATCGATCGCTTGCTGCGGCAGATCGACGCCGTGCGCGAGGCGGAGGCCCGCGTCGGCGGCATTCGCGTTCTTGCAGGCTCGGAAGTCGACATCCTCGTCGACGGCAGCCTGGACTACCCCGACGACGTTCTGGCCCAGCTCGACCTCGTCGTCGCCAGTCCGCATGCGAGCCTGAAGCAGGACCCGGAGGTGGCGACAGCCCGGCTTGTGCGTGCCGTGCGCCACCCGCTCGTGCACATTCTGGGCCATCCGACCGGTCGGCTCGTCAACGGTCGTCCGGGGCTCGAACCCGACATGCACGCCGTGATCGCGGCAGCGCGGGACTCTGGCGTCGCGCTTGAGATCAACGCCCACCCCGTGCGTCTGGACCTTCGGGATCTGCATGCCCGCATGGCGATCGAGGCCGGCGTTCCGCTGGCGATCGACTGCGATGTCCACGGGCGCGATGGGTTCGACGTGCTCCGTTTCGGCGTTCAGGTGGCCCGCCGCGCAGGTGCCGGTCCTGAGCAGGTCATCAATGCCTGGGATGCCATGCGGCTCCACGCGTGGATCGCAGCCCGTCGCGGCCGTTGATCGAACCCGGGCTACCATCAGCCGACCATGTTCGAAAGCCTCACCGATCGCCTGGGGTCTGCCCTGCGCAACCTCTCCGGCCGCGGCCGCATCAGCGAGTCCAATGTGCGCGAGGTCATGAGCGAGGTGCGCACCGCGCTGCTCGAGGCCGATGTGCAGCAGACCCTGGTGGATGAGTTCTGTGCGGAGGTCGTGCAGGACGCGCTCGGCGCCGAGGTCACCAAGAGCCTGCAGCCTGCGCAGCAGATGGTCGGAATCGTGCACAAGCGCCTGGTGGCGCTCATGGGCCCCGCCGAAGCGAGCATCCCGCTGGTCGAGCCCGGGCCCACGATCATCCTCATGTGTGGCCTGCAGGGATCCGGCAAGACGACGACCTGCGGCAAGCTCGCGGCGTGGCTGAAGCGTCGGGGAAAGAATGTCATGCTGGCTGCATGCGACCTTCAGCGTCCGGCTGCGGTCGAGCAACTCCGCGTGGTGGCCGAGGGCGTGCAGGGCGCATCCGGCGGCGCGCGATGCGCCTACTACGGCGAGCCCGAGCGGTGCGCTGAGTATGGCAAGGCCGTCGGTGTGGCCGTTCAGGTCGCCCAGCGCGCACTCAAGGCCGCTCGCGAGGGCGGCTACGACGTCCTCATCATCGATACTGCCGGTCGGCTCCATGTGAACGATGAGCTCATGCGCGAGCTCGAATCGGTGGATCGCGCAGTGGGTGCCCACGAAAAGTTGCTGGTGATCGACGCGATGACGGGCCAGGACGCGCTCGCCAGCGCCAAGGCGTTCCACGCGCGCCTCGCTGTCGATGGCCTCATCCTGACCAAGTTCGACTCCGACACGCGTGGCGGCGCGGCGCTCACCGCGCGCAAGGTCACCGGCGCCCCGATCAAGTTCATCGGCACTGGCGAGAAGCTCGATGCGCTTGATGAGTTCAGTCCGGAACGCATCGCCGGCCGCATCCTCGGCATGGGCGATGTCGTCTCGCTGGTCGAGAAGGCTCAGCAGGAAGTGAGCGAGGAGGAAGCCCAGCGCCTGAGCGACCGCATGGCCAAGGGCGAGTTCTCGCTCGATGACTTCCTCTCGCAGCTCAAGACCATCCGTCGCATGGGCCCGCTCAAGCAGATCCTCGGCCTTCTGCCGGGCGTGGGCAGCGCGCTCAAGGGCATCGACATCGACGACACGCAGCTCAATCGGCTCGAGGGCATGGTCAACAGCATGACCCGCCGCGAGCGCAACGACCTTGCGGTACTCAATCCGAGCCGCACGCGGCGCATCGCCAAGGGCAGCGGCTCGAAGCCCGAGGACATCTCGCGGCTGACCAAGCAGTTCGAGGGCATGCAGAAGATGATGAAGCAGATGGCCGGCATGGGATCGCTCGGGCGCATGCAGGCGATGAAGCAGATGGGATCGATGCAGCCAGGCATGGGCGGCATGCCCGGCTTCAATCCGCTCGCTCGCGGCTCGACGAAGACCGTGAGCCCGAAGGATCGCTTCCGCAAGGCGAAGAAGCGCTGACCTTTCGCCGCGAGCTGCCCAGTCCCCGGGTCCGTCGACGCCGCGAGCCCCGTCAAGACCGCTCAGCGATCGTCCAGCGGCAGTGGATCGCTGACGGTTCCGGCGGCCCACGCCCGGATGCGCGGCAGCGCAACCTCCTTGATCAGGATCTTGGCGCAGGCAGCGAGTGGGATGGCCAGAAGCATGCCGTACACCCCCGCCACGCTGCCACCCGCGAGGATGGCAACGAAGACCGTGACCGGATCGAGGTTCGTGGCCCGCCCCGCGATGATCGGGGTGAGCACATTGCCTTCGAGGGCCTGCACCGAGGCGAAGACGATCGTGGGGCCGAGCACGACCCACAGCATGCTCATGCGCTCGGCCTCGGGCAGCTGCAGCTGGGCCACCGCCAGCATGGGCACGGCCAGCAGCAGCACCACGCCGCTCAGGTACGGCACCACCGCGAGCAACCCAGCGGCGACACCGAGGGTCAGGGCGTATGGCACGCCGCAGAGCGCCCAGCCGACCGTGAAGAGCACCGCCATGATCGCTGCGATCACGATGCGTCCGCGGACGAAGCCAGCGACAGCCGCGTCCATCTGCTTGGTCAGGCGATGCACCTCGCCCTTCGCACCATCAGGAATGAGCGAGTCGAGAAAGCCGACGATGTCCGGGAAGTGCACGCTGAAGAAGTAAAAGTAGAACGGAACGAGCGCCGCGGCGAACAGCAGGCTCAGCACGCCGAAGACGAACCCTGCGATGTCGCCGCTGCGAGCTCCGAGGAATGCCAGCCCCACATCCCAGATCGAGCGCGACGCGGCACGAGCGGTTGGTTCGTTCGTCGCAGGTTCGTTCGTCGCGGGTTCGGTCGGTCCAGCGCTCGGCTCGCTCATGGACTCCTTGCCCGCGAGCCGATCGCCGTTGAGGTCGATGTCGGTGGCTGACTCGATCCAGACGATCCAGTCCGTGACCTCCTTGCGGAAGGCCTCGGGCAGCTGTGCCTGGAACTCGCCAATCGACTTCTTGAGTGCACCTGACTGGACCTTGTTGACGATGGCCTCGCTTTGGCGGATGACCGAGGGAATCAGCACGAAGGTGCCGCTGGCTGCACCAAGCACGATCGCACCGGTCACGCCGCCGACGACTGCAGCTCGGCTCACCCGGAATCGCGTGCTGATCCAGCGCACGAGCGGCTCGACGAGATAGGCCAGCCCCAAGGCCACGATCAGCGGAATCGTGATGTATCGAAGCGCGTAGCCCGCCCACACGATGGAGAACACGATCCCGACCAGCAGGAGATCACGGACTGGCTGGATGTGCCACAGGTGACGGCGCGTCCAATCGGTGTCATTCGGTTGGGGTTCGTCCGGCATGGAGCGTGATCCTCTGCGCGACATGCGCGTGGTGGAAGGTCTCGTCGAAGTCGAATACGGAGCGGAAGTCGTCGAGCGAATCCTGCGGCGTCTTGCTCATCAGCCCACACTCGATCAAGCCGAAGACGATCTTGCCGAAGTCATCGGTCCGGTGGATGTTCCAGCTCTCCAGTACCGACTGCGCCATGAGTCCGTACTGCTGGATGGCCAGTTCGGCGAGGCCCAAGCAGAGTTGCTGTCCGGTCACATGCCCCCCGCCAGTGCCCCCGGCATGGGCCGCATGGATCTGGGCGGCGGTGGCGGAAAGCCCCCGCTGCACGAACTCAAAGGCCTCTCGCGGGTAGGCTCCTGCGGCCGCTTGGAGCTGATTCAGGTCGAGTTCCACGGGTTTTGGCGGAGGCATGGCCGGAAAGTAGCAAAATCCTTCGGATTACGGCCCACTTCCGGCGGGGCATGGTTATATTGCCTCGAATAACTCGGGCAGGACGCCCGAGGGGAGATATGTCCATGAACGCACTGGCAGCGCATCGCATCGTATTCGGCGGAAGCCTGGTCACCTTGGCCCTCGGCTTCGCCGGATGTGTCCCGCAAGAGAAGTATGACGCCGCGGTCACCGCAGCGCGGAGCTACGAGCAACAGCTCGGATCGACCCGCGACGAGCTGAGCACGTCGCGCGCGAACGAGGATCGACTTCGCTCGCAGATCTCGCAGGCTCGCGCCGACCTGGAGTCGATGCAGGGTCTGAGCGACGGCAGCAAGGTCGACCTCGAGAAGCTGCGCGATGCCTACGACGCGCTGAGCAAGCAGGTCGCCGGCATGGATACCGGAGGTCCGCTCCCCGAAAACATCAACATCCTTCTCGCGTCGCTCGCGGAGCAGTATCCCGACATGCTGCAGTTCGACGCCAAGACCGGCATGCTGCGGTTCCTCTCCGATGTCACCTTCGACAGCGGATCCGCTCGCGTGAAGGACTCGGCTCGTGAAGTGCTGCGTCGATTCGCGGCGATCCTCAACAATCCGGAACTCGCTGCGTTCGAGACCGTGGTCACTGGCCACACCGACAATGTGCGTATCGGCAAGCCTGAAACGCTGAAGAACCATCCGACCAACACCCACTTGTCAGCACACCGTGCGATCTCCGTTCGCGACCTGCTCGTGGGTGACGGTGTTGCCGCCAACCGCGTCGAGGTGGCTGGCTGGGGTGAGTACCGCCCGATCGTCGAGAACGGCCCGCGCGGTGCTGCCCAGAACCGTCGCGTTGAAGTGTTCATCCGTCCGATGACCTACGACACCACCACCGGATCGTGGGGCGGCACCACCGGCGGGACAGCACCAACGGCCACGCCGCGCACTACCCCCGAAAAGGATGCAACGGCTCCTGCCCCGGCACCGGTCATCACGCGTCCGTCCCCCGAGAAGGATCCGAACTGACAGGCGCCCTCGGGCTGGCGCTTGTCGGTCCCGTGATCGCCCTAGTCAGTCTTCCCGACACCCCAATGTGCTCGTTCCAGCGGACTCCCTCGGGAGTCCGCTGTTCGTTTGGGGCTATGGCGGCTCTGGGCGTTGGGGGTGCGCGTCGCATCGTCCATTCGGATTCTGCAAGGGCTGCGCGAATCCGGACATCGCGATTTTGCCCCGAGGCTCGATTGGGCTACTGTTGGATCCCCAGAGGAGCCTCCGCATTATGAACCATCGCTTCACCGTTGCCACCCTGGCCCTGTGCCTCGCGCCGGCCGCATTGGCGCAGAATGTCGTGCTGAGCGAGATCCGCGTCGATGAGCCAGGCTTTGACCTCAGCGAGTATGTCGAACTTGCTGGTGCCGCCGGCACCAACCTCAACGGCCTCTCGGTCATCGCGATTGGCGATGGTGATGCTGGATCGCCCAACGGCGTCGTAGAGTCGGTCATCGCACTGAGCGGATCGATCGGTGCTTCGGGCTTCTTCCTCGTTGCCGAGGCGACTTTTTCTTTTGCGGCAACCCCAGACCTCTACGCCGACTTCGAACTGGAGTCCAGCGACAACATCACGTTCCTGCTCGTGAGCGGCTTCACCGGCGGTGTGGGCACGGACCTCGACACGAACGATGACGGCACGCTCGACTTGAACCCGTGGACGTCGGTCCTCTCGAGCGTTGCGTTCGTGCGCAATGCTTCGCCGGACGGCGTGACCGACGAGTTCTTCTACTCAGCGACCACCGTCGGCCCGGCGGCTGGCGACTCGCCAGCCCACGCTTATCGGTGCGCCGATTCGGCCGCCTGGAAGGCTGGCTCCCTTGATCCAGCAAACTCAAACGACACCCCCGGCGCTGCGAATCCCGCCTGCGGCAGTACCGTCGCGCTTGCCTTCAGCGAGCTTCGCACGAAGCAGCTCGGCCCCGACAACGACGAGTACGTCGAATTCGTCGGCACGCCCGGTGCGTCGCTCGCGGGTTTGACCTATGTGGTCATCGGCGACCGCGCTGCGTCTGGCACCACCCCAGCCGACTACGTCGGCCATGTCGAAATGGCCCTTGCGCTCGATGGCGCCGTGGTTCCTGCCGACGGGCGTATTGTGATCGCCGAACCGACGGTCACCTTCCCGCTGCTCGTCGACTGGGTCACCCCGCCAGACGGGCTGCTGTTCGAGGACAACAACACATCTCGTACCCACTTGGTCGTCAGCGGCTGGATCGGTCAAGTCAACACCGATCTCGACACCAACAACGACGGTACCCTCGACAACTTGCCGTGGTCCGGCGTGGTCGCCAGCCTTGGTGTCCGCGGCCCCTTCGGGACCGACCATGTGTACTCCTCCAATGTCGTCCCGGTTGATGCGACCTCTACCGGCAACTACACGGCGGCTCATGCTTACGCCTGCTCGCCCAAGGACACCTGGACCGTCGGCGCCTTCACCTTCTACACCGGCGGCGGAGACACCCCTGGTGCCGTCAACCGTGCCTGCTCGGCTGGTCCGGTGCTCGAGTGCGGCGAGTCGATCGCCGGCGCGTGCAACGAGGCGCATGCGAACGCATTCTGCAGCGACACCAACTGCTGCTATGCGGTGTGCACGCTCGATGCGTCCTGCTGCAACGAGGCATGGGATGCAGCGTGCGTCAACCAGGCCGCGACGAGCTGCGCCGCTGCCACCGCAAGCTGCGAGTTCGTGGATGTCCGCCTGAACGAGGTCCGCATCGACATGCCCGGCGCGGATACCCTCGAGTTTGTCGAAATCGCGGGTACACCGGGTCTGTCCGTCGACGATGTGACCCTGATCATCATCGGTGATGGGGCCACCGCCGCCGGCAGTGGCGTGGTGGAGCGCGTTCGTGCGCTGACGGGCGCGGTCATCCGCCCTAATGGCATTTTGCTGATCGGCAACCCGGCCACGAACCCCGATGTCGGCAATGGTGCCGGCACGGGCGGAGCCAACCTGACGCAGGACTGGATCGAGAACAACGACAACATCACGATCATGATCGTCCGTGGCTTCACGGGCGCCTTGAACGCCGATCTGGACACCAACGACGACGGCAACTTCGACTCGGCACCGTGGGTCGAGGTGATCGACAGCATCGCCCTGATCAAGAGTCCCACGACTCCCCCGATCGGGACCGAGTTCGCCTACGGCCCCAACCGCATCGGGCCGGACGGCGCGTTCGTGCCCGGCCATGTGTGGCGCTGCCAGGACACGGGCTGTTGGAACATCGGTCTCTTTGATGTCACACAGAATCAGGCTGCAGGCAACGAGACCCCCGGCCTCCCCAATGTCGTGTGCGATGCGTCGGACTGCCTCGGCGACTTCAACGACGACGGCGTGCGCGACGGTGCCGACCTGGGTGCGCTGCTCGCCGGCTGGGGCACCTCAAGCGGTGACGTGAACGACGACGGCATCACCGATGGTGCCGACCTCGGCGCGTTCCTCGCGGTCTTCGGCCAGCCCTGCGAGTGACACGCCGCTGATTCCTGCTCGTCTTCGCGGGTGCCCGGTCCATCCGGGGGACCGCCTTTTCCCTTGAGCCGGGCCGTTCGGCAAGGCGGAATCCGCACCGAGCGATGTCGATCCCTGTCGGGGTACCCTCTCCGCATGCCCGTCATCCGCGCAGTCTCCAAGGTCGGCTCGACCACCTACGACGCCGTCGCGGGCTTCGGTGACTTCATGCAGTTCTTCCTCGCCGCCGTGCAGCGATTGATCGCCCACCCGGCGCGTTGCCTGCGACCGAGCCTCATCTTCCCGCAGCTTTATTCCGTTGGAGTGATGTCGATCCCCGTGGTGGGCATCACGGGTGCGTTCATCGGCATGATCCTCGCGCTCGAGGGCTTCGACCAGTTCCAGGCGATCGGTCAGGAAGACCGCATCGGTGGCGTGATCGTGGTCAGCGTCTGCAAGCAGATCGGGCCGGTCCTTAGCGCGGTCATGGTGGCAGGTCGCGTCGGCGGTGCGCTCAGCGCGGAGCTCGGCACCATGCGCATCACCGAGCAGCTCGATGCGATGCGCGCGATGGATGCCGATCCCATCCGGATCCTGGTCGTGCCTCGCATCGTCGCCTGCGTCATCATGACGCCGATCCTCACGATCTTCAGCGATGCGCTCGGCACCGCTGGCGCCTGGCTCGTCACCGTCCGCATTTTCGGCGTGGCGGATGCGGAGTTCTGGCACTATGTGCAGCAGATCGTCTACCTGCTCGACCCGATCAATGGCCTGGTCAAGGCCACCGTCTTCGGACTCTGCATCGGCGCGATCGCCTGCTACCGGGGCTTCACCTGCCAGCCCGGCGCCGCTGGCGTGGGGCACGCCGCAACGAGCTCCTTCGTCACGAGCTTCATCGCGATCATCGCGGCGAACCTGGTGCTCGCTGAGTTCCTCAACACCATGTTCATCATCCTCGTGCCCGACGCACCAAGCGTCTTCGGCTGACGCCATGCACCAACGCTCGTCCGTAACGATGGATGCCCTTTGGATCGATCGCCGGGGCTTTCTCGGGGCTGCCCTCGCGACCACCCTGCCTTGGCCCGCGCGCGTGCAGTCGCCGCCCCCTGCGCCGGGCGTGAGCGACCTGGCCGGCCGACCGCCGAATCCGCCCGCATGGCGCGTCGATCCCTGGCTTTACGACATGACCTTCCGGGTGCAGGTGCTCGGGATCCCCGCCGCCCGGGAGGGTGAGGTCGCCAGCAACACCGAGACGATGCGCCTGAAGACCAATCGCTTGATGCTCTCGATGTCCACGCTCGACACCTGGTCGCGCGTGGATCCGTCCAGCCTGCGTGCGACCGCCACGCTGACCGGGGGGCCGCGCCGATCGATCCCCGTCTCGATGGCCGATTCGCTTGGCGGCACGCGCCTGGTCACGCTCGACACCGGTGCCGTCAGTTGCCAGTCGATCCAGTGGGAGCTGCAGTGGCGCGTGCAGGTCTGGTCGAGCCTGCTGGACGAGGACCAGGCACAGCGCGTGACATGGCCGCGGTCATGGCCATCGGAGGTCGAACCGTGGCTGCGGCCATCGGTCGCGATCGAGAGCGACGATCCTCGCTTTGCAAAGCATGTGCAGTCGGTCTCGGGCGGCAAGCTCAAGGATGTCCCGATCTGGCTGGCCACCAAGGACCTCGTGCGGCACACGGTGCTCTCGTTCCGGGGCATGGACAGCTTCGGCAACATCACCGACATGACCGCCACCCGGGGATTTCAACTCCAGGGTGCGGCGAGCGCGATGGAATCGCGCAAGGGCTCGGTGTACGACCTGTGCGCGGCGTGCGTCGCCACGCTGCGCGCAGCAGGGATCCCGGCACGACCGGTGCTCGGCATGATCGAGGCTCCCCAGGGGACCAATACCGGGGGGTTGCCGCAGTTCAGGCTCGGTTGCTGGGCCGAGGCGTATCTGCCGGGTATGGGCTGGATGCCCTTCGATCCTGACCGGCTCTTCGTCAACGGCGCGAAGTCGCTCGATGTGCTCAAGCCGTGGGATCGCTTCGGCACGTGGGCATACCTCAACTACCGCGCACCCATCTCGCATGACTTCCTGCCCTCGATGCAGCCTCAGCCGCCCGTGCAGTACCCGGGCATGTGGGGTTGGATCCGCGCCGGTGGCATCGATCCGAGCTGCCAGCTCATGGACTACCTCACGTGCGTGATGGTGGACCGCGGGGTCGGGCAGTGGGATCCGGGACCTGCGCCGCGCATCCCGCCCGCGTACCTGTTGCGCGGTCCGAAGCCGCGCAACTGACTTCCCGAGGCCCCACGACAGGGCGGGCCACGACCTGATCAGGTGCACGCAGCGTGTGCCTGCAGCCTGCTCAATGGAAGTCGCGTGAGTGCGTGGTGACCGGCCCGTGCTCGGCGCGTGCGCCGTCGATCCCCTGCACGCTGCGCGCCAGCAGGTGCGACACACCATCGCGGCGTTCGATCCGGCCGCGCACGATGACCGCTGAACTCGCACGGATCGCGCGGCGGAAACGATCATGGACCTCTGGCCGAACGATCACATTGGCGGATCCTGACTCATCCTCGATCGTCATGAACATCGTGCCCTTGGCAGTTGATGGCCGCTGCCGCACAAGCACCAGCCCCGCCATCGCCGCGCGGCTGCGGGCGGGCAGCGCCTGATCACAGCGGGCCAGCGCGCAGGGCACGCACCCCTGCCGCGCGAGCCAGCCCCGCAGGAACGAGATCGGATGGGCCTTCAGGCTCAGGCCGATCGAGCCGTAATCGGCAAGGACCGTGGCCGGTGCAGCGACCGGCGGAAGTTCCGCCGGTTCCTCGATCGTGTCCCAGAGCGTGGCGCTGCGATCGGATGAGGCGACCCACTGCTCATGCAGCGGACCATCGTGTTCCTTGAGGGCGCGCACCTGCCAGAGCGCCTGCTGGCGATCGAGCCCCATGCCCCGGAAGGCATCGGCACGCGCAAGCGCCCGCAGCGAAGCCACGCTGGCGCGACTGGTGCGCCACAGGGACATCATGCCCTGACGCGGTCCGTACTCGCGCACCGACTGGTGGATCGCCAGGGCATCGCGCTCGGACAGGCCGCGCACCATGCGCATGCCCAGCCTGATGGCCCAGCCTGATCGAGGTCGATCGACGTTGCGCCGATCGCAATCCGCAGCAGGCGATCGGACTGGATCTGCCGAAGCCTGCGCTGCCCCGTGCCGTTCGAGCGTGCAGTCCCAGTCGCTGTGCACGGCATCGACCTGCCGCACCTGCACGCCGTGCTCCTGCGCATCGCGCACGAGTTGCGCGGGCGCATAGAACCCCATGGGCTGGCTGTTGAGGAGCGCCGCAGTGAACGCGGCCGGATGATGGCACTTGATCCAGGCGCTCACATAGACCAGGTGCGCAAAGCTCGCCGAGTGGCTTTCGGGGAAGCCGTAGCCGGAAAACCCCTTGATCTGCGTGAAGACCTGCTCGGCGAACTCCTGCGCGTAGCCGCGCCCGACCATGCCCTCGATGAGCCGGCGCTCGAAGCGCGCGATCTCGTCGCCGCGACGCTTCCACGCAGCGATCGCGCGGCGCAGGGCATCGGCCTCGCCCGCGGTGAACCCGGCGGCGACCACGGCAAGCGCCATGGCTTGTTCCTGGAAGAGCGGCACGCCGAGCGTGCGCTCAAGCACGCGTCGCACCCCATCGTCGGGAAACCCGATCGGTTCCTGGCCGCTGCGGCGGCGCAGGTACGGATGCACCATCTTGCCGTGGATCGGACCCGGCCGGACGATCGCCACCTGCACCACGAGGTCGTACCAGCGCCGCGGTTTCAGGCGCGGCAGCATGCTCATCTGCGCACGGCTCTCGACCTGGAACACCCCCACGCTGTCGGCGCGGCAGAGCATGTCGTAGGTCGCCGCATCCTCGGCCGGCACCTGGTGCATGGCCAACGGGGTGCCGCAGCGCGCAACCATGTCGAGCGCTTTGCGGATGCAGGTAAGCATGCCCAGGGCCAGCACATCGACCTTGAGGATCCCCATCGCCTCGATGTCGTCCTTGTCCCACTCGATGATGCTGCGGCCCGGCATGGCGGCATCGCGCACGGGCACGAGGGTGCAGAGCGGTTCATCGCTGAGGACGAAGCCCCCCACATGCTGCGAGAGGTGCCGCGGGAAACCGATGAGCGTGGCCGCGATCAAGGCCAGTTGCGTGATGCCCCGATCACTCGACCTGAACCCAGCTTCCTCAAGCGAAGCCAGGATCGAAGTCCTGTCGTCGCGATTGACGCCGTGGCCCATCCAGCGATCGATGCCACGGGCCATGCGATCGACCGCATCGGCCGGGAAGCCCATGGCCTTGGCGACCTCGCGCACTGCCATGCGGCCGCGCATGCAGACGGCCTCGGCGCAAAGCGCCGCGCGCTCGCGGCCGAAGCGGCGGTAGATGTATTGGATGACCTCTTCACGACGCTCGTGCTCGAAATCGACATCGATGTCGGGCGGCTCGTTGCGCTCGCGGCTCACGAAGCGCTCGAACAGCATGTCGACGCGCGCAGGATCCACCGCCGTGATCCCCAGGCACCAGCAGACGGCGCTGTTGGCTGCCGCACCACGCCCTTGGCAGAGGATCCCCCGCGAACGGGCGAATCGCACGATGTCGTCGACGGTGAGGAAGAATGGCGCGTAGTCAAGGTCCTCGATCAGCGTGAATTCGTGCTCGATCAGGGTGCGCACGCGCTCGGGGACGCCGTCGGGATGCCGCTCGGCAGCACCCTGCCAGGTCCGCACGCGCAGCCAGGACATGGGCGTGTGGCCATCGGGCACGAGTTCGCGGGGTGAGCGGTGCTTGACACACCCCAGATCGAACCCCGCGCAGGCCGAAACGATGGCGTGTGCCCGATCAAGTGCGTGCGGCACGCGTGCATGGATGGCCTGGAGTTCCGGCGGCGAGCGCAGGTATCGCTCGGCATTGGGTGCAAGCAGCGCTCCTGCGCGCTCGAGCGTGGTGGCGTGCCGGATGCAGCAGAGGACATCGTGCGCCATCTGCCGCTCGGGTGCGTGCATGTGTGCCGGATGCGTGGCGACCACCGGTACGCCGACATGCTCGGCGAGCATGCAGGACTGCCACCAGCGGAGATCGTCATCGCCTTCGGCGGTGTGCGAAAGCGCCAGCGACACACGACCGGGCGCGCGCCGTGCCAGATCCGCCACGGCATGGTGGAAGATCGACGAGGCCAACTGCACGCCGCGCCGTGGCACCACGATCACCTGCAGCCCGTCGAGCCTGCCATCGAGATCGTGCCAGGCCAGTTCGTGCGCCCCGGCGTGCTTGAGCGTGATGAGCTGGCAGAGCCTGCTGTAGCCGCCGTGGTCCATGCACAGCAGGATCAGCTCGATGGCCGCTGCCGCATTCGATGCACCAGCCATGGCATCGATCTGCACGTCGATCCGAGCGGCCACGATCGTGCGGATCCCTACATCGCGTGCGGCCACATGCGTGCGCACGGCACCGGCCAGCGTGTGACGATCAGCGATCGCGATCGTCTGCACGCCGAGCGCGGCAGCCTGCCGGACCAGTTCCTCGGGCTGGCTCGCGCCTTCGAGGAAGCTGAAGGAGCTGATGACATCCAGCGCGACCGAAGCGCCTGGATGGAGCGGTGCACTCATGTCCATGCTCCCTGCACCCACCACGAGCCGTCATCGTGCCTGACCAGGGCCAGCCACGCATGATCCCCCGATGGCTCTGCTGCAGATCGCGTGGCATGCACGCGCCAGTGATCGCGCGTGCCCGCATCATGCACTTGCCACCATGCACCGACGAGTCGCTGCGGCCCTTGGCAGCCGATGACGTGCCATGCAGCACCCCGCCAGCGGAATCGAGTGGGCGGGATGGGCCACGGCGCATCGGGACCGGGATGCATGACGGTGATGCGCTCAGGTCGTGGCCACACGCACGAGGGTTCGCTCGCAAGCGAGTGCCCCACAGCACGGGCCGGATCCGCGCTGCCCATCTCGCCTGCTTTGGCCATCCCCTCCACGCTGTCCATCACGACCGGGATGGCCGTACCGCCGATGCCATCGAGATCATGGGTGCCACGGATGCCTTTCACGCCGCCGGAGCCCCCACGATCATCATGGTCCCCTTCGATGGAGGCATCGATCGCCACGGCGCCTTCGTGCCATGCATGCCGACGCACGGCACGGAGGCTCGGAACAGACACCGCATCAGGGCCGAATCGTTCGCGCAGGCTGTCGATCCAGAGCGCACCAGGCTCTGCTGGGCTGCACGCGCCCTGCAGCCCGCCCTGCACCGGCGCCATGCGTCGCAGGCTCCGTGCGATCACGTGGACCGATTCCACGCCATGACCAAGGGGAAGATCCTGCAAGGAAGGCAGCACGAGCGCACGCACGGCGTGCCATGAGCAGATCGCCTGCGTGCACCGGATGGTCCATGCATGCTCCGGAAGATCGCAGCACCGCACCTGCACCCTGAAGGTACGTGCGCCGCGACCACGATCCTGCAGCTGCGCGCAGACCTGCTCGAAGCAGGACTGCACGGCCCGGCAGAGCGCCTCGACCTGCGCACATGGGCCATCGAAGATGACCTGCCCCTGCACATCGGGTGCGCAGCGGATTGCCCTGAATGGTTCAAGCACCAGGCCCTGGATGGCGTCGAGCCGATCGAGCAGGTGCTGGCCGAAGCGTGCTGCGACCTGGGCGCGCTGCACCTGGCGAAGATCATCGATCGTGCGCACATTGACCTCGTGCAGCATGGCCACAAGCTCATGATCGATCCGCAAGGCCTTGACCGGGCAGGCGCGCGTGCGCCAGCGCTCCTCGCCATGCTTGATGATGCCATCGTGGCCGCTCGGTGCAGCGCGGCCCGCTGCGCCGGCAGCAGCCTGCGTGGACGCCGTCCACAGGGTGCACTCGACCCGCATGCGATCCATGTGCGCGCGCAGCCGGACCAGCAGTCGATCCTCGCCACGATGCACCCGCTCAAGACCCGTCAGGTCGATGACGAGAGCGGCATGGTCATCGTCGTGCACGAGCTGGACCAAGGGCGAGATGCGCTGGCACCAGCGTGCCAGGGTGCAGAGGGCGCGGCGATCAGCGGCGTGATCATGTTCCAGTTCGAGTGGTTCGCTCCGCATAAGCGCCTTGGCCTGGGCCAGCGGCATGCTGCGTTCCACGCCATCGGCGCGCGCCAGCCGGTTTGCTGCATGCACCACGCGCGCACCCTTGCGGCGGACCACGACCACGACAGGCCCCTGCACCAGTCGCGCGCGTGCCGTGGTGGACCAGTGCGGCAGCGTGATCACGAGGAATCGTTGCATGGCGAATACGCATCAGGACGCGATGGACCAAGGCATGGCGCATGCGCTCCTGCCGGGCTTGTGCAGGATGTCGACTGCGGCCGAGCAATCCAGCGTGCCGCGGCGATCGCGAACCGCCTGGATGCGCCATGCTGGATCCGCACGATGCGTTGGATCCACCGGATAGGCATGAGCATCAGCTGGGTCGTGCACCGGCTGCACCAGCCATCGTGTGGTGCAGGCACTGCGTACCGCGGACTCGTGCTGCGGGCGCCATGCCAAAGCAAGGACCGGTGTCCGGTCAGGATGCCACGAACTGGCAAGCTGGGCGCGACGCACCATGGCAGCGTTCCATCCACTGGCGTCGACGACGATGGCGACGCAACGACCCGAGCGAGCGGCTTCTTCGAAAGCCCAGAGACGCTCCGCAGGCGTCCGCGCCCCGGGAACCTGCACGTGATGTCGCAGGTCCATGCCCCACCGATGCATGGTCACTGCCGATGGCATGACGGCGTGGCCGACCCACGCCACGCACGATCCTGCTGCAACTTGATCAGGCGAAGCCGCCTCGGCACGCGCAGCATCGTCGCGGTGCGCAGGGTGTTCTTCAGGGATAGCGCGACGATCGCACACAGCCGCCACCATGCTCAGGAACGCATGCATGGGCGGCAGGTCGATCGGGCCACTGAGCACCCATTCGTGCACCCCGTGCAACGGCAACAGCCACGGCGCCGCCAAGGTGGGAGCGTGGTGCTGCCAGGGATCCTGCAGGAGGGCGAGGCGTTCGAGGAGTGCGGGAGCGAACATGGCGGGCCTGATGTTGAGCGCTGGTCTTGCGCTTGTGTTCGGTATTTGTTAGGGTACTGTCCCGAACGAACAGCGCCAGCCACCGTGACACGAATCTGCACAGATCCCCACCGACAGTTCGCCGCAGGGCGGCGGCCGTCCGTCCGCTGTGTCGTGGCGCGGACGAAAGCGATCCCGCTTCGGCGCCCGCGCACAAGCCCTCACGCATGCAGCGCGGTCTTCACGGCTCCAGCATCGGCGTAAAGAACATCACGTGCTGCTGGGGCAGTGCAGCACTCGTGCCAGCCCACCAGAATCCTGCCGCTTCGAGTTCCCTGCGCGCCTGCACCTCGCTCATCTTGTGGTGCGGCTTGATGAAGACCATAGGGTCCTCCTCACGGTACTCCACCAGCACCAGCATGCCGCCGGGCCGCAACGCACGCCGGATCGACTGCAGCATGGCCCAAGGTTCGCTGAACTCGTGGTAGGCATCGACCATCAGCACCACGTCGACGGTCGACTCCTCGATCGCGCAGTCATCAATGCGCCCGAGCACCGGCTTGATGGAATCAAACCCCTCTTCCTTCGCCGTCTGCATCAGGATCTCAAGCATCTCGGGTTCAATGTCCACGCCGAGCACCGTCGCACCCGGTGCACGCTCGGCGATGCGCCTGCAGAAATAGCCGCTGCCGCAGCCGATGTCTGCCACCACCGAGCCATCCTTGACGCCCAGGAGCTGCACGAGCACATCGGTGCGCTCCTCGCGCTCACGCGTCGGGCGCTCGAGCCAGCCTGCCCCCTGGTGTCCCATCACTTCAGCGATTTCACGATCCATGAAGGTCTTGCCGATGCCATCCGGGCTCTGCTCGCACGAGCCGTAGAGCGGCGTGGGCGGACGAGGTGCGCTCGACTTGACGGCCTGTGCGGGCGCAGTCGGCAGCACCGGCCGATCGGTCGGCATGGCCTCACCGCATGCGGCAAGGAGAAGGCATGGCAGCACGATGATCCGCATGCGCGCACGGTAGGCGCAGATCGGCGGCTGCGGCAGCACGCATGAAAACGGCCCGGCGCTGGGCCGGGCCGCTCATGCCGGTGACAGGAATCGAACCTGCACTCCTTTAGGGGGAAACGGATTTTGAATCCGTCGCGTCTGCCAGTTCCGCCACACCGGCGCTTGGCGGCATGTGCCGCCCGGCAATCCTACTCGTTCAGCCGCCGTCAACGGCCCCACGCGAGTAGTTCGGAGCCTCGCGCGTGATCTGGATGCTGTGAGGGTGGTTTTCGACCACGGTCGCTGCCGAGATCCGCACGAATCGCGCATCCCGGCGGAACTCATCGAGATTCGCGCAACCGCAGTAGCCCATCGCCGAGCGCAGGCCGCCGACCATCTGGAACACAAACTCCGAGAGCGGACCGCGGTACGGCACCATGCCCTCGACGCCCTCGGGCACGAACTTCGTGCTGCCGCCCTGCGCGTAGCGATCGGCGCTTCCAGCCGCCATCGCGCCCTCGCTACCCATGCCGCGGTAGGTCTTGAAGCGGCGGCCACGATGCAGCACCTGCTCGCCGGGGCTCTCATCGAGGCCGGCGAAAAGCCCACCGAGCATCACGCAATGCGCTCCCGCAGCAAGGGCCTTGGCAATGTCGCCGGATTGGCGGATCCCGCCGTCGGCAATGACCGGGATGCCAGCGTTCGACGCCGCGGAGACGGCGTTCATGACTGCGGTGATCTGCGGCATGCCCACGCCGGTCACCACGCGCGTCGTGCAGATCGAGCCCGGCCCGATGCCCACCTTGACGGCATCCACCCCGACATCGATGAGGGCCTTCGTGGCGTCGGCAGTACCCACATTGCCGGCCACCACCGGGATGTCGAATCGCCTTTTGACCTGACGCACCGTCTCGATGACATTGGAGCTGTGGCCATGCGCCGTGTCGATGCCGATCACATCCACGCCAGCAGCCATCAGAGCCTCGACCCGGTCGAGCTGGTTCACGCCGACTGCAGCGCCCACGCGCAAGCGGCCGCGCTCGTCACGGCAGGCATGTGGATACCGGCGCGTGTTGTCGATGTCGCGCATCGTCACGAGACCGGCGAGTCGACCGTCCGCATGCAGCAGCAGCAGCTTCTCGACACGCGCCTTCGTCATGAGCCGACCGGCTTGCTCGAGGTCCACGTCGTGGCGCGCCGTCACGAGCGCCGAACTCATGATCTCGCTGACCTTGGTGACGCCGGGCGCGCCGGCGATGAACTTCATGTCGCGGCGCGTGACGATGCCTACAGGCTTGCCGGTGCCATCGACCACGGGGAACCCGCTGACGCCCTGCTCCTTCATGAGTGCCATGGCCCGTTCGACGGTGTCCGCGGCTTCGAGCGTCACGGGGTCGGTGATCACGCCGTTCTCGCTCCGCTTGACCTTGGCGACCTCGCGCGCCTGGGCAGCGACGGCCATGTTCTTGTGGATGAAGCCGATGCCGCCTTCCTGTGCGAGCGCGCGTGCCATCGCGCCCTCGGTCACGGTGTCCATCGGAGCCGAGACCAATGGGATGTTCAGCCGGATGGAGCGCGTGAGCTGGGCGGACGTGTCGGCGCGGTCCGGGGTGACGGAACTCGCGCGAGGGATCAGGAGGACATCGTCGAAGGTGATGCCGTCCTGGATGATCTTGCCTTCCATGCCGGAATATCGCCACCACGGGCGGACCTGTCAAACCGGAGCGTCGACGCGAGAGCGCAACCCCGGCGCGGCATCGTGCGAATCCTGTGTTACCCTCTCTGACCTGGCTGAAGGCGGCCCACGACCCCCTGGAGCGATCCCGTGTCCATCTCGCGAAATGAACTCCTCGTCCCCGTCAATACCAAGCACCGCGGCACCACGCCCGGCGAGGGTAAGAAGGCCTGGCTGAGCTGGATGGCTTCGATCGTCCAGCTCGAAGGCAGTGACCTGATCGTGAAGACCGGCTTGCCGCCGCGCATCCGGCACCGCGGCGCCCTGAAGGACCTGGCCACCGGGCCCTGCACCGAGGATCTGATGTTCCAGGTCGCGAAGGATGTGCTCGATCCCAACCAGCTCAACCACTTCGAGCGCATGGGGTCCATTGACTTCGCGTACGACTTCGAGAAGGGTCGGAGATTCCGCGTGAACATGTTCATGGCCCGCGGCAAACCGGCTCTGGCGGCGCGCCTCATCACGAGCAACATCAAGAAGTTCGAGGACCTGTTCCTGCCCCCCTCGCTCGGCGATGTCGCCATGGCGGCGCAAGGGCTGATCCTCTTCAGCGGGGTGACCGGCT
>Ga0194128_10004553_pt1 | contig 20182 bp, 21 predicted proteins | sample TA2KigCa65mmetaG_FD_148650 | JGI IMG/M metagenome (GOLD analysis project Ga0194128, IMG submission 148650) | Freshwater microbial communities from Lake Tanganyika, Tanzania - TA2015037 Kigoma Deep Cast 65m | ecosystem: Environmental > Aquatic > Freshwater > Lake | place: Tanzania: Lake... | reverse complement strand
CTTCGGCTCGCCCGCGGCCGCGCGCGCGGCGACGGGCCGCCGCGCCATGAGCCTGCGCGCGGGCCTCATCGCCGCCGAGCTGATCGCCGCGCTCCGCCGCCGTTAAGCGGCGAGCCGGCTCCTGATCGCGATCTCCGACGTGAGCGTCTTGTGCACCGGGCACTTGTTCGCGATCTCGAGCAGCCGCGCGCGCTGCTCGTCGCTGAGCACGCCGGTCAGGATCAGCTCGAGCCGGATCTCGTCGAGCTTGCCCTCCTTCGTCTCACAGTCCGCGCAGTCCGCCGCGTGGATCTTCGAATGCTCGAGGCGCACGCTCACCGACTGGAGCGGCCAGCCCTTGCGTCGCGCGTACAGCGCGACCGTCATGGACGTTCAGGCGCCGAGCGCCGCGAGCAGGTGATCGTAGGGCGACGGGCCGCGGTCGGTGCCGCCGGCCTCCCGCGGCTCGTCGGCGACGAGCCGGTGGGGGCCGGCGACGATCTCCTGCGCGAACCCGGCGCCGCCGCCGTGGACGGTGACGGTGGCCACGGCCGCTACACCTGGTACATCGAGAAATCTTCGGCCTTCTCGGTGATGAACTCCAGCAGGACGGGCACGCCCTCCTGCGTCTTCTGGATGCCGCGCTTGATGGCGGGCACGATCTCGCTGGCCTTCTCGATGCGCTCGCCGTGGCCGCCGAACGCCTTGGCCATGTCGGCGTAGTTGCCGCTGATGTCCGTGCTCCGGTACTTCTGCGTGGCGGCCTTCATGACCTTGAGCTCGATCGCCATCGAGAAGTTGTTCGAGAGCACCGACATGATCGGGATGCGCTCGCGCACGCACGTCTCGAAGTCCATGCCCGTGAACCCGATGGCCGCGTCGCCCCAGAAGTTGACGCAGAGCTTCTCCGGGTACGCGAGCTTGGCCCCCATCGCGAGACCAAGGCCGTAGCCGAGCTGCGTGGTCTTGCCCCAGCCGATGTAGCTCAGCGGCGCCGTCGGCTCCCAGAACGGCGAGATCTGGTCGCGCGGGCTGCCCGCGTCGTGCGTGATGATCGTGTTCGCCATGTCGACCGTGTGCATCAGGTCCCAGATCACGCGGTACGGCGACAGGGGCGACGTCTCCTGCGTGAGGCGCGGCATCCACTGGTTGAGCCACTCGGTCTTGAGGTTCTTGATCTGCTGGGTCACGTCGGTCAGGCGGCCGCGCGGCTTGCCCTTCAGGCGGTCCTTGATCTCCACGATCAGCGCGTCGAGCACGAGCCCGGCGTCGCCGAGCACGGCATCCGCGATCGGCACGTCCTTGTTGAGGTCGGCCGCGTCCAGCGTGGCCTGGATGAGCGTCTTGCCCTTGGGCATCGGCACGCCGTAGTTGGTCGTCGTGAAGCTGCAGCCGATCCCGAAGATGAGGTCCGCGTTCGTGAGGAAGTGATGGAGCTGCTTGCTGATCGACCGGCCGCCGGAGCCGAGCGAGAGCGGATGCGTCTCCGGAAACGCGCTCTTGCCCTGGAGGCTCGTGGTGACCGGGCACTCGAGCAGTTCCGCGAGCGCCTTGAGCTGCGGCCACGCCTTCGCGTAGTGCACGCCCTGCCCCGCGTAGATCACCGGGCGCTCGGCCGCGACGAGCGCGGCGGCGACGCGCGAGACGTCCTTCGGGTCCGGGCCCGACTTGATGCGCGGCGCCGGCGTGTACTCGAACGGCTCCGGCACGTCTTCCCGCAGGAGGTCCACCGGGAACTCGACGAGCACGGGGCGCGGGCGGCCGTTCTTCACCTGGGTGAACGCGCGCCGCATCGCCGCGGAGACCACGCTGGGCAGGATCACCTGCTCCGCCGACTTCGTGACGTGCTGCATGTTGAGGAAGGAGTTGAAGTTCGGCGTCACGTTGGTGATCGCGCGCGGATAGCCGCCGGGCAGCACGACGATCGGCACCGAGTCGCCGAAGGCCTGCGCGACGCCGCCGAACGCGTTCTCCGAGCCGGGCCCGTGCTGCATGGCGAAGACGCCGATCTGGTCGGCGGACGTCACGCGGCTCACGGCATCGGCCATGTGCAGGCCCGTCCGCTCCTGGCGGACGATGATCGTGCGGATGTCGGCTTCCGCCGCCGCCTCGATGATCGGGTTGACGGGATAGCCGATGAGGAACTTCACGCCCTCGCGCTTCAGGATCTCCGCGACCGCGGCTGCCGCTTTCATGAAAGCCTCCCAGTGGGGTTACAGACCGGTGCAGCGTCGCTCATCCGACGTAAGATGGCAAGGCCTCGAAAGGAGCACGCATGGATCGGACACGGCGCGAGACGCTCATCCAGCAGTATGCCGACGGGCCGCGCCGGTTGCGCGAGGCGCTGGCGAGAGTCCCGGCCGAGGCGATGCAGTGGCGCCCGAAGCCGGGTGAGTGGTCCGCGCACGAGATCGTCTGTCACGCCGCGGACTCCGAAGTGACCGCGTACGCGCGCATCCGCATGGTGGTCGCCGAGAAGGAGCCGCTGATCGTCGGCTACGACCAGGAGGAATGGGCGCGGCGCTTCGACTATCACGCGCTGCCGCTCGAGCCGTCGCTCGCGGCCGTCGAGGCCGTGCGCACCGCGACCGTCGCGCTGCTGCGGCACCTGCCGGAGGACGCGTGGGCCCGCAAGGGCCGCCACACCGAGATCGGCGAGTACCCGGCGACGAAGTGGCTCGAGATCTACGCGCAGCACCTCGAGGACCACGCGCGGCAGATCGACGGCAACGTCGCCGCGTGGCAGACGCGGCGGCGCTGACTAGCGCTCGTCGCGCCCGCGGTCCGTGCCGGTCGCCGGCGGTGTCGGCTCCGCCCCGTCGGTCGACGCCTGGCCGTGCTCGCCGGGGAACGACACGGTCGGGCCCTGCACGCCCGTGTTGCCGATGCGCTGGCTCGCCCCTTCACCGTCGGCGCCGGAGTGCTCGCGCACCACGCGTCCGGGGCTGAGCGCGTCCTCGTGGCGCGCGACCGGCGTGCGCGCGGCCTGCGAGGTCTCGTCCTGGTGCCGATCGCGGCCGTCCGCCTGGTCCGACATCACGCACCTCCGGACACCCGGTAGTGCAAGGCGGACGCCGTCGACCGCCGCGCGCGGCCGGTCCCGTGTATCCTTGCGCCGCACGCCACACAAGGAGGGCCTCACATGGCCATCGAGCGTCACGGAGCGGGCCCGCGCATGAGCGCGGCCGTCGTCCACGGCAACACGGTCTATCTCGCAGGGATGGTCGCGGAAGACCCGTCGAAGGACATCACCGAGCAGACGAAGTCGGTGCTGAGCCGCATCGACGCGGGCCTCAAGAGCGCGGGCACCGACAGGTCGAAGCTGCTGTCCGCGCAGATCTTCATCACGGACATGCGGAACTTCGCCGACATGAACGCCGTGTGGGACGCGTGGGTCGACAAGGGCAACACGCCCGCGCGCGCCACGGTCCAGGCCAGCCTCGCCAACCCGAAGATGCTGGTCGAGATCATGGTGGTGGCCGCGAAGTAACGCAGGCCCGCGGCTCGGGCCGGCGCTACGCCGGCTCGAGTCGCACGTAGTTCTGGTTGTACGCGGTCCCCGTCCCCGCCGTGAACCGCGGCTCCGTGAGCACGTTGGCGCCGCGGTCGTACTTCGCCCAGTCGCCCTTCTCGAGCAGCACGGTGTCCCGCCGCTGCGCGGCGTCGCACGCGAGCGTCACGCCGAGCGCGCCGCGCGCGGAGACGAGCCGGGCACGGTCGCCGTCCGCGAGGCCGGACGCGGCCGCCGCCGCGGGATGCACGCGCGCGGACACGCCGCCCTCCCGTCGCCGGTCGTCGCGCACCTGCGAGTTGATCGCGCCTTCCGACGCGACGAAGGTCAGGTGCAGCGGATAGTCGGGCGGGGGCAGCACCGGGTCGTCGTCGAGCACCGGCGGGAACGCGAACCGGCCGGACGGCGTCTTGAACGTGCCGTCGGCCCACGGCACGCGCGGCGTGCCGTCCGGCCGCAGCCGCCCGCCCGCCTCGCGCAACGTCGCGTGCGACACGCCGGGGAAGGTCGACGTGAGCTGGTCGATCCAGGACGCGGGCGAGCCGGCCATGTCGGCGCCGAAGCCGAGCCGGTCGGCGAGCTGCTGGTAGATCGTCAGGTCCGTGCGCGCGTCGCCCTGCGGCGCGACGAGCGGCTGCATGAGCTGCAGGTCCTGGTGCCCGTAGCTCGGCAGGAAGTCCTCCTCCTCGAGCATGGTCGTGGAGGGCAGGAAGACGTCGCAGCACTCCGCGGTGTCGGTGAGGAACTGGTCGACGCACACGCGGAAGTCGAGCCTCGCGAGCTCCCGCTGCATGCCGCGCGTGTCGGGCATCTGGTTGACCAGGTTCGTGCTCGTGAAGAACGCCGTCGTCAGGCGCGGGTCGCGCGTGGTGGCGAGCGCCTCGGTGAGCTTGCTCACGGGCACCGTGCGCACGGGCGACGTCCGCCGGTCGAGCGCGACGGGCTTGTGCATGATCGCCCAGGGCCAGTTCCCGAAGTTCACGCCCCCGCCCGGACGGCCGACGTTGCCCGTGAGCATGCCGAGCGCGGCGATGAGCCGGTACGTCTGCCCCCCGCGCGTGTACTGCTGGAGCCCGATGCCCTGGAGGATCGTGGCGGGCGGCGTGTCGGCGTACTCGAGCGCGAGCGCGGCGATCGCCGCCTCGGTGAGGTCCGTGCGCCGCACGACCTCGTCCATCGAGACGCCGTCGAGCAGCGCGAGATAGCCGGCGAAGTGATCGCTGATCGCGGCGATCCGCGCGCGATCCACGGGGCGCCGCGCGAGGATGACCTTCGCCATGCCGATCGCGAGGTGACCGTCGCTGCCGGGCCGCGGCTGCACGTGTCCGTCGCAGTAGCGCACGGTCTTGGTGACCGCCGGGTCGATGACGATCGCGCGCGCGCCGCGCGCCCGCGCCTGCTTGAGGACCGGCATCATGTGGATGTTCGTCACCGCGGGGTTGCGGCCCCAGATGAGGAACAGCCGCGTGTGCTCGGCGAGATCGAGCGGATCGTGGATCTCGCAGGCGCCGAACGACTGCGTGGTGCCGTAGTCCGCCTCGCCGCCGCAGAAGCGGCCCACGGCCTGGGTGACGCCGCCGTAGAGATTGAAGAAGCGCTCGCCCATGATCTTGAGCCCGGCGAACGATCCGTTGCCCTTGTGATAGAGGACGGACAGCGTGCCGTCGCGCTCCTTCGCGCGCAGGAGCTTCTCCGCGACCAGGTCGAGCGCGTCGTCCCACGCGATGCGCTGCCACGCGCCGTCGACCTTGCGCAGCGGGTGGAGCTGGCGGTCGGGGTGATAGAAGCGGTCGCGCAGGTAGTGGTTGACCTTGTGGCAGAGCGCGCCGCGCGTGAACGGGTGCGTCGGATCCCCGCCGAGCTTCACGATGCGGCCGCCCGCCACCTCCGCGACGATGCCGCAGGCGTCGAAGCAGTCGAGCGAGCAGGCGGTCCGTCGGACTTCGGTCGTCGTCGCCATCGCGCGGGTGTCAGTATAGTCCGGCCATGGCGACGCGACGGCGCACGACGCCCGCATGACCGACGTCGTCCTCTGGGTGATCATCGGCGCGCTGCTCCTGCTCGGCCTCGCGGGCACGATCGTGCCGTTCGTGCCGGGCACGCCCCTCATCGTGGTCGCCGCGCTCGTCCACGCGATCGCGTACGACTGGGCGCCGATCGGCTGGGGCCGGCTGCTGATCCTCAGCGCGCTCACGGCGCTCGGCTACGTGGTCGCGCAGCTCGCGAGCGGCGCCGGCGCGCGGCGGGCCGGCGGGAGCAGTTGGGCCGTCGTGGGCGCGATCCTCGGGGGCGTGGTCGGGATCTTCTTCGGCATCCCGGGGCTGCTGCTCGGGCCCCCGGTCGGCGCGATCGCCGGCGAGCTGCTGCGCGGCGGGGACGTCGCGACCAGCGTGCGGACCGGCCTCGCGGCGTTCACGGGCATGCTCGCCGGCGCCGTCGCGAACCTGGCCCTCGCCGTGATGATGATCGGACTCTTCCTCTGGTGGGTGGCGCGCGGCTGATAGACTCGCGCCATGCGGCTCTCCGTCCTCGATCAGTCCCCCATCCGCAGCGGCGGCACCGCCGCGGACGCGATCCACGAAACGCTCGAGCTCGCGCAGATCTGCGACCGGCTCGGCTATCACCGCTACTGGCTGGCGGAGCACCACTCCTCGAAGGGCCTCGCGGGCACGAGCCCCGAAGTCCTCATCGGCCAGGTCGCCGCGCGCACCTCGCGCATTCGCGTGGGCTCGGGCGGCGTGATGCTGAGCCACTACAGCGCGCTGAAAGTCGCCGAGCAGTTCCGCGTGCTGGAGACGCTCTTTCCCGGCCGCATCGACCTCGGCATCGGGCGCGCGCCGGGCAGCGACCAGCGCACGGCGTACGCGCTCGCCGCGGGCGGCATGCGCGACATCGAGCAGTTCCCGCAGCAGATCGCCGACATCGTCTCGTGGCTGCACGACCGTCTCCCGTCGAACCACCCGTTCGCCGGCGTGCGCGCGATGCCGTCGGGTCCGACCGCGCCGGAGGTCTGGCTGCTCGGGTCGAGCGACGCCAGCGCCGTCTTCGCCGCCGAGCACGGCGTCGCGTTCTCGTTCGCGCACTTCATCAACGCCGACGGCGGCCCGCAGGTGACCGAGCTCTATCGCCGCCGCTTCCGGCCGTCGCCCGAGCTCGCGGCGCCGCTCGCGAGCACCGCGATCTGGGCCGTGTGCGCCGACACCGACGACGAAGCGCGCCGGCTCGAGAAGAGCCGCGAGCTCGCGCTGCTGCGGCTCTACACCGGCCGCTACGGGCCGTTCCCCTCGGTGCAGGAGGCGGAAGAGTTCCCCTACACCGAGCGCGATCGCGCGATCATCGACGCCACGCGCGGGCGCACGATCGCGGGGACGCCGGCGTCCGTGCGCGAGCGCATGGAGGCGATGGCGCACGCGTACGGCGTGGACGAGCTGGTCGTGGTGACGATCACCCACGACTTCAAGGCGCGCGTCCGGTCCTACGAGCTGCTGGCCGACGCGTTCGGCTTGCGGGGATAATGGGCGCATGACGATGCCCCACGACCTCGACGCCTTCATCGAGCGGCGCCGGCGCTTCGCCGAGGCGGTCGGCGACGGGCTCGCGATCATCCCCGCCGCGCGCGAAGTCGCGCGCAACAGCGACGTGCACTACGAGTTCCGCCAGGACTCCGATTTCTTCTTCCTGACCGGCTTCGACGAGCCGGACGCCGTCGCCGTCTTCAACCCGAGCCACGGGAAGGAGCGCTACGTGCTCTTCGTGCGGCCGCGCGACCGCGAGATGGAGATCTGGACCGGCCGCCGCGCGGGCGTCGAGGGCGCCGTGGCCACGTACGGCGCGGACGCGGCCTACCCGGTCGATCAGCTCGACCAGAAGCTGCGCGAGTACGCGCTCGATCGCGCCGCGCTCTTCTATCGCCTCGGGCACCCGGTGTTCGACCCCCGCATCACGCGCCTGCTCGGCGAGCTGCGGGCGCTGCAGCGCCGCGGGCACGGCGGGCCCGGGCGCGTGGAAGACCCGGGCCCGATCCTCAACGAGATGCGGCTCAGACGCTCGCCCGCCGAGCTGGCCCGCCATCGGCGGGCGTGCGAGCTCTCGCGCGACGGCCACATCGAGGCGATGCGCTACGCGCGGCCGGGGCTGTACGAGTACCAGGTGCAGGCGGCCATGGAGTTCGTCTTCCGCGAGGGCGGCTCGCCGCGCAACGGCTATCCGTCGATCGTCGCCTCCGGCCCGAATGCCTGCATCCTCCACTACAACACCAACGACCGGCGGATGGCCGACGGCGATCTCCTGCTCATTGACGCCGCCGCGGAGTACGGCTATCACTCCTCCGACATCACCCGCACGTTCCCGGTGAACGGCCGCTTCACCGCGCCGCAGCGCGCGGTCTACGAGATCGTTCTGCGCGCGCAGCTCGCGGCGATCGACGCCGCCCGGGCGGGCGCGCGCTACGAGGCCATGCACGAGGCGGCGCGCCGCGTGCTGGCCGAGGGCCTGGTCGACCTGAAGCTGCTGCCCCGCGGGCTCGAAGACTCGCTCGCGATGCACCACTATCGCGAGTTCTACATGCACGGCACCGGGCACTGGCTCGGCATGGACGTGCACGACGTCGGCGACTACAAGATCCGCGGCGAGTCCCGGGTGCTCGAGCCGGGCATGGTCTTCACGGTCGAGCCCGGGCTCTACATCGACCCCGAGCGCGAGGAAGTCACGTTCCACCTGCGCGAGTACAGCGAGCAGGAGATGTGGGAGCGCCGCGACCGCCTCGGCGTCGCCGCCGCGAAGAAGCTCGAGGACGAGGAGAAGGCGAAGGCGAAGACCGTCACGCACCGCATCCCCGCGGAGCTCCGCGGCATCGGCGTGCGCGTCGAGGACGACATCCTCGTCACCGCCGAGGGCCACGACGTCCTGACGGCCGGCACGCCGAAGACCATCGACGAGGTGGAGCGCACGTGCGCGGAGCCCCCGCGGCTCCCGCGCTGACCGGCGTTACACTGCCGCCCGGGAGGACCGCCCATGCCATCCGCCGACCGCATCGCCTGGTTCAACGGCCGCTTCGTTCCCGAGCGCGAGGTGCTGGTGCCGTTCCGCGACCGCGGCTTCAAGTACGGTGACGCGGTCTTCGACACCACGCGCACGTTCGGCCACAAGGTCTTCAAGCTGAGCGAGCACGTCGAGCGGCTCTACCGCTCGCTCCGCTACCTGCGGATCGATCCCGGCATCCCGCAGGGCAAGATGGTCGAGATCACCGAGGACGTGCTGCGCCGCAACCTCGCGCTCCTCGGCCCGGACGACGACTACTGGGTCACGCAGCGCGTCTCCCGCGGGCTCGATGCCTCCGCGCGCGAGGTCTGGCCGCAGGACGGCGCCACCGTGATCGTCGAGTGCCTCCCGCTGCCGCTGCGCGAGCGCGCCTCGCTCTATCGCGACGGCATCCGCGTGCTCACGCCGTCCGTGCGCCGCACGCCGCCCGAGTCGCTCTCGCCGCGGGTGAAGACGCACAACTACCTGAACCTCGTGGCCGCGGACCTCGAGGTCCGCGCGCAGGACCCCGGCGCGTGGGCGGTGCTGCTCGACACGAAGGGCAACCTCGCGGAAGGCCTCGGCAGCAACATCTTCGTGGTGAAGGACCGCACGCTCTTCACGCCCCGCGAGCAGGCGGTGCTGGCCGGCGTCAGCCGTGACACCGTCATCGCGCTCGCGCAGGAGGCGGGGCTCGCGGTCGTCGAGCGCGACCTCGACCTCTACGACGCGTACAACGCGCACGAAGTCTTCCTCACCTCGACGAGCCTCTGCATCTGCCCGGTGTCGAGCGTGAACGGCGCGCCGGTCGGCGACGGCGTGCCCGGCCCGGTGACCCGCCAACTCACCGAGGCGTACTGCCGCTTCGTGGACTTCGACTTCGTGGCGCAGTACCTCAAGCGGCTGGGGTGACGTTCTCGACCATCGGCAAAGGCGTGGTACGCCTCGTCCACGCTGACGGTCAGCGCCGCCTGGCGGACGGCGGACGACAGAGGAACGCGGTGCTCGCGGTGCGCGAGCGCGGCGGCGAGCAGCCCGACGTTGTCCGTCTCGATCAGCGCGATCTCGCGCGGCGCTACGGACGCGCGAAGTTCTGGATGATGTAGCCGGCGATCGAGTGGCGCGACGGGCGGATCGGCAGCTCGTTCATCGGGAACCAGCGCGCGTCCTCGAGCTCGGTCGTGTCGACGACCACGTCCCCGCCTTCGTACTCCGCGATGAAGCCGCACATGATCTGGCTCGGGAACGGCCAGTTCTGGCTGCCGACGTACCGCACCTCGCCGACGTCCACGCCGACCTCTTCCTTCACCTCGCGCCGCACGCACCCTTCCAGCGACTCGCCGTTGTCGACGAAGCCGGCGACCAGCGCGTAGCGGCCCGGCGCCCACTCCGCCTTGCGCGCGAGCAGCACGCGCTGACGCTTCGTGTCGCGCACCATCGTGATCGTGGCCGGGTGCAGGTGCGGATAGTGCTCGTAGCCGCACCCCGCGCACTTCTTGCCCCACTCGCCCGCGATGCGCGTGGTCGGCTGGCCGCAGCGCGGACAGAAGCCGCTCGTCGACTCCCACCAGAGCGCCTGCGCCGCCATCCCGCCCAGCGTGAGCAGGTCGTCCGGCAGCTTCGTGCCGCGCATCGGCACGATCGTCTCCGCGTGATAGCCCGGCGGGAGCGGCGCGTCCTTCGGCAGCGCGAGCACCCAGTGCGCGATCTCGCCGCACGAGCCCAGGCAGATCGGCTCGGTCGTCGCGGCCTCGAAGCCATCGGGCCGGCGGCCCGTCGGCAGCGCCAGCTCGTGGCTGTCGGCGCGGACCACGAGGCTCTGCTCCTGCAGGAGGAGCCAGCGGCCCTCGGGCACGCCGTCGCCGGCGCCCTTCTTGGCCGGCTCGAAGCCGCCCGTGATGCACTCGCGGTTGAACGGCAGATACGCGGCCAGCGGTGCCATCTCGCTCATGCGCGGGGCTCCCACCATGGATAGAACGGCGGCATGTCGCCGCTCGGCTTCGAGGTGAACCGCGCCGGCCGCTTCTCGATGAAGCTGGTCACACCCTCGCGCGCGTCGGCGGAGCGGCCCGTCCAGAACATGCCTTGCGAGTCGAGCCGGTGCGCCGCCATCGGATGATCGGCGCCGAGCAGCTTCCACATCATCTGCCGGGCCAACGCCACGGACACGGGCGACGTGTGCTCGGCGATCTCGCGGGCGAGTGCGCCCGCGGCCGGCAGCAGCGCGTCGGGCGCCACGACCTGGCTCACGAGGCGGCCGCGCAGCGCCTCGTCCGCGTCGAACACGCGGCCCGTGTAGACCCACTCCGCCGCCTGCGCGATGCCGACGATGCGCGGCAGGAACCACGTGCTGCACGCCTCCGGCACGACGCCGCGGCGCGAGAACACGAAGCCCATGCGCGCGGCGCTGGAGGCGATGCGCACGTCCATCGCCAGCGTGAACGTAGCGCCGAAGCCGACGGCGGGCCCGTTGATCGCGGCGATGACCGGCTTCTTGAGATCGAACACGCGCAGGGTGACGCGCCCGCCGCCGTCGCGATGCGTGTCGGCGCTGCCGCCGTCACGGGCGAACGTCGAGCCGCCCGCGCCCAGGTCGGCGCCCGCGCAGAAGGCCCGGCCGGCGCCCGTCACGATCACCGCGCGCACGCCGTCGTCGGCGTCGATCCGGTCGAACGCCGCGATCAGCTCGTCGATCATCGTGGCCGTCACCGCGTTGAGGCGGTCGGGGCGATGGAGCGTGAGCGTGCAGACGCCGTCGGCGACGTCGTACCGGAGCGTCTCGAAGCTCACCGGCGGCTCAGGACCCCAGCATGCCGGCCTGCACGGCGGCCGGCTTCTCGGGCAACGCCTCCGGCGGGGACGGCGGCCCGAGCTTCTGCAGCGCCGGCATGACTTCGGCGGCGAAGAGCCGCATGTTGCGCTCCGCCTCGTCGTACGGCATGCCCGCGTAGCTGAACACGCCCACGAAGTGGTCGTTGCCGACGCGGCGGCGGATGTCGAGGATCTTGTCGTAGCACTGCTCGGGCGTGCCGGAGACCTGCAGGTCGACGAAGAAGTCGATGACGCCGTCGGCGCCGTACGTCGAGATCTTCTCGGAGAACTTCCCGTAGTACTCGTAGCCCTTCATGGTCTTGAGGTGCTCGCCCGCGAACTGGTAGTGGGCGAGCACCGACTCGAAGTAGCCGCCGACGTAGCGCCGCGCCATCGCGCGGGCGCGCGCGGGATCGGGATCGCAGAACGTCCAGCCCGCGCAGATGGGCGGCGGCGCGTCCGCCTCGTTCACGCGACGATAGACCGTGCGGTAGGCGTCGAGCTCCTTCGCCACCTCGCCCCACGGCTTCTGCGGAATGATCAGCATGCCGACGCCGAGCTCGGCCATGATCGGCACCGACTCCGGCGAGACCGCGGCGGCGTACGTCCGCCCGCGGAACGACTTGAACGGCGCGGGGCGGATCGCCTTCCTGGGCTGCTTGACGAACGTGCCGTCGAACTCGACGTAGCCCGTCTCCAGCCCGCGCAGCAGCATCTGCGCGGACTCGACGAAGCGCTGGCGCGAGTCCTCCATCGACTGGCGGAAGCCGTCGAACTCCACCTTCCCGGCCCCGCGCCCGAGGCCGAGGATCATCCGGCCGTCGGAGATCGCGTCGAGCATCGACACTTCCTCGGCCACGCGCAGCGGGTCGTGCCAGGGCAGGACGACCACCATGGAGCCGAGCTGCACGCGCTTCGTGCGCCCCGCCATGTACGTGAGGAACTGCACGACGTCCGGGCACATCGTGTAGTCGGTGAAGTGGTGCTCGACCGACCACACCGAGTCGAAGCCGAGCGGCTCCACGAGGTCGGCGAGCCGGAGCTCCTCGCGATAGACGTCCCTGTCGCTGATGCGCTGTCCGGGATTCTGGAAGACGGCGGCGGTTCCAACTTTCATGCGGGCCATTCTAAGGCCGCGGGCGCCGCTGCGGTAGGATCGGCGCATGTCGTCGTCCCCGGCGGGCTGGCGTGCGGTCGGCGACCTCTATCACGCGTACGTGACGGGGCTCCTCCTCACCACGATCACGCGGCGGAGCACCGCGGACGCCGCCGAGTTCGTCTTCCGCATCTTCCGCCGCCAGCAGCTCGAGAAGTTCCTGCCCGGCCTCGAGAAGCTCGGCCTGCGCGGGCTGCCCGACGCCGTCGCCTGCGCCCAGTATCACTATCTCTCGAACGACGTCGGCGGCGTGCGCGTCGAGTACATCCCGGAGACCGACCGCAAGGCGTGGGTGCGCTACGTGCCGCCGCGGTGGATCTACGAGGGCGCCACCATCTGCGCGGTGCCGAGCGACATCACGCGCGCGATCCTGCGCGGCTGGCACGCCAACAACGGCGTGCTCCTCGGCAACGACCGGCTCGGGTTCGTGTGCACGAAGATGACGACCGACGGGCAGCCCGGGCTCGAGGGCTACTACCACGAGCACGAGCGCCCGCTCGCCCCGGACGAGCGCCTGCGCTTCGCCCCCGACGAGGACGGCCCCGACTTCGACCCCGCGCGGGCGCCGCGGCTCGACACCGGCACGTGGCCCGCCGAGCGGCTCGCGAAGGCCATGCGCAACTACGCGATGACGTACGTGCGCACGATGCTCCTCGAGCTCGCGTCGCTGTTCGGCGAGGACGAGGCCCGGCGGCTCGGCGGCGTCACCGGCCGGCTCATCGGCATGCAGTACTACGCGGCGCTTTCCGACGCGCTCGGCATCAAGCCGGGAGGGACCGACACGTTCGCCGAGCTGCTCACGCAGCTCGGGCTCGCGCAGGGCGACGATCCGGCGTGGACGCGTGACGGCACCGGCGTGCTGGTCCGGCAGACCACGTGGCGACTCATGGGCGACCTGGTGACGGCCTCCCCCGCCGTGTTCGACGCGTGGACCGAGCTCTGGGCCGGCGCGCTCTCGATCCACGACCGCCGCGCGCGGCTGACGATCGCCGGGCGGCCCGGCGACGGCGCGATCGCCTGGCGGATCGCCCGATAGCCCGCCGCTTCACGCGCCTCTCCGCGTCGCCCTTGTGGGACGCGCAGCGCCGCTACTACCAGCGCGCCGGGATCGAGGCGTGGCGGTCGGCCACGGTCCCGCACCACGTCACCAACAGCGTCGCGCTGGCCAGCGCCTATGCGCGCGTCGTGCGTGGCTTCCTGGCTGACACGCAGACCCGTGAGCCCCTGACGATCGTGGAGCTCGGCGCGGGCGCCGGGCGCTTCGCCTTCCTGTTCCTCCGCGCGCTCCAGGCGCTGGACCCGCGCGCCGCCCTCCGCGTGCGTTACGTGATGACCGACGTCGCCGATCGCACGATCGCGTTCTGGCGGCGCCATCCCGCGCTCGCGCCGTTCGTGCGCGCGGGCCGGCTCGACTTCGCGCGGCTCGATGCCGATCGCGATCGGACGCTACGGCTCGTTCATGCACGTCGGACCATCACGGCGAATGCGCCCGCCTCGGCGCTCGTCGTGATCGCGAGCTACGTCTTCAGCGGGCTGCGTCACGACGCGTTCGTGACCGGACCGCGCGGGCTGCGCGACTACCTCGTCGCCACCGGCCGGGCGGCGCGGCCGGAGGACATGACGCTCGCGTGGCGCGTCGGCGGCCGCGTCGCGACGCCGTACGCGGAGCCGCACCTCAGTGCGATCGTGTCGGCGAGCGCTCGCGGCGCGCAGCCGAGGCGGCTCGCGTTCCCCGTCGGCGCGCTGCGCTGCCTCGACCGCCTTTCCGCGCTGACCCGGGACGCGGTCCTCCTCCTGGTCGCGGACCGCGCGATGCTGAAGCGCGGCCCGCTCGCAGGCGGCGCGGAGCTCGGCCTCGGGCGCCACGGCGCAGTGTCGTTCCCGTTCAGCTTCCCCGCGCTCCGCGCGTGGGGCATCCGGCACGGTGGCACGTCGCTTCGGCCGAGCCGCCACGCGCGTCACGTGCACGTGGAAGGCCTCGTCGTTCGCAAGGACGGCGCGGCACCGCGCACGCGCGCGGCGTGGTCGCGCGCCATGGCCGGCGGTGGCCCGGACGGGATCTACGCCGAGCGGCGGCGACTGTCGATGCGCGTCAGCGCGTGGTCGCCCCGCCGGCTCATCGGGCTGATGCGACGCGCCGGCAGCGATGCCGGCGGTGATCCGCGCGTCATCGCGGAGTGCGTGCGGCCGCTCTGGACGCACCTGGCCGACGCGCCGCCGAGTCTTCGCCGAGAGCTCCGCGACGCCGTGCTCGCCGCCTGGCCGAACTACTACCACTTCAGTGAGGCGCAGGACCTCGCGTTCGACCTCGGACTGCTGCTCTACGAGGTGCGGGCCTACGCGAATGCGCGGACGCTCTTCGAGCAGTCGCTGCGGCTCTACGGCGACGACGCGGCCACGCGCTGGAACCTCGGTCTCTGCCACGTCGCCGTTGGCCACGCGCGCGCGGCGCACGCCGCGTTTGCGCGCGCCCGGCGGCTTGCGCCGATGCTGCTCGCGGCCGGTCCGGTCACCGTGAAGGGTGCGCGCTACCGGGATCTGCCTCACCACGAGTGCCGGTCGGCACGATGAAGGAGACGTGTCGCGCACTGGTACGATCGCTCCATGAGACTGATCCACCTTCGGTGCAGACTGGCGCGCCTTCAGCCTTCTCGCTCGTGAATCCGCAGTCGCGCCCGCCGGCTCCGGCCGATGCGCCCGGCGGGACTGGCGACCCTGAAGGGCACGTACGACCGAGCACACGCTGATGCCGATCCAGCACGTTCGGACGACGGGCCCGTCGCCGAGCTCACGGACGTGTATCAACTCGAGCACGCTTTCAAGGCGATGGGTCGCGGGCACGAGTGCCGCTGCGTCGCTTTCGGCTTGACAGGATCCGGAACGGGGATTTTGAGCCGGCGCGAGGCATCCGAAAATAGCGCGCGCTCCCCTGCGGCTTTGGATCTGGCGCCCCGTTCGGACGCGGGGGAGGGAAAGACGGCGTCAGCCCACTCGTTCTCCGCTCCGGCGGGCTCTCCAGCCCTCCGAATTCACGGGTGTAAAGTCGCCCCACCAAAAGGGGAGACTGCCATGGCTGCCATCGTCGACTACTCGGAGCTCGATCGCCTGGGTGACCGTATCGCCGAGCTGTCCGCGCACATCGAGGTCGCGACCGCGCGGTTGCTGGACCTGATCCGCGAGTTCGACGAGCGCGCCGGCTGGAACACCGGGTTCAGGAACTGCGCGGCGTGGCTGAGCTGGCGCGTCGGTCTCGACTCCGGCGCCGCCCGCGAGCGCGTTCGCGTGGCGCGCGCGCTGGGCACGCTTCCGCGCCTGGCGGAGGCGCTCGCGCGCGGCGAGGTCTCGTATGCGAAGGTTCGCGCGGTGACCCGCGTGGCCACGCCGGAGAGCGAGGAGCGGCTGCTCGCAGTGGCGAAGGCGGGAACCGCGGAGCACGTCGAGCGGATCGTGCGTGGCTGGCGCCGGGTCGACCGGCGCGCGGAGCTCCAGGATGCGCGCCGCCAGGACTGGAGCCGGGCGCTGCACGTGTATCCGGATGAAGACGGTACGGTCACGATCCGGGGGCGCCTGACCGCCGAGCAGGGCGCGGTGCTCATGCGGGCGCTCGATGCCGCGCGCGCCACCCTCTTCCAGCGCCCTCGCCCCGCGGAAACTGCCACGCCGGATGTGCAAAACGTTCCCGCGGGAACGTTTCCGGAGCGGCCGACGATGCCACAGCAGCAGGCCGACGCGCTGACGCTGCTGGCGGAGACGGCGCTCCACCACGGTATCGATCCCGGCACGCCGGGCGAGCGCTACCAGGTCGTCGTGCACGTCGATGCCGCCGTCCTGAAGAATGCCGAAGACCCCGGGCAGTCGCTCCTGGAGGACGGCGCGCGCGTGTCCGCGGAGACGTCGCAGCGGCTGGCGTGTGACGCGAGCCGCGTGGTGATGACGCACGATGCCGAGGGCAATCTCCGTGAGATCGGCGGTCGCACACGGACGATCCCGCCGGCCCTGAGGCGCGCGCTTCATCACCGTGACAAGGGATGTCGCTTTCCGGGCTGCGGCGTTCGTATCGCGGAAGGCCACCACATCGCGCACTGGGCGTGGGGCGGTCCAACGACGCTCTCGAACCTCGCGCTGCTGTGTCGCCGTCACCACCGCGCGGTCCACGAAGAGGGCTATCGCATCGAGCGGAAGGCGGACGGCGCATTCGCGTTCTACCGACCGCAAGGATGGCCGATTCCCGACGTGCCTCCGATGCCCGGCGTCGCGGGCGATGCGGCGGAGACGCTGCGCGCGGCGAACGCGGCGACTGGCGCAACCGTCGGCCCGCACACGCTGACCCCGCTGTGGCGGGGCGAGCAGATCGACGTCGTGTACGCGATCGACGTCCTGCATCCGCTGGCGAACCCGCCGCGCGCGACCGGATAGACGCCACGCGCACGAACATCCCGGCGGTCGAGCTGCAGTCGGTGTACCTGCCCGGCTGACGATGTCCGCTGGCACCTCGCGGACGCTGACCGCATCACAAACGCTCGATCGCGGCGGCGAGGCACCGGTCGTCCACGTGCGCATATCGGTACGTCGTCCGCACGTCGCGATGTCCGAGCGCGCGGCCCACGAGCGGGAGATCGGCGGTGCGCCGATAGAGCAGTGTCGCGAACGTGTGCCGCAAGGTGTGTACCGACATCCGCCTGCGAATCCCGGCTCGCGAGCGCCACACCGCGAAGCGATACTGGACCGCCCGCGCGCCCAACGGCACGCCGCCCGCCGTGAACAGCGGAGCGTCGGTCGTCGGCGGACCGGCGGCGGCCCGGCGCAGCTTCGTCAGGATGGTGAGCACCTGCCGTGACACATGCCGTGTCGCCGATCCTCCGCCCTTCACCGTGCGGAGGAAAAGGCGGCCGGTCCGTCCGTCGAGATCGCCCCACCGGATGCCGAGCAATTCCGAGAGGCGGACGCCGGTGTAGACGAGGGTGGCGAACATCGCGTGGTCGCGCTGCGCGAGTCGACACCGTGAGCGCCGGATGACGGCGAGAAAGCGCCGAAGCTCCGGGCGCGTCATGTAGCAAACGGCGGGTTCGCAGTACACGGCCGGACTCACGGCCGACGCGGGGTTCCGGCCGATGCGCCCGGTCGCGTGAGCCCAGGCGAAGAACACGCGGACGACGGCACGCGTCCGATTGCGTGTCGCGGCGGCGCGCTCGACGCCGTCGCGCCTCAACCGCGCCTGCGCCGAAGCGAGGAACGTCAGCGGGCGTCACGGCCCTGAGGGCACGCGGACCCAGCGCCCGCGCGAACGTCGACAGCTCGCGCGCGTACGACGCGATCGATGACGGGCGGCGGCCGTTCGCCACCATGTGGCAGAGGAACTCGCGAATCGCTACATCGACCGTGAAAGGCTCTGGCATGGCACCCCCCGGGAGCCTACGAAGAGGCTCACCAAGGAGTAGGTTGGCGGTCGCCGTCGATGATGTCCGCCGTTTTCGACGTTCTGGCGACGGCTGACGAGCGGCCGGGTGGATCGCCTTCGAATATGAGCCTGGAACGGAACCGGCAGACGCTCCGGCCGTCTGAAAGGACGCCGACTTACGCGATGTCCGAAGGCGGTGGCCGGCGCGGCGTCGAAGCCGCCTCTTCGCCACGCTGCGCGGCCTGCGAAACCGCCTGCCTATTGTGTGACTTAGCGGCGGTCGGTCCCGGAGCGCGTCATGGAAACGTCAACAGCGGCGGCTGTTTCGTTAAACGCCATTTCCACGACGCATCGCTTCAACGTTGCCGGTAGAAGGACGACGGCGCGATACCACCAGGGGTGTACATACTCCCGCTGAATACATCTCCATTGAGGTAGAGATCCAGAGTTGCCGTGGCGCCGAACGCTCGGATCAGGAGATTCCCCACTTGAAGCCGCACCCTTCCGTGGCTCGTTGCCGGCCTCGGCAGCGACGCTCCGCGCGGTGGAGACAGCCGACCATGCCCGATCGACCTGCCCTAATCCGACGCAGGCCTGAGCCAGGGCAACGTAGGCCTCGCTCGTGTCACGTCCGAGACGGGCGGCGGCGCTGAACGCAATGCACCGCTCCAACCATTCGGACGCACGTTGAAACCTGCGCGCCGCCTCGCCCGGGAGGCGCGCGGTCTGGAAGCGATGCGCCCACGCCAGATAAGTCGTTCCGAGGTTGGCGTAAACAGCGGCGACACCATAGGCGTAGTCCGCGCGCGCCCAACAATCGAGCGCCGTCCGAAAGCGCGCCAGCGCCTCTTCGAACGCGCCGGCCCGCTTTTCGAGAAGACCGAGGCCGTTGCGAGCTGGCCGCAACATCATAGGCCGCACGGCGCTCGGAGCTTGCCGGGAACGGCGAAGCGCGCCGTACAATACGCTCGTGGTCGACGACGCGCCCGACGTCATGGCGGCGAGGCTTCGCACCGCCTTCGAGCTGTTCGAGCTGGGCGCCGCCGTGCGCCGCGCGCAGCTCCGGCGCGAGCGACCGGATGCCTCCGACGAGGCCATCGAGGCCCTCCTCCTCGACTGGATACGGACCCGGCCCGGAGCCGAGCACGGCGACGCGTGGGGTCGCGCGGTCGCCTGGCCGCGCCCGCGACGGTCGCCCCTCTGAACCGTCCGGAACTCGCTCTCCGTCGCATCGTCTCGGATCTGACCGAACTCGGACGGCGGTTCGCCCTCGTCGGCGGGCTTGCCGTTTCCGTCCGGGCGGAGCCGCGACTCACCCGCGACGCCGACCTCGTCGTGGCGGTGGTCGACGACGCCGATGCCGAAGCACTGGTTCACCAAGTCCAGGCCCGGGGATGGCGCGTCCTCGTCGCGGTCGAGCACGGACGGGCGGAACGGTTGGCGACGGTGCGACTCGTGGAGACCGGCGCCGACCCCGCCGGCCCCGTCATCGATCTGCTGTTCGCGTCGTCAGGGATCGAGCAGGAGATCGTCGCGTCGGCGGACGTCGTCGACGTCGTGTCCGGGCTCGCGGTCCCCGTCGCCCGGATCGCGCATCTCATCGCCATGAAGGTCCTGGCCCGCGACGATCGGTCACGGCCGCAGGACCGGGTCGACCTCGGCGCCCTCTTGCGCGGCGCCGACGCCGCCGCGCTCGCGGAGGCGCGCGCGGCGCTCTCTCTCGTGGCGCAGCGAGGGTTCGACCGCGGGCGCGATCTGCTCAGCGCGCTGGACGCCGCGCGCCGCGAGCTCGGCGACTGACGCCGGCCCGCCGAGTACGGCGCCCTTCGTCGGCGTGGCGTATCGAATTCATCACGCTTGCATCAGGCACCGGCGGGCCGCTACATTCGCGCCATGGATGCCGAGATTCGGGGAGCCTTCGACGCGCTTCGCAGCGATATCGACCACCGCTTCGGCGTGGTCGGTCAGCAGTTCGAGGCCGTGGATGCTCGCTTCGAGGCCGTGGATGCTCGCTTCGACGGCATCGACGCCCGCTTCGATCGCGTGGACGCCCGCTTCGATCGCATGGACGCCCGCTTCGATCGCATGGACGCCCGCTTCGACGATGTCTTGCACCAATTCAGGATCATCTCGGAGGACATGCGGGACACGATGCGGATCCTCGCCGAGGGCATCGTCATGAACTCCGAGGAGATCCTCCGCGTCCGCCGGGATCTCGACGCGCTCCGCGGTCGTTGAGCCTGCGCTAAGACCGCCGCCGCGGCGAGGCGTCCGGCGCGCACCGCGGGCTGGCTTGCGCCGGCAGGTG
>Ga0194128_10004548_pt1 | contig 20197 bp, 16 predicted proteins | sample TA2KigCa65mmetaG_FD_148650 | JGI IMG/M metagenome (GOLD analysis project Ga0194128, IMG submission 148650) | Freshwater microbial communities from Lake Tanganyika, Tanzania - TA2015037 Kigoma Deep Cast 65m | ecosystem: Environmental > Aquatic > Freshwater > Lake | place: Tanzania: Lake... | reverse complement strand
TGCCACGGAGGACGCGCACCGCCGCGCGCAGCCGCTCGCCGTGGGCCTCGTCCTCGACGAGCGCGAAGTGCAGGGTCGCCGAGGCCGCCAGCCGCCCACCCGCCTCGGCGGAGGCGCTCACCGTCCATGCCTCGTCATCGCCCGCGACGCGCGTGCACCGCACGCGGAGCTGGTCTCCGGGGCGCACGAACTGCCGGAAGGCGGCCCGCTCGACGGAGCACAGCCGGCCGACCCGCGCGAAGTCGTGGCTCATGCCGATCAGGAGCTGGCTCGCCTGCTCGAACGTCTCGACCACGAGCGCGCCGGGAAGGATCGGGTAGCCCGGGAAGTGATCGTCGAACACGTCTTCGGTGGCCGCCACGTTCTTCAGGATTTCGATGGTCCGGTCGGGGTCCAGCGTGAGGATACGATCGACGAAGACGAACCGCATGTCGCCCCCGCGCTAGACGCGACGCGCGCGGGCTCCTGCCATCAGGCCCCGGCGGTGAGCCGGGAGACGGTGGCGAGCTGGCCACCGATGTAGTCCGTGAGCGCATGCACCGTGAAGCGGTTCATCACTTCCTCCACCGCCACCGGCGAATGCAGGTTGTCGAGCAGGTGCGACGAGAGCGCCGCCGGCGAGAGATCCGAAAGGTCGAGCCCCATGCCGTCGAGCTCGCCGAGGAACCGCTCGGCCAGCGCGACGGCGAGGAGCGCCTCGTCGCCGGGCGCCCGCTCCACGCCGTGCTTGTTGCCGAGGTGCTGGAGGACCGCGGTCACGGTCGCGGGCGCGATCGTCCGGAGCTCCTCCGGCGTCGCCGCGACGCCGTACCGCTGCTCGACCACCCGGGCGAGGACGCCGAGATCGCGCCACTCGATGAGCCGGTCCTGGATCAATCGCGCGGGCAGATCGACCCCGAACGTCTGCTGGCACTTGAAGCTGATGTCGAGGAAATCGATCGATTCCGCGCCGAGATCACGCACGAGCGCCGCCTGGTCGGTGACCGTCGCCTCGTCGACGCCGAGCGATTCCACGAGGATCTTGCCGACGCTCACCCTGATCTCCGCCCGTGTCCAGATCTTCGTCGTGTCTGGCTGCATGCGCGCTCCTCTCAGCCTATGCCACCGTCAACCGCGATGACCTGCCCGGTGAGATAACTCGCCTCTTCCGACGCCAGGAACACGGCGAGCGACGCCACCTCGTCCGGCTTCCCGACGCGGCGCATCGGGATCAGGTCGCGAATCTTGCCGGCGGCCACGCCGAGGAAGGGCCGGCTCATGTCCGTCTCGATCAGCCCCGGCGCGATCGCGTTCACCGTCACCCCGCGCGCGGCGAGCTCGGTGGCCAGCGCGCGGGTCAGGGCGTTGACCCCGCCCTTGGACGCCGCGTAGTTCACCTGCCCCCGCGCGCCCCGCGACACTATCACCGAGCTCACGTTGATGACGCGGCCCCAGCCGCGGCTCATCATCTCGCGGGCGGCGAGGCGGGTCGTGTGGTACACGCCGTCCAGATTGGTCGCCAGCACGCTCGACCAGTCGTCGTCGGACATCTCGACGAACAGGCCCTCGCGGATGATCCCCGCGTTGTTGACCAGGATGTCGAGCCGCCCGCAGCGGTCCACGACGGCCTGGATCATCGCAGCCGCCTGGGTCTGGTTGCTCACGTCGGCCTGGTGGAGGAAGACGTGGGCGCCGCTCGCCTCCAGCGCCAGCAGCGTCTCCTTCGCGCGGTCGTGCTGGAGCCGGTAGTTCAGGCACACGGTGGCGCCCGCCTGGGCGAGCCGCTCGGCGATCGCGCGGCCAATCCCCCGGGACGCGCCCGTGACGAGCGCGGTCCGGCCGGTGAGGTCAATGCGCATCGGTCACTCCGGCGTGGCCCAGCATGAGCGCCGCGGACTCACCGAACAGTCCCAGCGAGAGCACGAGCGCGCGGCAACGGCGAGCTCCAGGCGTCTTCGAAGGGGTTGAAACAATGGGCGGAATCATATCGTGCCGAAGGGCCGCCGAACAAGCCAGAAGTTCCACCGGAGACGCCGCGGCCCCGAGATCGCCGTGCGCGTGCTTCATCCGGACGACGTCCACGTCATCGATGCGGGGCCCGAGCACGCGACGGAGCGCCTCGAGCTCCACGCGATCGTGCGCGGGCGCGCCGTCCGCGTGCAGGCTCACCACGTCGGGTACGGCACCCGCGTCCTCGATCGCCGTCGCGATGACGTGCGCGAGGCGGTCGACGTCCTGGCTCGCCTCCGCGTCGACCGCCGTCCGGCCGTCGCCGGCGCCGGCGGCGTAGCCGAGCACCTCGGCGTGGATCATCGCCCCGCGCGCTTCCGCCCGCGCCCACTCCTCGAGCACGAGGATGCCGCTGCCCTCGCCGACCGAGAACCCGGGACGCGTCCCGTCGTCGGAGGCGAGGAAGCCCGCGCCGCAGTAGGTCGTGAAGAACAGCTCCTCGAGCTGCGCGTCGGTGCCGCCGCACAGCGCGACGTCGAGGTCGCCCTCCTGGACGAGCCGGAACGCCTGCCCCACCGCGCGCGCGCCGCCCACGGGGCCCTCCGTCATGGCGCAGCAGAGCCCCTGCGCATCGTGCGCGATCGCGAGGTGCCCCGCCGCGAGGTTCGGCAGCGTCTTCAGCGAGTAATCGAGCGGGTTGATGCTCTTCATGCAGAACGTGTTCGCCAGCGCCATGTCGAGCGTCCCCGGCGCCTCACGCGACTCCGATGCCACGAGGTACTGCGTCATCGCCGCCAGCTCCCACGACAGGGCGTTCACGCCGAGGAGCACGCCGAAGCGGAGCGGATCGCCGGCGCCGGCGCCGAGCCGCGCGTCCTCCATCGCGAGCGACGCGCCCAGCATCCCCAGCAGGGTCGCGCGGTTGTAGAGCTTCTGCTGCTTGCGCGGGAGCCGGCCGAGATGCGGCTGGACGAGCTCGGGCGCTACGCTGGCGCCCCGGGTGACGTCGAGGCCCAGCGCGCCCAGCCGCGGCGACGGCGCGACGGCGCGACGCCCGTCGCAGAGCGCCTGCCAGTGCGCGTCGATGCCGATCCCCAGCGGCGAGACCACCGCGCGTCCGGTGAGGACCACGCGCCGGCGCGTCACCGCGGACGCTCCTCCGCGAAGGCCGCGAGGTCGACGCCCGGCACCGCCACGCACAGGTAGAGCAGTCGGCCCGTCGCCACCCGCGCCTGCCCTGCGAAGACTTCGCCCTCCGCCTCCGCCATCCCGGCCTCGTCGGAGATCGCGGACGTGCCCGTGAGTCTTGCCGCGGCGCGCAGGCGATCTCCCGCGCGCACCGTCGCCTCGAAGCGGCACTCCGGCACCTTGAGCAGGAGCGGCAGGCGCCGCCCGCCGCCGTGACGGAAGGCGAGGTGGCCCCCGGTCATCGCGAGGAGCTCGAGGACGAGCGAGTTCGGCACGCGGCCGGCGCCCAGCGGCCCGGAGAACGCGTCGTCGCCGGCAGCGAACGTCTTCGCCACCTCGATGCACGGACGGGCGCCGAGGTCCAGCGACAGCACGTCGTCGACGAATCGGTATCGCATCATGTCGGAGTGAGCAGCACGACCGCGATCGCCTGGTCGGCCGTGTGAGAGAGCGAGACACTGCCAGGCGCGAGCCCCGCGCGCACCATCATCTCGGCCGTGGCGCCCGTGACGGCGAGGCGCGGCGTCCCGGCGGGATCGCGCACCACCTCGATGTCGCGCCAGCGCATGGCGCCCGTCAGCCCGGAGGTCAGCGCCTTGAGCAGCGCCTCCTTGGCCGCGAAGCGCGCGGCCAGGTGGGGCCACGGATGCGCCTGGCGATGGCAATACGCGAGCTCGGCGTCCGTGAAGATCTCCACCAGGATGGCCGCACGCGCGGCGAATCGCGCCTCCAAGGCGTGGACGTCGACGAGGTCGACGCCCACGCGCGGCTCAGGCACGACGTCCGCGCACCGCGGGCGAACCGGCCCTAGAACAGGATTGCGAGCGCCGCCAGCGACAGCACCGTCGACAGGGTCGAGCCCAGGATGCTGAACCCGTCACGGATCGCCGGCAGCAGCCGGATCTTGGCGCCCTCGTCCCGTGGCACGAGGATCGTGTCGCCCGGCTCGACCGTGCGGATGTTGGCGAAGCCGGCGACGGCGGACCCGTCCGCCTTGACGATGTGGATCTCCTTCTTCTCGGCTCCCTTGGAATAGCCGCCGACGCGCGCGACGTAGTAGTCGACGCCGGCCCCGGGCGCGTACAGCACGGACGTCGAGCTACGGACGGAGCCGAGCACGAGCACTGAATCGACCGGCTCCGGGACGTCGAGCGCGTCACCATCCGACAGGACGATGTCCTCGGTCGTACCCTTCAGCTTGTCGGGCGTTTCCAGCTTGATGACCATGCGCCCGGTGGTGACCCGCGAGGCCAGCACCCGCAAGAAGTCGCGCCGGGCCTGGACCACCGTCGCGTCGACCGCGGCCCCTTCCTTGTCGGATCCGGCCACGGTCGTGGCGGCCTCGGAGAGGATGTGCTGCTCCTGGGCGTGCACGAAGGCGTCGAGCTGCTCCTGCTCGACGCGGCGAAGCGAGGACCGGGTGAACACCGCGCCCTTCATGAACGCCCGCGCCGTGAAGCCGCCGGCGCGCTCGAGGACCGAGCTCAGACGCTCGCCCTCGCCGATGATGTAGGTCCCGGGACGCTGCACCTGGCCCTTGAGCTTCACCGTCCGGACGTTCCGCATCGCCGTGCGCACCGTGACCTCGTCGCTCGGCCTCAGCAACGGGTCCTGGTCGAGGTCCCTGGTCCACGCCTGCTTCAGGTTGACCGAGAGGACCTCCATGGTGTAGTCGGGACGCCGCCGCGCGATCTCCACGTGCTCGGCGTACGACTCCGGCAGGAGCTGATCCTGGCGAACGAGCTGGCTGAGGCGCATCATGGGCTTCAGCTCGTACACCCCGGGGTACTTCACGGCGCCGTCGAGCTTCACGGTGTTGTAGATCCGGGTCTCGTTCTTGTGGATCAGCACGAGATCGCCGCCGTGGACCGGCGGGTTCGCTGCCATGTCGCCCTTCAGGTAGTAGTTGCTGAGGTCCACGTCCACCGTCACGCGCTCGGAGCTCGGCTGCGAGCGCACGATCTGCACGCGCTTCAAGTAGCTGGTGGGCGTGGCCCCGCCGGCCGTCTCCACGAGATCGGCGAGCCGCACGTCGCCCCTCACCTCGTAGATGGCGGGACGCTTCACCTCGCCCGCGATCGCCGCCACATCCCCGATCGTGGGAACGAAGATCGTGTCGCCGGCCTCGAGGCGATAGTCGCGCGTCCGGTCGCCGCGCAGCGTGAAGTCGTAGAGGTCGACCTCGCCGACCACGTGACTGTTCCGCAGCAGGCGCACGCTGCGGAGCGAGCCGAGCTTCGTCGGTCCGCCGGCCGCGTAGAGCGCCTGCGTCAGCGTGGCGAGGGAGTTCAGCGTGTAGGAGCCCGGCTGGCACACTTCACCGATCACCTGCACCCGCAGCGTGCGGAGCCGCCCCATCGTCACGCTGGTCTGGAAGCCGCGGAAGTAGCGGCTGAGCTGCTCGCGGATGACCCGGTCCGCCTGGGCGAAGGTGAGCCCCCAGATCCGCAGATCGCCAACCTTCGGCAGCGCGATCTGGCCGTTGCGATCCACGATCCTCTGGATGTTGCTCTCGAACGGTCCCCACATGGCGATCGTCAACGCGTCACCCGGCCCGACCACGTAGTCGGGACCCACCGGCACGTCGTCCACCGGGGCAAACGTCGAGACGTACGAGGAGAACACCGCGTAGCCGTACTGCCGGAGCGGCGTGCCGAAGGGGCCCAGGAACCGCGTGACAGACGCGGATGCCTGTGGGACCGGCGCTGCCCCGATGAGAGGCGGTGGCATGATGGGTTCCGCGTGCCGGGCAACGACCTCGGTCTCGCGAATTCTGCCCTTCACGGCCACCGGCAGCGCCGCCGCCGACACCGGTGTGTACGGTGACAGCTCGGTGACCTGGGGCGGGCGCGGCCCGTCGAAGACCATCTGCCCAAGCGCCTGACCGGGCGGTGTCTCTACTTGAAAGGCAGCTTCGACCGGCGACAGCGCGTCGAGGTTGGGGCGCGCGGCCCCTTCGGCGGCCATCTTCGCATCCACCTTGTCGCTGTCGCTCCCCGCCGTTCCGCCGATGATTCGTACTTCGGCCGTTCTGCCCGGCCATGGCACCGCCAGCGTCTGGTACGTCTGAGACGTGCAGAGCCCGGGCATGGCCGGTCCTCCACGCGCCACGCCAGGCGTCGGTTGTTGAGCTGGAGTCCACTGCGGCGCCCACTGATGCGGCTGCTGCTGTGGAACACCATGGTAAAGGGTGGTCGGATCGGACCCGAGCGGGGCTCCATACGGGGTCATGCCGCCCGACTGCCCTGGCTCGGCTTGGACGACGAGCACGGGAGCCGTGGCCCCCGTCTGCGCCGACGCGGCCGGCACAACATCATGGAAGCTGGGCAGCAGCATCGTCAACGCCAGGATGACGCTCAGGATTCCTCGGAACCGCCTGATTCTCATGACCGAACCTCGTTGGAGAGGGTCCGCCCGTTGGCGCACGCCCGGCGAGCAGTATACTCGCCGCTCCGTGGGGTCCTCTCAGTAATAAACCCTTGCACGATGCTCCTCATCGACGCGAAGGAGTCCGGACCACTGGCTGGCGCGCCCACTCCGGCGCGACCTCGCCACGCTCGTCCACGAAGCGGAGCAGCTTGCGTTGCCGCCGCAGCGTCCCAGGAGCAAAGAACGAGAATTCCAGGTCGATCAAGCGCTGGCAGTACGCGAGCCACGCCTCCGGATAGCGCGCCTGGAGCACACCCAGCACCGCCTGCACGGCACCTTCCCGTAGCGATGCGTCCGCTTCTTCCTTCAACTCCACCCGGAACTGCATGACCGGCGAGAGGCCACGCTCGTGCAGGGCCACCTGCCAGTCCGGGCCGAGCCCGGGCACCGCTCCCAGCAAGGGGGCGAAAAACTCGGGATGCACATTTCCCCAGGCGCACGAGACCTGCTCGTCGGTCCGGCCACGGATCATCGAGAGGCGCCGGAACGGCAGTCCGCATCCGCACGGTCCGTCCTCCCACCGCGCGATGTCGCCTGTCCGATAGCGCAGGAGCGGCATGACGCGCCGGTTGACCGTGGTGATGACCACCTCGCCGTAGCCCGTGGCGTCGGGGCCCGCGACCTCCACGGCGAAGTCAAACTCATTCACGTGGTAGCCGGTGCGCCCCGGGCACTCGAACCCCAGGACCGTTGCCGCCTCCGTCGAGGCGTACGTCATGCAGACCGGCGCCTCCCAGAAGCGCTCGATCTCGTGCCGCGTCCGGTCCGTGATCCCCTCGCCGCCCCCGATGAGCAGCTTCAACCGTGCGGGACGGCCGTGGACGCGGGCGATCTCCGTCAGACGCGCCAGCCAGAACGGGTCGCTCACGAGGACGGTGAACTCGTAACGGGCCAGCCGCTCGTACGCCTCGCTCGGATCCACGCGGCCGGCCACCATCGCGAACATCCCGGGGTAGTAGCGCACGCCACGCTCGACGAGCAGGGACCCGAGCCCGAAGCCAAGGTCCAGCGTGGACAGCAGGCGGTCGCGGCCATCGAGACCGTACAGCGCGTACAGCAGATTCCCCTGCCGCGCGTTGTACTCGAGCTCGCGCCGGCTCAGGTAGATCGTGGTCACGCGGCCCGAGGTCCCGGAGCTCTCGATCGCCAGCTCCGGTCTCCCGCACACCAGGTCACGTCCCCGCGACTTCACCACGTCCGGCGTGAGGAAGAAATCGCCGAGGTCCGCCGGCCGCCGCGCGCGACGGAGATCCACGCCGGCGAGCGCGGTCCGGTAGTACGGGGACGCCTGCACCGTCTTCAGCGTGCGGCGAAACCCAACGCCTTGCATGGTCCTGAGCACGGCCGGCGGCAGCGCGCGCAGCAGCGCCAGGGACACGCGCGGGAAGCGTCGTCCCACCGCGAACAGGGCTTCGGAGAAGAGCGTGGCGTCCATCGGGACGATCGGCGCGTCAGCGCCGGTAGTGCGTGCACACCTTGTCGAGCGCCCGGATCACGTCGTCCTGGTCGCTCGTGGTCATCTTCGGGAACAGCGGCAGCGTGATCAGCCGCGCCTCCATCGTCTCCGCCACCGCGCAGGTCCCGGGCCCGTAGCCGAAGCGCTTGCGATAGAACGGGTGCCGATACACGAGCGGGTAGTGCACCATCGCCCCGATGTTCTCGGCCCTGAGCGCCGTGAGGATGGTGTCGCGCGGCACGCTGACGGCCTCCAGGCGCAGGAGCACCACGAAGAGGTGCCAGCCGTGGCTGGACGCCGCCGGCAGCGCGGGCAGCTCGACGAAGGGCGAGTCGGCGAGCCGCTCGCGGTAGCGCCGGGCCAGCCGGTCGCGCGTGGACCAGAACTGCTCGAGCTTGCCGAGCTGACTGAGCCCGAGGGCCGACTGGAAGTCCGTGATCCGGTAGTTGTTGCCGGGCTCGTCGATCTCGTAGTGCCACGGCATCGACGGGTCGACGTAGCGGATCCCGTGGTGGCGCATCCGTCGCAGGCGCTCGTTGAGATCGGCACGGTCCGTGAGCACGGCGCCGCCCTCCCCCGAGGTGATGAGCTTTGCGGGATGGAAGGACAGCGTGGTCATGTCCGCGAGGCTCCCGACCGCGCGGTCGCCCAGCGCGCCCCCGAGCGAGTGCGCTGCGTCCGCGATGACGGTCCACCCGTTGTCGCGGGCGAGCGGCATGAGGCGCTCGTAGTCACAGGGCAGTCCCGCGAAGTCCACCGGCAGGAGGGCGCGGGTCTGCGGCGTCGCCACGCGCTTCACCGCCTCCGCGCTCAGGTTCAGCGTGGGCCCCTCGATGTCCGCGAAGATCGGGCGCGCTCCCTGGTAGACGACGGCGTTGGCGGTGGCGGCGAACGTGAGCGGCGTGGTGATCGCGTCGTCGCCCGGCCCGAGCCCGGCCGCGAAGCAGGCCGCATGGAGCGCCGCGGTGCCGTTCGAGAAGGCGACGGCGAAGCACGCGCCCGTGACGGCGGCCAGCGCCGCCTCGAAGCGCGTCACCAACGGGCCCTGCGTGATCCAGTCCCCCGTGAGGGCGCCGGCCACCGCAGCGACGTCGTCGGGATCGATCGTTTGCCGCGCGTACGGGAGCAGCGTCTCCCGCACCGGGCGACCGCCTAGGACCGCAAGCTCATCCATGCTTTCTCGAACGCCTCGGCCCACTCGTCGACGACGGCGAGCGGCTGTGCGAAGAGCGGATAGGACTGCGAGCCGATCACGAGCGACGCCTCCAGCGCCGTCGTCGCCACGGGATAGGGCTCGCGGGACGCGAAGAGCGGATGCGACGGGAGCGGGACCTGCTGCCAGACCACGGCCTCCACGCCGGCGCCGCGCAGCGCCTGCAGCATGCGGTCGCACAGGGCGGATGCGGTGAGGCCGAGGCCCGCGGCCTTCGGATCGAAGCGCACGCGGTACTTGTGGAAGACGTGCGTGCAGCCGGCGGGAACGCGCGGCGGGATCACGCCGGGGAGCTCCGCGAGCCGGGCCGTGAGCCGGGCCGCGTTGCGCTGCGCGCGCGCGGTGGTCGCCGCGAGCCGTGTGAGCTGCGCCCGCGCGAGCGCGCACGTCAGCTCGCCCGGCAGGTACATCGAGCCCCGCACGGTGGAGAGCGAGTCCGCCTCGTCGTCCAGCGGCCGCTCCGGATCCCACTTCGCCGGGGGCTCGAGCCCGTCGAAGCGGACGCGCGCGGCGCGCGCGCACAGCGCTTCCGAGCCCGTGACGAAGAGGCCGCCCTCGCCCGCCGGAAGATTCTTCGTCGAGTTGAGGCTGAAGGCGGCCATGGCGCCGAGGGTGCCGACGGGCCGCCCGTGGTAGGTGGCGCCGTGAGCCTGCGCGGCATCCTCGATCACGACGAGCCCCGCCGGCTCGGCGACCGCGTTCACCGCGTCCATGTCGGCGGGCAACCCGTGGAGGTGGACGGGGACGATCGCGCGGGTGCGGGGCGTGACGCGGGCGGCCGCGTCCACGGGATCGATGTTGTAGGTCACGGGGTCCACGTCGGCGAACACCGGGACGGCGCCTTCGTGGAGCACGGCCTGGGCGGTGGCGATGAACGAGAGCGCCGGGACGATCACCTCGTCGCCGGGCTCGAGACCGAGCGCGCCGATCGCGATGTGCAGCGCCGACGTCCCGCTGTTCGTCGCGAGGCAGAAGCCGCCACCGAGGGTCCCGGCGAACTCCGCCTCCAGCGCTCGCATCTCCGGCGCGGCGGCGCCCGAGAGCACGCCGCGGTCCAGCACGCGGAGCACGGCCGCGCGATCCTCCTCGGTCAGGATCGGCCAGCGCTGCATGCCTCGCCGCGACGCCGGGGCCATCCGCTAGACCTTGCGCCGGCTCCCGGCGCGCGCGCTCCGCGCGTGCCGCTCGACGTAGTCGAGGAGCATGCGCGTCTGGTCCGTGAACGCATGCACGCTCACCCCCAGGGGATCCTTGAAGAAGCACGCGAGGTGGGGCATCGGGCCCGCCTCGCCGCGGCGGTGCGCGAACTCGGTCAGGCGCACCAGGTCCAGCACGAGTGGCGCCGCGAGGATGGAGTCACAGCCCTCCCAGATGAACTGCGCGGTCATCTTCGTGCCGAGGAAGCCGCGGAAGTGGATGTAGTCCCAGGCCGTCTTCCAGTTCCCGAGCGACGGGACGTACTCGATGGTCACGCCCGCGTGGGGCGCGTAGCCGAGGGTGGACGCGATGACGCCGCCCTTGCTCCGCACCTTCGAGCGCTTGTGGCGCGGGTCGCTCAGCACGCGCCCGTCCCCGCCGCCGAGGATGTTGAAGCCCTCCCACGACAGGACCTCGAGGTTCCGGTAGCGGAAGAGCGGCGCGAGCACCGTCTTCATGAGCGTCTCGCCCGTCTTGCCGTCGCTGCCGTAGAACGGCACGTGGTGCTTCTGCGCGAGCTCCTGCAGCGCGGGCGGCGCGATGCCGAGCGACGGCGTGAAGTTCACGTAGGGATAGCCGCGCTCGAGGGCCACGTACGCGTACTGCATACTCGCGGTCACGCGCGTGCGCCGGTTCTGCTGGAGCAGGCGCCGGAAACCCTCCAGGCGCTGGTGCTCGGGCCCCAGCTCGATCGGCGGTTCCGTGGACGCGAGGTTCACCACCACCAGCGTGTCGAGCCGGTGCTGCCGCCGGAACGCGTCGAGATCGTCGCCCAGCCGCTGCGCCGCCTGCCTCAGCGACTCCCGCCGCGGGAGGAACGACTGCTTCGCGAAGGTGCGGGCGGCCGGTCCGGCACCGTCGAGCACGCCGGGACGCACCGCCTTCTCGACGGCCTCCAGCTCCGTGTCGAGCGCCTCGAGGAGCCCGGGCGGCAGCGCGCGATCCTCCGTGGCCATCGCGCGCATCCGGGCGCGCAACCCCGTCGGCGCGACGTCCCAGCCGCCGAAGACCAGGCGGTCGAGGTCCACGAGGGGCAGCACGGCCACCTCGGGCAACTCGGTGACGAGCCCGCGACGTTCGGACAGTCCGCGCGCGATCGCGCGGGCGCCGACCACCACGGTGGAGGCGAGGCTACCATGCGCACCGATGAGCCAGACGCCGATCATCCCCATACCGTCACATCCCCTGGTTGGAATAGAGCCATCGCGACCCGAACCGGCCCACCACGTGCACCGAGCCCTCGGGGAGCGCGGCCACCACGCTACGCTCCCGGGCGCGCAGGCTCACGAGAAAGATCCGAGGCGCCCCGGACCATGCCCGGACCAGTCCCTCGGTGTCGAGGAACAGCCCCGCCGCCTCGGGACGTCGCGACGCCATCTCGAGATCGCCCCGCACGCCGTTGACGACCGCCACCTGCCGCCCCGTGTAGAAGGGCAGCGCCGCGCTGTACTCGAGCGATCCCTCGTGCGCGATCACGTCGCCTGCCGCCGCGCGCGCGTGCAGCGCCTCCGCCACCGGCCGGACCGAGTGATGCGGCTCGACCAGATGGAGCAGCCGGAGGATCAGCACGGTGATCACCACGCCCTGCCCGGCCACGGCGGCGAACGCGAGCCGCGGCGCCGCGCGCCGCCAGCACACGAGCGCCGTCACGGACCCCGCGACGAGCACCACGCCGAGTGCCACGAGGAGCCGGCCGAACGGTGCCGCCGAGACGAAGGGGAACGACCCCCCCCGCTCCTGCACGATGCGGTAGTACACGTTGAGCTCGGCGAGCCCCGCCAGTGCCTGCGCCGGCGTGAGCTGGACGCCGGCCGCGACGGCCCCGACCCCCACGATCGCGCAGCCGACGGCGGTCACCACGAGCCAGCGGCCGACGTCGCGGGCGGACGCCCATGCGGCGCCGACGAGGAGCGCCAGCGCCGGGAACGCGGGGAGCGCGTAGTACTCGAGCTTCGAGCGCGACAGGGCGAAGAACGCCATCACGACCAGCGCCCAGATCACGATCACCGGGCGCCACGCCGCCTCGCGTCCCTCCGCCGGGCCGGTGCGCGCGAGCACCAGCGGGCTCCACGGGAAGAACCAGACGAAGCTCAGGAGCAGGAACCCGATCGTGGTGACCGGGATGTCGTCCTCGATCACGCCACGCGCGTTGAGAAATCTCAGGATCTGGTTGTCCACCACGTAGAACCAGAAGAGCTCGGGCGCGCGCCACGCCACGGCGAGATGCCACGGGAGCGCGATCGCGGCGAAGACCGCGGTCCCGTACCCGAGGTTGAGGTCCCGCAGTCCGAGGCGCCGCACCCACAGGAGGCCCGCGCCGATCACGATCGCCGGAAACGCGAGACCGATGAGGCCCTTCGTCAGCAGGGCGAGCGCAGCCGCCGCGTAGCAGAGGAGGAATCGGCGCCGGCCGGCGCCGCGCCGTTCGGCATCGCGCAGGAAGCCGTAGAGAGCGAGCGTGACACAGAGCACGAACAGCAGGTCGGTGGACGCCTTGCGGACGTAGAGCGCGTTGCCCGCCGTCGTCGCGAGCACGAGGCCCGCGAGCACGCCGGCGGCCCACCCGTAGAGCCGGCGTCCGATCCGCCAGACGAGCAACACGCAGCCGAGCGCGGACACCGCCGAGCAGAAGCGCAGCGGCCATTCCGCGCGGCCATCGACGAGCAGGGCGAGGGCACTCATCCAGTAGTAGAGCGGCGGCTTCTCGAGATACGGCAGCTGGTTGAAGTGGGGCATGATCCAGTCCCCGCGCCGGATCATGTGGGCCGCCACGTCCGCGTAGAGGCCTTCGTCCGGGTCCAGGAACTCGAGATCGAGCGCCGTGAACAGGAGCGGCAGCGTCACCGCGAGCAGCACCCCGAGCGCGAGACGGCCCCGCGCGATCGAGCGGGCCGGCGTGAACGCCGGCCGGTCGAGCGACGCGTCGGCGCGCGCCTGCACGGCGCCTACCGGAACAGCGACCGCAGGATGATGGACTTCATGCCGCTCTGGCGAGCGAGGGCCAGAATGACGTTGCGGTGCCAGTTGAACCGTGCGCTGCGGTCGATGATCGCCCGCACGTCGTCGGAGCCGAGCGCCTGCACGAAGGCGCCCAGCTCCGCGTCGGTCAGGTTCACGAGCAGGCGGCGGAACCAGCGTCCGCTCCGGATCTCGGGCAGGAGCCGCTGGCGCCACCGCGTCTCGTAGCGCGAGAGCCGTCGCGCGCTCAGATCTCCCGCCGCGAACGCCTCCACCAGCGTGTCCGCCGCGAGCTCCGAGGACAGCAGGCTGTAGAAGATCCCGCCCGCCGTCACCGGCTTGGTGAGCCCCGCCGCGTCCCCGATCGCCAGCACGCGGTTCGCGTACGTCCGCCGCACCGGCGCGACCGGCATGAGCCGCCGGATCGGCTCCCGCGGCGCCTCGCAGAGCCGGGCCGCGATGGCCGGGCTCTCGAGGAGCCGCTGGAGATGGTGGCGCGCGTCGCCGCGGACCAGCACGCCGGCCTTCATGCGCGCGCGATCGCCGCGCCGCACGGGAACGATCCAGGCGAAGCCGTCCGGCGCGACGCGCCGGCCGATGTGGATCTCCAGCGCGGTGGCCGGCTGCGCGTCGAGCTCGAGCTGGGCGGTGTGCAGCACGGCCGCCGGCATCCCGAGCCCGTACGACCGATGGAAGCGATAGCTGACGCCCGTGGCCAGCACGACGGCGCGGCCGCGCACCGCGGGGCCGTCGGCGACGCGGACGCTGATCTCGTCGTCGTTCGCGACGATCCCGTCGACGCGGTGGCCCGTGGAGACGGTCGCTCCCGCGCTGCGCGCGCTGCTCGCGAGCGACTCGTCGAAGACCGCGCGATCGAGGACGACGATCTCCTCGCCGGGGCTCCGGAACTCGGTCCGCACGCCGCCGGACGCGGCGATGATGCACGACGTCGGGCGCTGGAGGCAGCCGTGCGGCGGGATCTTGTAGAACTCCTCGACCTCGGCCGACACGATGCCGGTGCAGTGCGTCGGCGCCCCGATCGTCGGATGCTCCTCCAGCACGACGACCTCAAGGCCGGCGGCCGCGAGGCGGAGCGCCGCGTACAGGCCCGCCGGCCCGCCGCCGACCACGACCACGTCGCAGCGCGCGGGCTTCACCGGAAGGACCTCGTCAGCTCCGCCAGCACGAAGCCGTCCCAGCCATCCTCGCCCGCGACGAAGTTGCGGTCGGTGGTGTACATGACCTGCGCCTGTGCGAAGAGCGACCAGGCGGCGCCGAAGGCCCAGCTCACGTCGAGCCCGCCGCCCGTCCGGCGCTCTCTCGGCGTGCCGGCGTTGAGCGCGGTGTTGCCGATCTCGACCCGGCTGGCCGACACGCCGACCAGCAGGCGGGGATCGAGGCGCTGGCTCGCGCGCGTCCAGAGGGACATGCCGTCGGTGCCGACGACGTCCGACATGACCTCGCCGCGCGACCAGTAGCCCCGGAAGAACTGGTTGTGCGTGTACGAGAACGTGTTCGTCTTCGTGAACTCGAAGCGCCAGTCGAGGCCATCCGCCTCGAAGAGGTTCAGGAAGTGGAGCCCGAACCGGTAGGACGTCGCGTCCGCGAGCGGGATGAAGCTCGAGCTGCAGCACGTGTCGTCCCAGCCGAACTCGCCGTAGATCCGGAGGTCCCGTGCCGGGATGAAGTAGCGGTACGCGTTCGCGAGGCGCAGGTCCGCGTCGAGCGCGAACAGGGCGTTGTTGCGGAAGCGCTGCGGGGTCTGGGTACCCTGGTCGGAGGCGATCGGATCGAACAGCACGCGGAAGTAGTCCTCCGCCCCCCGCAGGCGCGGCGGCGCGTCACCGCCGAAGATGTTCACGTAGCTCGCCCCCAGCTCGAGGAACGAGAACGGCGAGAACGTCCCCCGGAGACCGGCCATCTCGGCGCGCGGGATGTCGCGGTCCTTCTCGAGCTTGGCGAAGAACGCGACGATCTTGGTGGGCCCGATCCAGTCGCCGATGAACGGCAGCAGGAACGGCTCGGCGGCCCCGATCCGGACGTGGTCGAGCGGGCCCGCGTTGTTCGACAGGATGAGCGAGCCGTTCAGGCCCGGCCCCCACCAGAGGCTCTCGCGCCCCGCGAGCAGCTCGACGTTGAAGAGCGTGAGCTTCACGTAGCCCTGCTTCAGGCGCCCGGCCCCGAACTCCTCGTTCACGTGGAGCTCGGGCTGGAGATAGAAGGTGACCCAGTCGCCGATCTGCGCACGTGACTCGAACGTGAACCCGCCGTTCGCCCCGCGCTGGAACCGGACGCGGTTCGAGTACGGGAACGTGAAGTCGCGGCTGGCGGCGCCGCCCCGCACCAGGGCGCGATCGATCGGCGTGAACGAGAAGACGCCGGGCTTCGCGACCGTCGCGTCGGCGGGCAGCTTGACGCCCATGACGGCCAGCTCGACCTTGAACTCCTCCGTGAGCCGGTTGAGCTCGTCTTCCAGGTCGGTGCGGTCGCTGTAGCGCCCGATGCTGTCGGCGCGGACGTTCTGGATCGCGCGCGCGACGATGCGCGCGGCCGCCGTCCGGCTGATGGGCTTGGTGTTGAGCACGGCGCGGTCGCCGAACCCGGCGGTGACCAGCCGCTCGAGGTCGTCGTAGACCTGGTCCCGGTGCACCGCGAAGCCGCCCCAGTTCTGGAGCGGGATGTCGGTGCGATCGGAGGCGTGCGCGGCGAGGGACACGGCGACGAGCACGGCCGCGAGTATCACACCGATCGCGAGGCCACGGGCGCCGCCGCGGAGGAGCATGCGGATCATTCCGATCATCGTCTCTGTCGAATCGAGTCGCTCACGCGTGGAGATCGGCCGCCAGGCGGCGGCCGGCGAAGGTGGGGCGCGCTACGTTCCCGCCGGCTCGCGGGTCGGCGCCGGCATGCGAGGCGTCGGCCCGTTGCGGCCACCGCGTCCTGGTCGGCGCTCCGGCTCGGTCGGGGCGCGGAGCGCCTCGAGCTCGTGCTCGTGCGCCTTCGCCCGGCGAAGATACTCCAGGAAGAAGATGAGCAGGACGGTCGCAGCCAGGGCGGCTCCGCACGCGCCGGCGACCATGAGAGTAACGTTCGGCCGGATGGGCGCGCCTGGCGGAATCGCCGGATCGAGCACGATCACACGGCCGTACGACGCCCCCTCCCCGTACCGGATCTGTTGCAGCCCCTGGAGCGCGGCCGCGTAGTACGCTTCCTGGAGCTGGAGATTCCGCGCGAGCTTCAGGAAGGCGAACTGGACCGGTGTCATGCGCTCGGCGGACACGAAGAACTCGCGCCGCGTGACGCGGACCCCGGGCGCCTCGGGTGGGAGCTCCATCGCGGTCCCGTACAGCTCCTTCGAATACTGCCGCTTCAGCTCGCCGATCTGCTTCTCGTTCTCGCGCATCATCGGGTGCTGATCGGTGTACTTCATGCGGTTGACCTCGCGCTGCAGCTCGAGCGCCTGGATCTGCGAGCGCAGGCTCGCCGCGGCCGACGCCCCCGTTCCCCCTCCGCCGCCCCCCTTGCTGCCGGCGCCCACGGCGAGGATCCGGTTGTCCGTCTGGAACTTCAGCAGGGCGTTCTCGGCCGCCTCGACCTCCTTCGCGGCGCGGTCGAGCTGTGCCGCGTAGATGACCTCCTGCCGCCGGATCGCCTGGTCGGCGTACCGCTCGAGAATCTTGTCCAGCATCTCGAAGTAGTAGTTCGTGACGTCCGCCGCGAGCTTCGGATCACTCGCCTCGACGACCAGCGAGATGATGCCCTTCTCGCGGGGATCGGCCAGCGGCGCGACCGTCCCGACCCGCGCCCGCGTCCCTGGTCCCATCGTCGCCTCGAAGTGCGTCAGCACGTCGTCGCGCATCGTCCGGGAGCGAAGGACCGCGACGAAGATCTCCTGGTTCGTGGTCACGACCCCCGCCGACATGGACAGACCGGGCAGGTTGATCGACGCCCCCTCGCGGCCGCCCAGCGCGGAGGTGAGCATCCCGGACAGGGATGCCCCGAGTGACGCGGGCGCGGACTCCTTCGGAGGCAGGACCGTGGCGCGCGCCGCGTACACCTTCGGCAGCGTGCGCGCGATACCTAGCGTGATCACGGCGGCGAAGACCGTGGCCCCGAGGATCCACCAGCGAGCCCGCCACAGGAGCCGCCAGTAGTCGAGGAACGTGGGGTCGCGATCGACGGGAATCACATGCGGCTCTGTTCGACCACGCGCACCATGTCCGGCACGTCGCGAGCGGGGTGAGGCACCGGCACGAGCGACGGACCACGCCCGCGGCGGCGAATGACGCCGACCTTCGCGCCGCGATCCTCCCAGCGAAGGCGGCAGGAGATCCACACGGAGATCGCGATCAGGCCGAGATCCAGGAGGAGCGTCTGACGCCGGATATAGAAGGAGTCGTACCGGAACTTCTGGCGCCGCGGCACGTCGCGCGGCGCGTAGATCTGGGCCACGCCAGTGAGCCCCGGCCGGACCGCGCAGCGCAGATCGAACCCCGGGACAGCCTCGTCCGGGATGTGGCCGTCCTCGTTGAGCTGGCGCTCGTTCATGGGCAGGACCCGCGGGCCCACCCAGCTCATGTCGCCACGGAAGATGTTCAGGAGCTGGGGAAGCTCATCGAGGCTCGTCCGGCGCAGGAGCCGCCCCACCCGCGTGATCCGAGGATCGTCCTTCGTCGCTTGACCGACGCCGAAGCGGACGTCGGCATCGACCACCATCGAGCGGAACTTGTACACCCGGAAGGGCCGCTTCCCCCGACCCCACCGGTATTGCGTATAGAGGATGGGGCCACCGTCCTCCAGCTTGATCGCCACGCCGATCAACAGCCACACCGGCGCCGACACCACGAGCCCGATGCCGGCAAGAGTCGCGTCGAGGATCCGCTTCAGCGCGTACTCACGGACATGCCCGCGCCGCCGCTCGACCACCGTGTGGAACAGCGGCACGTCAGCGCCTCCCCTTTCGGTAGGCCGCAGGACCGAGCATGTGCGGGGGCGGGAGGGGCGACACCATTCGATCCTCCTGTTCAACGGACGGCAACGGGGGGGCCAACACGCCGGAGATTCTACTGCAAGCCGGGCCGAAGGTGAGTGATTTCATTCGGGTTCGGGCCCCCCTGAGGCAACCAGGTCGAGGTAGACGGCTTCGATCTCGTGCGCGAGACGCTCCTCCGAGAACCCCTTCAGCACGGCGGCGCGACCGACCGTCCCCATGGCGCGACGCGTCTCCGGCCGGGCTATCAGGTACTCGAGCGCCGCCGCGAGCGCCCGCGCGTCGCCGGGGGGCACCAGAATCCCGTTGCCGAACAGGGCGAAGCCTTCACCGTGCTCGATGGGCGCGCCGATCACCAGATCCGGCACGCCGCCGACGCGGGTGGCAACGAAGGGACGGCCCGCCGCCATCGCTTCGATGAGGGCGACCGGGGTGCCCTCGTTCTTCGACGTGAGGCACACGAGATCGAGATCCGCGTAGATACGGGCGGGATCGCGCTTCCACCCGGCGAACACCACCCGCCCGTCGAGCCCCAGGCGTCGCACGGCGTCCTCGAGCGCGGGTCTGTGCTCGCCATCTCCGATGACGACGAGCCGGACGTCACGGCATGCGAGCCGCGCATACGCGTCCAGCATCAAGACGTGGTTCTTGACGTCGGTGAGGCGCCCCACGATCCCGATCAGGATCGCGTTCGCCGCAAGGCCATGGGCCGAGCGGAGGGACCCTGCCGCGTCGTCGAGCGCCTCCGTCCAGGAGAAATCCAGACCGAGCGAGACCACCGACACCTTCGATGCCGGACACACGTGGTAGCGCGTGACGAGGTCGTCGCGGATCGTCGCGCTGATGGCGATCACCCGGTCGGTGACGGTCGCCAGGACCCGCTCGGCCAGCACGAGGATCCTCGACACGAGGGGGGAGTAGTACCCGTCGAACACGTGGCCGTGGAACGTGTGGACCATGCGTGCCCGCGAGGCCCCCGCCAGCACGGCGAGGACGTTGTAGGCCACCCCTGCGATCCGCCCCAGGAGTCCTGCTTTCGCCGTGTGGGTGTGGATCACGTCGGGCTGCTCGCGGCGCAGGAGCCTGAAGAGCTTCACGAGCGCGCGCAGGTCGTCGCCGGGGGCCACCGTGCGCCCGAGCTCCGGAATCACGCAGGGGACGATCCCCCGTTCCTCCGCGTAGTACCCCATGTCGCCCTCGTTCGTCCCGACGACGCCGGTGACGAGACGCGAGGTGAAGCGGCCGCCGTCGAGGCCCCGCGTGAGGAGGATGGTGTGGATCGCCGGGCCCCCCGTATTCAGGCGCGCGATGATCCGGACGACTTTGATCGGCCGGGCCATCACGTCTCCCTGGACTCCGGCGTGGGATCGGCCATGAGCAGGAGCAGGAACGGCAGGGCCATGGCCCGCAGCCGGGCTGCCGCGCCGAGGTTCCACTGGAACGACAGCGCGACGGTCGTCATCAGAAATGCCACGCCGACGTACACCAGGAACGGCGAGCGGAACATCGCCCGCACCGACCGGCCGAGCGCGGGGAGCCGCACGGCCAGAAGCGTTATGAAGAACATGCTCTCGATGCCGGCCGCGACCGCCAGCGCGTTGTGCGCTTCCCACGGGAACGGACGGAACAGGAGCGTCACCATCCCGAACGGCAGGTAGCGCGCCACGGACGCGGGATCGGACGACGCGATCGCGGACTCGAGCTGTCCGCCGCCTTCGGTCGCCGCGAAGCCCTGGTGTTGCAAGGCGGCCCGGTCCGCGAGCGCATCGAGCGTGAACTCGGCGACGCCGAACCGGAGCAGCGCCTCCGTGCCCATCACGTAGAAGCCGCAGACGCT
>Ga0194128_10004541_pt1 | contig 20221 bp, 21 predicted proteins | sample TA2KigCa65mmetaG_FD_148650 | JGI IMG/M metagenome (GOLD analysis project Ga0194128, IMG submission 148650) | Freshwater microbial communities from Lake Tanganyika, Tanzania - TA2015037 Kigoma Deep Cast 65m | ecosystem: Environmental > Aquatic > Freshwater > Lake | place: Tanzania: Lake... | reverse complement strand
TTTTTGTTGATTAGTCGTTTTAATTTTTTTGTAGATTGTTTTTTTAAAATTATGTTTAATTTTTTTGCAGACTCGATGTCACTTTTTTTATCATAATTAAATTCGTATAGTATTTTGGCGTACTTTTGTTCCCAACCTGATATAGTCATATGACTCAAATTGGCAGCCTTTATCATAAATGATGTGAATAAGCTAGGATCTGTACCTGTCGGAGGTTCAAACCCAGTAAGAATAATGGGAATAATAAACACTAGTCCAGAATCATTTTACAAAAAATCAATTGCATTAGGACAACAAATCGTAGCTGTTGCAAAGAAAATGGAAGAACAAGGCGCAGATTTTGTAGATGTTGGTGGAATGTCAACTGCACCATATCTTGAAACTATGGTTTCAGAAAGTACAGAATCACAACGCGTAACTGACGCAATAAAAATAATCAAAAAGGTAACAAATCTACCAATCTCTGTAGATACCTGCCGTGCAAGTGTTGCAAGAGATGCGCTAAAGGAAGGTGCAGAGATACTAAATGACATTTCTGGACTAAAATATGATAAATCCATGCTTGATGTTGTATCAAGATTCCAACCTTCGCTTGTTTTGTGTGCATATAGCAAAAAGCTAGTAAAGGGAAACAACGTTGCAAAAACAAAAGAGCTGCTAAGGGAAAGCCTCACTCTTGCAAAAAAAGCAGGTGTTTCTAAAAATATTGTACTTGATCCAGCAATTGGTTTTTTTAGAAGATCAGGAAACGGACCATTTTTTACAAAAATAAATTCAGACTGGGTTGAGCGTGATCTTTTGATCTTGCAAAACCTGCATCTGTTAAAATCATCTCAGCCACTGCTAGTCTCTGTTTCAAACAAATCATTTATTGGCAAACTTTTAAAAAAAGAAGATCCGTCTGATCGATTGTTTGGCTCGCTTGCTGCAGAAGTAGTTGCTGTTCTAAACGGTGCAGATATTATTCGAACGCACAATGTAACAGAGACAAGGCAGGCAGTTTTTCTTGCACAAAAATTTCTGCACAAATTCAAGAAAGGCTTATAACAGTTCTGCCTTCTAATGTAGGGGGTTTCATTTGGATATAAGAGAAGGACTGACTTTTGATGATGTTCTCCTTGTCCCCAAATATTCTAACATTACAAGTAGATCCCAGACTAGCCTTGCAACAAAGTTGTCGCGAAATATCTCACTTAACATTCCTCTTGTAAGCGCAAACATGGATACAGTAACAGAGTCTACCATGGCAGTCGTGATGGCACGTGAAGGCGGAATTGGAATAATTCATCGATTTCTTACAATAAAAGAGGAGGTAAACGAGGTTCTAAAGACAAAGCGGTCAGGCAGTGTAATGATCGAAAATCCATATGTCATAGGGCCAAACCAGACAGTACACGAAGCAATTGGATACATGCAAGAAAAGGGAGTATCCGGCCTTTTGGTGGCAAACGGCGAATCAAAACTTGCAGGAATATTGACATCGCGAGATGTCCAGTTTGCAGACTCGTCTCATCTTGTAAAAGATGTCATGACAAAGGACGTGATAACTGCCAAGCCAGGAATCAGTCTTGGTGATGCAAAAGACCTTTTACAGAAACACAGAATAGAAAAACTTCCACTAGTTGATGAAAAACAGAACATAAAGGGACTGATAACAAGTAAAGACATCATAGAACGAGAAAACTTTCCATCTGCATCAAAGGACAAAAAAGGAAGACCACTTGTTGGTGCAGCAGTTGGAGTAAAAGGTGACTTTATGGAAAGAGCAGAAGCGCTTATGGAAGCAGAGACTGACATTATTGTTGTGGATATAGCTCATGGACACAGCGAAAATGCACTTAGTACTGTTCGTCACCTAAAGAAAGCATTTCCAAACTGCGAGCTGCTTGCAGGAAATGTAGCTACTGCAAAGGGAGCAGAAGATCTCATCAAAGCAGGAGTTGATGCAGTAAAGGTGGGGGTAGGCTCTGGCTCTATCTGCATTACACGTGTAGTTACAGGCTCTGGCATTCCACAGCTAACTGCTGTTATGGACTGTGCAAAGGTTGGAAAAGAGTACGACATACCAATAATTTCAGATGGTGGCACAAGAACCTCAGGTGATGTGACAAAAGCGCTGGCTGCAGGAGCATCATCTGTTATGATTGGCAGTCTTTTTGGAGGAACAGATGAAAGTCCAGGCTCTACAATAATGAAAAATGGTAAGAGATTCAAAATATATCGTGGCATGGCATCACTTGCTGCTTCTTTGGGAAGAAAATCAAAAGAGTCTGGCTTTGTCTCACTTGATGATGATCTTAATGACTATGTAGCAGAAGGAGTAGAGGCCATGGTTCCCTACAAAGGAAGCGTCACTGATATCATAAAACAGCTATCAGGTGGAATCCGCTCAGGTCTTAGCTATTGTGGGGCTCATAACATACAACAAATGCAGGAAAATGCAGAGTTTATCAAAATGTCATCTGCAGGTTTTGTTGAAAGCCAACCACATGATGTTTCTTTAATGTAGTTAGTTTTTTATCTGCCAAGACAAAACATTTTTTGTGTTCACAAAAAGGACGGCAATTGGAATAGGTGCGGGAATTGCAATTTCAGCAATAGGCGTGATTGCCCTTATCACATCATTTGGGATTCAAAGTATTAATGTTGATGAGACAGTAGCTATAGGAGACAAGACGTCGTTTTCATTTAACGCACCGCTTAGCGCAAAAGAAAGTCTTGAAATCTCTGGTGCATCTTTTGAGGTTACACTAACTCCTTCAGGTGAAGAAAAAACCACTAGAAACCACAAGGGAAAAGTTACTGTTGAATGGCTTGTCATAGAGGAAGGACAAAACAGACTAGAGATACAAAATACGGGAGACTCTGAACTACAATTAAAGGGAACATTTGAGGTTTCAAGCGATCCCATACTGTTCACATATCACATTTTGGTAATTACAGCAGGTGTTGTAATAATTGGTTTTAGTGCCGCATTTAGCGTAAAAAAGCCAAGAGGGTTTTAGCCAAGCTCTGCGCTAGGATAGGATCCTAAAACCTTTAGAAACAAAGTTGCCTTTTTTATTTTCTTTAGAACTTCTGAAATTTTGGGATTTTTTTCATGGCCCTCAAAATCAACATAAAAGTTGTACTCCCATGGCGTGTCTTTTGTAGGCCTTGACTCGATTTTTGTCAAGTTGATTTTATAGTCATGAAACTTTTCAATGACACGAAACAGTGCACCAGCCTCATGCTTTACAGAAAATATTATCGAAGTCTTGTCTTTTTTTGTCTCTTTTGTTTTTTCTTTTGATAGAATTAAGAATCTTGTATAGTTGTTTGAATTGTCCTCGATTCCTTCCTTTACTATAGAAACACCGTAAATTTCAGATGCCATCTTGCTTGCTATACATGCAATATTTTTCTTGTTGAGGCCTTTGATTATCTGTACGCTTCCAGCAGTATCATATGCAGGAACTGTTTTCATGTGATGTTTTTGTATGAACTTTCTACACTGACCTAGTGCCTGGGGATGAGAGTATACTGTATCAATTTTATCTAGTGGTCCAAGGCCAATCAAGCAGTGTCGTATTCTAAAATATGTCTCACCTACAGCATGTAGCTTTGTCAAGTAGAGAAGATCATAACTTTCACCAACACTTCCCTCAAGTGAGTTTTCAACGGGCAGTATGGTATAGTCAGTTTTTCCACTTTCAGTATGCTCTATAATATCTGCAAATGTAGGTAAAGGAATAGTCTTTATTTTTTTACCAAAAAAGGAAAGTGCAGCTGCCTCGCTATATGCACCTCGTTCTCCTTGGAACGAAACATGTAACATCTCTTATTCTCTCAGCTTGATAAAATCAGAATTTCCAAAATTTGTCGAGAGCTTTCTTTCATCAATCCATGCACATTCAATACATTTTATGGCATCGCGCATTGGTACTACATTTCCTCCACACTTTTTACATTTTGTAAACAATACGCCAAGTTCTGGTTCACTTATTGTTGCGTGTATAGCTCCATTTAGGTGGCCAATTATCTTTAGCTTTACAATATCATTAACTAGTGCTACCGATTTTTTTCTGATATTTCTTGTATTACAAATGCATTCTACATGTGACTTGACTGGTTTTCCATTAACGTATAGTATCATAACTGCAATCATTGATGACATGACAGCAGCAACTGTTCCTATCACAATGTCATTTATCTGTGGAATTGATAGTTGCTTAAAGTTTTGAACCTGTGCAGTACGTTCTTTTTTGTCAAGGTTAGGAGTGCCAACCACAGCTGACCTTACTGTGTGACCATCATCAAAAGTATTTTTCCCAGACTCGTATTCTTCAATGACAGCTATTTTCTCTCCTGGAAAAGTGATATCCGACATGATTAGTTTTTTTGTTTGATAATTATAATCGTTTATAGCCAGTGTGGTATCTGAAGATAGTCTTCGATACTTTCGTTTCGTAATAGTTTTAAAAGTGCATTTGCTTGAGGCGTTGACAAAACTGGTTTGTCAAACTGGTTATCAGTTGATATTCTAGGACATGCAACTTGAATAAATGCGTCAATTCCTTTGAGATTTTTGAGCCTTTCATTAGTGATATCAGTTAGTGCAAAGAGCTGAACTATTTTTCCCTCCTTCTCAAGTTCGCGTTTGAATTTTAGTGCTATAGTTTTTGATAATTGACCTTCCTTTAGCCCAACAATTATTCCAAAGGTTTGAGCATCTACTGCTTTGTAAATTGCAAGTGTTGCCTTTTTCTGCAGCTTTTGTGCAAAGTCTGTTACCTCACGTACCTCGTTAAAGTATGGATCAAGAACATAAGTAGGTTTGTTTGTAGCAAGTGCAATACCTGATGCATGAAAGTTGCTTTGTCCTAAAAAGACATTGGCATCAGAATTTTCCATTGTATCCATTGCAGGATAGAATTCACATCCAAAAACCTGGCCATCGTTTAGTTGCCCACCACCTTTTCCAATTTTTACTATGATCCCATCGTCTTCTAGGATTTTTTTTACATGTTCTATCTGATGCAGGTGCTGACTGTCCGTTAGTAGACATATCGTCTTTCCTTTCAAAATATCAACACATTTTGGCGCTACACTATCAAAGGAAATGTCATCAAATGCATTAATCATAACCACATTATCGCCCATCATCTCCATCGTTATTGTATGCCCAATATTGAACAAGACCTCTGCACCAAGAACCTTTGCGCCATTTGAGTTTAGATCACAAGAACCCCACGTAGTATCTGCCAACACATAGGCTGGAATTCCAAATCTTTTCATGATGTTTGTTGCTGTTTGTTGAATTTTTGGCATAATGCCATCAGGACCATTTAGCGCTACTGAAACAGGCTTTCTTTTCTTTATCTCATCGAAAATTTTTTCTTCATCTATTACTATCATTTGTGATTTCTTAGCTGATTTGGTTTTAATTTAAACTATTATTAAATAACAATTCAGACTATCAGCATAAGACATGAGCCAACAAACTGTACTGCATATAGGATTTGACGATACAGACTCACCAAAAGGAATGTGTACTACCTATCTTGCATACAAAGTCGTAGATACATTACAAAAAGAAAATGTCGAGTTTCTTGATTATCCCAAATTGATTAGATTTAATCCAAACATTCCATGGAAAACAAGAGGAAACGGTGCAGTGGGATTATCAATCAAGACAAGCGAACCTGACAAAATAAAACAAAAGGTAAAACATATGGTAGAATCTTACTCTGATACAAAAAATGGCGCAAATCCAGGACTGGTATTTTATCAAAATGATATAATTCCAAAAGACTTAACCCGTTTTAGCGAGCTTGCGTTATGGAAACTGATTAGTCGAAGTTTTGCAAAACAGTTTGTCTCAAAAAATAATCTGGAATCATTTTACATTGGTAATGGTCAAGGCTTGGTTGGCGCAGTTGGAGCCATTGGCTATCACTTTTCTGATGAAACATTTGAGTTACTAAGTTATAGAAAGAAAAAACAGTTTGGAAAAAAACGACAAATTATACCACAAAGCGTAAGGTTGATGCAAGAAAAAACATATCCTTACACCTTTAACAGCTATGACAAAAAAACGGGACGTGTATTAATCACTCCACATGGACCCGATCCTGTATTTTATGGAGTGCGTGGCGAAGATCCAAAAATTGTCGTAAATGCAGCAAAACTGATTCAAACAAACGAAAATCTTGATGGATATTTGATATTTAAAACAAATCAGGGAACAAATGATCACCTAAAAAACGAGCTTGATAGTTCTGAACTAAAGCCATACACATCTGGCATAGTAAGTGGTATAGTTTCAAGCAAACCAAAAATCGAATCTGGGGGACACGTATTCTTTTCTATTACCGCAAAAGATTACAAAATAAATTGTGCGGTGTACAGACCAACAAAAATCGCCTCAATTGCGTTAGAACTTGCAATTGGCGACAAGATTCGTGTTGGCGGCAGTATAAGAAAGGCATCAAAAAAACATAACCGTACATTAAACGTTGAATTTATTGAAATATTGGAACTTGACAAACAATACAAAATCACAAACCCATCATGCAACAATTGCAATAAAAAAATGAAATCAAAGGGAAAGAATCAAGGATTTGAATGCATAAAATGTAAAAGTAAAACAGACAAAAAAATCAAAATGGAAATTCCAAGAAAAATAACCCAGAAGCTATATGTACCAGCAGTAACAGCACACAGACACCTTACACGCCCATTACAAAGACTAGGAAGAACAAATCATTATACAAAAATTAACAAATCCATTCCATGGTTTCATGTTTTTACAAATTAAAAAACTATAGCGGGGAGTAGATTTGAACTACTGATTTTCGGGTGTCTCATCAATTATGATTATGAGCCCGACGGGATGACTTAGCCCTTTGAGCAAGTCTGACTTCCCCACCCCGCTAAGTCACAAAAGGTTTTGGGCCGTATATACGCGTTATTAAAAATCTGCAAATGATTAATAGTATTTACAAAGTTTTTTTCTTGTGAACAAAAAATTAAGAATTGCAGGAATTATTGGAGCACTTGCAGTATCTGCAATTATTCTAAGCTCGCCTTCTAATACTCCGCCACTTCCAGAACCAACCTCTAGTCAATCAGGAAATGAGTTTGTCGAGGTATTAGCAACAGGACTTGACAAGCCATGGGCAATAGACTTTGCAGACAATCGAGTCTTTATCACAGAAAAGAATGGTAAAGTACGAGTTGTTGATGATGGCATCTTGCTTGAAGAACCTCTAACCACACTTCGTACAGCTGATGTGTTTGGAGGAGGCTTGCTTGGAATAGCAACACATCCTGACTTTGAAAATAATCATTTTCTTTACGTCTATTATACCTACGAAGAGGATGGAAAATTCTGGAACAAAGTTCTTAGAATAAAAGAGTCAGAAAATAAACTAGAAGACGCAACAACGATTTTTGACAAGATTCCTGGATCAAAATTTAACAACGGCGGTGTGATAAAGTTCGGTCCTGACAAAATGCTATACGTTGCAACAGGACTTGACTCAGAATCGTCTCATGGGCCACAAGATCTTCAGTCACTTGAAGGAAAAATTCTAAGACTAGATGATGATGGTTCCATTCCACAAGACAATCCATTTCCAAACTCACCTGTATTTTCATATGGTCACAGAAATCCACAAGGGATGGCTTGGGATAAAGAAGGAAATTTCTTTGTAACAGAGCTTGGCCCTTCAAAAAATGATGAGATCAATTTAGTTATAGCAGGCCAGAACTATGGATGGCCTGAGCAGGAATGTTCAGGAAAAGAAGGATTTGTTGATGTGGTAATGTGCTATGATCCAAGCATCGAACCAAGCGGAATTGTATTTTATTCTGGAAACAAACTTCAACTTGAAAACCAAATCATAATGGCTACACTACGTGGATCTAATCTGTATTCACTTGAGATAACAAATGACGGTATAGTATCACAAAAAAGCATATTGAGTGGGATAGGCAGAATTAGAGATGTCAATGAAGGAAATGATGGCTATCTTTACATTATTACCTCAAATACCGATGGCAAAGGATTTCCAGCCAGTGACGATGATAAACTTGTGAGGATCCTGAAGTAATTGAAAGACTCGTCCATATCAAAATTTTTTGAAAAAACCAGAAAGGAACGACTAGACATTATTAAAAAATTTGCAGGCCTTTCTAATGACGAAATCAAACAAATCACAAATTCAGACGGTGGAATAATTTTTGATAAAGCAGATAAAATGGTTGAAAACGCGATTGGAACATTTTCCTTACCCTTAGGTGTTGCTACAAACTTTACAATAAACAAAAAAGACTATCTTGTTCCAATGGTTATTGAAGAGCCTTCAGTTATTGCCGCTGCATCAAAGGCTGCAAAAATTGCCAAGATTCATGGCGGATTTAAGGCAGAAGCAGACAAATCATACAGTATAGGACAAATTCAAGTAGTTGACGTTGATATAAAATCTGCAATTTCCGCTGTAAAAAAATCAGAAAAAGAAATTCTTGATCTTGCAAACTCAAAAAGCAAAACCCTATCAAAGATTGGAAAAGGAGCAAGGCTAGTTTCAACTAAAGAGATAAAAACAGATTCTGGAAAAATGCTCATTGTTGAGCTTTTAATTGATGTGGGTGATGCAATGGGTGCAAACATTACAAACACAATGTGTGAGGCAGTAGCACCACTAATTGAAAAAATAACCAAAGGCAGAGTAATACTACGAATTCTTTCAAATTATTCAACAAAAAGAATAGCAAAAGCATCTGCTGTGTTTGACAAGAAAGCGGTTGGCAAAGACACAGTTGATAATATTCTCTTGGCATACCAGTTTGCACAAAATGATGAATATCGTGCAGTCACTCACAACAAAGGAGTGATGAATGGAATAATTGCAGTTGCAAATGCAACAGGCCAGGACACTCGTGCAATCGAAGCTGCGGCACATGCATATGCTGCAAGATCAGGAAAATATACATCACTAACAGAATGGAAAAAGAACAAAAACGGCAACCTTGTTGGAAAAATCGAGCTACCACTTTCTGTTGGGATTATTGGTGGCATCATAAACGTACATCCGCTTGTAAAAATTTGCACAAAGATTCTTGGAGTAAAATCTGCACAAGAGCTTGCATGTGTTATGGTATCAGCAGGACTTGCACAAAACTTTAGTGCACTTAGAGCACTTGCTTCTGAAGGAATTCAAAGCGGTCACATGAGACTTCATGCAAGAAATATTGCAGCAGCTGCTGGCGCAAAACCTGAACAAATCGATAAAATTGTAAAGAAAATGGTTGGGGAGAGTAATATCTCACTTAATAGAGCAAAGGAATTGCTCAGCCAGCTTTAAGCAGTAAATTAAATACCCAAATTGTGATAAGGACAAAATGGCCAAGGTAAAATTTGCAATTCCAAAGGGAAGTCTTGAGGAAGCGACTTTTAAAATCTTAGAAAAGGCATGGACAAAGGTAAACAGAAAAGAACGTACCTACCGTGTTTTCCTTGATGATCCTGATATTGTTGTAAAGATGATAAGACCTCAGGAAATACCTACACTAGTCTACTATGGTCTGTACGATGTAGGAATTACAGGAAATGATTGGGTTGGCGAAACAAATGCAGATGTCAAATCCCTTTTGAATTTAGAATATGGAAAAATAAAACTTGTAACTGCAATACCTGACAATTATAAATTCAAATCACTTGATGATATGATAAAATCATATGCAAAAAGGAAAAAAACACTTAGAATATCGTCTGAGTATCTAACCACTGCATCAAAATTCATCAAACAACAAAAATCATACAAAAAACTTTACGGAAAAAAGGATCCACTTATTGTAACTCCGTGGCTAAGACTAGGTACAAACAAGAGTATTCAGATCCACTTGTCATTTGGCGCAACGGAGGCAAAACCCCCTGACGACGTTGATGCAATAATGGATGTGACAGAGACAGGAACAACTCTGACACAAAATCAGTTAAAGATAGTGGACACTGTTTTAGAGTCTTCTGCACAGCTTATTGCAAACAAAAACTCACTTGAGGATAAAGCAAAACGTGAAAAAATATTTGATATTGTCACTTTGATGCGAGGTGCAGTTCAAGGAAGAAAATATCTACACATTTATCTAAATGTAAAAGAAGAGAATCTAAAACGCTTGTTAAATGAGGTTTCCTCATTAAAGAAACCAACAATCAGTCCATTAAGTCAAAAGGGATGGTATGGCGTAAACACTGTAATTAAAAAGTCAGAGTTTTACATATTGGTCCCAAAGCTTCGAAAAATAGCACAGGGACTGGTAATACACGAACCAAGGCAAATTCTGGAACTTGAGGAGATAAAACGTGATGAAGAAAGTTGATCAAGATCATTTCTGTTCGTAATGTAGACAGTTTTCTAGCCAAAACCACATTAAAAACATCAAAAAATAACAAAAAAGTCGTTGAATCAATAATTTATGACGTACAAAAAAATGGTGATCGTGCGGTAAGAAAATACGAAAAAAAGTTTACTGGTTCTACATTAACAACATTACAAGTATCAAAAAAGGAGATAAAAGATGCATACTCTAGAGTAACCAAGGATCAGATAGACGCAATAAAGATTGCAAAAACTAGACTACACAAAACTGAATATGCATTGAAAAAAATACTACAGGGAATTACAGTTACACTAGATGGAACAAAAATAAAAAAAAATTTCATTCCAATCTCTAGTGTTGGTTGTTATGTACCTGGAGGTTTAGCCAAATATCCAAGCTCAGCAGTAATGTCAATAATTCCTGCAAATGTTGCAGGTGTTCAAAGAATCATAGTAGTATCACCACCAAACAAAAATGGAAAAATAGATCCATTAACACTTGTAGCAGCTGATATCTGTGGCGCTGATGAAATTTACAAGACGGGGGGTGCACAAGCAATTGCCGCGCTTTGTTTTGGAACAAAATCAATTCCCAAAGTGGACAAAATAATTGGACCGGGTGGTTTCTTTGTCACAATGGCAAAATCAATTGTTAGTGATAGAACATCAATTGATATGATTGCAGGACCAACTGAGCTGGCAATAATTGCAGATGTATCAGCAGATCCCAATATGGTAGCAAAAGATCTTATTTCACAAGGAGAACACAGTACAGACACTTGTTGTTATGTAATTACAACATCACAATCATTTGCAAAAAAGATACGTAATAGTATAGAGCAAAATGTAGTAAGAATAAAAAGAAAAGAAATTATAAAACAAAGTCTTGACACAAATGGATTCATAGCTGTTTGCAAAAATAATGACGATGCAATAAAACTGGTCAACAGTCTCGCTCCAGAGCACTTGGAAATTATTACAAAAAACTCACAAAGATTAGCAGCTAAAATAAAAAATGCAGGTTTGGTCTTAATTGGAAAAAACACCCCATCTTCCGCAAGTGACTATCTGTTAGGCTCAAATCACATACTTCCAACAAATGGTTTTGCAAAGACTAGAGGCTCACTGTCGGTGCTCGACTTTATGAAATTAAACACACAAATCGAATCATCAAAAACTTCATTGCAAAATATTTCAAAATACATGAAAGCATTAACATCAGCAGAAAATCTTCCAAACCATTACGAAGCAGTAAGGAGTAGACTATGAAAAATAACTGGCTCCAAAATAAAGTTGAAGAGCTTGCAAAGCTGCGTGGATATCAAAAACCAGAGATACATGATGGAGTTTTAAAACTTGATTCAAATGAAAATCTTGCAATAAGCAAACAATTTCAGTACGATCTTATTGATAATGCCAAAAAAAGATCCGATGTAAGAGAGTATCCACTCGGTAAAGTAGAAAATCTCATTCAAGCACTATCAAAATATCTCAAAGTCAGTCCTGCCATGATTGGAGTTGGAAATGGTTCCGATCAAATTCTTGACTTGATACTTGGAAATTTTGCAACAAAAAAAACCAAAATACTAACTTCTGAACCAACCTTTGGATTTTTTGAAGAAAGATGCAAGCTGTATTCTCTCCCAACAAAAAAGATACAATTTACAAAAAATATGATTCTTGACATTGAGGATTTTCTTTCAAATGCAAAAAATGCAGATATACTATACCTGGATTCACCAAATAACCCAACTGGATTTCAATTCCCAAAAAAAGAGCTTGAAAATATAATCAAATCATTTGAGGGACTTGTAATAATTGATGAAGCATATGGTGAGTTTAGTGACTATTCTATTGTAAACATGACAAAAACTCTACAAAATCTTGTAGTTGTTAGAACATTTTCAAAAGCATTTGGTCTTGCAGGCCTTCGACTTGGATACTTTGTATCAAACAAAAACTTTGTTGATGTTTTTACAAGAGTAATTCAGTATCCATATCCATTAAACACACTTGCAATAGAAGCAGGAATTATAGCATTACAAAAAATAAAACAAATGACTGATGTTGTTAATTCTATAAAACAAGAAAGAAAGCGAATAATAGATAATCTAAGAAAATTTGGCGCATTTCACGTATTTGATTCAAAGGCGAACTTTGTTCTCTTTGATGTAGAAGGTGCAGACACAAGAATATACAATGCACTAATCGAACAAGGTATTTCTATTCGAAAACTAGGAAAGATTGGAAAGCACAAAGGTTGTCTTAGAGTTACTATCGGAACAAAGGAAATGGACTCTAAATTCTTGCTAGCAATACGTGATCTTCTGCAATGACTTTGCAAAAAATTGAAAATGGTATCTTTATTCAAGACATAATACTTGATAAAATAAAAAAAATCGATGCAGTAATTTTTGATTGTGATGGGGTCTTGATTGATATTACAAAGTCTTATGATCTTGCAATTAAAGAAGTAACAAAATATTTTCTTAAGCAGTTTGGTATTGAAAAATCGCTTTCAATAAATTCTGATATAATAGAAGGCTTCAAGTCAACCGGTGGTTTTAATGATGAGGTTGATGTTACATATGCATCAATTTTATCTCTTGTCGTTGCAAATAGAATGCAAATACCAGAGCAAAAGTTTCTTTTTGACGTAATAAATAATGCTGATCAAACAGGAATAAAATCAGTTGAAAAATATATTGCAACTTTGTCTGTTGATATTTCTGATATTAGAAAAAACTTAGATTATCCTGGACCACATGATACCAATTTGCTTTATTCAGTGTTTGATCAGATGTTTTATGGTTCAGAATTATATCAAAAATTATTTAACAAACAATCTGCGTTTTCTGGACAAGGTTTCATAGAAAATGATGTAAACCTATTAAAAAATGATCTGATTGTAAAATTAAAAAAGAAATTTAAAAATAAACTTGCAATTGTTACTGGACGAGGCAAAGAATCGATAAGATACACACTTGGAAATCTTTTAGACGAATTTGATCTAAAAAACTCCATATTTTTAGAAGATGAATTACGGGAACTTGCAAAACCAAATCCTGAACCCCTGATTAAATCAATTCGTGGATTTGATTCAACGTGCTGTCTTTATGTTGGAGATTCAATGGAAGATTATATCATGGCAAAAAAAGCAACAGAAAAGGGTTATGATACTATATTTTGTGCAATATTTGGAAAAAGCAAATCATATGAATCAAAGAAAAGCTTTTTTGAACAAAGAAGCGTGCCATTGATATTACAATCAATTGATCTTCTTCCGAAGGCATTAAATCTGGTTTGAAAATAATTCTTATCTCCAAGTGATTTTACATGAAAGCAAGGACAGCGCAAATCAAACGCCAAACAAAGGAAACAAGTATTGTAGCTAGTGTAAACTTGGATGGAACAGGAAAAATTTCAACAAATACAGGAATTAGCTTTCTTAATCACCTCATAACATCATTTGGAAAACACGCTATGATTGATCTTAGCATAAAGGCAAAGTCGCTAGACAACATAGAACACCACCTTATCGAGGATATCGCAATAACACTCGGTTCTTGTATAGATAAAGCACTTGGAAACAGAGCAGGTATTGCAAGATTTGGATATGCATCAGTACCAATGGATGAATCGTTATCTGAAGCATCCATAGATCTTGTAAAACGACAATATGGAAAGCTCAGCTTAACAATAAAACGAAGCCAAATTGAAGGAATGTCAAAAGAAGACATTGAACACTTTTTTCAATCACTTATTCAGAATCTTAACAGCTGCATACATGTTGGTGTAAAATATGGAGAAAACGATCACCACAAAGTAGAGTCTGCAATAAAGTCACTTGCTGTTGCATTTAGATTAGCGTCTGCTAACGACAAAAAACAAAAAGGAATTCCAAGTACAAAAGGCGCAATGTAATGGTCAAAATAGCAATGTTTGACTATGGGGCAGGGAATATCTTTAGCTTAAAAAATTCACTTGAAAAAAACAATGCAGAAGTAGATGTAATAACGAACTTTGATAACTCAAATAACTATTCGGGATTGATTCTACCTGGTGTTGGAAACTTTGATCCAGCAATCAAGAGTATCAAAGAACATTCAAAAAAACAATTCAACGAATTTGTAAAAGACAAGATACCTGTCTTGGGCATATGTCTTGGAATGGAAATGTTTTTTGAAAAAAGTGAGGAAGGAAAGGAAAAAGGACTAGACATAATGAAAGGTGAAGTAGTACTGCTTCCAAGAAATATGAAAATACCTCACATGGGATGGAACAACATAAAGATAAAACAACAAAGCAAAATTCTGGAAGGTGTACAGGATGGATCTTGGGTTTATTTTGTTCACTCATATAGAGTCAAACCAAAAAACGAGGCAATTGTCATAGCTGACGCTGATTACGGAATACAAGTACCTGCAATCGTAGAAGAAAAAACCTTCTTTGGTACACAATTTCATCCAGAAAAGTCTGGTCAAGCTGGCACGATGATGATTCAAAACTTTCTAAATATGTGTAAAAAATGAAAATTATTCCAGCAATTGATCTTATGGAAGGAAAGGTAGTACGACTATACAAAGGTCAACCAGAAAAAAAAACTATCTACAGTAATGAGCCCATAAAAATTGCAAAACTATGGGAAAAATCAGGTGCTGACCTTATTCACTTAGTAGATCTTGATGCTACATTAGGAAGAAACTCTAACTGGGAACTAGTCAGAAAAATTGTAAAAGAAGTATCCATTCCTGTCCAAGTAGCCGGAGGACTACGAGACGATTCCACAATAACTGAGGCATTAAACACTGCATCGAAAGTGGTATTAGGCACACTTGCTTTCAAAAATAAACAGTTATTGGAAAAACTTTTGTCGGATTTTGGTAATAGTAGAATAGTAATATCAGTAGATCATGTTGATGGAAAGATAGTAGTAGATGGATGGCAAAAAAATACAGGAATAAATCTAATTGAAGGAATAAACGAATTTTTAGAATTAGGATTTTCTGAATTCCTACTTACGAATGTTAACAAAGATGGTACAATGCAAGGACCTGACTTGGACTTTTTAAAAAAAGCATGTGTCATAAGTGGTACGAAAATTATTGCAAGTGGAGGAATATCAAATCTAAGTGATGTAATACAAGTCAAAAACTGTAATGCATATGGTGTCATTTTAGGAAAAGCACTATATGAAAACAAAATTTCAATTGAGGAAGCAAAGAAAATATCATGACGCTAACCAAAAGAATAATCCCATGTCTCGACGTTGCAAATGGTCGTGTTGTAAAGGGACTACATTTTTCATCAATTAAGGATGCAGGTGATCCTGTATTGCTTGCTGAAAAATATAGCAAAGAAGGAGCAGATGAACTGATATTTCTTGATATTACTGCATCGGAAGAAAAACGTGAAACGATAAAAACACTTGTATCAAAAGTTGCACAAGTAATAGACATTCCATTCACTGTAGGTGGAGGAGTAAACACACTTCAGAACGCACGTGATATACTGCTTAGTGGTGCAGACAAGGTTGCAATAAATACAGGTGCAGTGAACAATTCACAAATAATTACACAACTAATGCAACAATTTGGCCGGCAATGTATTGTTGTTGCAATTGATGCAAAAAGAAATTATAACACAGAACAAGGGAAAAACATTTTTTCTGACAATCAGCAAAAGTATTGGTTTGAAGTTTTTATTTATGGTGGCAAGAAAGAAACCGGGCTTGATGCAATTGAATGGGCAAAAAAAGTAGAAAAATTAGGGGCAGGAGAAATTTTGCTTACTAGTATAGATAAAGATGGAACAAAAGATGGCTATGATATTGAGCTAACTTGTGCAATAGTAGATACTGTGGCTATTCCTGTAATCGCATCTGGGGGATGTGGAAAACCAGAACATATGGTAGATGTTTTCAAAAAATCAAACGTGGAGGCAGCATTAGCAGCATCAATATTCCATTATGAGACTCACTCGGTAGACACAGTAAAAAAACATCTTAAAAAAAACAACATTCCTGTAAGATTATAAGGTAAAATTCTACCAATAAAAATAGCGAAATTTATGGAAAAAAAAATCGATGAAATTGATTTTCAAAAAGAAAATGGGTTGATACCAGTAATAGTACAAGATATCAACACTAATGAAGTTTTGACTCTGGCATATGCAAACAAAGAATCACTTGAGCTTACACAAAAGACAGGCAACTCTTGGTTTTGGAGCCGTTCACGAAAAAAATTATGGATGAAAGGTGAAGAATCAGGAAATACACAAAAAGTAAAAAAAATTCTTGTTGATTGTGACTTTGATGCTATAATTTATCTAGTAGAACCATCAGGACCTGCATGCCATACAGGGAAAAAAAACTGTTTTCACAACATTCTCAGTTGACATATTGACAAAAGTCAGTTATGTCATTTTCAGCACCAATTATATACTCATTAATAAACTCAAATTGAATTGGAGGATATGACACACCTTCAAATGTCATTGTCCATACACCAACGAAATCTTGTGGACTACATCTATCTATTTTTGCAAGTGTATCTGGTTTAAAATAGACATTGAAATTTTGTTTTGCTGATCCATCAAAAGGATAACTTACATACTGTATATTTTTTGGTGTGTATACTCGAATTGTACCTTTTTCATTTGGGGCTATTCCAGATGCAACAATGAAAATATGTTCACCGAGTTTGTGTTGATAGCCTTGCACTGAAAAAGGACCAGAGGTTAACCACTCAAATCCTTCATCTGGTGTATGTATTTGTGTGGTAATAAAATATACTGAAATTGCTATTACAGCCACGATTATGCTAGCTATTATAATTGAAGTAAACTTTTTTTTCATATTAATCTAAAACCACTTTACAATTTTTTTGCATTTTAAATATATTCTTTATCATGAAATGATCCCTCCAATGTTATTGAATTTATCAATCATCAAAATTAAGTAATACTTAACTTGATATTAGGACTTTTTATCAATAGACTAAGTGAGAAAAACACCGTGACTAGAATTTCATTGGAGTGCAGAGAATGTAAGAAGATTTTCGAGCCTACTTTCAAGTATGTGTGTGATGAGTGCTTTGGTCCATTAGATGTAAAATATGATTTTCCTTCTGTAACCAAGAATACGTTCACAAATCGTGAACATACATACTGGCGATATTCCGAGTTACTTCCAATACAAAACAAAGCAAACATAGTAAGCATTCATGCTGGTATGACTCCTTTAATAAAGGCAGAAAAGCTTGGCAAAAAACTAGGACTGAATAATCTTTACATAAAAAATGATTCTGTAAACCCCACATTTTCATTCAAAGACAGACCTGCAGGAATTGCTGTTTCCAAGGCAAAAGAGTTTGGCTTGTCCGCAGTTGGTTGTGCATCAACTGGAAACTTGGCAGCAGCAACGGCAGCACATGCAGCAAAGGGAGGATTTCCATGTTATGTATTTGCACCAAGTGATATCGAACATGCAAAAATAGCTCAAGCACTATCTTACGGTGCTGAATTTATTGCAGTTGATGGTACATATGATGATTCAAATCGAATTGCGGCACAAATTGGTGACAGTAAAGGAATCGGAATCGTAAACATTAACATGCGTTCATACTATGTTGAAGGATCAAAAACATTAGCATTTGAGGTTGCAGAACAACTTGAATGGCAAGTACCAGATCAACTTATAATTCCTGTAGGTAGTGGGGCAATGCTTAATGCAATTTGTAAAGGATTTGAAGAATTACAAACGATTTCATTGTTAAATGATGTGTCAAAAATGCATATAGTTGCAGCTCAACCACATGGATGTGCACCAATTGTTGACGCATTCAAGAAAAAGAGTAATGATGTTGTACCAGTTGAAAATCCTGATACCATAGCAAAAAGCTTGGCCATAGGTGATCCTGGTGATGGTCGTTATGTGTTAAAGCGATTACAACAATACAATGGATATGCAGAAGAATCAAACAACAAAGAGATACTTGATGCAATACTTTTGCTTGCAAAAACAGAAGGTGTGTTTACAGAACCTGCTGGTGGAGTATCTGTCGCAGTTTTGAAAAAAATGGTAGAGGATGGGAAAATAGACAAAAATGATACTACAATATGTTACGTAACAGGAAATGGATTAAAGGCAACAGAAGCGTTAATGGAAGTGTTACAAAAACCACAAGTTATGCAACCTGACATTGCAAAAATTTCTACAAGAGTTAGATGAGCTTGGCAAACATAACATTTACCATTCCCTCTGTTCTAAACAAGGGGTCAGGAGAAAAAAAAATTACAATCTCCGCTTCAAAGCTTGCAGAAGCATTTTCCAAGATTTCAGATGATATGGGTGATGAGTTCAAAAGACGCGTACTAAATGACGATGGCACTCCGCGCTCTCTTATCAACATATACATAAATGGAAAAAACGCAAAGTTTGCAGGTGGACTAGATACATCACTAAATGATGGTGATGAAGTATACATTTTGCCCGCAGTAGCTGGCGGCTCGGAACTGTCTGTCAAAGATCTTGATAGATATTCAAGACAGATAATGCTAGAAGAAATCGGTTATCAGGGACAGCTGAAACTTCGAAACGCAAAAGTTTGTGTGGTTGGGGTAGGAGGTCTTGGAAATCCCATAACAACACGACTTGTTGCAATGGGTATTGGGAAATTACGAATTGTTGACAGAGATGTAATTGAATTATCAAACCTACATCGTCAAACAATGTTTGACGAATCTGATGTAGGACAAATCAAAGTTGAAGTAGCAGCAACAAAATTACAAAAGCTAAGTTCTGATGTAGTAATTGAAGCATTGCCAATATCTGTTAATGATTATACAGCACTAGATGTTGTTGATGGCTGTGATATAGTAATTGATGCATTGGATAGCGTAAATGCACGATATTCTCTTAACAAAGCTTGTGTTACAAATAACATTCCTTTTATTACTGGTGCTGCAGTAGGGGTATCAGGTCAGGTCTTTACAGTTATTCCAAAAGAAAGTGCATGTTATCATTGTATGTTTCCCGCACTAGATGAAGATTCTATGCCAACATGCAGTATAGAGGGAGTACATCCATCAATTCTTTCCATAATTGGCGGAATCGAAGTTTCTGAAGCTGTAAAGATAATTATTGGCAAAAAACCTAGTCTTGCAGACAAAATATTACATGTTGATCTAGAAAATCTGGATTTTGTATTTACAAAAATCTTTAGAGCAGAAGAATGTCCAATATGTGGTTCAGGCAAAATTGAAGTTACTCAAAAAGAAGAATTAATTGTTGAAGAACTTTGCGGAAGAAATAGAGGGAAAAGAACCTTTTCTATTACTCCTACTAACTCCTTTCAACTTGATATTGCCAAAATATCGAATGCTGCAAAAGAAAACAGCTTTAAAATTGAAAATCTAGGCGAATTGGGGCTTTCTTTAAGAACTAATGATCTTTCCATTAGCTTCATGAAAAGAGGATCTGCTATTATAATAGGGACCAAGGATGAAAAGGACGCAATTTCTTTATACAAAAACCTCCTAGGCCTTAGAGCCCCAATAAAGCAAACATAGTTCAGAGCATCTCGTTCTAAGAATAGAAATATTACAATAGTCGATCAAAAAAATTAACAAAATTCACATTTTAAATTAAATTCACATACTCTATCGTGAAAATATGAACAAAATGTCCATTAGCCTTATATACTCATTTTTTGACAAAACCACAATAACATGAAAAATGAAATTGTAAGGAAACTAACTAGTCTTACACTAATTACAATAATGTTTGCAGGTGGACTGACATTTGCATTCCCAGGCGTAATGCCAGAAGCAAGTGCAGCTCACAACGCAAACCTCTT
>Ga0194128_10004536_pt1 | contig 20237 bp, 24 predicted proteins | sample TA2KigCa65mmetaG_FD_148650 | JGI IMG/M metagenome (GOLD analysis project Ga0194128, IMG submission 148650) | Freshwater microbial communities from Lake Tanganyika, Tanzania - TA2015037 Kigoma Deep Cast 65m | ecosystem: Environmental > Aquatic > Freshwater > Lake | place: Tanzania: Lake... | reverse complement strand
GGTGCGGGCCGCTGTCAGGGCATGGGTAAGTGGTGCGCCCTCCATCGAACCGCTCCGGTCGAGCACGACGCAGAAGGCGGCGGGTTGGCGGGCCTTCGCAGCCACAGCATCAGCGGTGAAGCGCAGGGCGAAGTGGACGGGTTGGGCTTGGTTGGCGAGGATGGTTTCGTGGTCGAGAAGCAGTTCAGTTTGCATGCGGGCAGCTTGGCACCACCCCTCGGACATCCGCTGTCCCAGCCGAGTGGAATGGCGGTGGGCAGTTTGTAGCCCGGTTGGCGCTTTCCAACCTCGCGCTGCATGACCGGGCGCTCGTGGCGAAGGATGTCCGGGCGATTTTTCCACCCATGCACAAACACCGGGGCAGGAATGGATTTGTTAGCACTAGGCGTTGGCAGTGAGCCTTTTGAAAGGCCGCAAAAATGCCGGAAAACCTTTTTTTATTAGGGAAAAAAAGATTGGAGCGGGTGAAGGGAATCGAACCCTCGTTTCTGTTCACCACTACGAAACACCAATGATTTCAATGGTTTTAGAACCTTTATCCACTATTTCCTAGCAATTTCTATTCTTACTTTTATTCTTACTTTCCAGAACGCTGAAACGAGCATGGCCAGCCTTTGGAAACATCCGAACTCGCCCTACTGGACCGCCTGCTTCACCAATTCCTTGGGCCGGCAGGTCAAGCGCTCCACGAAGCAGAGGAACGCCAAGCTCGCCCGAAAGATCGCTGAGGCTTGGGAGGAGGCTGAAGTGAAGGGGCGGGCGCGGCAAATGACCACCATCCAGATTCAGAAATTCGCATCTGACCTGGCGGAGCGAGTTGTCGGGGACACCATCGAGGTTCCCACGGTCGAGAAATATCTCAACGACTGGCTAGCCGCAAAAGAGGCGAAGGATTCGTCTGCCGGGACCATCGAGCGTTACGGCAACACCATCCGGTTGTTCATCGACTACCTCGGAGAGTTCGCCAAGGCCCAGATGACCTCCATAGCACCGAAGCACATTGACGGCTTTATGACCCACCGATTGAAGGAAGGCCGGGCACCCAAAACGGTGGTTGTGGACATCAAGACCTTGCGGACGGCATTCAACCGCGCTTTCCGTTACGGCATCATCCTCAACAATCCAGTCAATGCAGTCGAGTTGCCCGAAAGCGATTCAATGGAACGTGAGCTTTTCACCCACAAGGAAGTGGGGGATTTGCTGGCCGCAGCGAACAAATGGGATCGCGAGTGGGTTACTGTGATTCTCCTCGGCTACTACACTGGCGCACGTCTCGGTGACTGCGCGCGGATGAAATGGGATAACGTGAACCTCAAAGAGCACGGAATCACTTTTGTGCAGGGCAAGACTGGCAAGCGGGTCAACATCCCGACTCACATCGAGTTGGAGGAGCATTTGGGGACAATCTACAACGACGAGGCGCTGACGGATTTCATCTCTCCCGGTCTGGCTGCCAGAACCAGCGGTGGAAAGCATGGGTTGAGCGAAAGCTTCAAGCGGTTGGTCGTCCGGGCGGGATTGGACACCATGACGGTGAAGGGCAAGGGATCGCACCAGTTCAGCAAGCGCACCTTCCACTCCCTCCGCTACAGCTTCAACTCAGCTCTGGCGAACGCCGGTGTCAGCCAGGAGATCCGCGTCAAGTTCACCGGCCACTCCTCCAACGCGATGAACGACCGCTACACCAAACTGGATCGCAAGCCGCTAGGTGATGCGATCGAGAAGCTGCCGAAGCTGGACGAGTCGTGAGGTCTGGCGTGGCGGAAACTTTGTCAGCGGAGAATGCGTTGAAACCGTCAACGCCAGCTCCGGTGTTCTACGTCGAGGCTGCTGACAATCTGCCGTTGCGAGGGTCGGCCGGCAATGGGATTCGCGGGCCTGTCTTGGACTTGCGCCGATCGCGGGGAGAATCAATCGCTACGGGTGAGTTTCTGTTTTACTTTGGCCTTCACCAACTTCGGTGCGGTTCGGCCGATGCAGCAAAACATGGTGAAGAAAATTCTGACCATGCCTGTTTCCTTTTTTTAGGTGTCTGCCTCAACAGCGATGCGGGGTCATCGCCGGTCCAACGGCAAAGTTCAGCGTGCGCGTGCGGGCGGCGGTTTGGCTGCCAGTGAAGGTTCTCTTTGCTGCACTTGGTGCCGTCAAGGGAAGAGGGTGTCGCTTTTCGAAGCTGCCTGCTACTTAAGTTCACAGTTCATAGCAGATTTGGGATGAGCGGTAAGCTGAGTAGTGGAACAGGTCGGGTCGGTAATTGCGCCAATCACGCTACCTCACATGACATCGCGTGACGCGGTCGCCCCGGCCTTTCTGCGCTGCTTGGAAATCCTCATTGAAGCGCGTCTCCCAAGCCTTTTGCCCCGTGGAACGGCGCTTGCTTCCTAGCGGCTCAGTTGAACGCGCAGTTGCTTGCCCGCCGCACCCGATGGGAGGGCTGCACTTGCTTTAGCCGCTGGCGGACCCTTGAATAGAACGAATGAACGCGCATAAACAGTCCGTATCGGTCAGCCGCGCTTTCCCCGCGCCTGTGGAGGCGCTTTGGGCTGTTGCTAGCCATCCCAAGCGCCTTTCTGATGCCGTGGCAATGCTGCGGGATTTCCATGCCCCGGAGCAACTCACTGTCGGTTCACCCTTGGCAGAGACGCACACCATCCTCGCGTGGCCCCAGCGGTATGCCGGCCGCATCACCGAATACGAACGGCATTCCCGGTGGGCAATGACCAGCCGCCCACAAAGCGCGGGTCCTTGCCCGCTGCCCCACGACACGCTGTATCGGTTCGAGCAGAGTGAAAATGGCTGTTCGTTGACAATCACCTGCGATTTCCAATGCGGCGGGCTGCTCGCCTTCCCGTTCGTTCCGCGAATCGTCGCATGGTTCATGAAGCGAACGATTGCGAACCTGCTTTCAGCCATCGCAGCCCGCATCGGCACTGTCCAAGCCGCTTGACTTGGCAGCAAAAGGAGGAAGGCCACATTCCATGAAAAAGTCCATCCGCTGTTCGGTGTTGCTCCTGGTGCTGGCATCAACCTTCGTCGCCTGCGATCCGCCCAGTTCCAGGAAGCAACCAACGGCCCCTGCCAACACGCCGCCAGTTCAGGAGAAAATCCGCGTGTCGTATGCGCCCGTAGTGCTGAACATCCCGCTTTACCTCGGGCAAAGCCGCGGCACGTTCCAAAGCAACAACATTACCTTGGACACGAAGGTGTTCACCAGCGCCAATGAAATGATCAATGCGGTCGTAGCCGACCAAGTTGACGCCGTTACAGGAGTTTCCTTGGTGCCGATTCTCAACCTTGAAGCCCAAGGGCCAGGGCGCGTGCGCGTGGTCCTGCACAGCCAAATGACCGACGCGCAGCCCTACGACGGTCTGGTGATAAAGTCATCCAGCACGCTTCAGAGCTTGAACGATTTGAAAGGCCATAAAATTGGCCTTTACCCTGGCACAACCGCGCTCAACCTGCTCAAGGCATTCGTGAAAAAGAAGGGTATCGCCCCAGAGAGCGTCGAATTCGTGCAGCTTCCGCCCGCCAGCCACGTCTCCGCACTCCAGGCAGGGGCAGTAGATGTCCTGTTCGCCTACGACCCCACGCTTACGACCCTGCTCCAGCAGGGGGGATTCCGCCGGCTGCATGGTTCCGTATTTGTTGCGATGCTGAACCCCAGTCCGATCTCCTCAAGCATCATCTCCCGCAAATTTGAGCGCGAACATCCCGAGGCCGCCCGCCGCTTTGTGCAGGCCCTGGACCAGAGCGTGAGAATGATCAGGCAAGACCCGGCAGGGGCGCGTGCGTCATTGACGAACTACACGAAGCTTCCCCCCGAGGTTGTGCCGCATGTGAATTTGGTGCCGGACACTCTTTCCACTGAAACCAGTGAAAGCAGCCTGCAAAAATTCATCGACCTCATGGTGGACATTGGTGAACTGCCCAGGAAGGTGAGCGCAAAGGATTTGCTGGCCCCCACCAAATGAGCGACCTTACGCCTGCAGTAACGATTCGCGGGCTGCGTTTTAGTTACGGAAGCCAGGGGGAGGCCGTGCGCACATCGTCGCTGATCAAGTGGTATGCATCCATCGTGGCTTGCTTCAGGGGTTTAAGGCATGTTGCCGTTGCCGGCAAGCATAGCAGTGCGGAAGTGCCACGGAGCGAGCCGCTCTACGACGGCTTCGACCTCGATATTGCGGCCGGCACCGTGGTTGCGCTCATGGGTGGGTCCGGCTCCGGCAAATCCACTCTGGCCAAGCTGTTAGTGAAGGATTACCCGCTGGTCACTGGGGCCATTGCTTGGCGAAAGGACTTTTCCGCGCCTCACGAGGTTATTTACACCGATCAGCACGCTCTCAACAGCGTCTTCCCATGGCAAACAGTGCGCGCAAATATTGAGTGGCCCCTGCGGACACAGCGATGGCCATACTACAAGCGTCTTAGACAGGTTGTGCGCTTGCTCAAGATTTTTGGACTTAAGCATCGTGCTAAAGCTTTTCCGAAAGCGCTTTCCGGCGGCGAGTTGCAACGCCTCGCGATTGCTCGGTGTATTTCTTGGTGCCCTCGTTGCCTCATTCTCGACGAATCCCTCTCCGCGCTCGACCGCAATACCCGCGCTGGAATCATCACCGCCTTGCGAAAAATTCGCGATGAAGACAACATGACGGTCATTCTCATAACGCATTACCTGACCGATGTGTTGGCGCTTGCCGACCGTTGTGTTGCGCTGGGCGGATTGCCGGTCCGAGTGCTAGGCGATTTTCCGATTTCCCTGCCGCATCCGAGGGATGAAACCTCCGCTGAATATCAGGCAGCCCAGGAACCACTCATCGAAAAACTGCGCCACGGACACTTGTGAGAAACGGAAAAACATTCTCTTTGTTCGCTAGCTCCGTCCTGAGCTTCATCGGGTTGGGAATCGTGTGGTGTGCCGTGTCCGCCCTGCATCTGGTTGATCCGGTGATTTTGCCGTCGCCCAGTGATGTTTATTCCGCAGCAGTCTATCTGCTGACACCGAAATTCTCAACGCACGACTCAGTGCTCTCACTAATGTGCGTTTATGTTAATCCCGACTGGAAGCCTGATCAAGCCGGAGAACTGCTGCGTGATTTCGGGTCAACGCTCCTGCGCGTTTCCGCCGCGCTTGGTTTGTCGGTCCTGTTTGGAGTGCCTTTGGGACTGTGGCTGGGATGGCAGCGAGGGCTTTACCGCTTCATCGAAGGCCCCGTCCATGCTCTGCGCTCCGTGCCTGCGGCGGCGTTGTTCCCGCTTTTCTTGATCGTCATTGGCGTAGGAGAAGGAAGCATCATCGCGCTGGCTACTTACAACAGCGTGGTGGTGGTGCTCATCAACACTGTTGCCGGCACACTGCTCGCCAATCAGCGTCGTCTCCAGCAGGCGAGAGCGTTGGGAGTGAACGGCTGGCGCCTCATCACGGATGTTTTGTTTTGGGAGGCTCTCCCCCATATCCTTTCGGGCACGCGAATCGCAACCGGCTACAGTTTGGCGCTGATCATCGCCGTCGAAATGTTTATCGGAGTGAGCAGCTTGGGGTTGGGGCGCAAGATTTACGACTATCAAGCCGCCTACCGTATTCCGGAGACTTACGCGGCGATCTTGTTGACAGGATTGCTCGGTCTGGGGCTCAACGGATTGTTGAGTCTGCTTGAACGTCGGCTGCTTCGCTGGTTGCCCATGACCCATGAAGACCCGAAAACCTGAAACTCTCCTTGGCAAAGTCAGGAAATCGGCGGAGCCACCCTTGGCACCTTTGCACTGGCCTATGGTCACTCCAGTAGAAATTGAAGGTGGGACGGTCCGCGAGTTAAGTGATCTATTCGAGCACGCGGAAAGGTCGATCAACGGATTTCTTCGCCGTGCGCTTGAGGCCAATTACCTGCCATCAGGAGTTCGCCTGCTGCTGCTCCCCACAGTGGCGCCGCAAAAGCTAAAACTGGACCTCAAAATCCCAGCTTTAACTCGCGGGCCGCGCGACGAAACCTGGGAACGAATCGTATGGCAAATGGCCCAAGCTGCTACTTGGAACGAACGCAATCGCACTTCGTATTTTCGTCGTTTTCTTCAGGAGTATCATGGGCCACGCGGCAGCGTTGCATTCTTCCATGCGAAAGACGCTGACCAACAAATCTCATTGCCCGCAATTCACCTGCTCCAATATGCCTATAAGCATGGGGAAAAGTCGGTCAATGCCCCAGCTTCAAGCGATGCGCCCGCAATCCCTGATCACGCAATCTCAGGTGACCAGAGCTTTCCGGAGGTTTCGCTCGGAGAGCTGACAGTCAATGTCAAAGAATGGCAGGCGTTCTCCGATCAGCAGAGACCCGAAGTTGAATTCGTGCCATCATTCGCGACTGACAACGAACATGATCGGCAATCGGTTGAGCGACTTGCTCAGGAAATCGCTTCCGATTCTGAATACCTCGCGCGTATTGCACCGCTCGCTTCATTGGGCACTGTGATTCTCGCTGCGCCTCGTCAGTTTCATCTTGCAGCCAACTTGCACAAACAACTCGGAACCGCCGGACTCAATCTTGTTGTTGAACCTCACATTCCAATTACGTCAGACCTGTTGCTCCGGTGTTACCTGCTGGCTGACCGTCTTTGCACGCTGTTCTTCACAACCACCAGTTATGTCCAACTGCGAGAGGATACGGCGGCATCTGAAACATTTCAGATGATGGCGCACTCGCTGGGAAATGCGTTGACATATCTACCACCCGGGAACCAACGCATTGAATCCGTGATCTTTGTCGAAGAGGCGCACTTGCGTGCGGCCCGCTGGCTCCATGCAGTCAAACAGCCAGACAAGTCCCGACTCGTGGATTGGGGGAGTCCCGGAAAGAAGAAAAAGCCATTTGAAGAAACTCTCAAAGCGGCCACGTTCACGCCACCCCAAGAAGATTTCACGGTGGAAGCATCGCTTCTTCATGGACGGGAGGTGGACCCAAGGCTCTTTGCGCTAATTATCGAACTGGCGCGAAATCTCCAAAATCATTCCAAGAATGGAAAAGGTAGTCTGACCATTGTTCACAGCCGAGATGCGGAGTGCTGTGAGATCGAAATCACTTCGGATTGCGACTTCACTTGCGCGCGAGATTTGAAAAGGGCCATTGAGCTTCGCTCCAACAATCAACCAGGAGAGCGAGGGCTTGATTTCGTTTGGAGACTAGTCGAGAAACTGTCAGGAGGTAACGCATCGTGCATTTACACGGTTGGCCAAAAACCATTCATCTCGACCGCATCATTGGATGCGTCGCCAAAGGTAATTCTCAACGTCGGCGACAACGTAACACGCCATCTCAACCTTCCGGAAACTCAAAGAGACACGGACGTGCCCTTTGCCTTTAGATGCCTAGTCACCAGTGTGCGGATTGAACCTTCCACCACGCAATGAATACTCGCCCTTTCAGAATTCTCGTTATCGATGACCATGCGAGGGGCACATTTGATTCACCGAGCACGGCTCCAAATGAAGGCGAGCATCGGAATCCATTGTTCGTGTTGAAAAAGACGATTGAGGAACTGCAATCTCCCAGTGCATTTGAGATCCTCGTGAGCACAAGTGTGACGTGTGACACTAAAGACATTCGCCTGTTTTGGCCTATATCCGGCGGGCGCTCCATTCCTGCAACCGGAACCGAAGGCAAACTTAGGGAACTTCTTTCGACTGTGGATTTCCTCATTCTGGATTTGGGCGAAACTGGTCCACTGAAAACCGATGTTACGAAGGAGTTGGTGAGTGCCAATCTGAAAACAGTAGGCGAAGACTCAAGCGAAGTTACCGAAGCGGACATTATTTCAATTAACGACAAAAGTGGTTTTAGCGGAATTGGCTTTTATCATCGCTACCTTGAGACTCTCAAGAATTGCCAAGGCGTATTCGTTCTGACCCGGCACGATGGGCAGGAGTATCCCGAGATTGTTAAAAAGTTGATTGACCCGTTTTGCGGCGTTGATAAGTGGCAACCCTATACCGCCAAGTTCTGCAAATCCGTTGCTGACCATGAATTCCTAGCTGCGCGGATCAAGTGCTTGTTCAAACTGTTCCGCGAGGGGTACACGAAATTCGACAACCTGACGGATATTGAGTTCGCAGCGACACATGATGAACCTGTGATGATTGTTGGCGAGAGCGGGACCGGAAAGGAATTCATAGCCAAGGCAATTCATGAACGGTGGGAACAAAATCAGAACAAAAGCGGTCCATTTGTAGCTCTTAACTGCGCTGGGCTAACGGAATCATTGCTAGACTCGGAATTGTTTGGCCACTCGAAAGGTGCATTTACTGGGGCTACCAGTGAAACCACTGGTTTGATAGCGCATGCGGAGAATGGCACCCTCTTCCTTGATGAATTCGGCGAAATGCCGCCATACGTGCAACACAAACTTCTTCGAGTCTTGGAGGATTACACCGTTCGCAAGGTGGGTTCGACAGAGAGCCATCACGTTGCGTTTCGGCTAATTACAGCTACGAGTGACCCGCGATTCGCCGCCTTTGCCGGCTACACCAATACGCAGGAACGGCTGAAAGGCCAGTGGCGGACCGAGGAGGAAATGTCGAGACCGCTTCGCAGCGATTTGCTATTCCGTGTTAAGGGTCAAACCATACGTGCAACACCGGTCACTGAAGAGAATGTTGACCGAATTGTGCGCCACGCTATCGCGACCAAGAGCAATTGCGAGATCTGGAGCGAAGACGCCGTTCAAGCTTTAGTAGGGTTGGTGCGATCCCAAATCAGCGCTGTTGAAGGCATGGACGCGGGTGATGGAAAGAGGAAGGCGACAGCCACCGTCTATAAACCTGTGTTCGGGCATAGGCGTGAGATTGATCGCTTCATTCGCCTTATCGAAGCCTACCGAGTCAACGCTGAACAGTGTGGTTCTCGTTCTAGGCACAAGGCCATCTCCAAGCGTGATGTTGATTTTATTTATCGGCCTTCCTCTGTGCTTCATCCAGTCGTTAAGGGCCAGAATGAACAGGAGTTGCAAACTCCCTCTCCGAGCGCCTACGAGACTGCCTGTCGGAGAGAGCTTCAAAACATTCTAAAAACTCATGCACCGACTCTTGGGAGTGAATGGACGCCGTCTCAATTGGAGTGCCTTGTTAAAGACAAAACTTTGTCAAAACTCGTAGAGACTGCGCTCAAAAGCTTTTTTCTGAAACACCCCGAAAAGCCCGCCGGCACGAGGACGCGAGCAACGAATGCCGCGAAGGAGGATTTTCTCAAATCGCTCGGTTACAGCCAAAGCGAGATCAAGGATGCAGGCCGAGACAAGCTGATCAAACGTATCCAGGATTGGAAAAAGGACTGGCGCTCAAAGAAGGTTTAGCGGGTGCAGCTGGGTAGCCTTGAAAGATTCCAAACGTGGTTGTCTTTGCTGCCCCTCTTTGTCGCGCGATGGCAAGAGATGTCATGTGACTTCCATGGTGTAGTTTCTATGGCACGGCCAGTTGGTTTAGCCAAAATGCGGCGTTTAGGGCTGTTTCTGTCAGTTTCTGGAAGCCTGCCGCGTCTGGCATACTAGGCGCTATTGGGGGGTTCACGAGCGCAGTGCGGAACGCCTCCCTGGCTGCGCCCCAAAAAGCGGAGGCAGAAACACAGCAGCAATCTATGAACCACAACCACCTGAACAGCTTCGGCAGCCTGCCGAGCTTCGACAACGGCCACAGCCACCACAGCTTGGGTAGCTTGGGCAAAACGACCGGCCTCAGCGGCGACCACTACCTCGGCAACGGCCCGCTCGCCCGCGCCCTGAGCGGCACTGCCATGCCGGAAGACAGCTCCTTCGCCAAGGCGGAGTTGAGCGCGGGGATGGGGAAGCTCTCCCCGCTGTCCCAGTCGGCCGTCCTCAGCGTGTTGAACGGCAGCTGCAACGCGGAAGACCACTCGCTCGCCGCCGGCGCGCTCAAGCACATCTGCCGCGGCACTGCCATGCCGGAAGCCAGCAGCCCGATCCACTGGTTGGGTGGGCGCGGCCCGAGCAGCGGCCCGATCCACTGGTTGAACAAGTAAGAATCCAGCAAGACGCCTGATGAGGCTGCAAAGCCGGAAGGGCCTGGGAGAAGGTGAGCGAACCTTCCTTCTTCCAGGCCCAATTGTTTGAAAGCACTACCATGTCCAAACACGCTCAACGACGCGCCCGCCGCGCAAAACATCTCGAAATGCTCCGCGCCGAACTCAGCGACGAGCGCGCGTTCACCCAGCGCGTGGTCGCCACGCTCAACAGCCGTGGCCTCGATTGGGCTCCCGACGGGCGGCCAATCAAAGCGGACTTCTTCGGAGCCATCAAAGTTTGGGAGAAAACGGACAAGCCGGCCAGCCTGGCATGCCTCGATTTGGTCGAACGCGCTATAGCCCAAATCCAAGTCAAGCCAGTTGTGAGGCGCTAAACGTAATCCGCCCATGAAAGCCGCGAAAGTCGTCTTGGATACTGTTTCCCGTCACCCCCGTTGCACCACCGCCCACATCGAGGGCGAGAAGAACGAACGGGCGTGGGTCGCAGCCGGGTTTGACACCCCTCAGGGGAGCTGCGCGCTGGCCATCGACCCGTTCGAGTCTGGCGAGATTCGGATCCAAGTGATTCCCAACTATCGTCACATGGCTGGCTCCCTCTCCCGCTTGGCGGCAGATCTGAACCGCAAGCTGAACTGCGGCAACGTGGCTGGCGCATTTAGCCCTACGGATGCGAAGCGCGAGCTCGAGTTCGTGCTCGTGCAGCGGTTTTACAATCTGGAGTTCTTCTGCTCCCAACTGCTTCACCGCGTGCTCGACGACGCCCTCTTTGCTCACGCTCTCGCACTCTCCGAAATTGAGCGCACACGGAGCAAGCGCCTGCGCGGCCAGCGTGACTCAGCTCTGTTCGATCTTGTCACCCAGCACTCTGACAGCGGGTGCATGGCGTTGAACTAACCTCCACCCCCCTCTCAACCGTGAGACGCATTTTACAAATCGCAATCTGCCTCGCCGGCCTGTGGCTCCTGGGCAGTTGGTTCTGGAAGCAACCCCAGATACGGGACTTTGTCCACCGCACGAAGGTCAAGCTGAACCCGAGCAGCGATCGCGTGGTGTCTCCCAAGCAGCCACGTGGCGGCGTCGCTCCGGAATTGCCACCGCAAGCCACATCAACGGTGGGCGGGACAAACCGCTCGGTGGGTGAATCGAAGGTCGGCGCTACCCTTGATGGGGTGGTCAACAAGCTTCGTTCGTCCGTGACGGTGTTGAGCCAGGAGATCACACCTCCGCGCTCGACATCTGAACACTCCACAGCGGTGGCAGGGCCGCCGGTTTCGCCAGCTGTGGGCCAATTTAAGGAGAGTGGAGACCCCGCAGCCACGGGGCCCGAGGACTTTGGCCGGCTGTGGAGAAAACTCCAGCAGAATCACCAGATGCTCACCCAACCATGAACGCGCTGAAATCACTGGGAACTTTGGTTCTCTGGCTGGCCGTAGCGAGCGGTGAAGTTGCGGCGGCAGACACGCAACCGGCTCGGCCAAGTAAGGCCGATGGAAAGCAGACCACTTCTTTGCCCGCCAGCGAACAAGCAACACCGCCGGAGTACTCCAAGGCTGGCCCGATCACATTCAGTCCCGCCCAAGCTGAATCCATCATGCGAAAGGCGCAGCTCTATGGCCTCAATCCAAACCTATTGCGCGCGGTGCTCGACACCGAGTTGCGAGTGAGTGCCAGCCAACAGCCCGAGGAACCGGAGCAGTTCGCCTGGCTGGCCGAGAACACCGCCCGAGTGCTCCGTCACTGCCTCGACCGCAAGCACCGAATCGGCTGGGCCTTGCACGCCTACAGCGCCGGCAGCTTCGACCCGGCCAAAGTAGGCGACCGAGAACTTCGCTTTGCCTCCGACGCCATCAAGCTCTTTCAAGCGTTGGAAGCGAAACAACCGTGGACACCCGACACGGCCAACAACAAGAACACCAAAAAAAGCACCAGCAAATGAAGACACAAATACTCCTGAAGGCCTTGGCCGTTGCGGCTGGCCTGACCCTGACAACCGGCTGCGCGTCCTCGCGCAAACCAGTGGTAAAGACGGACGCCCCACCCCGGCCCATCGCCTACCACCAGAGCGTCCGCATCACCGATGAGCAGGCCGGCGATCTGCGCAGCACGGCCATCCCGAGCGAGGATGACCCGGAGCAGATTGTCCGGTTCGCGATGACGTTGAGTAACGCCGGGCGGCACCTGCACGCCGCGCAGTTCCTCGACGAGGCCTCCATCAAGTTCGCCTCGCGCAACAACGAGTTCGCCATTGCCTGCCTGCAGGGAGCAGCCAACGAGTTCCTGGAGGCCGGCGCGATGGCCGAGTTCCGCAACGCTGTTCGTCGCCTCGCCAAGGCTTCCAACCGTTACCAACTGGCGGCCTTCAACGACGAGGTGCAGGCACTCCTCGCCCTCGGGGCCATCGCCAATGGTGAAACCACACCCAGCGAGCTGGTGCCTCGGCCGCTGCGCGAACTGTTCCCCGGCACGACCAAGAAAACCCAGTAAACCAACCAGTCTGAAAGAAAGGACATCACTCGTATGAAAACCATCAACTCGCTGATCGGGGGCCTCACAGCCGCCACGCTCATCCTCATCACCGCCCTGCCCGCCAAGGCGCAGGAGCAATCGGCCAAAGTTATCAACGACCTCCTCAAGAGCGTGGACACACGCCTGACGACGCTCGAGAAGACCGTGGAAGAGCGCAATAAGGACAAGCTCACGATCCAGCAAGAAAAAGTCCGCGCCGTGAAAACCTTCGAAGAAAACACGAATTCCACCACACGCCTAGAGGCGCAGGTGGACTTGGTCAACGTGCTGGTGCGCGAGAACGCCCAGGACCGGGCCATCGTCAAGGAGATGAAGGAAACCGTGTCCGGCGTCCTCATCGACCTGACGGAAATCCAGCAGCACATCGCCAAAAGCCCGTTCAGCCCGGCGGCGCTTCAGGCCCAACGCGAGCGGTTGGTCAATGTGCTTAAGAACGCCGGGCCGATCCTTCAAGTCATCCAAAACGGAACCGCCGATACGAACTCGGTGAGCCGCGCCAAATCCACCGAAGCGTTATTGATGCTCTACTGGCAGCAGTTGGCTGCCTGGCCGAAGTCCAGTGTCAATCCAGCAAGGGACATTGCCCAGACGGCGGAAATGCTCGGCAACGTTGCCATCGAACTCAAGGTGCTCGAAGGGCTGCTGGAACAGGAGAAACAACTCCTCACCGCGGATGTCTATCGCCACTTCGCGAAGGCGATCGACGGGCGCATTCGGAGCACCAACCTCGGGCAGCGCGACTTGAATGGGATGAAGAACGACCTGATGAAAAACGCCGTGGACCGTCGCCGCAACTACGGCCGCATCCTCGACAGCGACTCCGACTCGCCGAGGTTGCTAACCACCGAGCAGGACTCGGTCATTCTCGATCAGATCCGGCGCGGTCGGCTGCCCGAGAATCCGTAAACAACCTCAACCCGAAAGGCATCACAATGAACATCAAGAAATACCTCTGCGCGGCCGCGTTGGCCGCCTTCACTTGGCTGGCTTCGTCCGCCCAGGCCCAAGACGATGGCTTCAACAGGCTTATAACCCGGTGGCATACCGAACGCGATGCTCTGGTCGTGGACATCGTTCGCAGCTGGCTGCGTGGGGCGTCCGCTGACAGCCTCAAACCCGAGATCAGCTCACTCGTCGGCCTGGAGTCCCGCTTGGCGGTGCAGGGCGACGTGCCGCTCTATATGACGAACTTCACCGACGGCCGGAATCAGGAACGTCTCCTCGCCGAACTGGTGCGGAGCTATCTGAAGCGCCGCAGCATTCAGTTCCAGACGCGGGACTTCTTCGTCGGCAAGGAGTTCAGGGTGCTTAAGGAGGAGCGGCCCGTGCTGGCCGAGCCGGAGGGTGAACGAAAGCCCAAGTTCCGTTTCCAGCTCTGGGGCACCAAGTCCGACGCTGAACCGACCCGGAAGGAGAAAGGCAAGTAATCATGCAACCGACAGATTCAACATTCCACCGCCACCGCCTGCCCTTTGCGGCGATGGTCTGGCTGGCGGCCGCGCTGGCCGGAGCTGGACTCGCGGCGACGCTGCATCTGGCAGGGGGATACTGGCAGCGTCTGCCACCGGTGATGTGGGAGTTGGTTGTCAAGGGGTTCCAAGCCACCGGGCTTGTGCTGGTGGGCTTGATCCCCCTCGCTCTCTGGCTGGCCTACATCCTCGTGCGACACCTCAAGGGAACTGGGGCGGGAACGTCCGGCGACCTGGACCTCGGCTTCATTCAGCGCAATGCCATGCTGGTCGGTCTGGCCGGGACGGTTTGCGCCCTGATCAGTTCGACCAACAAGCTGGCGGCCGACGTCGCCAAGGGTTCAGTGGCGGCGGTTCTCGCCCTGATCCCGGTTGTTGGCCAGGCCTTGGTGGCCACGCTGCTTGGACTCATCGTCGCGATCGGTGCGGACATCCTGCTGCACCTGCGCGAACGCAAGACTACGACCGACCATGAAGACGCCAGCGAAACTTAACCTGCGCAAGGAACGCGGGCTGCCGGCCAGCCTGATGGACGTGATCCTCGTGATCCTGCTCCTGTTCATGATGCTGGCCTCACTGGCCAACGTCGCCGAGCAGGAGGGGAAGGAGCGCAGCCTGCCTCCCATCGAGCTGGCTTCCATGCAAGATCAGACCGCTGCCGGCACCGGCCTTTCCGCCAACAAGCCCACCACCATCTCTGTGGCGGAGGGGCCGGTGTTCTTTATGGACAACGACCCGCTTGCGCTGGAGGAGCTGAAACAACGCCTCCAGCGAACGCGATCACACGAAATCGAAATTCGGGGCGACGCGCGAGTTCCCTACGGCGTTGTCACCCAGGTATTGCAGCTCTGCCGCGAGACGGGCCATGCCCGAGTTTCCCTGACCTACAAGAAATCCGAACCAAAACCCTAGAAAATATGAACGAGAACTCTCAGCATCACATTGAAGCCAACACCGATCACCAGCCAGACGCGGACGCGGCTTTGGCCACGCCGGTTCCTGACCCAAGTGCGTTTCACGCAGACAACCCGTTCAGCCAGCCTGTCACACAACCGACATCTGACTCACCGGCTGAATCCGCACCACCAGCCACGTCTAACCATCAGGCGACCGGCGAGAGCGGCGTCCGGCCTTTGACAACTTGGATGGGGAGTGTGTTGTGCTTCCTGCTGGGTTGGTTTACCGTCGTCGTGTTCACTCGGACACCCGTTCGGCACGAAGCTCAACTCCCACCGCCCGCCAAGCAGAGCGTCGCGGTTCAGAATCCTCAGGCGGCCGAACCACTCCCAACTCCTGCGCCTGCCCCGCCGTCCAAGCCTTCTCCGTCTGAACCTCCGGCGTCCACGACGAAAAAGGAACAGGTCACACAGAAGGTGATTCAAACGCCTCCGCCACGCGCTGCTGCCCCTGCCGCAGTCCCTTCTGTGCCCGCTGCTCCAGCCGCACCGGTGAGTGCACAGGCCGCCAAGGTGGAAGACGAGGGCACCCGGTTGCGCCGGATTTTCAACAAGACTGTTCAGGCTGCCAACGAGCTAAAACAATGAAGCCAGAACCGCCGAAGGAAAGCACTCGTCCCCGTGCATTGCCACCGTGGCGACTGGTCGTGCTGTTCATTCTGCCCTTCGCCTGGATTTGGGCCTGCGCTGAGACTCATTTGGCATTGCACGATGGAGTTGGTGAATCAGGGCCGCACCGAGAACAGCTATCCAGCCAGATGCAAGTCCAAGCGCTGGCAGAAACGAAATCACTGGTTTCTGGCACCGCCCCGCAAACCCGCTCGTCGCCCCCTGAAGTGCATGAGGCAATCGTGACGAAATTGAACCAAGCCCTGAGGACTTTGGCAGACAAGCAATGACTGATTTATGAATGTGAATGGGAGAACAATTTCGATGGGCATTTCTGCGCTCGTAGCGGTTGCTGCGTTGCTGATCTGGTCCACACAGAAAGGCGAGGTTTTGCCACCGCCACTCGTCACCAAGCCTGTGGCGGAAGAGCCGCCGGTGAACCGCATGGTCGTCAACGTCCGGGAGACTGAAATTGCCGAGCCAGTTCCCGCGCCACCACCCGTTGTTGCGCCTGAACCGCCAGTCGTTGCCGTGGTGGAGCCGCAGCCCATTCCAGCGCCCGCTTCGGCTCCGATTGAAACATCGCCTGCCTTGCCCCCCCAAGTATCCGCCAGCCAAGGTCGATCGGGAGAAGTGGGCGCTCGTGAAGGAGTCGTGATTCCCATTTACGCTGATTACCGGTCAGGCATCGGTTTTCCAGCGTATGCTGAGGCCATGCGTCGCGTGGGCGGGATTTTCCTGATCTTCGATGGTGAGAAGATTCGGGGAGAAGCGGATGTTCTCAACCGCAAGGTGTTGTCAATCGCACCAGCCCGGCTCGCTAACCTCAGCCCTCGTTCACGCGAAGTAACCGAGCCGGCGTTGCTGCCGTGCCTTGAGGAAGCCAAGCGGCTTCTCGGCCCAGGCTTCTACTCCATCATCCTGCTGCTGCCCAACCGCGTGGATCAGCACGTGCAAACCGAAGTCGTGAAGGAATTGCGGTTGCGGGGCCTTGATCCGGAGAGTGTAACCCAAGTGCGTGGGCGATACGTGTCGAATGAGGGCCGACTTGTGCTTGCGCTAACCGAGGCGGTCAGCCGGTCCGGTGGAGCCACACCCCTCCAAAGCCTGATCTCTTTCTAGCCGCAGGGCACTTCAACTTGACGCCATCAAAACCGCGAGCCTCAAAAGGCCGACCGAAGGACGGATTGGCGGCGGGATTTGCAGGATTGAGGCACCACCATGCAGCACGTCGGATCCAAGTTTGAGCTGGTGTTTTCGGGTGACGCTCTGGAGTGGAGCAGCCCCGTGGCGAACATCCGACTGGAGCCCTGGCCGTATGTCACGGCACGCCAGAAATTGAGGGCAAGTGGGTGGGAGTCCTGCCACGTAAGCCTCCCTCGCTGCCTTCTGCGATTGCGGCCACCCAACTTCTCGAGCAACAGCGAACTTGCCCGGTGCCAGCAAGCGGGCTGGGAATACACCCGCCGGATTCCCGAGGAGGTAAGGGCCATCGTTCTACGCTATCGCGAGAATCGCTGGCAGGTTTTGAAGGGGCTTTGCTACATTCCCTATGGACTGCGGCTGGCTGAAGCCAACCCAGCGCTATTTTGGTGCCTGATGGAAAGGCTGCCTTCGGACGTTTCTCAAGGCACTTTTCTCACCGAGTGCGCTCAAATCATCAAGAACCCTCAGGCCAACGTGGCTGAGTTCGCCGGCTTTCCCAACAGTCCGAAGGTCGCCCGAATCCTGCGCAAAGTGCCCGCGTGGGACGCCACGCCCCACACGATGTCCTACCTACGCACATTGCTCAAGGAACCGGCACACCTCGACCTGCTTTCCCACCTACCCCTCGTCACCGATGCAGCAATCCGGTTACTCTGGCACGCGAAATCCTTCCTAAATGCCGGTCTGCTGAGGAAACTTATCATCAAAATGCCACCCCAGGCACAGCGCGCCACGGTCCCTATCTTCGCGGACCTCTTCTCTCTCCACCACCAACTGGGGATCTCCATTCCTGTCGAAACCCGATTCCGCGGACTCCGCGCGGTGGAAGAGCACTACGCCTCGCTGCAACGCCTATACGCACGCAAGGAAGCTTATGCCACGGTTGCATTCCCTCCGTCGCCTGTTCCTGGCACAAAGACCATAGTGCCCATCGAGGATGAACATGGCCTGATGGTCGAATCAAAGGTGATGCAGCACTGCGCTGAAGATTACTCGGGGCTGGCACGCGATGGACGCTGCTACCTCTACCGCGTAGTGGCACCACAACGCGCAACGCTGCGCCTGGAGCGGACAGCAGGCGGGCGGTGGTTTGTTTCCGAGTTGAAGCTGAAGGCCAACCGTGAGCCATCGCCCGAGACGTGGCGCGCTGTCCAGCATTGGCTTTACCTGCAGGCGCCCATTGAGGGCAAAGGAGAGGGCGAGGAGAGCGAACGAACAAACACGAATCATGATAAACACAGCTGACAAACTGCTGATCATGCTGTTGCAAGGTGGCCACGCCGAGATCAGTTGGACACTGCACATCGGCCCGTCTGAAGCGACATTCGAATCGCACACCCCCGCTGAGAAAACCTTGTTCAAGGTGCGCTTGGCTAGGAAACTACAGCCCAGCACGGACACAGCGGCTTCAACTTTCGGTTTCTGGGCAACGCGACTTGAGCCTGGAGCTTTTCCGGTCGCCGCCGAGGATCATCTGAACGCGGAGCGGCTATTCGCATCGGTGGAGAGATCGCAGAAGGAGCGACTGCAGGAGGAAGTGACATCTCGAGATTTGTTTGCCCCATCTCCACTGCCCAACGATCTCGCCTCGGTGATGGCGTTCATTGCTGCTGCATCAAGAGCCGATGTGTGCGCGAGCGCGCCGGCGGAGGGGTTGGACGAGCGGGGGCGGTTTATCGAGCGACACCTCCACGTGGAATTCCATGCCGAGCCGATTTCGGGAGCTTCACTCCTGTTCACTGAGAGGCGCTACCTTGGAGACACCGTCCTGGCTGCTGTGGAGAACTCGGTAACGGTTCGGGACAGCACAGGCACGGCCGTTTGCGGGTTTGGCCACAGTGCCGAGACCGAGAATTGCTATCGGGCCGCCCGCCAGAAGATTTTGCAAAGACATCCATGAAAACAGCACGCGTCTTGCTCACCTCCGACATTCACCAGCACATTGCAAAATGGGAACAACTCACCGCGATTGTTGAAGAAGAAAAGCCGAACTACGTCCTGATCGCTGGCGACCTGTTGCCCAAGACCGGCGGCTTCAAGGGCCAGCGCGATTTCTTCCCTCGGCTCCGCCGCAACCTGGAGCAAATGCGCGCGGCGGGTGCTCGTGTGTTGCTGATGATGGGCAACGATGACTTTCTCCCCTTGGAGTCCCTGCTTGACGAACTGGCAAGGGCGGACCTTTGCGGCAACCTGAATGGCCAAGTCCTTCGTGAGCAAGGTCTGATTTTCTGCGGGGTTGCTCAGGTGAGGGATTATCCCTTCGCCTACAAGGACTGGTGCGTTGCGGACGAGGATCACGTTGAGTGCCTCATTCAGTATCGCGCGAAGGGACTGACAGTCTCAGCGGACGGCCGTTGGGTTGAGATTGACGATTTACGGAAGCATCTGCTGAGCAGTCCCAGTCTGGGTCAACGCCTCAAAGCGCTGGCCGACCAGCTCACAACATTCGAGCTGGCCCGAAGTATCTGGCTCGTTCACCAACCGCCGATAGAGTTGGGCATGGATATCGTCGGGGACGGACAGCAAGTCGGCTCACCCACCTTGCTCAATTGGATCAACACGCGGCAACCTCTGCTTGGCGTGTCTGGTCACATACACGAGTCGCCCTATCAACCAGGAGGGCGTTGGATAAGCGTCGTGGGGGACACCGTGTGGGTGCAGGCCGGCCAGATGGACACGCGGCTCCATTGCGTGACCTTGGAAATCTCACAGGATTGCAACATTCGGAATATCCGCCATTCGATCTTCGGCCCCACCGCGATCGAGTTCGAACGGTTTACCCCGTCAAAGTAGCGCAACCAACACAGCCCATAACCTCATGCTGGGGGCCATCCGGTTGGCAAAGGCCAAAGGGCGGTGCGGGGTGCGGTGTGAGTGAGGCCACGCGGCGGGAGCCCTGACTGCTCAGGGCATCACAAGCTCATGGTGCGGCTTTGACTGGCTTGAACTCGCGGGCCCTCTTTTGCCCCTCTGCCCTTTGCGCAGGCGTAAGCACGCGCTCTAATCGCTCAATGCCCTTCTTGGCTTCCTCATCACCCTGCGCACCCGCTAGCAAATACCACTTGTATGCCTCCGCCTCGTCTTTCACCACGCCTAGGCCTTTGGCATAACTGACGCCGAGGTTGAATTGCGCGTCGGCATCTCCCTGCTCGGCCGCCTTGCGATACAACTTCACCGCCTCCGCCTCGTCTTTCACCACGCCTAGGCCTTCGCGATACATGTTGCCGAGGTTGAATTGCGCCTCGGCAAGTCCCTGATCGGCCGCCTTGCGATACCACTTCACCGCCTCCGCCTCGTTTTTCGCCACGCCTTCGCCGTCGGCATACATGTTGCCGAGGTTGTATTGCGCCTTGGCATCTCCCTGATCGGCCTTCGACTTAGTCGCTTGCACCGGGTCTTTCGAGCAGGCTTGGAAACTCAAGGAAAGGGCGCAGAGGAGAGCGGGCAGG
>Ga0194128_10004533_pt1 | contig 20248 bp, 21 predicted proteins | sample TA2KigCa65mmetaG_FD_148650 | JGI IMG/M metagenome (GOLD analysis project Ga0194128, IMG submission 148650) | Freshwater microbial communities from Lake Tanganyika, Tanzania - TA2015037 Kigoma Deep Cast 65m | ecosystem: Environmental > Aquatic > Freshwater > Lake | place: Tanzania: Lake... | reverse complement strand
ACCCCGTCGGATGTGTACTATGGAAGGCAAGAACAAATACTCCAAAAAAGAGCACTCATTAAACAGCAGTCCCTAAAAAGACGAAAACAACTATTTTTAAAAGAAAAAATCCTACATTTAAACAACGAAACTCTCTACAACTAAATCGTCCACTTTCTTTGACGACATACATATCCCATATCTTCGGCTTTTACCATCTCTTCTCTCGTACACAAGGTTTCATACAATTTCTCGCCATGACGTGTACCAATAATATTAATTTCATTATCAACTTTGGCTAAATCTCCAATAGTAGCCGCAGGGGCTTTATTAACAAACAAATCACCTTGATTGCCATTTTCAAAAGCAAATAAAACCAAATCAACCGCATCATTTAAACTTATTAAAAAACGAGTCATATTGGGATCGGTAATTGTTAAAGGGAGACCACTTTTAATTTGATTGATAAAAAGTGGAATAACAGACCCTCTAGATGCCATTACATTCCCATAGCGTGTTAGACAAACAATCGTATTTTGCAGATTTCTTGACTCAGCAATTGCAACTTTTTCCATCATTGCTTTAGAAATACCCATGGCATTAATTGGATAAGCTGCTTTGTCTGTACTTAAACAAATCACTTTTTTACACCATTAAAACCTGCAGCGCGTATAACATTATGTGTTCCTTCCACATTAGTTTTTACTGCCTGCATTGGGAAAAACTCGCAAGATGGAACTTGCTTCAAAGCTGCTGCATGAAAAATATAATCAACACCACGAGTTGCTGGCTCAACACTATCATAATCCCTAACATCACCAATGAAAAATTTTAACTTGGGATTCTTCAGTTGATTACGCATATCATCTTGTTTTTTCTCATCACGAGAAAAAATTCTAATTTCTTTAAAATGATCGGTAAGCAAAAAACGGTGCAATACCGCATTCCCAAAAGAACCTGTGCCGCCAGTTATTAGAAGGACTTTATTCTGTATTTCCACTCTTGTTAATTTTAAAAATTTTATTTTTTTCTATTTGGGTAGGATAATTGATTAAAACAGCTTTGTAAGGCCCTTTGAATACAAAAAGACTCCCTGAAGCTACTCCAATCACTCCATGTTTTTCAACCACTATTTCAATATCAGCAAGAGATCCCGCCCCACCTAAAACTGTCAAAGGAATAGAAATCGTTTCAGCTATTTTATCAATCAGATTCAAATCATAACCTTTCATTACACCATCCTGATCAATCGAATTGATAATAATTTCACCTGCTCCTAAAGCTTCCAATTCTTTCGCGAATTTAATGGGATTAATTCCGGTAGATTTTTTACCATTATGGGTATAAATTTCATACCCACCCAATATTTTTTTCTTAATATCTAAAACAACAATAACACTCTGAAAACCTACACGATTAGCTATTTGAGTAACCAAGTGTGGGTTTTCAATGACTGCACTGCTCAAGGCAATTTTTTCTATACCTAGACCAAATATTTTTTGAGCTTGTTCAACAGTCTTTACTCCACCGCCATAGCATAAAGGCATTCGCGACTGATTAGCTAATTTTTCGATTAATATATAATCTGGTTCTCTATTAAGAACTGTAGCATCGATATCAAAAAAAGCTAATTCATCAACCTCCTTTTCATTAAATATTCGAACCGCATTTATGGGATCTCCTACATATTTGGGAGATTTAAAGTTTACTGTTTTAACTAAGCCCTTATCGTGAAGCAATAAACTTGGAATAATTCTAGGACGTAACATTCTCAGAGCTTTGCAAAGTTGTGTAATAATTTTTCACCCATTTGATGACTTTTTTCTGGATGAAATTGAATTCCGAATATATTGTCTTTATTGACAGCAGAAGAAAAAGATAAACCATAATCAGAAACAGCGATACTATCTGCTGGATTATTACACTTGAAATAAAATGAATGTAAAAAATAAAATATAGCATCTTTTTCTAATCCAAAAAATAATGGGTGATTCTTAACAGGAGTCACATCATTCCACCCCATATGAGGAAGTTTTGTACGCTGCTCAATTAAACTTTCATCAAATTTTAAAATTTCCGAATCGATCCATTTTAAGCCTTCCAATTTACCTTCATCACTTCTGTTACCCATCATTTGCATACCCACACAAATACCAATAACAGGAACTTTTTTCTCAAGTACTAACTCATCTAATTTTTCACGCATACCAGAAGCATTCAGCTGTCCCATAGCATAATCAAATGATCCAACTCCAGGTAAAATCAATTTTTTAGCATCTGACAAATCTTCATGTGTTTTAGCAATTTTTGTAGAAATGTCTAATCTTTTGTAAACATTTTGAAAGGCAAATATATTTCCAACACCGTAATCTATTATTGTAATCATCTAAAAAGGCGTTTTTCAAGTCCTAGTTTTTGCATCATTTTAGTCCCAAAACCTATCAATTTGATCTTATTTTTATAATCGTGAAAAGATTTATTTTCACCTTCAAAAATTGTTTGTAACTCCGCTCTAGTAAGGTCTAATTTATCCGCAACATAGTCAAACTCCTTTTGCAAAAATTCTTCTGGTAATTCAGGCTTGGAAATACGAACCAATGCCTCATCACGAGTCATTTGTCCAGTTAAAATTAAGCTTGAAAAATGAGCCCTCCTTTTTTCAAATCCAAACTTACGGGGAAGCCAAAAATCTTCATAAAATCGCGTAAAACGAGATTCGTGATGTTTATGCTGAAAAGGTTCCCAACCATATTTTTCCATCAATAATTTTTCAGCATCTATTTTAATATATGGAATAAAATTAAGGGGCTTAAAAACTTCCATTCTTAAAATGTATTTGTAGTATAATTTGTATGTCAATATATCAATTAGAGGAAAAGTCTTTAATGGCCTTTTACCAAATTTAGAGTGTATATCTTTTACTAATAAGGTATCGAGTCCCGGAAAGCCACCCCATTCTTGTGGTTCCCTACAACATTCTGTAGAGAAATTACCACCAGTTAATATATATTTAATTTTATTCTCTCTTGCGAATTTATAAAGAGCTGAAAAAAAAGCATAGTCTTGAGGAAGATCTTGATCAGCTATTTGGGATTTTAAAAATGCAACTTGCAAATCTTTCATCTCTTCCCAATTTATAACTTCAGTGTATAAATCAAGCCCCAAACCATTACATAATTTCTCTATATTACCAACTGCCTTATCTGTATTCCATCCTGCATCTACATGAAACAACAAGAGACGAAGACCCATTATTTCTTTTGCGACATAAGCAGTGTAGGAACTATCTAGTCCTCCACTCAATCCTATGATACAATCAAATTCTCTTCTTTCACCATCTTTTTTTATTTTTACCGAAGTAGCTAATAATTTCTTTAATCCTTCTTCTCCAGTCTTCCAACTGGGCTTAATTTTGGAGATAAAGTTTGTGTAGTAATCACTTTCGCCATTTTCATTGAAAATAATATTTGGATCAGAAGAATCCATTATTGTTTTATTACAAATTCTATAACTCATATTTTAATTTATTAATTTTTCAGAATAATTAATGCCATTTTTTTTCAAAAAAAATAGTATAGGTATTACAAAAATAAATCCGTATGATAAGAACATATCATTTAATGGTGTATTCATAATAAAAAAAGTCATCTGAATACCTATTATGTATCCTAATTCTTTAGATTTTGAATATAATGATTTCAAAATAGTGATAATTAAAGATGTTAATAAAATCCCAAAAAATAGTCCGAAGTAGCCAATTTCAGAAAAAATAGCTGCTAGAAAACCTGTTGAAAAATTACTTCCACCAGAAGCAAAATAATAATCATCAATAATATAACCTACACCTTTATTGTAATTTGGATCAGAAATTAAAAAACCCAATTTAGATCCATAAAAAAAATTATACGGGTGGTTATTAAAAAAATCAAAATAATTTTGATTAAGAAGACCAATTCCGTAAAAAAACCGATCCAAAAAAGCAAAACCAAGATTTCCAGCTAAAATTGTTATCAGAAAAATAAAAAAATAGAAAATATAAACAATATATCTTGAAATCATAAAATAGTTCTTTAAAAAATAACCAAAAAAAAGCAATAAAAAAAAAGAAAAGAAATGAGCTTTCATTGCATAAAACTGAAATAATGTCATGATTAATAAAAATGCAAGAACTATAGATTTAAATGATCTATTTGTGAAAAAGTCGGAAATTAGAATAGGGATGATTAAACTTATAGTCCAATTTAGCAAATAAGCATCAATCCCAGTTAATTTATTATCCTCTCTGATTTTATATACATTTTCAAATGTGTTCAAAATATTAAAATCTGATAAATTATTAATTTTAGGAAGAATAAACATTAAGAAAAAAAATAATCCTAAAATAAAATTAAATTTATAGAAAAAGGAATTCGAAACGGAATATCCTTTTATAGCAAACGATATTTTTAATTTACTAAATATATTATAACAAATAATAATTAATACAAAAGAAATAAATAAAATAAAATTAATCCAAAGACCTTTAGATGTATGATTAGAAATTATAAATGAAGGAATCAGTACACTGAAAATTAATACCAAAAAAGTATTTCTTTCTAAAATATTTGCTATTGGTAGAATAACAATAATGAAAATTAAAAATAAATAATTTATAATTGTGAGTTTAATAGAAAATAATAAATCCATCTTGTACATATAATTTACAATAGGATTAACTTCAAAATATAGATAATTAGAAAAGAAATAAAATATTGATATTAATATAAAATCAATAAATCTAAATTTATGAATTAACGGCATTTAGTACTAAAATAATAATTTAGAAAAAATATATGATTTATATAAATCATATAAATAAAGTAAACTTGCGAGAATACTATTTAGATACAAATACTCTAAGAATGTAAAATCGAATTTCAAAGAAAAAAATATTGACAAAGCTGTAAATATTAATCTTAATATATTTATTAAATAAGGATAACTATCTATTTTGACAATATAACATGTTCTATCAACAGGAGTAGAGATAAATGACATGCCGACTGAAATGCATAAAATACTTGTATAAATTCCTGCAAAGTGCCACTTTTCACCAAAAATTATAGGAAATAAAATTGGAGCTAAAAATGCAAGAAGTAAATATGATGGAATAGCAAGATAAAACAATGATTTTACTGTTTTTATCCAAATGTTTTGGATACTTATACCTTCTCCATGTAATTTATTAGCACTTTGAAAATACACCTGTCCAATTGCAGTACCAATTATGGACGTAGGCAAATAGACAGCAAAAATAGCTAAACCCCATTGGCCAAGTGTGTAAGATCCATATGTGTTTGTTATAAATATTACAGGCAAGAACCCAGTTAGAGTTTGAATTAAATTAGATACTGAAAAAGAAAGAGCAGATTTTTTAAAAACTCTAATATTTTGGAATTTCGTTAATTTGAAATTAAAGTTTTTCAGTTTACAAAATATACTTCGGCTAGAAAATAAATATATAGTCTTAAATAAATAACCAGTTATTGTAGCAAATATCAATCCATAAAAATTAATTGAAATGGCATAAAAAAGAACAGCAGAAATGAAGAAAAAAATCTTATTAATTGGTTCGGTAAATGCAGAAGTAACATACAATTCTAATTTTTGATAAATTTGCTGTGTTGCTATTGAAATAGATGCCAAATATGCTGTTATAGGTCCTAAAAGAGTTATATAATTTAAGTTAAAATTTGTAAAGTAATTTAAATTGAGAGATAAAAAAATGAATATAGTAAAGGTAAATAATAAAGTAAGTAAAAAACTAAACTTCAATATTTCGGCAAAAAAATCCAAACTAGTTTCTAATTTTTTCGGAACAAGAACAAAATATTCATACCTAAAGGAAACTAAAATAGTCAAAAAGGAAATAAAATTATTAAATTGAGTTAGATATCCAAAAGATTCTGGCTCGTATAATCGAGTTATTAAAGGTAGTGAAACAACTCCAAAAAGCTGTGCAAAAAAAGTCCCTCCTCCTTGGACTAAAATATTTTTAAAATATAATTGAGTATTTAAATACCCTTTAATATTAAAAATTAATTTAACTACACTTTTCAATATAATTTAATTAATATTCTCTATTCGACTAATTGAGTATAATAATTCATTCCGAAATGAATTTTCATATTCACTAGCTGTAATCTGAATATGATTATAAAAGTTTCTTTTATACATAAGATTTTCTGATACATAAAATAAAACTTCTAGCAAACCATTATAACCATCTTCGATTTTAAATGTTAATTCCTTAATTGTAAATGGAGAGTCTAAAAATAAATCTAAATTAGAATTAATTATCGGCTTACCAGCTGCAACAAAACTTGATAAAATACCACTATTTGTTCCAAACCTGTATGGTAAAATACCATAATCACAATCTAATATTAAGTCTGAATATTGATCATCATCAAGATAATTTGAAATCAATCTAATAGAATTTATGTTAGAAATGTTGATGTTACTACCGGACAAAATTGATCCGGCAATAATTAGTTCACTATTAGGAAATCTATTTATGTATTTTTTCCATGCGTCAATAAGCAAGTCTACCCCTTTTTCATACCTTAGATGCCCAAGCAATAAGAATTTCAGACTTGAATTTTTTCTAAAATAAAATTTATTTGGATTTATTTTTTTGTCATTGAGAAGTGGGAAACGAAAATTAAATACCTTTTTATTAAACTTTTCTAATTCTATTTTACTGTTTTGATTATGAGCAATTAATCCGTCACAAAGCCCTAATATTTTATTTTGATCAGTAAAAATAATTTTTGGATAATTAGATGGAAATGGCACTAAATCGTGAACAATAATAAATATTTTTGAATTTGTAAATTTAACAATTTTCAGAAAAAAATAAAACGCGTTAAAAGGTTGGTAAAGAGAAATTATAATAATTTTTTTTGTTTTTGTTTGAGTTAACATTTTCAAAAAAATTAGTATAAAACTAAAGTACATTTCGAAAAATTTAGAAACTTTTTGAAAAATAGGAAGATGGATTTTATTTGAAATATAATTAAAAAGTTTCCAAGTGTTATCATTACTATATTTATAGTTTGAAGGAAGTATGTAAGTTATACCTTTATTGTTAAGTGTGATTTTAATTTTCTCAATGTATAAGCCATAGTTATCAGAAGCCGAATAGTCAATAAAATATAATCTTTTTTTCATTAAAAAATTGTTTTTATTCTTCGAAAAAATAGTTTCAAAAATGGGGGTGTTGGAATTTTAAAATTATCAGGGACAATAAACTGACTATAAGTTGAAATATATTTATATAGATCATTAAATATGATCTTTTCGTCTAACTGATCACGAATAGCCTTAGTACAATTAACATATTGATTATAATCTTTTAAAACTTTAGCAATTAAAAATTCAAAAGTATATTTCTCATTTTCTAAATTCCAATAAATATCACCCCAATTTATTTTATTTTCAATACCAAATATTCCTGGTGATTTAACACTCTCAAAAAGAAAACTATACCACTTTGAGTAAGGTGCGATGATAACAGGTCTATTAAATTTGATTATTTGTAATATTGAAGTTCCTTGAGCAACACCAATGTTTGATTTCAAAATATAATTTCTGAGTTCCTCAGGCTGAAGTTTATTTATTGTAATAATTCTATTAGTATTATAAATATACAAGTATACTTTGAGTAAGAATTTCCAAGGTCCATAACCAATAATAGTTAACTCATAATTACTATTATTATGTACTGTTTTAATTAAGCTGAGAATAGTTGATATTTTAAAACTAACAAACCGAGAAATTATAATTATTTTTACCGTATCAGTTTGCAAATTTGATGGTAGACTGTCATAATTAGAATTAGCGACAGGAAATGGGAAAATATTTAAACAATCTTCATCACAGGCTAGGGAAATATTACGTGTATTTTTGTTTGGATAAACAACTAACTTATGTGAATCAAGTAATTTTAGTAAAAATCGATTTCTATTATAATATTTAGATTTATAAATACTTCCACTTGCTAAGTATTTATACTCTTCTGGATGTAGAATAATTGTTCGGATTTGAAAAAAATTTTTTTTTAAAAAATGAATACTAGTATATAATTCCCTCATATTACATGCTAGAATTATATCATTTGATTTTAAATTTAAATTTTTAAAAAAAAAATTGAAAGATGACTTTTGTGACTTTGAAGCGTAATTAATACTTAATTGCTTTGATGGCCAAATTAGATAATTTAGTTTTTTTTCTTCAGCTTTAGCACTTATGAAGCTATTTTTTGAACAAATTAAATTGTATTCAATACTATTGTTTTTTAAATATTTCGCAAATGCAATAACATAAACTTCACCACCACCTATATAATTATTTAAGTTAAATAAATAAATCACATTTTAAATTTTTAAGTCCTTCGGATAAATTTATGAATTTTTTTTCGCCAATATACTTTTTTAAATTGTCTAAGTCAGGTTTTCGCCATTTGGTATCATTATCCCATTCAGGTTTAAAAATTGGATTAAAAGGTTTATCAAATAAAAAATGGATTTTCTTTGCTAATTCAAAAATTGTTATTTCTTCTTCATTGCCTATGTTTAATGTTTCATTCTTGGCTAATTCAATTAAATCTGTTACAATTTCGGCATGATCAATTACATTACAAAATGATCTTGTTTGATTTCCATTGCCGTACAAATAAAATTGTTCTTCAGAAAGAATACGTTCAAAAAATTCAGGAATTACCTGTCCATATCCGTTTGTAGCCATTCTACTACCATATGTATTGAAGGGTCTTAAAATCAAAAAATTTTTCTTTTTCTCTTTAGCCCATAATCGAGTTAAAAATTCTCCAGTGGCTTTAGATGAAGCATAAGAATCTCTGTCAGAGGCTTGATGTAAAACAATTGGTTCCGATTCTTTTGTTGGAATAGCTGGTGTTGGTCCGTATACCTCAGAGGAAGAAGCAAAAACAAATAGTTTGACAGAATTACCACATGCATTTAGAATATTTTGAGTTAAGCGAATATTTTCATCACATACCCTATATGGAATATCATAAAAGTACCTGGTTCCATTTATAGCTGCATAATGTATTACTATATCAGGTTTAAAAAGATTTACACTTTTTTCTAAATTATCTTTATCAAGCAAATCAATATTAGAAAATGAAAAATTTGAGTGTTCTGGTAAGTTTTCTTTTTTGCCTCGAAAAAAATTGTCAATCCCAAAAACTATATGTCCTTTTTTTAAAAGTGATTCGCAAATATGCGAACCCAAAAAGCCAGCGGCACCGGTAATATATATTCTCATAATCTCATTCCTTTAAATACTTTAATTTCTAGTTGCTCATTTTGTTTTAGAATATCATTGAAAAAAGTGATTTTCTCATTTAGTTGATTTGCTAAAAAATTAAGTGCTTTTGTGTCTTTAGGTAAACACATACCTCCAAAACCTTTAAGATTTTCATTATAATCTAAATATTGATCAAATATATGATTTCGTTTGACTGCAACGTCTTTAACACGCATATAGTCGACATTAAGGGAGTCACATAACATTCCGAAGGAATTAGCAAATGTGATCAAAGTAGCATTGTAAACATTGTTAAAATATTTTACTAATTCTGCTTCAGTTGGACTTACTTCTTCAAAATATAACGGTAAGTTACCATGAATAGATTTCAATATATTAAATTGTTCATGAGATTGTACTCCCAAAACACAAATATCTTGATTTTTGATAAAATCTTCTTCGGCACATCTTTCTCTGAGAAATTCAGGTACAAAAACAATATTTTCAGAATTGTATTTTTTTGAAATTGAAATAGTACTACCTGGAGAAACAGTTGACTTTAAAGCAATAATACCTTTAAAATTTAATTCTAAAACTTCTTTTATAACTTGGTCGACAATTGAAAGATCACAACTTCCATCTGGTCGAGAAGGCGTTGGCACACAAATAAAACATACCTCAGTTTTGATAATATCATTTATACTAGTATTTAATTTTATATCATGTATAAATACTTCATGTCCTAAGTACTCAAATCCTTTTTTTGTTGCTGTGCCAATAATTCCTAATCCAATAATTCCTATTTTCATTTTATATATGTATATGTTATGTTAAACTAATTTTTGCAATATTTGTATAGTGATAATATAGAGCTGATGCTATTGCGCTTTCACGCATTTGATTATATTTATTTTCAAGTAAACTTTCCAATATGAGCGCTGAAAGCACATCTGGATTTTTAATTTTCAATAAAACCCCATTTCCTTTTTGTGTAAGATATTCCCCCTGTGGTGTATTATTCAAAATCAATGGAAGGCCTGAACATATAGCTTCTATGAATGTATGTGAAAGACTGCCAGGCTGAATCATTAAATCTGAAGCGTACAAGAAATTTCTTACTTCATTTGGTTTTAACCATCCTAAAAAAATAATTCGGCTATCATTTTTCAAGAATTGATTAAAAATTGGAAGAAAAGAATTTTCAATACTACCAATAACAAGAAGTCTAAAATTTTCATTAGACAAATTCGAAAATGCCTCAAGAACTAGTTTTGTTTCTTTACCTTGAGGCAACTTTCCACTATGCACCAAAATTTTATGATTATCATTTAATCCGATTTTCTTTCTGTAGTCATGCCTAATTTCATCTTTTTTATTGATTAAAGATGCATCACCAGGCAGTGGCAAAAGTGTAATTTTACTTAATGGGATTTTATAAAATTTATTAACAAATGAAACTGACTCAGGCGCAACTCCAAAATACCTGTCAAATTTATTCCTGAATATTTTGAAAAATATTCTCCAAAAAAAATGATAAATTGGTCCAAGAAAAGAGTTAAGAGCATTGTATTCATCAGAGTGAAAATCAACATGCAAAATTACTTTTGTATTAAACATTTTGTAAAATACCCCATAAAATAAATTAAAAGAAACATCATGAAAAAAAATTATGTCAGGCCTATTTGCTTTTAAGTATTTATACACATTCTTAAATAAAACAAGTGCGTTTTTTTTTAATTCTATATAATCGTCAACTCTTATTACTTTAATGCCATTATAAGAAGTTTCTCCTGCGGGATGTTTTCTTTTGCCATTATTAATTTTCATATCAAGCTCATAACGGCTTGTCAACAATATAATCTCGTGTCCTAGTTCTTTTTGACCAATAGTTAGTAAATTTTCTTGATAGACAACATCTTCCTTGAAATATCCATTTATATGTAAAATCTTCATTATTTTTTGTTTTTAAAATTTTTAAAAATTGAATCTATAATTTCACATACAAAACGAACTTCATTTTCTTCCATTAAATAAAAAGGTAGTCTTATTAGACATTCACCTGCTTTTTGTGTGATGTCAATATTTCCAGATATTCTTGCTATTTTCTTTCCCATTTCTGAATCATGAAGTGGCACATAACCAATATAGGCAGAAATTTCATTCTTACTTAATTCACTCAGCCAAACATTTCTTATTTCAGCTGTAGGCGCTTCAATCCAAAATGCATGATAATTGCTATTGCAATATTCTGGACAAATCGTATATTTAAACTCATATTTTTCCATAGTATTTGTATAAATATCAAATACTCTTTTCCGTATTTTTTGTGAATTATCTTTATTTTTTAGTTGGTCGTACAAAAGCGAGGCTAGTAAATCAGAAATCAAAAAAGAGCTTCCATAATCCACCCACGAATATTTATTTTTTACACCTGATAAAACCAAACTTCTATCTGTTCCTTTTTCCCATAAATAGTTTGACCTTACAAAATATTGTTCATCATTTATTAACAAAGCTCCACCTTCTCCGCAAGAATATGCTTTGCTAGCATGAAAAGAATATGCAGCTAAATGACCTATCGATCCGGCATATCTACCCTTATATAAAGAGTTCACCGCTTGTGCTGCATCCTCGATAACGATTAAATTATTAAGTTCAGCAAATTCCATAATCTGATCCATGTCACAAGTTATACCTGCATAATGCACAACCACAATTGCCCTTGTATGTTTAGTTATAGCAGGTCGTATATTATCTATTGTTATATTTTTTGTATCAGAGTCAACATCAACAAATACAGGATTAAACCCATGAATTGCAAATGCATTAGCTGTACTACTAAATGTATAAGAAGGCATTATTATTTCATTTCTTGAATCTGGCTTTAATAACAAAGCAATCATCTCTAGAGCGTCAGTACAGGATGTGGTCAAGAGGCATTTTTTGATTCCGAATTCAGATTGAATTAATTCCTGAACCATTTTCGTAAATGGTCCGTCTCCTCCATGAAATCCACTATTAATAGCGTGAGTAATTATTGAAATTTCATTGCCAGTTGTTGGCGCTTTCATAAACGGTATTCTCATAGTCTCTCTATAATTTGATTTAATAATTTACTTTGTCTTAAAGTCTGTTTATTTACTTCAGAATATTCGAAGTCTGAGGAAATAAAGTTTAACATCGAATTAAAATGACAGTCTTTGAAAGTATGTTTTGTAGGATTTAAGTTCTTCTCAATTAAAACTAATGCTTCTTGATTTGAAGAAATGGTGAAAGGTTGATTAATCTCGAATCTGCCATTATTAGTATGAAATATCAATTTGCTTTCGTAATCTAATCCAAAGGCATAAAAAAATTTAAAGATAATTTTTGGATTATCACATATAAAAGTTCCACTTCCACCAACATCCACATTATAATTTTCATTCCATGAAGAAAAATCAGCGAGGTTAAAATTTAAATGAGGAAAAAGAGTTGTAATAACACTTACTGGATAGGACCCCAAATCTAATGCAGCACCACCATTTAATTTTCCAGAATATCTAATGTTATTTTCAGGAAAATGAGGAACAGTAAATACAACATCAATTAGATATGGGATTAATCCATTATTGATTTTTTCAAATAAGTATTTAGTACGAGAATGATATCTCCATTGAAAAGATTCAAGAATAAAGCAGCTATTTTTATTCGCCAAATTAACTAACTCTTGAGTTTCTAGTAAGCTTGGTGTTGAGGGTTTTTCCACTATAATATTAATACCCTTTTCTAAATAAAATTTTGAAATTTCATAATGCAAACTATTTGGCAAAGGAACATAAACTATGTCTACCTCAGATTTAATGAAAGATTTATATCCAAATCTTTCCCCTTTATTTGTATTTACAGGCGCAAACTCCCTTGCTACTCCTACTAATTGGAAATTTCTACTTTTTCTAAGTACAGGCTCCCATTTGTTTTTATATATACTCGCATTACCAACTATACCAATTCGTTTCATTAAAAAGTAATTTTATATAAGAGTGACATCATAGTCCGCAACTGAATATTGACAATCGCAGAATACTTCATCATTTCTTGAATTTGGGTATAAGACAACCATATCAAATCACTGTCATTGATATCAATATTGAAATAGTCTATTTCATAAATTTCATTTAAATTTTCTTCATGATAAAACCTTCCACCCTCTTCACTTTGAAAAACAGATAAAACTTTTCTTGAATTTTTCATTATCTCGTAAACAAAAATATCTACATCCCCAAGTCTACTTTTACTTGTCTGAATTGTTGGTCCTAATTCTAATTTATCAAAACTTCCTATTTCAAATTTTGACCGAACTAAAAAATAAATATTATTATTAAATTTCGAATAAAACAAAGCAATATGCCCCTTACAACTTGGCTCTATCATTGGCTGAGACCACTTTACTACCTCTCTATTTTCAATTTTTACATTTACACCGACAACTTTGAAAAACAAATCATTTACATGCCTAATGTCTCTAATGGTACACTTCCACTCATTCATTGAAACCAATGGAATAACTTCAGTTTTCAAATCTGTTAAAAGCTTCTTTTTTGTAAGCCATGCTAATACTGTATCTGAGGAGAATATATTATTATTATTTGAAAAGTATTGAAAGTTTTTAAAATTTTCAGGGGTGAACTCAAGATTATTCACTTTTGAAGTGCTAAATAAATTTAAATTCAAACAACCAATTACTGTCCTTGTATCCATGTTTACTAGATTATCTTCTAGCATTAATTTTTTTATCTGAAACAAATTCAACCATTTAAACCTATCGTCAACTGGCTCAATGTTATTATTAATTATTATAATATTTCTATTTCGTTTTTGAAGAAACCTTGCTCCTTGTTCTGATTGAAGTTGATCCAAGATTACATCACAAATATTACAGTTTTGAAATTCATCTAAATAAGGAGTAGGATTTCCGTTATGAACTTTTGTGAAATTACTTTTTGTGGCTTGAATTGTTGGAGATAATTGAACTTTGTTAACATTACCTGGTTCGATTTTAGCTTGTAATAAAAAATGTAAAACTCCATTAAACTCTCTACATACGATTCCAAGATATCCAATCTCCGGCTGATTAATTATAGGCTGCTCCCAATAAACAGGATGCCTATCAACATTTCCTCTAATTCGAATTCCTGTAATTGAAAAAAATTTTCCAGAAACATGTGAAATCTCGTTTGGTCCAAAATTCCAATTATCTAAATCGTGAAGATCAACTTTTTCTAATTTTACCTGTGTATTAAAATTACTTTTATTTATCCATTCAAGAATATTATCTGTAGTCTCTATTGAGAATTTATTGAATAAAGAGTTTAAAAGTAGGTTTTGTAAATTTTTCATTTAAAATACTTAAAGTAGAGTTGAATACATAATAAAATAATTAAATCTTGCTTATTTTGAGTTTATAAGTAAATCCGTTTAACTCAAAATAAGCAGGATATGCATCATTATCTACAATTCGTAAAATATTAAACTGTTCAAAAATAGTTTTATTTATGTCTAAACGATTATCTGTTCTTTTAAATTTTGGATAAAATGATTCTTCTCCTTCTTGATCCATTCCTTTAATTGGAAAAGATTTAACATATTTAATAACTAATGATTTTGTTTCATCAAACTGTATTTTTTTTATCTCATCATTTAACTCATGACCAGATAACTTAATTTCGCCTTGAAGATAAATTGTTCCAGAATCCACCTTATCTGAGGCTTCTATTAAACTTATAACAATATTATTCTTACCCTCCAATATTTGCCAAGCAAGTGGAGACCAACCTTTCCCCTCAGGAAGATTACTTGGGTGCGCTACTATTGTACTTTTATATTTTGATAACACATCTCTTTTCAAAATTCTTTCACAACTTAAAGCACATAGAATATCTCCTCCGTTTAATTTATCTTTATTAACATAAGATTCAACTTCATGACCAAATTGTCTTAACTCAAGAACTAGCTGAGGTATGTAATTCACAATCCAGCTACTTGGGTTATCGTTTAAAATATCAATTTTCATTTTTCAAAATTTTAAAAATCAGACTTATTTAACGGATGCATAAATTTTTTCAATAATCTCAACTACTTTTAAACCTTCAAGTGCATTTGTAGTAATCAATGAATTATGATTTAAAACATTTACTACATTTTCTATTACATAATTATGATTCTGAGCAGACCCTTTATAAAAACCATAATCATTCCCAGGATTAGTAGGTGGTAATTTAGGAATTGAATAGTTTTTAATATGACAATACTCAACCTTATCCATATACTGTCCTCCAATTTTTACAGAACCATTTTCTCCAATAATAGTCATACTACTTTCTAGATTTTGATCCCATATTGATGTGGAAAAATTTATACAGCCCATCCCGCCGTTTACAAAATCAAAATTTACTATTCCGGAGTCTTCAAAATCAGTTAATTCTTTATGATTAAAATCGTTGAACTTACTATTGATATTTTTTATATCACCAAATAACCAATATAAAATATCAATAAAATGGGAAAACTGAGTAAACAATGTGCCACCATCTAACTCCTTTTTTCCATGCCAAGAATCCGACTTATAATATCGCTCATCTCTATTCCAATAACAATTGATTTGTACAATATAAATTTTTCCAATGATGCCAGACTCAATTAGTTCTTTGATCCATTGAGATGGAGGAGAATAACGATTTTGCATAACGGCAAATACATGTTTATGTACATGAAGTGCCTTAAAAATGATTTTTTCAGCATCTATTTTATTAAGGGTAATTGGCTTTTCAATTACGACATGCTTCTTAGCTGCTAACGACTCAAGTGCCTGTGATGCGTGGAAGCCATTAGGTGTGGCAATATTTATAACATCAACAAGGATTTCAGATTCCAAAAAACTTTTTAGAGAATTAAAAAAAGGAACTTTAAAAACTTCAATATTCAGATCTTCGATATTTTTAACATCAATAAGAGCAACTAATTCGGCTTCATTGTTTCGTTGAATCATCTCAGCGTGACGCTTTCCTATGTGACCACAACCAACCACAGCAAATTTTATTTTTTTCATAGTGTTTTTTAATGAATTTTTCTTAATTAAAACCTCATCAGATATATTATTGATTAGCTTAAACTTGCTTCACTCATTTTGTTAATAAAAAAATCAGCCATTATTAAATCATTTTTTTCTTTTACATAATCCAAAACATTTTTTCCGAACTTGTCTTTTATAAATAAATCAGCACCATTATTGATTAGATATTCTAAAAAAGAAAAATTTCGATTTGAAAAAACCTTAGTCTTAGCATACATTAATATTGTAGTTCCATTATTATTTACAATATTAATATTTGCACCTTTTGATAGTAATAAATTTACGCAATTTAAACTATGATTAAATACTGCAACAGATAGAAGTGACCAACCAGTTTCAATATCTTTTTCATTAATATCATTAATAGAGTGTAAATTTTTATTTAAATCTATATGATTATCAATTATACAAAAATCGAAAAGTTCTTTCAAGCTAAGCATTGACTCTGTTTAAAATATAATTTGGCAATAATTCTATAACCTTTTTTTGAAGATGAGGTTCCATTTTTCGGTTGTATTTACCATAACTGTCTAAAAAATATCCTTCATTTGAGACAGCTTTTTCAATTGAATTTGAAAGCATCTCTAATTGAACTTCATAAAGCTTTTCTGATAAATCAAGAATTGTATCATTTGGAAAAATACTTATTTCTTTTATAGATAGAATTTTCCCTGCATCAATACGTTTATCAATAAGATGAGCTGTAACACCAAGAGGATGATTATTGAAAATTGACCAAAAGAGAGCATCTAATCCTCTTGCAAAAGGAATTATTCCAGGATGAAAATTGATTATTCCTCTTGGAAAACAATCAATTACGTCTGCTTTTAAAATTCGGGCTCCACATATTACAGCCAAGGTTGGTTTTTTCCTTGCATTTACTTTTAGCTCCTCGCTATCATGACTTGTAACCAAATATCTAATCCCAAAAGATTTTGCAATTTCTTGTGGATGCACTAATCCAATATGGTTAATTTTAGATTTTATTTTTGTTGGAGGTATATTTAACTTTACTGGATCAGCAGCATAAATCACATCAATTTCATAACCTTCTGACAATAATCGAAAAATAAAATCTTGTGTTTTTTTATGCGGAAAATTATATGCAAAAAGACTAATTGGAATTTTACTTTTCATATCTAATTATTATATGAGCAAATTCTAGATACAATATGTTGTAATTGATCCAAAGTCAACTCAGAATGCATTGGAAGACTAATAACATTTTTACATAACCTCTCTGTTACAGGAAATAAACCATCAGAAATATCTTGTGCTTTATAAGCTTCTTGAAGATATAATGGAATAGGATAATAAACCATTGTAGGTATCCCATTTTCTTTAAGATATGTTTGGAATTTTTCTCTATTAACTTCATCATTTAAAACAAGTGTATATTGATGAAAAACATGAGTAGAATTTGAAATTCTAATAGGAGTTTTTAACCAACCTATTTTTGATAATCCTTTATCATAAAAATTTGCGGCATTTTGTCTAGCTTGAGTGTATTCATTCAAATATTTCAACTTAATTGATAATATAACGGCCTGAATAGAATCTAATCTTGAATTAACTCCAACTACCTGATGATGATACTTAATTGATTGCCCATGATTTGCTATCATCTTGATTCTTTTCGCTAAATCAGAATCATTTGTAAACAATGCTCCACCATCACCATAACAACCAAGGTTTTTTGAGGGAAAAAAAGAAGTGCAGCCAATATGTCCAATTGTACCAGCTGATTGCATTCTTGCATTTTCCCCAGTTTTATATTTTGCGCCAATGGCCTGTGCTGTATCTTCAATTACATATAGATTATATTCTTTTGCAATTTCCATTAATTCATTAATGGGACAACATTGACCAAAAAGATGAACTGGAACAATTGCTTTAGTTTTTGGTGTGATTGCTAATTTCACCTTTTCCAGATCAAGCATAAAGCTATCAGGTTCAACATCAACCATTATTGGCATTAGCCCTAATAAAGCAATAACTTCAGCTGTTGCAACATAAGTAAAACAAGGAACAATTACTTCATCACCTCTTTTTAGATTTAGAGCCATCATGGCAATCTGAAGCGCATCAGTTCCATTTGCACATGGTATAACATGCTTTACATCTAAATATTTCTCCAGATTTTGACTGAACTGAGAAACTACCCCTCCATTAATAAATTCAGTAGACTCCATACACTTTACAACTGCACTATCTATATCCTGTTTTATTTTTAAGTATTGACTTTTAAGGTCAACCATTTCAATATTCATATTTTTAAAATTATAATCTACCATCAACCAAATTGCGGTCAATAAATGCCTTTGTATCAAATAATACACCTGGAGTATTCAAAATTTCATTGTAAGCTATACTTTTAAATTCATTATGAGAAACAGCTAAAACAACTGAATCATAGCCTTGTGAGATTTGATTGACTAATGAAATTTGATATTCTTCTTCAACTCCATGTGGATCAGCATGAGGATCATATACTTCCACTTTTAATCCAAATTGATCAAACTCACGAACAATATCAACCACTTTTGAATTGCGAATGTCAGGACAATTCTCTTTAAATGTAACCCCAAGAATTAAGGCTTTCGCTCCTTTAATTGTTATGCCTTTTTGAATCATCAACTTCACAACTTTATTGGCAACAAACATCCCCATATTATCATTAACTCGTCTTCCACTCAATATTACTTGTGGATGATACCCCAAACTTTCGGCCTTGTGAGCTAAATAATATGGATCGACGCCAATACAATGCCCCCCAACAAGACCAGGTTTGTATTTTAAAAAATTCCATTTGGAGCCAGCTGCTTCAATTACATCATTAGTATCAATTCCCATTCTATCAAAAATTAAAGCTAATTCATTAACGAATGATATATTCACATCTCGTTGTGCATTTTCAATTGCTTTCGACGCCTCTGCGACTTTTAAACTCGGTGCTTTATGCGTTCCAGCTTCAATTATACTTTTATATAAAGTGTCAACTATATTTGCAATTTCAGGTGTTGAACCAGAAGTAACTTTTTTAATCTTAGTTAATGTATTTACTTTGTCTCCTGGATTAATTCTCTCCGGTGAGTAGCCACAAAAAAAGTCTGAATTAAATTTTAATTTCGAAAATTTTTCTAAAATTGGAACGCAATCATCTTCTGTACAACCAGGATAAACTGTTGATTCATAAACTACGATATCACCTTTTTTGAGGATTTTACCTATCATCTCTGAGGCCTTTAGTAAAGGTGTCAAATCAGGTGCTTTAAATTGGTCAATGGGAGTAGGCACAGTTACGATATATAAATTGCATGACTTCAGATCTTCTATTTGATCTGAAAAAAACAAACCTTTATCACCGCCTTTTAACAAGTTCATCGCAAATGACAATCCTTCAAGATCCGCTTCGTTTGTAAGGTCTTTTCCTACTCCTAATTCCTCAATTCTATTTTTATTTATATCAAACCCAACTACCTTATATTTTTTACCAAATTCAATAGCTAATGGAAGTCCCACATAACCTAATCCAATTATAGCAATTTTTTTTTCTTGAAGATTCATATATTATTTAATTAATCAATTATAACGCACAAAACTGCGCACATTTATCCTATTTTTCAATGTTATCTAGTAACCTATAAATAAAAAATAAAACATATAAAGTGTTTGATTTTCAAATTACTACTGATTTATGATTATCTGCGAATACTCCAAATTAGTGTGGACCACACTAAAAATTTTAGACAATTATTTGACTTTTATAAAAATCAAATAGTGAATTAAAATTCAATAAACAATCAGCTCCCTCAATTTTACTCTTGTTCTTTATAAAAACAGTTT
>Ga0194128_10004524_pt1 | contig 20282 bp, 19 predicted proteins | sample TA2KigCa65mmetaG_FD_148650 | JGI IMG/M metagenome (GOLD analysis project Ga0194128, IMG submission 148650) | Freshwater microbial communities from Lake Tanganyika, Tanzania - TA2015037 Kigoma Deep Cast 65m | ecosystem: Environmental > Aquatic > Freshwater > Lake | place: Tanzania: Lake... | reverse complement strand
CGGCCGGGCCCGACACCGCGAACGCGCCGACGGCGGCCGGGCCCGACACCGCGACCGCGCCGACGGCGGCCGGGCCCGACACCGCGAACGCACGACCGACCGACGCGGCCGACACCGCATCGGCGGAAGGCCGACGCGAACTGGCGGACGCGAAGAAGCTGATCGACGCGGGCGAGGTCGCGAGCAGCGACGACGCCCGAAGGCGGGCCTACGAGGCGGCGAAGCAGCACGCCGACCGGGCCGTCGCACTGATGCCGAACGACGCCGACGCGCGCTTCATGCAGTTCGCCGCCGAGGGGCGCATCGCCCAGCTCGGCGGCATCGCGGCAGCGGCGCTGCAGCTCGTCAAGCTCAACAAGCAGCTCGACGAGGTCCTGCGGCTCGACCCGAACCACGCGAACGCGCTGGCGGCGCGTGGCGGCATGCTGATGAAGCTGCCGCGCCTGTTCGGCGGCAACACCACCGAGGGCGTCGAGTACCTCGAGCGAGCGGTATCGCTCGACTCGACCGCGGTCGGCAAGCGGCTCGAGCTGGCCGAGGCCTACCACATCGTCGGCCGCGACGACGAAGCCAGGGCGACCGCGCAGAGCGCGCTGCAGGTCGCGAAGCAGCTCGACGAGCCCGACCGCGTCGCCACGTGCGAGCGCTTCATCGTCGAGCTCCAGAAGAGCTGCAGCGGTTGCGCAGTGGCGTCGATCGGGCGCTGAGCCCCGGAGGAAGCATGGTCGAGAAGATCATCGATCTCACCGGCACGTCGACGACGTCCATCGAGGACGCGGTCTCGCTGGCGATCTCGCGCGCCGCGGTGACGATCTCCGGCATCCGCGACGCCGTGATCACCGAGACGCGCGCGCTGGTCGAGGACGGACGCGTGACCGGCTGGAAGGTCACGTTGCGGGTCACCTTCGAGATCAAGGACCGGCTGCACGAATGAAGCGGCCGCACCCGCCAGCGGCCCCGATCGCTCGCGATGCGGATCGTGCTGCCGGCGCGCCCTCGACCACGCCGGGGGGCGCGCCGGACCCGGCGAAGACCCGCGAGGTGGCGCCCGGCGTCTTCGAGGTCTTCCTGCCCCTTCCCGCGAAGCCGACCATCATCAACGTCTGGCTTCTGGACTGCGGCGGGCCGTGGGCGCTGATCGACACCGGTGTGGCGCGCGCGGAGTCGCGCGACGCGTTCGCGGGAGCGCTCGCGTCGCTTGGCGTGGCGCCCTCGCAGCTGACCCATCTGCTCGCGACGCACCACCATCCCGACCACTTCGGCGCCTCGCGCGCGCTGCGCGCGGAGACCGGCGCCCGCGTGCACATCCATCCGGCGGAGCTCGAGCGCATCGACTACACGCTGCACGCGGGCCCGGAGGACATGGTGCGCCACTCGCGGCGCAACGGCATCCCGATCCCGACGCAGCCGGTCGACGCCCCGAAGCCGATGGACTTCTGGGCGGCCACGTTCCAGCCGGCGACGGAGGCGGATCACCTGCTCGTGGACGGCGAGGTGCTCGAGATCGGCAGCCGCCGGCTGCAGGTCGTCTGGACGCCGGGGCATACCCCCGGGCACTGCTGCTTCCTCGACCTCGAGGACCGCGTGCTGTTCGTCGGCGACCACCTTCTGCCGCGCATCACGCCGCACGTCGGCGTCTACGCGACCGGGCCGGAGAACCCGCTGGGCGACTTCCTCGCCTCGCAGGAGAAGGTCGCGACGCTCGATGCCCGCCTCGTCTGCCCGGCGCACGGTGGCGTCTACGAGGACCACCGGCACCGCGCGCGCCAGCTGATCCGCCACCACGAGGCCCGTGCCGGCGAGATGCACGACGTCCTGCGCGCGGGTCCGGCGACCGCCTACGACGTCGCGCGGCGCGTCTTCCGCTGGGTGTTCGAGAACCCCAACGACCGTTTCCAGGCGGGTGCCGCGGTCATGGAGACCATCGCGCACCTCGAGATGCTGCGGGAGCGGGGCGTGCTTCGTCGCGAGGAGCGCGACGGGGTCCTGCTCTACCTCGCGGCGTGAAGCGCCGGCGAACGTGAGCGGCAGGGGAGAGGAGGAACCCCACCGCCCACGTCCACCGATCGGAACGGCCCCGTCGTTTACGAGGTCGAAGCACGAGTACAACGGCCGGAGGGGGTGGCGTTCGCCCTTCCTGAACCGAGAACCTCGTACTCACTCGTCATGGACGCACCGTCCGAGTACATATTCGCCTTCCGCCAAGTTTACTCAACCAATCCTTTTACTCGAAGCTCGAGAGCCCGGCCGTCGGAGCCGATCTCGAGCTCGGCCGGCATGCCGACCGTGACCGACCCGATGGAGACCTCCCGGCCGTCGCTGGTGATCGAGGTCCCGGGGACGATGAGCCCCCGGCGCCCGCCGACCTCCACCACCTCGCTCGAGACCCAGGTCACCACCCCGCTGGTCGTCACCACGTCGGCAGAAGGTGCGGACGCCGGCAGCAGCAGGCCGACGGTGCTCAGGAATCCGACGACGCACTGCATCGTGAACCGGTTTCGTGGGCTCATGTTTCTCCTCCTGCCCTACCAGCCCTGGCGCCAGGACACCGGGATCACGTTCGAGACGATCTGCGGCAGCAGCAGCGGCTGCAGGGCGATGCCGCCGCCCTTGGTGACGCCGAAGAAGGCCTTGGTCTCGTTGTCGCCGAAAGTGACCTTCAGCGAGGTCGGGATGCTCTGGCCCACCGCCGCGAAGCGGTCGGCCGCGATGAGCGCGCCGTTGGCGCCCAGACCGTAGCCGCCCCCCGTACCGGCGCCGCCGCCGAGGCCGCCGCCGCTCGTTCCCGCGAGATCGGTCGTCGGTCCGCCGACCAGCGGATCGACGAAGTAGATCCGGGCCGCGCCGCCGGCTTCGCAGACGGCCGTCGACGGGATGAACGTGGAGAACGCCACGTTGAAGAAGACGGTCGGCGGCGAGAGGACCTTCTCACCGTTGCTGCCGAGCACGAGGAACCAGCCGTGCGCGTCGTTCACGTCGTCGACCAGGTCGTCGTACTGGGTGCTGCCGGGTTGCACGACCTGGCTCGTCACGTTGACCAGGTCGTTCTCCTGCAGGTTGTTCGTGCCGTCGTCGCGCACCGCGTAGAAGCGGTCGGTGAAGTGGGTGGAAAGCGGGCTCGAGCGGTCGCCGGTGCCGAAGTAGACCATGACCGACCCGTTGTTGATGACGGCGTCGGGCTGATAGAAGATCCGCTGTCCGCCGGGCGTGCTGAACAGCCGCATCATCGCGAAGGCGTCGCTGATGCGCCACATGTTGCCGCCCATGTCGCCGATGTAGCCGCGATCGAAGATGCCGTCGCCGTTCACGTCGAACAGCAGCGGGTCGCCCGGAACCGCATAGGACTGCACGCCACCGGTCGCGATCAGCGCGCCGGTGGTCAGGTTGACCATGTAGATCGTGCGGCCCATCGGCGAGGTCGTGTCGGGAGCGCTCGTGTTGGGCGTGTCGAAGTGCTCGTCGTAGCCGCCGCCGAACACCGCGACGTCCACTGGCGACCCGCCGTTCGCCGCGCGCGACAGCGCCGGCGCCGACCACGTCTGCCCGAGCTCGCTGAACCCGCTGACCGTGTTGTTGACGCGCCAGAGCAGCGTCGGCGCGGTCTTGCTGGTGATGTCCAGCCCGTAGTAGGCGCGTCCGCCGCGGCCCAGGCCGAACACCAGGACCTTCTGCGAGCCGTTGTTGACGAGCTTCAGCTTCGGCGACGAGTCGACGAAGAACGGGTGGCCGCCAGACTCGCCGGGGCGCAGACTGTTCAGGTTGCCGAGCACGTCGGGCGGCACGAACGCCCAGACCTCGGCACCGGTCGCGTCGTCGAACGCGTGCAGCAAGCCGTCGTTCGCACCGACGATGATCAGCGCGTTCGCGCCGCTCGCGTCGTAGTTCACGATCAGCGGCACGGAGTGGATGATGTCGCCGAGAATCCAGCTGCGCTTCTCGGTGGTGTTGCCGTTGCTGTTGCGGTCGTACGAATCGAAGCCGTAGACGTAGTCGATCAGCGCGTCGCGCTCGGCCGTGGTCGCGTCGCCACCGGTGAGCCCGAGCATCGCCGGCGTGATCGACGCGTTGGTCTTCGCGAAGGCCTGATCCGCCGCGCTCAGGGCGACCCCGCCGAGGTTGCCGGTCGCGGTACCGGTGTAGGTGTAGATCTTGCGGCTCGCGACGTTGCTCTGCTGCAGCACCGCGCCGACGCCGCCCGAGGTGACAGAGCTGCCCGACGGCCCGCCGGTGCTCGCGTCCCAGAACGACAACGCCGTCCCCAGGATCGTGCCGTCCGCGGTCGTCGCCGAGCCCGCGCCGCCCGCCGTGCAGGTCGTCGTGCCCGCGTCGCAGATCGTGCCGTTGTTGCGGTCGAGCTGGTACTTCTTGATGTTGCCCGGCCAGTCCTGCTGCCCCTCGCGTGGCGCGAACAGCGCGACGTACAGCCGATCGCCCGACTCCGTGCGGTTCGTCTGGCTCACTGGCACCACCGGCGCCACGAAGGACTGCGCGTCGTTCTTGATGAGGTTCAGCGCCTCGCGGAGCGCGTCGTCGAGCTCGTCCGGGTCCGTCGCCGACAGGCAGTCGCCGCCGCCGTACTTCTTCGACGCGCGATAGAGCAGCGATCCGCCGCCCGGGCTGGTGTTGCCCGCCTCGGGCGCCTGGCAGTAGTCGAAGCCGAACGACACCGCGTACAGCGAGAGCGGCTGGTTGTTCGAGTCGCCGAGCGGGAAGAGACCCCGGACCTTCTGCATCGCGTCGTCGAGGTAGTCCGAGCCGCAGTTGAACATCTGACCGGTCGTCGCGAGGTAGTTCGGGCTCGCCGGGTTCTCCTTGCCGTCGCCGTTCAGGTCGCCCGGGTCCCCGACGAAGGCCTTGACGCGATTGAACGTGCACGCCGACTGCGGCGAGGTGTTGAAGTCGGCTTCCACCTCCGGAATGCCGTCGGTCACCATGAGCAGGTAGTTGCGCTGGCAGGAGTACTGCACCGGTGAGGTCCAGCCGGACTTGGTCACCTGGCCGTTGAAGTAATTCCAGGCGTCGATCAGGCGATGCACGGTCGGCGTGCCGCCGCCCGCGGTCATCGCTGCGACGCTGTCGGTGATGGTCGATCGCGCCGAGGCGGTGTTGTCCTGCACGGGAACGAGGAACTTGTTCTGGTTGGTCTCGTGCCAGGTCGTGATCGCGCTCGCGCTCGAGTAGTCCATCGAGCCGTAGTTGATGCCCGACGGGTTGAAGTTCATCAGGCCGAAGCGGAGGTTGTCGTTCGCCGGGTCGTTGAACAGCGCCATGACGACGCCCTGTGCGACCGACATCTTGTTCTGCGCCGCACAGCTGTTGCCGAAGCCCGGACAGTCGGCGTCCGTCGTGCACGAGTCGAAGGGCTCTTGCTCGCAGTTCTTCGGCGGGTTGGTCTCGAAGTTGCGCCGATTGCCGCGCTTGCGGCGCGACTCGCGGTCGTCGGTGTCGTCGCCGGACGGCGGCGGGACCTTGTCGACGAAGGTCCCGGCGCACGCGCTGTTGTCGACCACCCAGTTCGTCTGCACGGTCTTGCAGGTGCAGTTCGCGTTCACGTCGTTGCCCGACACGCCGCTCTTGTTGGCGCAGCGCGTGTAGATCGTCCCGGCGGCGAACGCCCCTGCGTAGATGGTGTTGGGATAGGTGTTGTACGCCTGCAGACCCATCGACCCGGAGTTGTCGAAGACGATCAGCACGTTGGGATCGACCTGCGTGCCGGTGAAGATGTCGGTGTCCAGCGCCCGCGCCGGCTTCGCGAGGAAGCAAGCCGCAGTGAGAACGGCGACGATCGCGATGGCGCGCGCGCCGACGTCGCCTCGATGTTTCGAAGGCACCATGCTGCCCCTCGAGGATCCGCGAACGCTCACGACCCGCAATCCGCGCAGGGTCCCGGCTTCGCGGCCTGCATCTGCACCGCGCCTCTCGGATCGATGCCCACGTTGGTCGGATTCTTCACGCCATCCACGGTGAAGAAGAACATCTTGCCGAGGCCCTCGTTCTGGCCGAACTGGCCGGGGCGCACCTTGCCGTCCGTCGTTCGCACGAGAAGGTTGCCGGGCAACGATCGGTGGAGGGCGAACTGGACGTAGGCCTTGCTGTTCATCGCGGTCGAGCCGCCGGCGAGGTCGACTTCACGCGTGGTGTTGTCCGGGATGTAGATCGTCGGGTCGCCCAGCGCGTGATACGCAGCACCGTCGGCCAGGTAGAAGGCGTTGGCGAGGTGGCCCGACAGCGCACCCGTCAGCGTCGACTTCTGGCCGCTTCGCGCCACGGTCAGCGACATCGCAGCGAGACCGAGGACGATCCCCAGCGCGACCACGATCACGATGCCGCGCTCGTTGTGCACCCTGTTCATCACGAATCAGCTCACGGAGAAGCGGAACGCGAGGTTCCGCAGGTTGGCTTCGGTCGAGACCCTAGACTTGGCGGTGGTGCTGCCGGGCAGAGGCGACGGCTCGGCGGTCTCGAAGTTGATCGTCACCGAGCGCACGGTGTCGCCCGGCGTGGCGGTGACCGCGCCCGCATCGTCGATGTACTGCACCTGGAACACCGGCACGTCATCCGCGACGACCTGCCCGTTGCGGCGCAGGACGTTCCTTCCGGCCTCGGCCCCGTAGGTGTAGGTGACGACCTCGATCTGCGTGACGAACGGTCCCAGCGGGTAGGCGTTCTGCAGCTGCCCGGAGAGCCCGAGCTGGATCAGCCCGGCGTTCGTTCCCACGCTCGCGATGGTGAAGATCTCCGACGAGAGCCCGCTGTCGATCAGCACCAGGTTCCCCACGGCGAACGCTCCCGAGGCGGGCGGGTTGCAGCTCAGCGTGGTCTGCCCGACGCTTGCCGCGCCGGCGAGCGTGGTGGTCACGTTGGTGAAGGCGCCGCGCAACGTGAGCGTCGTGACGCCGCCGCTCGCGTCCGCTTCGAGCGGCGGATTGTCCTCGCTGTCCTCCGGTGACGCGCCGAGCATGCCGAAGCCCGCCATGCGCATGTCCTGCAGGAGCAGCTCTCCGGCGCCCCGGCTCGTGATCTGGGCGTCCGCCATGCCGGTCTGGAACGCCGCGCTGCGCCCCTGGACGCGCACGGCGGAGAACACGGTGCCGATCACGAACAGCGAGATGCCGGCTCCGATCAGCAGCTCCATGATCGTCATGCCCGACTCGTCGCGCAGGCGCCCGCGACGCCGCCCGCGATCGAGGTGAGCGCGGCGAGCGGCCGCGCGACGGAAGCCATCGAGAATCGCTGTCGTTCGGATCATGACGGGTTGGTCACCTGGCTCACGATGGTCGTGAGCGTCAGCGAGCGCGGACCGAAGCGGTCGGTCCACGTCGTCGTCACCGTCACCTTGCGGCCCATCGCAACGTTCGCGACGGTCCGGCTGATGCCGAAGGTCACCCCCTGCACGGTCGTGGTGCCGGTGAACGCGCCGATCGCGCCGACCGGCGTGCGACGCATCAGCTCGAGCTGCTGATCGGCGACGAAGCGGGCGAGGCCTTCGTTCTGACCGAGCGCCTGCGCCCGCGAGGAGATCGCGTGTACGCTCGCCATGCCGAGGAACGCAACCGCCATGATGCCGATCGCGACCATGGTCTCGACGATCGTGAAGCCGCGCTCGCCGCGCAGCCCGCGGCGAGTGCCGTGCCTGCAGGTCCGGTTCATCGCCACCCCGCTCCGACCCGCCGGCAGAGTCGTGCGCGTCCGGCTCCGGTGACGGACAAGACGTAGGTGTTCTTGCCGTCGTCGGACCCGACGAAGTACGACGCGGCGGCGGCCGGCAGACCGCGCGAGTTGAAGACCAGCTGCGTGCTCGGCGTCGCGGTTCCGGCGCTGCCTCCGAAGCAGTCGACCGCGACGCCGTTCTGCGCGAACACGACGTGCGGCATCTTCGTGCCGAGCGTGACGGTCCGGACCGTGGGGTCGCTGCCCGGAGCGATGGCGCCGGGGTTCACCGCGCGCTGCACCTTGTAGTTCACCCCGGCGCCGCCGGTGACGGTGATGTAGTGCGCGGTCCCCGTGCGCTGGCTCATGGTGCGCGCGTAGTCGAGGTCCTGCAGAAGCTCGGTGGCCGCGGCTCCGGTCTGGAGCTGGAGGGACAGCGCGTTGAACTGCGGGATCGCGATCGCCGAGAGGATCGCGACGATGCTCGTCACGACCATCGTCTCCATGAGCGTCCAGCCGGCCTGCCCGAGCGGACCCGCCCGCAGGCGCCCTGTCGTCGGCCGTGCACCCGCGATCCCGTCCGCCGTCTCGGGTGATCGCCGTTCGTCGTCCCCGCGCTCCACAGAAATCCTCCCGCCGGAACTGAGGTGCAACCGCCGTTCCGCCGCGCGTCGTCCTGCGCATTTCACAAGCCCTTGTTCGTGCTGCAGATTCCGGTAACGTCCGGTCCGCGCACCGGAAGCCCACCGATAAATTCTTGACGAAGCGCGCGATTCATCACGCTCGCGACGCTCCGGTGCAGCGCGGATCACCATGCGGACGCCAGGGAGAGAACGACCCGCACCGGGGGCGCGCATCGGCCTCGTGCTGCTCGGGCTCGTCGCGGGAGGAATCGCGGGCGAGGTGCTGTCGCGGTGCGTCGGCTTCGAGTTCCGGCCGCACATGCGCAACCGCGTCTACTTCGCCGAGCCGCATCCGCTGCTCGGCTGGCGCAACCGTCCCGGGCTCGCCGGACCTTACGGCGGTGACGAGTTCTCTACGTTCGTCACGATCAACGCCGACGGCCAACGCGGCCCGTCACATCCCGTGGAGCGCGTCCCCGGCAAACGCCGCATCGCCGTCCTCGGCGACTCGCAGACGTGGGGCGACGGCGTCGGCGATGACGAGACCTTCGTCGCGCGCCTCGACGGCGGAGACACCGAGGTGCTGAGCTTCGCGACGCCCGGCTGGGGTACGGACCAGGAGATCCTCGTGCTCGACGCCGAGGCCGCGCGCTGGCGACCCGACGTCGTCGTGCTGGCGTTCTTCCTCGGCAACGACCTGGACGACAACTTGCGTCGAGGATCGTTCCAGTACCCGAAGCCCTGGTTCACCGTCGGCGCCGACGGGGCGCTCGAGCTGCAGGGCGTGCCGGTTCCCTACTCGCGCGCGTGGCACGCGATGGTCGACGCGTACCGCGCGGTCATGCGCCACTCGGCGGTGCTCAACGCGATCGCCGAGCTGTCGCGCCGCGGCTGGAGCGCACCCGACGACGACACCGACGGCGCGCGCGGCGGCAAGCCCGACGGCAAGCGCCCTCCGTACAACAACCCGATGTACGCAGCACGGCTCGGCGACCGCGAGCGCTTCGCGTTCACCGGCCGGCTGCTGCTCGAGTTCGTGCGCCGCGTACGCGCCATGGATGCGACGCCGGTGGTTCTGATGATCCCCGAGCTGTGGCAGGTCGAGGTGTTCGGTGACCCGCAGCGGCGCGCCGCCCTGTGGGAGGTCGGCGGCAGCCTGCAGCGGCCGCAGCGCTGGTTCACCGGGCTGCTCGAGGCGCAGGACGTGCAGGTGATCGACGCCCTGCCCGCCCTCGCGCGCGCGACCCGCACCAGCCGTGCGCGCGGCGGACCGCACACGTACTACCCGGAGTGGCGCCACCTCAACGCGTTCGGCCACGCCGTGATCGCGGACCTGCTGCGCGCCCGGCTCGACGTCGGACGAAGACGCTCCGCGCGTCTCCAGCCTCTCGTGGCCGGTGCAGCCGAGGAGGACCTCAGACGTCGTCCAGGGCCAGCAGCGTCGGGCGGCGCGGCAGGCGCAGAGCCGCATCGGCCGCCGCCAGCGCCGGAGAGTCGAAGCGGAACAAGCAGCCCGTCGCGAGACGGAGGGCCCCCGTCCACGCCATCCCCGTGATGCGGCAGCTCGGGCCGCGCACGTGCAGCGCGCCCGCGACGTAGAGCACACCCTGCCAGTCGAGATCGCCCGCAACCTCGAGGTCGCCCGCGACCAGCACCACACCGTACCCCTGAAGCGACGGCGCGATCCCCGGTGTGAGCCGCAGCGCGACGGGACTCCCGGCCGTGCCGCGCGGTCCGGCGAGATCGGTCGCCGCCTCCTCCGCGAGCGCCGACGCCGCGGCGAAGGCCGCGACGTCGAACGCGCGCGCCCGCACACGGGGAATCCCGCCGACGAGCGTGGCACCGCTGGCGACGAGACTCGCCCACGCGGCCGACGCAGCGTCGGCGGTCGCCGCCGCCATGAGCCCCTGCCCGCCTTCGGCCGGGCTTGCCGCGTCGACGAGGACCCCGCCCGCCTCCGGCGCGAGACCGGAGAGCTCCGGCGCCACCGTGACCGCGCCGGACACGACCACCACCGCCGCCGGCGCGTACGGCTCGAGGTCACGCCCGACCGTCGCATCGATCGAGCGTCGCGCGCCGCGCACCGCGCTCGCCGTCGAGCGCAGCCGCACGCGCTCGGCGTCGAGCGCGTGCACGGTGACCGCGTAGCCGAAGGGGGGGCCCGGGAACTCGACCGCGCCGCCACCCGGGAACGGCAGCGGCCCCGGCACTGCCGCGTCGGAGAGGCCACCCGTCCCCGCGACCAGCGTATCGAAATCGGTGCCCGGCGCGATGACGGACAGCGCGTGCCACGCCCCGGCCTCGGCCGAGTAGCGCGCCTGCGCGAACGCGCGCGCGCTGCCCGCGACCCAGAGCTCGCTGCGCACGAGCCAGAGCGTCGCCGCGCTGACCGCCGCGAGAAGGGCCAGCACCAGCACGGCCGCGAGCAGCGCGAGGCCGCCCTCGCCGCCGCGCGCGACGCCGGTCGGAGGCGCCGCCCGCACCTCAGCGCTCCTCGATCCGCGTGCGCAGCGCCGCGGCGCCGCGCAGGGTCGTGGTCTCGGCCATCGTGCCCGACCGCTCGGTGACCTCGAGGTCACTCGTGACGAGTCGGACGCGGGCTCGCTTGGCGTCGTCGAGCACGCCGCCCGGACCCGTCAGCTCGCTGCCGTCGGCGGCGAAGAAGCGGAAGCGGAGCCCGCTCGAGCGGACGGTGGCTGCGATACCGGTCGACTGGGTACCGAGCCAGCGGACCAGGCGTCCGCCGCCGCTCGACGACCACGCGAGCGTCACGCGCTCCGCGGTTGCCGGGTCGACGCCGCCGTCGCCGTCGCGGTCGGCGCCGAGGACCATCCGGCCGACCTCCGCCCTGCCCAGCGCTTCGACGCCGGAGCGCCTCGGGTCGCCCCCCGCCGTCGCGACGTCCCGCGACGCGACGGACAGCGCCCACGCGGCACCGCCGAGCGACCCGAGACGCACCTGCAACCCGCGCGCGACACGGGCGTGAACGCGCAGCAGCTCGATTCCGGCGACCAGCACCAGCGCTCCGACCATGCTCGCGACCAGCAACTCCACCGCCGCGAAGCCGTCCGTCCGACGCAGCCGGCTCACGGCAGCACCGCCCCGGACGGCACCGCCGCGACCAGAGTGAGCAGCGTCGTGCGCGGCCGGTCCCAGCGCGCCGTCACCTCGAGGCGCGTCAGGCCGGGCGCGGGGGCAGCGGCGATGACGCGCCAGATGCGCGTCACCGGCACGCCGTCGAGCTCGGTTCCGTCGTTGCCGCCGGCGCGCGCCGGCGGCGTCGCGGCGATCAGCTCCTCGAGCTTCTCGGTCGCGACGGCGAGCCCGACGGCCTCGGCGTGCGCCGCGCGCTCGAGGCGCAGCATCGCGACCGCGCCGAGCGTCGCGACGATGCCCGCGGACACCAGCAGCCCCGCCGCGGCGAGCACCTCGATCAGCGTGAACCCGTCCTCGGAACGCCAGCGCATCGTCCTCACTCCACCGTCACGCGGCCGCGCTGGTTGAGGACCACGCGCCGGCGCGCGTCGCCGACGCCGAGCGTGAACGTGGCGTTTTCGGCGAGCCCCGACGGAAAGAAGCGCACGTCGCCGCCCGAGGTCGCGCTCGCGAAGAACGTGCGGCCCGGCAGCGGCTCGGCGGACGCGTCGCCACCGAGCGGCGCGAGGACGAATCGCGTCGCGCCGTCGAGCCGGAGGCGCCACGCGCGTCCCTCGCTCAGGGCGGCGGTCCGGCCGCGCGCGAGTGCCGAGGCGAACTGCACGGCCGCCGAGCGCAGCGCGACGGTATCGAGCAGGTCTGCGGCGCGGGGCCACGCCGTGCCGACGAGGATGCCGGCAACGGCGAGCACCACGACGGTCTCGACGAGGCTCGCACCGCGCTCCGCACGCCCTGCGCGGGCGGCGGCGATCGTTCTACGTTCCATCGCTCGCTCCTGCACCGCCGAGGGACGGCGGCGACCGGATCGAGGGCTCGAGGGGAACGCGTCTCTAGCGCGCTGCCGTGGCGGGTCGCCAGTGCAGCAACGTCAAAGAAGCGTGGACAGGTACCAACGGATGATGCCGTCGCCCCAGACGAGCGAGACCATCGCCCCCATCGCGAGGAACGGTCCGAACGGGATCGCGAGCCTGGTGTCGCCGCCGCGCGCCAGCATGACGCCGACGCCGATCACCGACCCGATGAGCGACGCGAGCAGCAGCGTGAGCAGCACGCCCTGCCAGCCGAGAAACGCCCCGATCATCGCCAGCAGCTTGATGTCCCCGCCGCCCATGCCCTCGCGCCCGGTCGCCAGCGCGTAGCCCCACGCGACCAGCCAAAGGATGCCGCCGCCGACCAGCGTTCCGACGGCCCAGCTCTGCAGCGGGGCCCAGCGCACCTCCGGCGGCGCGGACCAGGCGCTCACCAGCGCCAGCGCGAGCGCCACGACGATGCCGGGCAGCGTGACCCGGTCGGGGATGATGCGGTAGTCGAGGTCGATCCAGGTCACGACCAGCAGGGAGCAGGCGAAGTAGAACGCGAATGCGAGGCCGATCCCCCAGCCGAACTGCAGCGACAGGCCGAGCAGCATCACGCCGGTCAGCGCCTCGACGATCGGGTAGCGGATCGAGAACGGCTCGCCGCAGCCACGGCAGCGGCCGCGCAGCAGGATCCAGCTCAGGACCGGGATGTTGTCGTACCAGGGGATCACGCGCTGGCACGTCGTGCAGTGTGAGCGCGGTGCGACGACCGACTCGCCGCGCGGCAGGCGGTGGATCGCCACGTTGAGGAAGCTGCCGGTCGCGGCACCGAGCGCGAGCGCCATGCCGTCGAGCATCAGTTGGTGTCCTTCCATGGTCCCGCGGCACGCCCCGCATCGGCGATACTACGCGGCGGCCGTCCGTTCACTCCACGCACCGGACGGCTCATCCGCGCACGTCCGGTCCTGCGCTCCGAGGCGCGCGGCCGCCTGCTTGCGGTCGAGCTCTTCGCTCGGCAGGCGAACGTCGCCGCGCGAGGCGTCGAGCGCCATCAGCTCGTCGCGCAGAGCGGCCGCCCGGGCGAGGTTGCCGCGCCGCAGCGTCGCCGCGAGGAGCCCGACGCGCGCCTGCACGCCGCTGCCGTCCGCTTTGAGCGAGCGGACAAACAGCTCGCCGCTGCCGTCCGCTTTGAGCGAGCGGACAAACAGCTCGCCGCTGCCGTCCGCTTTGAGCGAGCGGACGAACAGCTCGCCGCCGCGATCGACGCGCCCGGCGTCGAGCTCCAGGAACCCGAGCGTGTCCAGGCTCGGCGCGAACCCCGGATCGAACTCGAGGGCGCGTGCGAGCCATGCGCGGCCTTCGACCTCGTCGCCTTCCGCGAGCTCGATGAGCGCGATGCCGTGCACCGCGTGCATGTGCGTCGGGTGAATACGCGGCGTCTCCAGGAAGCTCTCACGCGCCGCGGCGTGCGCGCCCGCACGCAGCAGCTCGTTGCCGAGCCCCGCGTGCCCCCAGGCGCTCTCGGGCGAGGTGTGCACCTCGTAGAGGAACAGCGTCCGGTTGTCGTGCCAGATCTCGCCGTGCGCGACGCTCAGGCTCGCGTACAGCGCCACCACGGCCGTCGCCGCGACATGCCGGAGCGGCGCGCTCGGGAGCCGCAGCAGCGCCCAGGCGAGCAGCGCGAAGATCGCGACGCTCGGCAGGTACGAGAGCCGATCCGCGAACACGACACCGATCGGCAACGCGATGTTCGACGTGATCGCGAAGCTCGCGAAGAACCATCCGCCGACGAAGAGCCAGAGGCGAGAGCTGCGCCGGAGGCCGACCAGCGTCATCGCGAGCACGGCGCACGCGACTGCAAGGTAGGCGATCGACTCCGGGGCGGCGAGGTCGCGCAGCATGCCGCGCGTCGCCGAGCTGCAGTCGGCGCTGAGCCCGCGCGGCGCGAAGAGGATCGCGACGTAGCGGCCGAGCAGCGCGAACGCGCGCAGCATGCGGTGGAGGGGTCCGAGCGTGACGAGCCAGTTGTCGATCGGCGCGATCACGGAGTCGCCGAGGACGCGCGTCAGGACACGGCTGCGCAGGAAGAACCAGATCGCCGACGCGAGCACGAGCGCCACGATACCGAAGCGCGCATCGCTCACCAGGGCGCGCCAGAAACGCGGACTGCGAACGCCGACGTCGAGCAGAGTCGCATCGCGGCGGGTCGCGACCAGCACCGGCAGGAGCAGGAAGAGCGTCACGGCGCTCTCCTTCGAGGGCAGTGCGCCGAGGAAGAGCAGCGCGCCGGCAGCGACGCGTGCGCAGGCCTCGGCCGGTCCCCAGCGGCGCCCGCCCGCCGACGGCAGCACCGCGAGCAGCCCGGAGAGCCCGCACACCGTGACCAGGAGCTCGATGCGGTTCGCGATGCTCGCCACGGCCTCGACGTGCACCGGGTGCACCGCGAAGAGCAGCCCGGCGAGCGCCGCGACCCGATCGTCGAGCACCCGGCGCACGCAGAAGTACGCGAGCACGGAGGGTGCCACGTGCAGCAGCACGCTCGTCAGGTGGTAGAGCCAGGGATCTTCGCCGGCGATCGCGAAGGTCAACGCATAGGTGAGGGTCGGCGGCGGACGGTAGACGTAGCCCGGCCAGGTCTCGCGGCCGAAGATGTCGACCGCGCCGGCGAGGCTCCGGATGAAGACGTTGTTCCGGACCTGGATCTGGTCGTCGAGGGGATAGCCGGCGTCGAGCGTACCGGCGTAGACCAGCACGGCGGCGATCGCGATGCCGGCGGCGGTCCACCATGGGCCCGACCGGACTGCGCCCGCGTCCTCCGGGCTCGCGTTCACGCCGCGTGCGTCCCGCTCTGCGCGCGCACCGTGTCCGCACGCCGCAGCTCGCGGACGCCCCCTTCGCGCTCCTCGTGCACGAGGAGGCTGGTCGCGACCCACGATATCAGAGCGAGCAGTGCGCCGGCGTAGCCGTCCACCGCGTAGTGCCAGCCCAGCGCGATCGAGCCGACGAAGGTGATCGCCACGAGAGCCCAGAGCGCCAGCGACACCGCGCGCCAGCGCGAGGTCGCGATAGCGAACAAGGTGAGCACACCGACGTGCAGGCTCGGCAGCGCGGCGACGCCCTGGTACAGCTTGACGGTGTAGAAGCTGGGGTCGGTGCGGAAGCGCACGTAGTCGCGCATCAGCAGCTCCTGCAGATACGTCGCGTACGGCGCCTGGTCGAGCCAGAAGCGGCTCGCCTGGTAGTAGACCGGCCCAAGGCTCGGCCACGCGACGTACATCGCACCGCCGAGCATCCAGACGAGGCAGTAGGCGAAGAAGAATCGGCCCCGCAGCGGACGCAGCGGCTTCGCCACCAGGAACATCAGTGGAACCACGGCCTGCGCCGGGTAGTAGAGCAGGTACGCGCGATCGAGCCACGGCAGGAGCCCGTACTCCGACGCGAGCGTGCTCGCGACGACGGCGGGGTCGATCCCGAAGTGCAGCAGGTTGTCGAGCCGCCACAGCGGTGAGTCGTAGAGGCGCTCGTTGATCGCCGGGATGAACTGCTTGAGGTTCACGAACATCATGATGGTCGCGTTCACGACCGCCATCGCCACGACGAGCTCGAGGAAGAACGACGGCGACAGCACGAAGCGCCGGCAGCGCTGCCACGTCTCGCGCTCCTGCCCCGCGTACGCGAGCAGGCAGCCGATCATGAGCGGGCCGTAGGTGACCAGGAAGATCCACCGCGCCTGCTGCCGCAGGTGGCCGACCGGCCAGTGGACCGGCAGCCCGACCGAGGCCGCGACGACGTAGCCGATCGCCACGTAGGCAGCGGCGAGCACGATGCAGCGCCCGACCCAGCCGTCGCACGCGCGCTCGACCGCTCTCGCGAGCCCGAACCCGTCGCGTCGCCGACGCATTCCGGCGAGCGCGATGCTACCCGTTGCGGGATCGGACGAGAGCCCCGGTCTCATTCCCCACCTCCACGACGAAGCCATCCGCGACGAAGTCCGCCATCGCCTGGCGCGCCCGTGCCGTCGTGGGCGCGTCCGGGATCACGAGCATGCAGCGCGCCGCGGCACAGCCACGCCCCTCGGCCCAGTCCTCCATCGCGCACAGTTCCCTCCGCTTGAGCTTGTCCGGCGCGCGCCACGCGGCGAGCGGCAGATAGGCGAGCGGAACGACCGCCGCCCCATCGCACGCCGCGTCGTGTGCGATCGCCTCCACTGCATCATCGGCCAGCTGCGCGTGGTCCTCGAATGGACGGAGCATGATGCGCTCCCGCCAGCGCTGATCGGCCATCCGATCGCCGAGCAGTGCCGCGACCAGCGCCGCGGCGAACGCGGCCCGCAGCGGCGGCCCCACCGGCAACCGGCTCGCGAGCCACACCGTCGCCGAAGCCGCGAACACCGACAGCACCAGGGCCAGCGGCCAGAAGAAGCGCGTGAACACGATCATCGGCTGCACCATGGCGAGCGCCAGGTAGGCGCACGCGAGCAGCAGCGGAACGACCAGCACCGGGCGTAGCGCGTCGCTGGCCCCCGCGGGTGGGCGGAGCACGTAGAGCGCCATGCCGAGCACGACGAGCGGCCAGGTGTGCGCGAACAGCGTGCCGCCGAACCACTCGCGGACCAGCAGCGCGAGCGTGTCGCCGAAGCCGAGAACCTTCGCCTCGGCGACGCGGACGAACAGCTGGTGCTGATCCGGCAGCGACGGCATCGCCAGCAGCGACCAGAGGGGACGTGCCTCGAGCAGCGCGTCGAGAGCCATGGCCGAGGGCAGCGCGAGCAGCGGCAGCGCGCATGCGAGCGCGCGACGGAGGCGCGTCGTGCACGGCACGAACGGCAGCACCGCGATGCAGGCGAGCGCGGGCGGCTTGCCGAGCGCCGCGAGCAGGATCATCAGCGACGCCGTCAGCGCGGCGCGGCGCTGCAGCGCCGCGACCGCGCCGAGGACCGCCACCCCCACTGCGAGGTCCACGCTGGAGCGCAGCGTGAGCACCCCGCGCATCGGATCGAACACGTAGAGCAGCACCGCGAGCACCGCGACGGTCGTCCCGAAGCTGCGTCGCGCGATCCCGTAGAGGAGCGCGCCCCCGGCCGACGCGATCGCGATGCTGACTACGAGCGCCAGACGCGGACTCGCGAGCGGACCGAAGAGCAGCATCGGCAGCAGCTTCGGAACGGTGTACCCGAAGGCGACCGGCGTCCCCGCGCGCAGGTCGCGCCAGTAGGCGAGGTAGGAGAGCAGGTCCGCATCGAGGTAGGCCGCCGGAAAGACGAAGGCGAGCACCACGCTCTGCACCGCAACGGCGAGTGCTGCGAGCAGCAGGCCGGTGAGCCGGCCCGCCCGCGCGGTACCTGCCTCCACCGTCAAGGGAAGACCGTCTCGTTGCGCGGAAAGTCGAACCGGTTGCCGATCGACGCGAGGCGCCCGAGCGCCTGGTCGTTGGACGGCGAGCGGCGGACGAAGATCAGCGACGCCGGATCCGAGTACACGTTCTCGAAGTCCGGGTGCGTGAAGAGCCGCGGGTGGATGTTGCGCCAGCGCTGCACGACGACGACGTCGGTCGGGTAGGCGTCGAGCAGACGGGCCCAGCCGTCGGTGCCGTGCATGAAGGCGAAGTAGTCGGCGATCACCTGCGGCGGATAGACCGCCTCGAAGCGGCCGTCGATGAAGACGCGCGCGTCGGGCGCGAGCTTCGCGATCGTGTAGGCGCCCCACTCGAACGGCATCGCGACGTTGCCGCCGATCCCGTGCGTACGCATGAACTCGACCGCGTCGATCGGGTAGTCCATGCGCCCGAAGCGGATGTCGAGCCCGTCGCGGGCGATCTTCGCGCCGAAGCCGTGCAGCTGGACGAGCGCGATCGCGATCGCACCGCACGCGGCGGCAGCGAACACCGTGCGCCGCGGCGCGAGCGACGGCCAGCGCTCGAGGGTCCGGCGGCGGACCTGCTCGAGCCCGACGACCAGCAGCGGTGCCACCGCGATGCCGAACAGCACCGTGTGCCGCTGGTGGCGGAATGCGAGCACTGCCGTGACCGCGAGGAACGGGATCATCCACGCCAGCAGCACCCGGGCCTGCGCGCCGTGACGCCGCGCCCGCCACGCGATGGCGGCGGAGATCACGGCGGCGGCGCAGGCGACCTTGAACCGCAGGAACTCCGTCGTGAACAGCGAGACCGGATACCACTCGGTGATCTCGCCGTGCATGTCGAGCGTCTCGGCGAGGTAGGTGTACAGCTCGAGACCGTACGGATTGGCCAGCGGGGCGGCGAGCGCCAGGAGCCCGACGCACGCCACGGCGACCACCTGCTGCGGCTCGAGGTCCGTCGCCACGCCGCGCAGGCGCTGCAGCAGCGTCGCGCCGATGCGCGTCGCGCAGTAGACGCCGAGCAGACCCAACCCGACGAGAAAGCCGCCGTGCAGATTGGCCCACGCGAGGGTCATCGGGGGTAGCGCCGCGAGCTCGATGGGCAGAGCGGCACCGCTCTCGAGACGACGATCGGCGCGCAGCAGCATCGCGACCTCCAGCGCCAGAAAGACCATGGTGAAGAGCTGCGGGCGGAACGTGGCACCTGGTCCGATCACCGCGAGCGACGCGATGAGCGCGGCCGCGACGGTGAGCGGGTGCGGTGGCTCGTCGGGTGCCGCGCACTCCGCCGTCCGCCGGATCGCGTCGAGCATGGCGAGCAGCATCACCGCCGACAGCACCAGCTTCAGGACCACCAGCGAGGCCGATCCTCCGAGCGCGAACAGGCTTGCGAACACCAGGTCGGTGAGCCACTCGTGATCGTAGAACGGCGCGCCCGGCGCGGTGTACGAGAAGACGTCCTCGCGCGGCAGCCCATGCCCGTCGAGGATCATCTGCCCGTAGCGGACGTGGCCCCAGAGGTCCGGGTCCGCGACGTTGCCCCCGAGGAAGTGCAGGGCGCTCGCCGCAACCAGACACGCACCGAGCCAGACCACCCGGCTTCGGCCGCCAACGCGCTCCAGGGGGTTCGTCACTCTCGTCCTCGAGGTGCTGCGGTGGGTGACACGAAAACGGCGCCGGCCCCTTCGAGCCGGCGCCGCATCATCCGACGTAGCTAGGCGCGCATCACGGCGCGTTCTGCAGACCGCCGTTGCCCGAATCCCAGTTGAACGTCTTGTTGCCGCTCGTGTGGAAGGCGCTGGCCGTGAAGGCCGAGCTCGACGGCTGGATGCTGATGGTGACGCCCGGCGACTGCTTGAAGCCGGTCAGGGTAGTCGGATCGGTCGAGCTCGTGTACGCCGCGTTGGCCGCGAAGTACGCCTCCTCGGCCGTCGCGAGATTGCGCAGATCCGACGAAGCGCGGGCGTTGAAGCCCTGAGCGCGATACGCAGAGAACTGCGGAATCGCGATCGCCGCCAGAATGCCGATGATCGCGACAACCACCAGAAGCTCGATCAACGTGAAGCCTTTCTCGTTCCTCATAGTTCCGACCTCCCGGTCCCATTGGCGCCTCGCCTCGCGGTGGCGCTGCCCGAAGACTTTCGTCGCACTCGAGTGTGCGACTGCTGGCCGGCGATAGGAGCAAGCGAAATGCCACGTCGCCTCGCGCACCGGGCGTCACCGCGCCCCCGGAGAATTCTACGGTTTTCACGGATCGTCCGGCGGCCCGACGTCGCCGCGACGGTACCGGTGCGGTGTGTCCTTGCCGCTCTCGACCAACCGGTGACGCAACACGCCCGTCACGAGAGTAACGCTGCCACGTAGCGGCACGCTGCACGCAGCCGGACGAGAACTCGACGCGTTCCGCCCAACCGACGCAACGACACCGCACACGGCGCAGCCGGAGGTCGAACCCCGCGACGCATCCGCCCGCGCAAAGCCGAAAGCAAGCGTCAGAGCGCGGCATCGAGCGCGGAGAGTGGGGCCCCGACGGGCTCGACCCGTCGGGGCGAGGGGGCGCGTGCCCCCTCGTCGGACACCGCGAGCACCGCGAACGCCGCGCGCCACCCCGCGCGCCCGGCGCGCGGCCGAGCGAAGCGAGCGCGGGGAGTGGGGCCCCACGCGGCTCCGCCGCGTGGGGCGAGGGGGCGCGTGCCCCC